>Ga0075327_1000045_pt1 | contig 26495 bp, 21 predicted proteins | sample MayberrySE_Catta_2_FD_120056 | JGI IMG/M metagenome (GOLD analysis project Ga0075327, IMG submission 120056) | Natural and restored wetland microbial communities from the San Francisco Bay, California, USA, that impact long-term carbon... | ecosystem: Environmental > Terrestrial > Soil >...
CCGTGCGTCCCGTGGTGCGGCGCTGCTCGTGGTCGTCGAGCGCTCGTCCCGCTTCCTCGAGCGCGATGCGGCGTCCCACCACGGGCCGGATCTTCTTCTCGGCGAGCAGGCGCAGCAGGTCGGCGTGCACCGCCTCGCCCACCGCGCGGCCGAAGGGATTGAGTCCCATGCGCCGCACCGGCGAGGGCAGGTTCTCGACGTAGGCGAGGATCACGCCCACGATCGAGAAGTTCCCGGGACAGGTCGGCCGCAGCGGGCGGGGCGTGAAGCCGTTCTGCGGGTCGTCGGCGAAGCCGGCGCACAGGTAGCGCCCCTCCCGCGCGATGCAGCGCCACGACTTCTCGACGAAGCTTCCGCCGTCGAGATCGCAGATCACGTGCGCGCCGACGTCCCCCGTGTGGTCGAGCACGGCCGTCGCGAAGTCCTGCGCGGTATGGTCGATCGCGAGCTCGGCGCCGAGCTCGGTGCAGAGCTTCGCCTTCCGCGGCCCGCCCGCGGTCGCGAGGACGCGCGCGCCCTTCGCGACCCCGAGCTGGATCGCGGCGCTGCCGAGCCCGCTCGCGCCCGAGTGCACGAGGAGCGTCTCGCCCGCCTCGAGCCGCGCGCGCCGGAACAGCGCGAGGTGCATGGTGTGGAAGGGCAGCAGGAAGGAGGCGGCCTCGGCGTCGTCGAGCCCGGGCGGCGCGTCGAACACCGAGTCCACCGGCGCGAGCGCGTACTCCGCGAGCCCGCCCTGCGCGAGCTGCGTGATCGCGACGACGCGGCGCCCGAGCCAGCGCTCGCCGCCGGCGCCGGCCGCGTCCACGACGCCGCACACGTCCATGCCGAGCGTGAAGGGCGGCTTCATCGGGATCGAGGTCGTGCGTCCATGGCAGCGGTCGACGTCGTTGAAATTGAGCGAGCCCGCGGCCACGCGCACGCGCACCTGCCCCGGCCCGGGCTCCGGCACGGGGATCTCCAGCACCTCGCAGACCTCGCCCGGCGGCCCGTTCTTCTGCACCCGGAGTGCTCTCATCGTGGATCCTCCGGCACGCATGCTATCGCGGCGGCCGGCGGCGCTCGGCTATGCTGGCCGCTTTTCCGGCCCCCCTTCCGGTGCGCGGCTGCGCGCACGACGAGGAGACCCGATGGCGGAGATTCGCTTCGACGGCCGCGCGGCGGTCATCACCGGCGCGGGCGGCGGCCTCGGCCGCACCTACGCGCTCGAGATCGCGCGGCGCGGCGGCATGGTGGTCGTGAACGACCTCGGCGGGAAGGCCGACGGCACGGGCGGCAGCCACAGCATGGCCGACCAGACCGTGAAGGAGATCAACGAGGCCGGCGGCAAGGCCGTCGCGAACTACGACTCCGTATCCACGCCGCAGGGCGGCGAGGCGATCGTGAAGGCCGCGCTCGACGCCTTCGGCCGCGTCGACGTCGTGATCAACAACGCGGGCATCCTGCGCGACAAGACCTTCGCGAAGCTCGCGCCCGAGGATCTCGAGATCGTCCTCGACGTCCACCTGAAGGGCGCCTTCTACGTGACGCAGCCCGCCTTCCGCGTGATGAAGGAGCAGAATTACGGGCGCATCCTGTTCACGGCCTCGGGGGCCGGCATCTTCGGCAACTTCGGCCAGACGAACTACGGCGCCGCCAAGATGGGCCTGGTCGGCCTCTCGAACGTGCTCGCGGTCGAGGGCGCGAAGAACAACATCAAGTGCAACGTGATCGCGCCGATCGCGAAGACGCGGCTCACCGAGCAGCTGCTCGGGCCGATGGCCGACAAGCTCCTGCCCGAGTGCGTGACGCCCCTCTCCGTCTTCCTCGTCTCCGAGCAGTGCCAGCTCACGCACGAGATCTTCGACGTCGGCGGCGGCCGCTACGCGCGCGTCTTCATCGGCATGAACGAGGGCTGGATCAAGGGCCCCGGCCAACCCGCGAGCGTCGAGGAGATCGCGGCGCACATGGACGAGATCCGGAACCCCGAGGGCTACATCATTCCGACGAGCATCGCGGACGAGATGAAGATGGCGGCCAAGGTGATGCAGGGCAGCTGACCCGCAGCGCGCTCCTCACCGACCACGAAGGGAGACCCGCATGCCGATCGAGCCGCAGAAGGCGCTCGCCGCGAAGTTCGCGCCCACGCAGTCGTCCTACGAGCCGGACGACGTGATCCTCTACCACCTCGGCATCGGCGCGGGCGTGCCGCCCACCGATCCGAACGAGCTCGAGTACGGCTACGAGAAGAACCTGAAGGTGCTGCCGAGCTTCGGCGTCGTCCCGGTGTTCTCGTCGATGGGCGCGTCGCTCTTCAACGTCGAGGGGCTGAAGTTCAACCCGGCGATGCTGCTCCACGGGGAGCAGGACATCGAGATCCACCGCCCGCTGCCGATCCAGGCGAAGCTCGAGAACCAGGTGCGGATCGCGGGGATCCACGACAAGGGCAAGGCCGCGCTCGTCGTGCTCGAGGTGAGCACGAGCGAGGGCGGCAGCCCCCTCTTCACGAACCGCTTCTCGCTCTTCCTGCGCGGGGAGGGCGGCTTCGGCGGGGACTCGGGGCCGAAGGCCGGCAACGAGGCGCCCGCGCGCGCGCCCGACCTCACGGTCGAGTCGAAGACGCTGCCGCAGCAGGCGCTCCTCTACCGCCTCTCCGGCGACAAGAACCCGCTCCACGCGGATCCCGACTTCGCGAAGATGGCCGGCTTCGACACGCCGATCCTGCACGGGCTCTGCTCGTTCGGGATCGTCTGCAAGGCGGCCGTCGACCGCGCGCTCGGGGGCGACGTGGCGAAGGTCGCGCGCTACCAGGCGCGCTTCGCGGGCGTCTTCTTCCCGGGCGAGACGATGGTGACGTCGATCTGGCGCGAGGGCGGGCAGCTGATCGTCGCGGCGAAGAGCAAGGAGCGCGGCACGCCCGTGCTCTCGAACGCGGCGCTCACGCTGCGCTCCTGAGTCTTCACGAACGACCCCGCTCTGCGCTGCGGCGGGGGGTCTCCGGCTCCTCGAGGGGGAGGCCGTCGCGGTACGTGAGGAAGCGCGTGCGCAGCGCGGGGATGCGCGCGCCGGGCAGCACGACGCCGACGAGGTTCAGCGGGTCGGCGGCCGAGACGCGCACGAGCTCGCCGCTCCGCTCGCGCCGCCGCATCTGGCGGAGGGCGTCGACGGCGCCGGGCAGCGCGTACTGCTCGCCCACGAAGCCGGTCACGAAGCGGCCGCCGCGCACGCTGCCGCGCGCCTCCATGCGCCGCAGGGCCCAGAGGATCTCGCGCCACGGCACGGCGAGGCTCTCGCGCGCGAGGAGGTCGCGGAACAGGACGCCCCAGCGCGAGAGGAGCTGCACCGCCACGGCCTCGGCGCGCGCCTCGGCGTCGAGCCCCGGCTCGGGCGGAGGCACGAGCGAGAAGCGCCCCTCGCGGCTCGCGCCGCGGATGCGCCGGCCCGGCCGCCGCCGCCGCTTCTCGCGCTCGCGCGCGCCGAGCAGCGCCCGCACGCCCGCGAAGCCGTCCGCGTGCACGAGCCCGCGCGCGACGAGGTCCCAGAGTCCCTCCTCGACCTCGATCGGAAGCCGCCCCGAGAGCGCGACGAGCTCCTGCTGGAAGAGCGCCCCCCGCGCGCGGAGCAGCTCGAGGAGCGCGCGCGCCGCGCCCTCGCCGGGCTCCTGCGGCTGCGCCTCTCCACGCGCCGCGGCGAGGAGCCAGGGCAGGTCGTCGCGCGCCGCGAAGGAGAGCTTCGTCGCGCGCGAGGGCACGAGGCCGCCGCGTCCGGCCGGCTCCGGCTCCTCGTCGGCCTCGGCCGGCGCCGCCGCACCGCGTGGCGCCAGCCGCGCCCACGCGACCTCGCCCGAGAGGCAGAGGTCGTCGAGCCAGTCGGGCCGGAAGGCCGCGACGCGCGCGGGCAGGACGCTCTCCTCCCACGCGCCGGCCGCGAGCTCGAAGCCCTGCAGCTGCTCGACGACGGCGAGGAGCCCGCGGCGGCCCTCGAGCTGCGTGCCCGGCGCGACGTGCTGCCAGCGCAGCAGGAAACGCACGTAGTCCTGCGCGGAGACGGGCTCGATCTCGCGGCGCAGGCGGTCGAGCGTGGCGCGGTGGATGCGGGCGAGGAGGCGCCGCTCGCAGAACTCCTCGGCGTCGGCCCCGGAGAAGCGCCCGCGCAGGGCGAAGCCCTCCGCCTCGAGGCGGGCGAGGGCGATCTCGACGGCGCCGGTCTCGAGCCCCGTGCGCGCCGCGAGCGCGGCGGCGGTCACGGGCCCGGCGGCGGAGAGATGCCCGGCCACGGCGGCGGCCGCCGCGTCCTCGGCGCTCGGGCGCGGAAGCGAGGCGAGCGCCGCGGGCAGCGCCACGTCGGGCGTCACGCGGGCGCCCGGGAAGAGCGCCTCGACGGCCCGGCGTCGCTCGGTCGCGAGCCAGCGCGCGCCGCGAGGCGTCGCGGCAGTGGCGGCGCGGCCCGTCGCGACGAGCTCCGCGAACCACGCCTGCCACGCGGGCTCGGGCTCCGCGACGACGAGGTGCTCGAGCGCGTCGTGGAGCTCCTCCGCGTCTCGCGGGTCGGGGCGCGCCTCCTCGCGCACGCGCTCGACTGCCTCCGGGTCGAGGCGCCCGAGCTCGCGAGCGTGCTCGGGCAGCCCACGGCGGATCACGACGGCGCGCGTGCGCCGCTCCTCGAGCGGCGCGTCGTCGAGGAACGTGAAGGGCTTGCCGTTCAGGATCTCGTGCGCGAGCGGCGAGGGCTCGCTCGAGTCGCGCAGGTGGACGCGCACGCGGCCCGCCGCCATCGCCTCGAGGAGCGCGACGAGGCCGTCGGCGTCCGCCGCCTCGCTCGTGCAGTCGGCGAGCGTCTGGCGCACGAGCGGGTGGTCGGGCGGCTCGATCGGCCCGGTCGCGTTCTCCTGGCAGGCGGCGAGCGCGGGGAAGAGCGCCGCGAGCAGATCGTCCGCCTCCATGCGCTGGATCGGCGGGGGGACGCGGCGTCCGCCCCGCTGCCGCAGCAGCACCAGCGAGCGCCCCGCGTTCCAGCGCCAGCGCACCGCCCACGCGGGCGCGAGGAGCAGCGCCTGGGCGAGGGTCTCGCGCGCGGTCGCCGGGGAGAGGAAGCGCGGCACGGACTCGAGCGGGAAGCTGTGCTGCGGGCCGAGCGAGAGCACGACCGCGTCGTCGCTCGCCGCGGCCTGGAGCTCGAAGTCGAAGCTCCGGCAGAAACGCTTGCGGAGCGCGAGCCCGAGCGCGCGGTTCACGCGCCCGCCGAAGGGCGCGTGGATCACGAGCTGCATGCCGCCCGACTCGTCGAAGAAGCGCTCGAAGACGACGTCCTGCTGCGTGGGCACGACGCCGAGCGCCTGCCGTCCCGCGTCGAGGTAGCGGACGATCTGCTCGGCGCCGCCGGCGTCGACGCCCGCCTCGGCGGCGAGCCACGCCACCGCGCCCGCGGCGTCGTCGCCCGCGAGGCGATCCGCCACCTCGCTGCGCAGCGCCGAGAGCTCGGCCGAGAGCTCGGCGCTCCGCGCGGGCGCCTCGCCGAGCCAGAACGGCACCGAGGGCGGCGCGCCCTGCGCGTCCACCACGCGCACCACGCCGGGCTCGACGCGCCGGATCCGCCAGGACGTGCTGCCGAGCAGGAAGACGTCGCCCGCCATGCTCTCGACCGCCCAGTCCTCGTTCACGGTGCCGATGAAGGTGTCGTCCGGGTCCAGCAGCACGCGGTAGTCCGCGGTGTCGGGGATGGCGCCGCCCGAGGTGAGGGCCGCGATGCGCGCGCCGCGGCGCGCGCGCAGCACGCCGTTCACGCGGTCGCGGTGGAGGTGCGCGCCGCGCCGCCCGCGCCCCGTCGCGACGCCCTCCGAGACGAGCTCGACGACCTCGTCGAAGTCCTCCCGCGAGAGCTCGGCGTAAGGGGCGGCGCGGCACACGAGCGCGTACAGGTCGTCCTCGCGCCAGGGCTCGGCCGCGCACGCAGCGACGACCTGCTGCGCGAGGATGTCGAGCGGCGCCCGCGGCGGGAGCACGCGGTCGAGGCGCGCGCTGCGCGCGGCGCGCACGGCCGCCGCGCACTCGAGGAGCTCGTCGCGCGTCGTCGGGTAGACGCGGCCCTTCGGGGTGGCGCCGCGCGCGTGCCCCGAGCGGCCGACGCGCTGGAGCAGCGTCGCCACGCTCCGCGGCGAGCCGATCTGGCAGACGAGCTCGACGGGCCCGATGTCGATGCCGAGCTCGAGCGAGGCGGTCGCGACGAGGGCGCGGAGGTCGCCCCCGCGCAGGCGCTCCTCGACGCGCAGGCGCCGCTCCTTCGAGAGGCTGCCGTGGTGCGCGGCGACCTGCTCCTCGCCGAGCTTCTCCGCGAGGCGGTGCGCGAGCCGCTCGGCGAGGCGGCGCGTGTTCACGAACACGAGCGTGGTGCGGTGCGCCGTCACGTGTTCCGCCACGCGGCCGAGCACCTCGTCCCACTGCTCGTGCGAGGCCACCGCGCCGAGCTCGCTCGCCGGCACCTCGATGGCGAGGTCGAGGTCGCGCCGCGGGCCGAGGTCGACGATCTCGCAGCGGCGCTCGGGGGCGGCGCCGACGAGCATTCGCGCCGTCGTCTCGATCGGATGCTGGGTGGCGGAGAGGCCGATCCGGAGCGGCCGCGCGTCCGCGAGCGCCTCGAGCCGCTCGAGCGAGAGCGCGAGGTGCGCGCCGCGCTTGTCGCCCGCGAGCGCGTGGATCTCGTCCACGATGACCGTCCGCACGCGCCGCAGCCGCTCGCGGCTCCGCTCCGAGGTGAGGAGTAGGTACAGCGACTCCGGGGTCGTGACGAGGACGTGCGGCGGGCGCTTCAGCATCGCGGCGCGGGCGGCGCCGGTCGTGTCGCCGCTGCGGAGCAGCACGCGGATCTCGGGCAGCGCGGCGCCGCGCGCGGCCGCGAGGGCGCGGAGCTCGGCGAGCGGCTCGGCGAGGTTCTTCTGGACGTCGGCGGCGAGTGCCTTCAGCGGCGAGACGTAGACCACGTCGGTCGCGTCCTCGAGCACGCCGCCCTGCGCCCCCGCCTCGCGCAGCAGGCGGTCGATGCAGACGAGGAACGCCGCGAGCGTCTTGCCGGACCCCGTCGGCGCGGCGATCAGCGTGTCGAGCCCGCGCGCGATTGCCGGCCAGCCGCGCGCCTGCGGCTCACTCGGCCCTGCGGGGAAGCGCCCCTCGAACCAGGCACGCACGAGGGGGTGGAAGCCGGCGAGAGGCGGGACGAGAACGGGGACGTCCTTCAAAGCAGTGAAATTGTGACCGGCGCGGGAGGCTCGAACAACTTCACCTCTTCGACGAACGTCCCCGCAGCTGACAGCGAGCTGACAGCGGGGTGGGCGCTATCCGGGGCGGAGGAGCTGCTCGAGGACAGGCCAGTCGATCGCGCTCTGCGCGGCGAAGGCCTCGAGCAGGAGCTCGCGGTCCGCGGCGTCGTCGGGCTTGCGGAAGGCGGCGACCGCCTTCTCGAGCGCGCCGCGCTCGGGCTCGGGCGGGGCGTCGGCCTCGAGGCTGCCCTCCGCGTGCTCGAGACCGACCGCGTCGAGCCACTCGACGAGCAGCGGCTTCTTCACCTGGAGGAAGTACGCGGCGAGCACCTCTTCCGCGATCAGGTTGCTGGCGACGCGCGAGAGCGCCCGGCGCACGTACTGCGCACGCTTCTCCGGGCTCTGCTTCACCACGAACTGCGGCCGTGCGCGGAGCCACACGCTGGCGGCGCCGAGCGCCTGCGTGTAGACGCCGGGCGCCTCCTTGCGCAGGCCCTCGAGCAGCGCGTGTGCGCGCTCGGGGCTCATGTGCGCGAATACCTCGTATGCCTTCACGCGCGTCTCCCGGAGAAAGCCGCGAATCCCGCGGCGGCGAGGGATAGCACGAGCGCCGCGGCGAGCGCCGAGTGGAGGCCCGTCACCTCGACCGGGAGGCCGAGCCGGACGTTCAGGACGCCCACCCCGATCTGCGCGAGCCCGAGGCCCGCCGCGACGGCGAGCATGCGCCCGGCGAGGCCGGCGCCGCGGGCGGCGAACGCGCCGGCGAGGAGCAGCCCGCCGAGCGCGTACCCGTTCGTGCGGTGGAGCAGGTGCAGCCCCACCGCGCCGCTCCAGCTCGGGAACCACGCGCCGCCCTGGCAGGTCGGCCACTCCGGGCAGGCGAGTCCCGCGTAGCGCGATGCGACGAGCCCCCCGAGCACGAGCTGGAGCAGGAGGCACGCGGCGACCGCGCCGACCCAGCGCCGCGCGCCCCGCGCGGCCGGCTCCGGGGCGGCCGGGCCGCGCCGCAGCCGCAGCGCGATCCAGAGGAGTGACGCGGCGAAGGCGTTGCCCGTGACGAGGTGCGCAGTCACCGTCCACGCGGCCAGCAGATGCCAGACGGTGAGTGCGCCGAGTGCGATCTGGATCAACAGCAGCGCCGCGGCGACCCCGAGCGCGGGGGCGCAGGCGCGCGCGGCCGGCCCGCGCAGCACGGCGAGCGCGAGCGCCGCGAACGCGAGCGCGACGCCGCCGGCGACCGCGCGATGCGTCCACTCGAAGCCGACGCGGAGGTCGAAGGGCGGGATCACCCGTCCGAAGCAGAGCGGCCAGTCCGGGCAGGCGAGCCCGGCGCCGTGGGCGCGCACGAGCGCCCCGAGGACGATCAGCACGAACGTCGCGAGGGTGAGCGCGAGGAAGCCGTGGGAGAGCGCGCCCGCCCCCGGGCGCACGCCGCCCGCGCGCGCCTCGCTCGCCGTCGGGACTCCCATCGGGCGCCGGAACGTAGGGGACGGGCGCGGGGGGAACCAGCGATCTTCAGCCCGATGCGGCGCCGGTCGATGGAAAGGGCGACGATGCAGACCGTCCCCGCCATGACCGCCCCCGACCGGACCGACCCGCGTCACCTGCGCACGCTGTTCGAGCGCGCCTCGCAGCTCTCGCGCGAGCATCGCCTGCCCTCCGTCTTCGTGGGCGTCGCGGGCCCGGAGGGCGATCTGCTGGTGCGCGACTTCCTCGACTTCGTCGAGGCCGAGCTGCGCGTCGAGGACGTCGTGTTCCGGCTGCTGCGCGAGCGCGCGGTGCTGTGGCTCGCGGACCTCGATCTCGCGGGCGCGACGGGCGTGCTGTCGCGCCTGCACGACGACTTCGCCTCGCGCTTCCCCACCACGGTGGGGCTCCGCATCGAGCTCGGCTTCCACCGCGTGGAGCCGGGCAGCGTGCCGACCGCGAAGGAGGTGCTGCCCCTCCTCTTCGGCCCCGAACGCAAGCGGAATGTTTAGTGCGGGGACGGTCCTCGTTGTTTAGCGGCGAGGCGGGGCCAGCCACTAAACAACGAGGACCGTCCCCCCTCTAAACCTCGGCGGCGAGGGCGGGCGGGAGCTCGGGCCAGGTGAAGCGGTGGCCGAGCGCACGGGCGCGCGCGGGGACGGCGCGGCGGCTGTCGAGCAGCTCGCCCGCCAGCTCGCCGAGCGCGAGGCGGAGCGCGAGGCCCGGCACGGGGACGAGCGCCGGCCGCCCGACCGTGCGCGCGACGGCGCGCGTGAAGTCGGCGTTCCGCACCACGCCGGGCGACACGACGTTCGCCGCGCCGGTCACGCGGGCGTCGTCGAGCGCGAGCCGGAGCAGCGCCACGACGTCGTCGAGGTGCACCCAGGGGAACCACTGGCGCCCGCTCCCGAGGCGGCCGCCGAGGCCGGCGCGGAACACGCGCGCGAGGAGCGGCAGCGCTCCGCCGCGCCGCGAGAGCACCACCGCGAAGCGCGTCCGCGCGACGCGCACGCCGTGCTCGGCCGCGCGCGCCGCCGCCTCCTCCCAGGCGACGCAGAGCTCGGCCAGGAAGCCGCGGCCGGGCCCCGCGTCCTCGTCGAGCTCCGTCTCGCCGCGGTCCCCGTAGTAGCCGACTGCCGAGGCGCAGACGAGCACGCGGGGCCGGGCGCTCGACGGCAGCTCGCCGATCCGGCGCACCAGGCTCCGCGTCGTGTCGACGCGGCTCGTCCACATGCGCTCGCGCCGCGACCGCGTCGGGATCCCGCCGAAGATCGGCTCGCCCGCGAGGTGCACGAGCGCGCCGGCGCCCGAGAGCGCGGACGCCGCGAGCTCGCGCCCGTCCCAGCCGACCGCCTCGCCGCCGGGCCCCGCCTCGAGACTCTCCGGCCTCCGCGACACGACGCGGAGCGCGCGGCCTTCCGCCCGGAGCGCCGCCACGAGCGCGCTTCCCACCAACCCGGTCGCGCCCGTGACGACGACCGCCTCGCTCACGCGCCCCTCGCGGGCGCGAAGCTCGCGAAGATGCGCTCGGCCTCGGCCGGGCTCGTGGCGAGGGGCGCGAGCACCGGCGTCGTGACGCCCGCCTTCACGAACTCCGCGAGCTGCGCGCGGCACTCGTCCTCCGTGCCGAGGATCGCGATGCGATCGATCAGCTCGTCGGGGATCGCGGCCGCGACGGCCTGCCGGTCGCGCTTCGCGAAGGCCTCGCGGATCGCCCGCGCCTCGTCGGGGAAGCCGCACCAGGCGAGGTAGGCGTTGTAGACGGGCGCCGCCAGGTACGCGCCGAAGCCGAGCCGCACCAGCCCGCGCGCCTTCGCGCGGTCGTCGGTGAGGCAGACCTGGAAGCGGCACACCACCTCGTCGCGGCTGCCGTCGCGGCCGGCGGCCGCCGCCCCGGCGCGGTACGCCGCGAGGATCTGCGGCATCGCGCTCGCGGGCTGGAAGTTGATGATCAGCCCCTCGCCGATCGCGCCGGCGAGCCGGAGCATCCGCGCGCGCAGCGCGGCCAGGTAGATGCGCAGCGGCTTCCGCGGCGGGCTGGTCAGCCGGAAGCCCTTCGAGCGGAAGTGCTCGCCCCGGAAGTCGGTCTTCTGGCCCGCGAGCGCCTGGCGCAGGATCGCGAGGCTCTCCTTCACGTGGCCGAGCGGCGCTTCGAAGTCGATGCCGTTCCAGTCGCCGATGATGGCGTGGCTCGACGAGCCGAGCCCGAGCACGAAGCGGTCGCCCGAGAGCTGCGCGAGCGTGCCGGCGCCCATCGCGAGCACGGCGGGGGTGCGGTTGTAGACCGGCACGATGGCGGTGCCGATCTCGATCTTCGAGGTCGCCCACGCCAGGGCCCCGGCCAGCGCGAAGGAGTCGGGCCCCGACGTCTCGGCCAGCCAGATCGCCTCGTAGCCCCACTCCTGCTCGGCCTTCTTCGCGAGCTCCACGCAGGCGCGCGCGTCGTGGACCGGCGTGGGGAGCGTGATCGCGAGGCGGCCGAGCGGACCGGTCATCGCGGGGCCATCCGCAGCGCTCCGTCGAGGCGGATCACCTCGCCGTTCAGCATCGGGTTCTCGACGACGTGGCAGGCGAGCGCCGCGAACTCGGCGGGATCGCCGAGCCGGCGCGGGAAGGGGATGCTCGCGGCGAGTGCGTCGCGTGCCGGCTCGGGCAGCCCCATCAGCAGCGGCGTCGCGAACAGGCCCGGCGCGATCGTGCAGACGCGGATGCCCGCGCCGGCGAGATCGCGTGCGATCGGGAGCGTCATGCCGACCACGCCGCCCTTCGAGGCCGCGTAGGCGGCCTGGCCGATCTGCCCCTCGTAGGCCGCGATCGAGGCCGTATTCACGAGGACGCCGCGCTCGCCGCCCGCGTTCGGCTCGTTCGCGACCATGCGCGACGCCGCGAGCCGCAGCACGTTGAAGGTGCCGATCAGGTTCACCTCGATCACGCGGCGGAAGACGGCGAGGTCGAGGGGCTGGCCGCTCTTGTCGACGACGCGGCCGGGCGTGCCGATGCCGGCGCAGCTCACGGCCGCGCGGAGCGGGCCGAGCTCCGCGGCGGCGTCGAGCGCGGCCGCGACCGCGGCGGCGTCCGCCACGTCGGCCTCGGCGAAGCGCGCCGCGGGCCCGAGCGCCTTCGCGACCTCGCTGCCGCGCGCGCGGTCGCGATCGAGGATCAGGACGCGCGCCCCGCGCGCCACCAGCTCGCGCGCGGTCGCCTCGCCGAGCCCCGAGCCGCCGCCCGTCACCAGCGCCGCGCTGCCGCGGATCTCCATGCGTGCCTCCTCCTCCCCCGATGACTCCGCTCGCTCCGCTCGCTGCGCGCCGGCCTCGGCCGGCTTGCACGGCAGGCGCGCGAACCTACCGCCGTGGGAGCGCGGCGGCGAGCGCGGCCGCGAGCGGGCCGGGCCGGCCGTCGCCGACCGGGCGGCCGTCGAGGCGGACGATCGGCCGGGCGCCGCGCACCGCGTTCGTGGCGACGATCTCGCGGACCGCCCCGAGCGCCTCGCGCGCGAGGTCCTCCTCGACGAGCGCGACGCCGCCCGCGAGCGCGGCCTCGAGCGCCACGCCGCGCACCGCGCCGCGCGCGAGCGGCGGCATCACGCGGCGGCCGTCCGCGAGCGCGAGGGCGAGGTTCGAGCGCGCGCCCTCGACGACGCGGCCGGCCGCGTCGCAGAGCAGCGCCTCGTCGGCGCCGGCGGCGAGGGCCTCCTCGCGCGCCGCGACGAGCGCGGGCACGGCGGCGCGCTTCGCGCCCGGGGCGGGGCCGGGGCCGGGGTGCACGGCCGCGGACCAGACCGCGTGCCACGCGGCGGGCTCGGGCCCGAGCGCGCGCGCGCTCGCGACGAGGAGGCCGCCCGCGCGCGCCTCGACCCGCACCACGCCCGCGCCCTCGGCGCCGAAGTGGGCGCGACCCGCGGCGAGGAGCCTGGCTTCGACGTCCGCGGGGTCGAGCGCCCCGAGCCCGAGCGCGCGTGCGTCGCGCACGAGGCGCGCGGCGAGCCGCTCGCCGAGCCACACGCGTCCGGCCTGGTAGCGGCCCGTCGTGTAGCAGGAGACGTCGGCGATCTGCGGCCTACCGCTCGCCGATCGCGGGCACCTTGCGGTCGCGGGCGCCGGTGTAGATCTGGCGCGGGCGGCCGATCTTGTGGCGCTGCTCGTGCATCTCGAGCCACTGCGCGATCCAGCCCGGCAGGCGCCCGATCGCGAAGATCGGCGTGAACATGTTGGCCGGCGTGCCGATCGCGTTGTAGATGACGCCCGAGTAGAAGTCGACGTTCGGATAGAGCTTGCGCTCGATGAAGTAGTCGTCCTTCAGCGCGAGCTCCTCGAGCTCGACCGCGATCTCGAGCAGCTTGCTGTGCACACCGAGCCGGCGCAGCACGTCGAAGCACGCCTTCTTGATGATCTTCGCCCGCGGATCGAAGTTCTTGTAGACGCGGTGGCCGAAGCCCATCAGGCGCGAGGTGTCGTCCTTGCTCTTCGCGCGCTCGACGAACTCCCTGCCGGAGATGCCCTCGGCGGCGATCGCCTGCAGCATCTCGATGACTTCCTGGTTGGCGCCGCCGTGGCGCGGCCCCCAGAGCGCGTTGATGCCGGCCGAGACCGCGGCGAAGAGGTTCACGTGCGAGGAGCCCACCAGCCGCACCGTGCTGGTCGAGCAGTTCTGCTCGTGATCGGCGTGCAGGATCAGCAGCAGGTCGATCGCCTTCTCGACGACCGGATCCACCTCGTAGGGCTCGCACGGCGTCGCGAAGAGCAGGCGCAGGATGTTCCCGACGTAGCTGAGCCGGTTGTCGGGATACATGAAGGGCTGGCCGATCGAGTGCTTGTAGGCGTACGCCGCGATGGTCGGCAGCTTCGCGATCAGGCGGTGCACCGAGACCTCGACCTGCCGCGGGTTCCGCGGGTCGAGGCTGTCGGGGTAGAAGGTGGCGAGCGCGCCCACCACGGCGGAGCAGGCCGCCATCGGGTGCGCGTCCTTCGGCAGCACCCGATAGAACTGGCGGAAGTCCTCGTGCAGCATCGAGTGGTAGGTGAGCGAGCGCGAGAAGCCCACGAGCTGCTCGCGCGTCGGCAGCTCGCCCATGATCAGGAGGTAGGCGACCTCGACGAAGCTGCAGGCCTCCGCCAGCTCCTCGATGTCGTAGCCGCGATAGCGCAGGATGCCGCGCTCGCCGTCGATGAACGTGATCGCGCTCTCGCAGGAGCCCGTGTTCGCGTAGCCCGGGTCGAGCGTGATCAGACCGGTCTCGTCACGCAGCCGGCGGATGTCCAGCGCGCGCTCGCCCTCGCTCCCCTCGACGATGTCGAGCGGGATCACGCGCCCGTCGACGCGCAGTTCCGCCTTCGGGGGCATCGGATCCTCCGGTTGGTTCCCGTCCGCGAGCCGACTCACTCTAGCCTCGCGGGGCCGGCCGGGCACGGGAAATCGGGCCTCAGGAGGCCGGAGGCTTCGCGCCGAGCGCGGGGCTCTTGCTGCGCGGCGTCACGACGATCAGCTCGCGCCGGCCCGAGCGGGTGCGGTGGACGATCTCGACGGGCACGTCGAGGCGCTCGAGCTTCTTCCGCTTCAGCACGAGCGCGCCGCCGCCCCCGGCGAAGAAGCGCTCGACGTCCGCGGGCGTGCGGAGCTCGGCGACCCGCCGGCCGCCGTAGTAGGCGAGGCCCCCCACCATGGCGCGGCTGCCGAGCAGGCCGATGCGCTCGCCCGGCGGCGTGTGCTCGGCCGCGGCCTGGGCCGTCGGCCGGAGCGTCGTGATGGGCTCGAGCGCGGGGTAGAGCAGCAGGAAGACCGCGAGCTCGATCGCGGCGAGCGCGCCTGCCACGAGGCCCGGGAAGGCGAGCACGGAGACGCGATTGCGCACGCCGAGGACCCAGGCGGCGAGCGCCCCGCACGCGACGCCGATCAGTCCGCAGCCGAAGGCGAGGAGCAGCGGCGTCCGCAGCTCGGCGAGCAGGGCCTCGGAGACGAGGAGGGGACGCCCGAGCGCGCCGGCGATGGCCTCGGCGCCGAGCGCCGCCAGCAGCACGATCACGAGCGCTGCGCCCGCCGTGAACGCCCGCGGCAGGCGCGAGCGCCCGGAGAGCCAGACGAGGAGCGCGTCCGCGGTGAGCAGCGCGGCGGCCGGGAAGACCGGCAGCTGGTAGAGGCCGCGCTTCCCGCCCGAGAGCGAGAAGAACACCAGGCTCACGGCGATGCCGGCGAGGAGGAAGCGCCAGGCGCGCCGTGCCGACGGGTCTCCGCCCGGCGCGAAGACGTGCCGGCGCCCCACGAGCCAGAGCGCCGGCCACGCGAGCGTCCAGGGCAGGAACTCGAAGGGGAAGTTCCAGAGGTAGTACCAGAAGGGCCGCGCGTGCGAGGTGCCCGCGAAGAAGCGGCCGAAGACGTTCTCCCCCACGGCGGTGGACACGAAGCCCTCCGGCGCGAGCGCCGTCGCGACCGCGAGCCAGAGCAGGCCGGGGCCGAGCGAGAGGAGCAGGGCCCAGGGCGGGAAGACGCGCGCGAGGTCGCGCGGGCGGCGCTCCCAGAGCAGGAAGGCGGCGATCGTCAGCACGGGGATCAGGAAGCCGACCGGCCCCTTGGTGAGGACTGCGAGGCCGAGCGCGAGGTGGAGGCCGAGCTGCTGCCAGCGCGTGCGGCCGAGGCCGCGGTCCAGCCACCAGAAGCACGCGAGCGCGCCGAGCTCGAACGCGGTGAGCAGCACGTCGAACTGCACGCGCCGCGCGAGGTGCGAGAAGGAGTAGACCGTGACGAGGATGGCGGCCCCGAGGACGCCCGCGCCCGAGCCGAGCATGCGCGTGCCGAGGTGGAGCGTCAGCCACACCACGAAGAGGCCCGCGAGCGCCGACGGCAGCCGCGCGGCGAGCTCGGTCACGCGGCCGGTCGGCGTCCCGGCCGCGGCGGCGAGCCAGTAGTAGAGCGGGGGCTTCTGGGTGTAGACCTCGCCGTTCAGGTGGAGGAGCACGAGGCCGCGCGCGCCGTGCTCGAACGAGCGCAGCTCCTCCGCGATCTGGAGGGCGCGCGGCTCGTCGGGGGCGTCGGCATCGAGCCAGCCGAGGCCCGTGAGCAGCAGCACGGCGCTCGCAGCGAGCACCGCGAACGTGAGCCTCGGGCCCGCCCCGACCTGCGCCATCGACCTCCCGGTGCCGCGGACGGTACCCTCCTGCTCGAGGAGGTGCCGCCATGGCGAACGACACGGGCGCCGCCGAGCTCCGCGCACGACTGCGCGAGGATCCGATCCGCATGAAGGACGTCGCCGCGCTCCTCGACGGCATGAGCCACGCGGAGCGCGTCGCCTGGGTCCGCGCCACCGGCCGCGCCGAGCAGCGCCGGCTCTACGAGGCCGCGGGCGGCTTCCTGCCGCTCGCGCTCGCGGATCTGGTGCCGCCGGCGCGCGCGGACGGCGCGACCGTGCGCCACTTCGGCCGGAACACGCTGCCGGCCTTCACCTCCTTCGAGAAGCGCTTCGCCCGCCCGCCGGGCGAGGACCCGAGCGCGCCGCGCTCGCTCGCCGGCTTCAACTTCCAGTCGCTCGCCTGGCTCACGGGTCCGGGCTACTTCGTCGCGCACGCGGACCCTGCGCTTCCCGAGGTGCTGATCGACTACCGCGAGCTGCCGCGCGAGGCGCCGCCGGGCTGGCCCGCGCTGCGCGGCAACGAGGGCGTGCCGGCCCGCTTCGTGTACGGCTTCATGGTCGACCGGCTGCGCCGCGTCTCCGAGCACGTCACGATCGGCTCCGCCGCGCGCCACGGCCGGGACCTCGGCAGCTGGTTCCTGCTCACGCGAGAGCCCTGAGCCGAGACGGGACGCGCCGCGCGTCCGAGGAGGAAGCATGCTGTCGGGACGAACCATCCTCGTGACGGGAGCCACCGGCCAGGTCGCGTTCCCGATCGTGCGCGCGCTCGCCGCCGAGAACCGCGTGCTCGCCTTCGCGCGCTTCCAGAAGGAGGAGGACCGCGCGCGCGTGGCGGCCGTCGGCGCCGAGGTGGTCCGCGGCGATCTCGCGCGCGGCGAGCTCGACGCGCTCCCGGAGGCGCTCGACCACGTGCTCCACTTCGCCGTGGCGCGGAGCGCGACGCCCGACTTCGACGGCGACCTCGCCGCGAACGCCGAAGCGGCGGGCCTGCTGATGGCGCACTGCCGCCGCGCGAGATCGTTCCTGCACTGCTCGACCGCGGCGGTCTACCAGGCGAGGGGCGGCGAGCCCGCGCGCGAGAGCGACCCGCTCGGCGATCACCACCGCGTGATGATGCCGACCTACAGCCTCTGCAAGATCGCGGCGGAGGCGGTGGTGCGGACGAGCGCGCGCGTCCTCGGCCTGCCGACCACGATCGCGCGCCTCGGCGTCCCGTACGGCAGCAACGGCGGCTGGCCCTGGTACCACCTGATGATGATGAAGGGTGGCGTGCCCGTGCCGATCCACCCGAGCGGACCGAACCGCTTCCCGCTGCTCCACGAGGACGACATCGTGCGCCACGTCGAGGGGCTCCTCGCCCTCGCGAGCGTGCCCGCCACGATCGTGAACTGGGCGGGGAGCGAGGACACCTCGATCGAGGCGTGGTGCGCTTTCCTCGGCGAGCTCACCGGGCTCGAGCCGAAGCTCCAGCCCACCGAGAAGACGCTCGAGCCGCTGCCGCTCGACGTGTCGCGGCTCGAGGCGAAGCTCGGCCCGAGCCAGGTGCCCTGGCGCGACGGGCTCCGCCGCATGGTCGAGGCGCGGAATCCGGAGCTGCTGCGGAGCCGCGGCTGAGCACGCCCTTCCTGTCGGTGGTGATTCCCGTCTGCGACGAGCGGGACAACCTCGAGCCGCTGCACCGCGAGCTCGACGCCGCGCTCGCCGAGCTTCGCGTCGAGTTCGTCTACGTCGACGACGGCAGCCGCGACGGCAGCGCCGAGGTGCTCGCCGCGCTCGCGAAGCGCGACGACCGCGTGCGGGTGCTCCGCTTCGCCCGCAACTGCGGGCAGACCGCCGCCCTCGCTGCCGGCTTCCGCGCCGCGCGCGGCGAGGTGGTCGCCACGCTCGACGCCGACCTCCAGAACGACCCGGCCGACCTGCCGCGCCTCCTGGCCGCGCTCGAGCGCGCCGACGTCGTGAACGGCGTGCGCGTCGGGCGCCAGGACTCCTTCGTGCGCCGGCTCTCGTCCCGCATCGGCAACGGCTTCCGCAACTGGCTGACCCACGAGGACGTGAGCGACGTCGGCTGCTCGCTCCGGGTGATGCGCGCGAGCTTCCTCCGGCGCGCGAAGCTCTACCGCGGCATGCACCGCTTCCTGCCCACGCTGCTCCGGATGGAGGGCGCCCGCGTGATCGAGCTGCCGGTCCGGCACCGGCCCCGCCGCCACGGCCGCTCGAAGTACGGGATCGCGAACCGGCTCTTCGTCGGCGTCGCCGACGTGCTCGCGGTGCGCTGGATGCAGAGCCGCCGCCTGGACCCGGCGCTCGGCGAGCCGGACGAGGCGCCGTCCGCCGGGGAGCCGCCGCTCCCGCAGTGAAGTGCTTCGCAGCGGGGGGCTCCCGCCCCGGCGACGCTGCCGGGCGTGGTAGGCTCCGACGTTCGACGCGAGCCCGGAATCCTGGACCGGCCCCCCGTGGCATCGACTCCCCCGCTCTCCCTGCTGCTCCTCCTCGCCGCCGCCTCCGGCGGCTCGTACGCGCTCGCCTTTCCGCCCTTCTCGCTCCCGGGCGCCGCCTTCGTCGCGCTCGTGCCCTTCTTCGCGCTCGCCGTCCGGCTTCCGCCGGGACGCGCCGCGCTCGCGGCCCTCGTCTGGACCACGGCCGCGGCGCTCGCCCTCGGGCACTGGCTGCCGGGCACGATCGCGCGCTTCTTCGAGGCGCCGCTCGCGCTCGGCTGGCTCGCGCTGCTCGTGGTCGCCTGGCTGCCGGCGGGGCTGCCGCTCGCCGCCTGCGCGGCCTGGGCCTCGTGGGCGGCGCGGCGGCGCGCGCTCGGCCCGCTCGCGCTCGGAGCCGCCTTCGGCCTGACCGAGCTGGCGCGCACGTACGCGTGGCCGCCGCTCCCGTACGCGCCGCTCGGCAGCGCGGCGCTTCCCGACGCGCTCGTCCAGAGCGCCGACGCGCTCGGCGTCTTCGGCGTCGGCATGCTCGTCGCGGGCGCGAACGCCGTGCTCGCGTGCCTCGTCGCGCCGCTCCTGCGGACGCGCCGCGCCGCCGCGGAGGCGCTCGGGGTCGGCGCCGCGCTCGCCGCGGCCGCCTTCGTCGGCCAGAGCCGGCTCGCCTCCGGCGAGGAGACGGGCCGCGCGCTCCGGGTGGCCGCGGTCCAGCCCGGCGTGGCGCTCCGGCTCGCGGCGCCGGACGCGCCCGAGACGGCGCTCCGCCACGCGATCGCGCTCGAGGACACGCGAGCGCTCGTCGGCGCGGGCCACGACCTCGTGGTCTGGCCCGAGCACGCGGTGGGCTTCTACCTGCGCGAGCGCACGGCCGAGCGCGACGCGCTGTTCGCGCTCTCGCGCGCGCTCGGCGCCGATCTGCTGCTCGGCGGGCCGCACTATCGCGTTGCGGCGCCCGAGCCCCGCTACTTCGCCTCGGCCTTCCTGCTCGGGGCGGGCGAGCTCCGCGGCCGTCACGACAAGACGCGGCTCGTGCCGCTCGCGGAGAACGCCTACGCCGCGGGCGAAGGCGTGCACCCGCTCGCGGGAGCGCACGCGCGCGTGGGCGCGCTCGTCTGCGCGGAGCTCCTGTTCCCCGGCGTGGCACGCGCGCTCGCGCGCGAGGGCGCCGAGGTCCTCGCGAACCCCTCGAACGACGCCTGGCTCGTGCCGGCCGCGGCCGACCACATGCTGCGCCTCGCCGCGCTGCGCGCGATCGAGAATCGCCGTCCACTCGTACGCGCGACACCGACGGGTGTCTCCGCCGTGATCGACGCGAAGGGGCGTGTGCTCGCGCGGGCGCCGGACGGCGCGCGCGCGGTGATCGAGGGCGCCGTCGCGCCCGGCCGCGGCACGACGCTCACGCAGCGTTTCGGCGACTGGCCGGCCGGAGCGGCCGCGGTCGTCGTCGGATTCGTCACTCTCGTCCGGAGGAGAACCCATGGGGATGTGTAGACGTGGAAACGGGATCGCAGGGATGCTCGGCGCGCTCGTGTTCGGGCTCGCCACGGCGGCGGCGGCGGTCTCGCCCGGGCCGGCGGCGCGGCGCAACCTGCTGCCGCTCGGCGTGTGCGACGGCGGCACCAACGACGGCGCGCCGTGCCTCGACGACTTCGACTGCGAGGCCCGCGGCCGCCGCAACGGCTTCTGCACCACCGAGCTCGCGCGGCTCTCGGTGCGAGGCGTTCTCACGATCCTCGCCGACAAGGACTCGGGCGGCTTCGACGACACGAGCGCCGTGCCCGAGGAGCCCGACGCCCGCGGCGTCCCGATTCCCGTGGACCTCACCCGCTCGACACTCACCGTGATGCTCGAATTCAAGCATCGCGGCCGGACCTTCGTGCTGGCCGAGACGTACCAGGACCTCGGCGATTTCGTGGATCCGGGCCTGGGCATCGACTGCCGCGGCTTCTGCGTACCGACCTGGCGCGAGCCGGCGGTCGAGGCGCAGATCGCGAGCCCGAACGATCCCGCGGAGTCGGGCAGCGGCGGCGGCGGCGGGGGCGGCGGCGGAGGAGGCACGGGCGGCGGCGGCGGCCAGCAGGCGGGCGGCGGCGGGGTTCGCATCCAGTGGGCGCCCGGCGGCGCCGCCATGCAGGCCGCGCTGATCGACGCGCTCGGGCTGCCGGAGGGGAGCGTCGCGTTCCTCGAGACGGTGACCGACAAGGAGATCTTCGATCACTCGGCGGAGTCCGACGTGCTCGCGTCCGTGCGGCGCATGAGGGTCACGATCAGCGCCATCCTGCCAGCCCGGGCGCCGTGACGCGAGGCGCGCGGCTCCGCGCGCGCGACTCCGCGCTGCTCGCCGGGACGCTCGCGCTCTTTGCCGTCTGCTTCGCGCTGCATCTGCGCCAGCTCGCGCGCGGGGGCTTCGTCTGGATGCCCGTCTCGGTCGAGTCGGCCGGACCGGACGCCTTCCCGCGCATCCGCGGGTTCTGGTCCGACGAGGTGAGCGCCCGGAGCGGGCTCCGCCGGGGCGACGAGCTGGTCGCCGTCGAAGGGGAGAGCCTGGCGGGCGAGAGCCAGCTCGGGCTCGCCGCCCGCCTCCTCGCGCGGCCGCGCGACGACGTGGCGCTCACGCGGCGCAGGGCGGGGGAGGTACGCGAGACGCGGCTCGTGCTGCCGCGCGTGCCCTTCGTCTGGCGCACCAGCGTACTCGCGTTCGCCTTCATCTCGCTCGGCGCGCTCGCCTACTGGCGCACCCGCGGCTTCCAGCCGGCCCGGCTGCTGTTCGCCTCGCTGTTCGCCTACGGGCTCCACTGGACGTACTTCTGGGGCGGCGGGCCCGCACAGGTCTGGGCCGGGCTCGCCGCCTTCGGACTCGGCATGGCGGGGGCGATGATCTTCGGCGTGCGTGCGGCGCTCTCCTTCCCGCTCGAGACCGCGATCACGAGCCGCGTCGCGACGCTCGCGCCGTGGTCGTTCGCGGTGTTCGGTGTGGGCGCCGTGTCCTGGGGCTTCGGCGTCCCGTTCGCTCACGGCACGGGGAAAGTGCTCGGCACGGTCGGCACGGTCCTCTTCGCGCTCCTCGTGCTCGCCATCCTGACCCGCAACTTCCGGCGCGCGGGGCCCACCGGACGCCGCCAGCTCAAATGGGCGCTGGTCGGCCTCTACCTCGGCCTCGCGCCGCCGCTCCTCGCGGCGCTCGCGACGCTGCTCGAGCCGCGGCTCGGCTGGCTCTACGAGGCGAGCCTGCTCGCGGTCCTCGCGATCCCGCTCGCACTCTTCGTGGCGCTCGCGCGCGACCATTTGTACGACGTGGACCGCCTGATCTCGGCGAGCGCCACGTACAGCCTGCTCTCGCTGCTCGCGATCGCGGGGGCGTTGCTCGCGGTGCCGCGGGCGGCGAGGGGGCTCGCCGGCGTGGTGGATCCCGACGTCGCGCAGGTCTCGCTCTCGGCGCTCGTCGCGCTCGCCGTGGTCGGGGCACGCGGCTGGGTCGCGCCGCGGGTCGAGCGGCTGCTGTTCCGCGAGCGCGAAGCGCTCGAGCAGGGGGCGTTCGCGCTCCGCGGGGCGCTCGCCGTCAGCGAGAAGCCGAGCGATCTGCTCGAGACGCTCGGCGAGCGGCTCGCCGCGCTGCTCGCGCCGAACTGCACGGCGATCTATGCGGCGGCGGGCGACGAGCTCACCCCGGTGTTCGTGCGCGGGCCGGCCGCGGCGCCGAGCTTCGGCAGCGAGCGGCCGCTCGCGCTCCACCTCGCCGGCGAGCGCGGCGTGGTCGTCGTGCCCGCGCGCAGGCGGCATCCCTTCTGGCAGGCGCTCGCACCCGAAGAGGTGTCCGCGCTCGAGGCGATGGGAGCGGCGCTGCTGCTCCCGCTGCGGCCGCAGGGCGCGCTCGTCGGCTTCGTCTGCCTCGGCGAGAAGCGCTCGGGCGACGTCTACACCGCGCAGGACCGCGCGCTCCTCGCGAGCATCGTCGAGAAGGCCTCGGACGAGCTCGTGCGCTTCCACGAGCTCGAGCTGCGCGAGGCCGAGCGCGCCATGGCGGCGCGCCTGCGCCGCTACGTGCCCGGCGCGATCGCCGAGCAGATCGAGCGGGGCGGCTCGCTCGCGCCCGGCGAGCGGGAGGTCAGCGTGCTCTTCGTCGACGTGCGCGGCTACGCGAGCTTCGCGGAGCCGCGCACGCCCGCGGCGATCTTCGACGCGGTGAGCGCGTACACGCGCACCGTCTCGGAGGTCGTGCGCGAGGCGCAGGGCACCGTGGTCGAGTTCAACGGCGACGGCATGATGGCGGTGTTCGGCGCGCCGGTGTCGCTCGCGGACAAGGAGCGCGCCGCGGTTCGCGCGGCGCTCGCGATCCGGGAGCGCGTGCGCGCGCTCCGCTTCGGCGACGGTGCAGAGCGCATCGACGTCGGCATCGGCATCGCCACCGGCCCCGCGTACGTCGGCTCGATCCAGGCGGTGGACCGCGCGATCTGGAGCGCGCTCGGCAACACCACGAACCTCGCGGCGCGGCTCCAGGCGCTCACGCGCGAGCGCGAGGCCTCGATCGCGCTCGACGAGACGACGCGCCGCCGTGCCGGGGAGGCCGCCGCCGCCTGCGGCTCGATCGGCATCGTCCCCATCCGCGGCCGCCGCCCCCTCGAGGTGTACGTGCTACCGCTCACCGCGGGGACGTTGGTTGAAAAGGTTGAAAAGTCACCTCGAACGATTTGACCTTTTCAACCAACGTCCCCGGCGCGACCGAACAGGCGCGCGTGCTCGACCATCAAGCAGCGGTCCTCGATGACCGCGACGCCGGCGGTCTCGAGCTTCGCGCGCGCTCCGGGATGCGAGATGCCGAGCTGCATCCAGACGGCGAGCGGCTTCCGCGAGAGCGCGAGCACCTCGTCGGCGTGCGCCGGCACGTGCGCCGGAGCGCGGAACAGGTTCACGAGATCCGGCGGCTCCGGGAGCTGCGCGAGGCTCGGCACGCAGCGCTCACCGAGCACGCTCTCGAGCTTCGGCGAGACGGGCAGGATGCGGTACCCGTGCTGCTGCAGGTAGCGCGGCACGCGATGGGCGTCGTCGTCCGCCCCGGCCTTGATGCCGACCACCGCGATCGTTCTCACGCGGGACAAGAGATCGACGAGAGCGTCGTCCGCGAGCGTCGTCACGCGCCGTTTCTCCTTGCCGCGAGGGTACGCGGTGGATACCGTCCTCCGCCATGCGACGGGGGCGTGCGGCGACGGCTCTGTGCGCGGCGCTCCTGCTGGCGTCCGCCGCCCTCGCGGCGCCGTTCGAGGATCCCGTGCGGGACGCGCGCGTCACGCACCTCGACAACGGCCTCACCGTCCTCACGCTCGAGGACCACGGCACACCGGTGGTGTCGTTCCAGATCTGGGTGCGCGTCGGCTCCGGCGACGAGGCGCGCTGGAGCGGCCTCGCGCACCTCTTCGAGCACATGATGTTTCGCGGCTCGAAGCACCTCGGCAAGGAGGAGCACTCGCGGCTGATCGAGGAGCGCGGCGGTCAGATCAACGCCTACACCACGCGCGACCAGACGGTCTACTTCACGAACATCACGCCCGAGCACCTGCCGCTCGTCGTCGCGCTCGAAGCGGAGCGGCTCGCGAACCTCGACGTGTCCGAGGAGAGCCTCGCCGACGAGCGCCAGGTGGTGATCGAGGAGCGCCGCTTCCGCACCGAGAACGATCCACAGGGCCGCCTCTTCGAGGCGCTCATGGCGACCACGTTCCAGGCGCATCCCTACCGCGTGCCGACCATCGGCTGGATGAGCGACCTCGAGAAGGTCGGCGTCGCCGAGTGCCGGGAGTTCTTCGACGAGTACTACGCCGCGAACAACCTGGTGGTCTCGGTGGCCGGCGACTTCGATACGGAGGAGCTCCTCGGGCTCCTGCACCGTCACCTCGGCGGCCTGCGGCGCGCCGAGCACATCGAGCGCAATCCCACCGAGGAGCCTCCGCAGCGCGGCGAGCGGCGCGCGACGGTGCGCCACGACGTGGTGGGCCCGATCGTGGCGATGGCGTGGCACGCGCCTCCGACGGGCCACGCCGACGCCGAGGCGCTCGACGTCGCGAGCGAGATCCTGTCGAGCGGGCGCACCAGCCGCCTCTATCGCGCGCTCGTCTACGACGAGCCGATCGCCCTCGGGGCCGCCGGCGGCTACTGGGAGCTCGCGCGCGCGGGGCTCTTCTTCACCTGGGCGCAGGTGCGGCCCGATGCGAGCGCGGTCACCGCGGAGGCGCGCCTCGTGCGCGAGATCGAGCGCCTCCGGAGCGAGCCGCCGAGCGAGGCGGAGCTCGCGAAGGCGAAGCGCGCGCTCGAGGTCGGGCTGATCGCGGGGCAGGGCAGCAGCCACGCGCTCGCCTCGCGCATCGCGCAGGACTGGATCTCCTTCGGGCGCATCCGTCCGCTCGACGAGCGGCTCGCCGCGATCCGCGCGGTCGACGCGGAGGACGTGCAGCGCGTCGCCGGGACCTGGCTCGTGCCGACGGGGCGCACGGTGGTGCAGCTGCTGCCTCCCGAGCCGGGGATGGAGCCGGCCCCCGGCAGCGGCGGGCCGCCGCCGTGAGGCCCGTGCGCCCGGCGGCGCGGCTGGCCGCGGCCGCGCTCGCGCTCGTGTGCGCGGGGTGCGGACTCTTCGCGAAGCCCGCGTGGGAACGGCCGCCGCCGCCGCCGCGCGCTACCGACGTCGTCCCGGAGGAGCGCCTGCACCGCGAGGAGCTCGCGAACGGGGTGCGCGTCCTCGTGCTCGAGGACCCGCGCCTGCCCGCGTTCGCGCTCGGCGTGGTGACCCGCCGGGGAGCCGGCATCGAGTCCCCGGCCGAGGCGGGCGTCGCGAGCTTCACGGCGGAGCTGATGGAGCGCGGCGCGGGGGAGCGGAGCGCGCTCGAGCTCGCCGGCATCGTGGACGCGCTCGGTGCGAGCCTCGAGGTGGGCTCGGACTGGGACGCGATGTCCGCGCGGGTCTCGGGCCTGTCCGAAGACGGGGACGCGCTCTTCGACGTGCTCGCCGACGTCGTGCTGCGGCCGCGCTTCGACGCCGACGAGGCGGAGAAGGTGCGGAGCGAGCACATCGCGGCGCTGCGGCAGGCGGCCGACGACCCGGCCACGCTGCTCGGCTGGCACTTCGCGAAGACGCTCTATGCCGGCCACCGCTACGGCGTCCCCGAGGCCGGCACGCCCGAGACGCTCGCGCGGCTCGACGGCGCCGCCGCGCGCGCCTTCCACCGGCGCGTCTTCACGCCCGCCGCGTCGATCGTCTACGCGAGCGGGGACTTCGAGCCCGAGGCGCTGCTCGAGCGCATCCGCACCACGTACGGCGCGTGGCAGGGTCCGCCGCCGCCCGAGCTCGGCCCGCCGCCACCGGTGCCGGCCGCGCGCCGCATCGTGATCGTCGACCGCCCCGACCTCGGCCAGGCGCAGGTCGCGCTCGGCCACGAGGGGATCGCGCGCACCGACCCGCGCCGGCTCGAGGCGCAGCTGCTCAACACCGCGCTCGGCGGGGGCGGCTTCTCCTCGCGCCTGATGGGCCGCATCCGGGCCGACGAGGGACTCACGTACGGCATCTACTCGCAGTTCGTGCAGCGCCACCGGCCCGGGCCCTTCGTCGTCTCCACGTTCACGCGCGTGCCGAAGGTGGGCGAGCTCCTGGGCGGCGTGCTCGAGGAGCTGGAGCGCGTGCAGGCGGAGCCGCCGAGCGAAGCGGAGCTGGCGCGCGTCCAGAGCCAGCGTTCCGGCCAGTTCGCGCTCGCGCTCGAGACGTCGCGCGAGGTGGCCGGGGCGCTCGTCGAGCTCGACATCTACGGGCTCCCGCCCGACAGCCTCGACACGTACCGGCACCGCGTCTGGGCGGTGACGCCCGAGCAGACGGCCGCCGTCGCGCGCGAGCTGATCGACCCGGCGCGCTGCTCCATCGTCGTGGTGGGGCCGGCCGAGGCGCTGCGGCCGCAGCTCGAGCCCTTCGGCCCGGTCGAGGTGGTCGAGCCGTAGCTCCCGCCGAAAGGAAACGGAGGGGAGCGGGGTTGCCGCCCGATCGGTCGGTCGGCTACAGATCCCGTCCGGATCGACCGATCGGTCCGGCTTCGGGAGGCCGGGTGGAGCCCAGCTCGCGCGAGAAGATCCTCGAGGTCGCGGAGGCGCGCTTCGCGCAGCGCGGCTTCGCGGGCGTCGGCATGCGCGAGCTCGCCCTCGCGGCCGGGCTCGGCAAGTCGAGCCTCTTCCACCACTTCCCGACCAAGGCGGAGCTCTGGGTCGCCGTGCTCGA
>Ga0075327_1000046_pt1 | contig 26421 bp, 26 predicted proteins | sample MayberrySE_Catta_2_FD_120056 | JGI IMG/M metagenome (GOLD analysis project Ga0075327, IMG submission 120056) | Natural and restored wetland microbial communities from the San Francisco Bay, California, USA, that impact long-term carbon... | ecosystem: Environmental > Terrestrial > Soil >...
CGCACCGCGGGAGTGAGCACCTACCGCGCGCGCCGCAGCCAGAACGGCAGAGGCAGCAGGGGCAGCATTTCGACGCCCAGAACCGACACCGCCGCCGGCGGGCGCCTCGCTGGCGGACAAGACAAACAACCGGGCGGATAAGGCAAACAGCGGCCGACGGATAAGGGCGGATAAGGCAAACAAGCGGCCGATTCGGATCGGATCGACGTCCGGTAACGCCCCGATGTGACAAGTCCCTGGGATCAGCCGCGACGCCTGACCCGTAGGCGGTGGATTCAAGGGGCGTTGCCGGAGGGCGCTGCTCGCGATCGGGCGTGGCATGAACGTGGCCAGTTGCGGCGCCGCTCGATTCTTGGCGGCCATGCAGCCGATGCCACCGGTGGGGCGCGCGAGGGAAGCCCGAGGCACTCGAGGATCGCGCGGGTTCCTCGTCGAGCGGTACGTGTCGTTCGTCCTCGGCGCCGCTCCGGGGCGCCGAGTCGGCGGGCGGAGCCCTCGGCGGCTGCTGCGGCACGACATGGGCACGGCGGCCTGCGCCCGGTCCGAGGATCCCGTGGTAGCGCACGAGGTGGAAGCGCGGAGGGGGCACCAGGGCAACGAGCCTCTCGATGAGCTCGACGCGAGGCTCTGCCGGGCGGCCGCTCTCGCGGGCGCCTGCTCGCCCGGATCGGCCCGCTCCTTCTCGCGGCGCGCTCGGCTACGCGGCCGGCTCCTGCTGCGTGAGGCAGTGGATCGTGCCGAGGCCCCAGACCAGATCGACGGCGTGGATGCCGACGACGCGGCGGCCCGGGAAGAGCTCGGCGAGCCGGCCGAGCGCGACGCGGTCCTGCGGGTCGTTGAAGGTCGGCACCAGCACGGCCTCGTTCGCGACGTAGAAGTTCAGGTAGCTCGCGGGGAGCCGGACGCCGTCGAAGAACAGCGGCGCCGGCATCGGGAGCGGCACGACCTCGAGCACGCGGCCCTTCGCGTCGCGCGCGCCCTCGAGGCGCTCGCGGTTCTCGGCGAGCGCGCGGTGGTTCGCGTCTTCGGGATCGTCCTCGGCCGCGAGCACCACGAGGCCCGGCCGCGCGAAGCGGGCGAGGTCGTCCACGTGGCCGTGCGTGTCGTCGCCCGCGATGCCGGCGCCCAGCCAGACGACGCGCTCGGCGCCGAGGTAGTCCCGCAGCGCGCGCTCGGTGCCCTGGCTTCCGAGGCCGGGGTTGCGCGCCTGCACATCCGAGAGCAGGCACTCCTCGGTCGCGAGGAGCGTGCCCTCGCCGTCGACGTCGATGGCGCCGCCTTCGAGGACGACGCGGCGCCCGTCCACCTCGGGCCGCCAGACGGGCAGGCCGAGCCGCGCCAGGATGCGGTCCTTCGCGGCGTCGTCGCGGCGCCAGTTCGGATACTTGGCCCAGCCGTCGAAGCGCCAGCTCGTGGCCGCGAGCTCGCGGGCGCCGTCGCGCCCGCCGGCCGGGACGCCAGCGTCGCGCCCGCCGGCCGGGACGCCAGCGTCGCGCCCGCCGGCCGGGACGCCAGCGTCCCTCTCGCGCACGAGGAAGATCGGGCCCATGTCGCGCGCCCAGCCGCGGTCGGTCGCGGCGCGGAAGAAGTCGACGCGCTCGAGCGGGAGGCCGACCTTCGCGAGGACGCGGCGCGCCGCCGCCTCGTGCGCGGCGTCCTTCACGATGAGGCGCACGCGCTCGCCGGGCACGATCGCGCGCACGATCTCCGCGAAGGCCCAGGGGATCGCGCCGAACTTGCCGGGCCAGTCCCGCGCGTCGTGCGGCCACGCCAGCCACGTGGCGGCGTGCGGCTCCCACTCGGCCGGCATGCGAAAGCCCTGCGCGGCGGGCGTGCCGCGCGGCGAAGCACGGGCGCTCATGAATCGAGGAAGCGCTTCGTGATGCCGTCGTAGGCGTCGATGCGGCGGTCGCGCAGGAAGGGCCAGTGGCGGCGCACCCGCTCCGCGTGCGCCGGGTCGCACTCGGCGACGAGGATCGCCTCCTCGTCCTGGGGCGCCTCGGCCAGCACGCGGCCGAAGGGGTCGGCGATGAACGAGCCGCCCCAGAACTGGATGCCGTCGCCGCGCCCGCCGGGCGTCGGCTCGTGGCCGACGCGGTTGCACGCCACCACGTAGACGCCGTTCGCGATCGCGTGCGCGCGCTGCATCGTGCGCCACGCGTCGAGCTGCGCCGCGCCCTCCGCCTCGCGCTCGGCCGGATGCCAGCCGATCGCGGTCGGATAGAACAGGATGCCGGCCCCGCCGAGCGCGGTGAGGCGCGCGCCTTCCGGGTACCACTGGTCCCAGCACACGAGCGCGCCGATGCGCCCGACCTTCGTGTCGAAGGCGCGGAAGCCGAGGTCGCCGGGCGTGAAGTAGTACTTCTCGTAGTAGAGCGGGTCGTCGGGGATGTGCATCTTGCGGTAGACGCCCGCGAGCGCGCCGTCCGCGTCGAGGAGCGCCGCCGTGTTGTGGTAGACGCCGGGCGCGCGGCGCTCGAACACCGACGCGACGACGACCACGCCCGCCGCGCGCGCCGCCTTCCCGATCGCCTCGGTGGTCGGTCCCGGCACGGGCTCGGCGAGATCGAAGAGCTTCGCGTCCTCGGTCTGGCAGAAGTAGGGCGTGCGGAAGAGCTCCGGCAGGCACACCACGTCCGCGCCGCGGCGCGCCGCCTCCGCGATCTTCGCGAGCGCGTGCTCGAGGTTCGCCGCGGGATCGGGCGCCATCCGCATCTGGATCGCCGCGGCGTGGAACTTGCCGGGAGTCGCCATGCGATGCGAACCTAGCGAACCGGAGGGACGGACCATGGCGCTCTCGGCGGCGGTGCCGGTGCTCTCGGTCGACGATCTCGGGCGTGCGCTCGAAGAGTACGAGCGCGTGCTCGGCTTTCGGAAGAGCTGGATCTGGGGGGACCCGCCGGAGCTCGCCAGCGTCTGCCGCGACCGCGTCGAGCTCTACCTCGCGCAGCGGGGGAAGCTCGGGCCGGCCGGCGCCTCGCAGGTGATCCTCCAGCTGCTCGGGATCGACGCGATCTGGGACGAGCTCGTGCGCGCCGGCGCCAGCGTCGAGGTGAAGATCGCCGACCGCGTCTACGGCATGCGCGACTTCAGCGTCCGCGACGCGAGTGGCAACCGGATCGATCTCGCCGAGCCCCTCGAGTCGGTGCGCGCGGCGCGTCCGGCGGCGGAGGATCTGAAGATCTTCGTGCCGGCGCAGGACTTCGCGCTCTCGAAGCGCTTCTACACCGCGCTCGGCTTCCGCGCGAGCTGGGACGAGGGCGACCTCGCGGAGTTCGAGCTCGCGGGGCACCGCTTCCTGCTCCAGAACCACTTCGATCCGCGCTGGGCCGGCAGCTTCATGATGCACGTCCGGGTGCCCGACGCCGCGGCCTGGGCGCGGCACGCGCAGGCGGTGATCGCGGGCGGCGACTACCCCGGCAGCCGGGTCGAGGGGCCGCGCGACGAATCGTGGGGCTTCCGCGTCGCGTACGTGTGGGATCCCTCCGGCGTGCTGCTCCACTTCGCCGAGTCCCTTCGCGCGGCGGCGTGACGAACGCCGTCGCCGCCCGCCGGAGCCGCGCATGTCCCCCACCGCCTCGATCGTGCTCCTCTGGATCGCGTTCACCGCGAGCCACCTCGGGCTCGCGAGCGTGCGCGTCGAGCCGAGGCTCCGCGCGAGGCTCGGGGACGCGGCCTTCCTCGCGCTCTACTCGGCCGTCGCGCTCGCGCTCTTCGTGCCGCTCGTCGCGATCTACTTCGGCAACCGCCATGCGGGCCCGTGGCTGTGGACCGTTCAGATGACGCCCTGGCTCCGCGCCTTCCTCTACCTCGGCATGACGCTCGGCATGGTGCTCGCGGTGGGCTCGCTGCTGCGCCCGAGCCCGGGCTCCATCGTGCCGGGAGGCACCGCCGAGGTGCGCGGCGTCTACCGCGTGACGCGCCACCCCCTCGTGCTCGGCCTCGCGCTCGTGTGGGCGCTCCACCTGATCCCGAACGCGAGCGCGGCGGACGTCGCCTTCTTCGGCGGCTTCCTGCTCTTCTCGCTCGCGGGGGCGTGGCACCAGGACGCGCGGAAGCTCGACGGCGGCGGCGCGACGTTCCGCGCCTTCCACGCCGCGACCTCGTTCCTCCCCTTCGGCCGCGGGCTCCGCGGGCTCGCGGATCTCCCCCCGCTCGTGATCGCGCTCGGCGTCGCCGCCGCGCTCGCGGCGCGCTGGCTCCACCCGCAGCCGCTCTGGCCGTAGGCCGCGGAGCCCGATGCACGACGCGCTCTCGCTCCTTCGACTCGAGCCCGCCGGCGCCGGCCGCTACCGCGTCCGGAACGAGGGCGACCCCGCGTCGCGCGACGTCGTGTTCGGCGGCCAGCTCCTCGGGCAGACGATCGTCGCCGCGAGCGCGCAGGTGCCGGGCAAGCCCGTGCGCACGCTGTCCACGATCTTCGCGCGCGCCGCGCGCGTGAGCGCGGCGACGGAGCTCGCGGTCGAGACGATCCACGAGGGCCGCTCGTTCGCGAGCGCGAACGTGACGGCGTGGCAGGGCGAGCGGCTCTGCGCGCGCTCGCTCGTGCTGCTCGATGCGCCGGACCCCGAGCTGATCCGGCACGCCGCGGCCGCGCCGGAGGTGGCCGGCCCCGACGCGAGCCCCGACGCCGGGCCGAGCCCGCTCGTCTTCCCGGGCGCGGAGCTGCGCATCGTGGGCGGCGTCGACACCTGGAGCCCGGACGCGCCCGTCGGCCCCGCGGAGCTCTTCGTCTGGATGCGCTTCGCGCACGCGTCCGACGACATCGCCACGAATCAGGCGATCCTCGCGTGGGGCACGGACGGCTTCCTGATCGGTACGGCGCTGCGCCCGCACGCGGGCCTCGGCCAGGCGGACGCGCACCGGACGCTCTCGACGGGCGTGGTCGGCCACACGCTCACCTTCCACGAGCCCTTCACCACGCGCGACTGGCTGCTCCTCGCGCACGAGAGCCCGCACGCCGGCGCCGGCCGCGCGTACGGGCGCGCGCACGTCTTCACGCGCGAGGGGCGCCTCGTCGCCTCCTTCGTGCAGGACGCCATGGTCCGCGCCATGGGCGGCTCGAAGCAGACGATGTGACCCGCTAGCTGCGCGGCTGCCAGGGCTCCGAGAAGAACCAGTCGAGCGCCTCGTCCTGGAACTCGCCCGAGGGCCAGTGGCGGCCGCCCTGGTCGACCCGGAAGGTGACGGCGCAGCCGAACGCCTCGAGCTGCTCGCGCATCGGCAGCGCCACCTGCTCGAAGGGGAACAGCTCGTCGTGCGTGCCGTACTCGACCAACACGGCGGGCCGCGGCACGCCCTCGGCGGCGGCCTCGTTCTCGATCGCGACGAAGCCGGCCGCCCAGCCCATCACCGCGCGGAACAGCTCGGGGTTCGAGAGCCCGACGGAGAGCGCGTAGCTCGCGCCGTCCGAGTAGCCGAGCAGCCCGAGCCGCTCGGCGTCGACGGGGTAGCGGCGGAAGATCAGGTCGTACGCGTACTCGAGGAAGTCGAGGTCCGGCCGCGCCGAGGGCGCGCCCGCGGCCGCGCTCGCCCCGGCGCCTTGCGTCGCGGCCGTGATCAGGTCCCACGTGCCGTGGAAGGAGCGCGGGATCAGGAAGAGCGCCTGCCGGCGCTCGGCCTCGTCGCGGTAGGCCTTCATGAGCAGCTCCTCGCGCCGCCCCGCGCCGTGGAGCACTGCGAGCAGCGGATAGCGCCGGCCGGCGTCGATCTCGTCGGGCGTGAAGAGCGCCGCACGCTGTGCGCCGTGCTCGATCCACACCATGCCGGTCGGGAGCTCCGCCACCGGCTCCGGCGACTTCGGCGTGACGCGGAGCTTCAGCGAGTCCACGGCGCTAGCATGCCACGTTTCTTCCGGGGCCCCAGCAAGGCCGGCGCAGCCGGCCGCGCAGCGAGGCGCAGCCGAGCGGAGATCATCCATGCCCGATTTCCACTTTGCCGAGGTGAACGAGACGATCGCGGCGGCGATCCCGGAGCGCGAGGCGCTCGTCTGGCGCGAGCGCCGCCTCACGCACCGCGTGCTCGCCGAGCGCAGCCGCCGCTTCGCGAACTTCCTCCTCTCGCGCGGCCTCCGCGTGCACCGCGAGCGCAGCGAGCTCGCCGGCCACGAGTCGGGCCAGGACCACCTCGCGATCTATCTCTACAACGGCAACGAGTACGTGGAGGCGATGCTCGGCGCGTGGAAGGCGCGCGTCGCGCCGCTCAACGTGAACTACCGCTACGTGGACGAGGAGCTCACGTACCTGTTCCAGAACTCGCGCGCGAAGGCGGTGGTCTACCAGGCCGAGTTCGCGCCGCGCATCGCGGCGATCCGGCCCGCGCTGCCGGAGCTCTCCGTGCTGATCCAGGTGGCCGACGGGTCGGGCCACGCGCTCCTGCCCGGCGCCGTGGACTACGAGGAGGCGCTCGCGGCGGCGTCGGCGGCGACGCCGCCCGTCACGCCCTCGCCCGACGACCTCTACATCCTCTACACGGGCGGCACGACCGGCATGCCGAAGGGCGTGCTCTGGCGCTCGGCCGACATCTACGCCTCGGCGATGGGCGGCCGGAAGCTCGACGGCACGGAGCTCGCGTCGCAGGACGAGATCGCCGCGCACGCGCGGAACGGCCCCGGGCTGCGCTGCCTGATCGGGCCGCCCCTCATGCACGGCGCCGCACAGTGGGGGCTCTTCATCAACCTCGGCATGGGCAGCAGCTGCTTCTTCGCGGGCGAGAACAAGAAGCTCGATCCCGCCGACTTCCTCCGCACCATCGAGCGCGAGAAGATCAACTCGATCACGATCGTGGGCGACGCCTTCGCCCGGCCGCTGCTCGACGAGATGGCGAAGGGGTCCTACGACCTGTCCAGCCTGCTGATCGTGGGCTCGGGCGGCGCGCCCCTCTCGGCGCTGAACAAGCGCGAGTTCCTCGAGCGGCTGCCGCAGGCCACGGTGCTCGACTCGATCGGTTCCTCCGAGACGGGCATGCAGGCGAGCAACCCGAGCAACCAGCAGACGGGCGTCTCGACCGGGGACTTCCGGCCGCTGGCCGGCGCGGGCGTCGTCTCCGCCGACCTCGCGCGCGTGCTCGCACCCGGCGACCCCGAGCTCGGCTGGTTCGCGCAGCAGGGGCGCGTGCCGCTCGGCTACTTCGGCGACCCCGAGAAGACCGCGAAGACGTTCCCCGTGATCGACGGCGTGCGCTGGTCGGTGCCGGGCGACCGCGCGCGCTACCGCGCCGACGGCACGATCGAGGTGCTCGGCCGCGACTCGGTGACGATCAACTCGGGCGGCGAGAAGATCTTCGCCGAGGAGGTCGAGCACGCGCTGAAGCACCATCCGGCCGTGTTCGACGCCGTGGTCGCGGGCCGGCCGAGCGAGCGCTGGGGTCAGGAGGTGGTCGCGGTGGTGCAGCTGCGCCCGGGCTCGAGCGCGACGCCCGCGGACCTCCTCGCCGAGTGCGGCAAGCACCTCGCCCGCTACAAGCACCCGAAGCAGTTCGTCTTCCGCGACGCGATCCAGCGCAGCCCGAGCGGCAAGGCCGACTACCGCTGGGCCCGCGAGCAGGCCGAGCGGGGGTAGCGCAGGGGACGGCGGCGGCGCAGGGGACGTTCGTTGAGTTGTTGACTCCTGACCGGCTGGATCGCGCGTCGCGAGAACGAGTCAACAAGTCAACGAACGTCCCCACTCCCACGAGCCAGTTCGAGAGGAGTCGTCGATGACCGAAACCCTGGGCTTCATCGGCACCGGCACGATCGGGGCGCCGATGGCGCGGCGGCTGCTCGACGCGGGGCACGCGCTCGTCGTGTGCGACCGCGCGCCCGCGGCGACGGCGCCGCTGCTGGCGGCGGGGGCGACCGGCGCCGCGACCCCGCGCGAGGTGGCCGCCGCGTGCCGCGTCGTGTTCACCTCGCTGCCGGGGCCGCGCGAGGTGGAGGAGGTGGCCGCCGGGCCGGGCGGCCTGCTCGAGGGGGCGCGCGCGGGCGACGTGCACGTCGACCTCTCGACCAGCGCCCTCGGCGCGGTGCGCGCGCTCGCGGCGCGCGAGGCCGCGGCGGGCGTGCACCTCGTCGACGCGCCGGTCTCGGGCGGCGCGATGGGCGCCGCGCAGGGCGCGCTCACGGTGATGGCGAGCGGCGAGCGGAGCGCCTTCGAGCGCGTGGAGCCGCTGCTCGGCGCCTTCGGCAAGCACGTCTTCTACCTCGGCGACTCCGGGAACGGCACGCTCACGAAGCTCGTCAACAACGCCATCTTCCTGTGCGGCGGGCTGCTCGTGCAGGAGACCTTCGCGATGGCGGCCAAGGCCGGACTCGATGCGAGCCGGCTGCTCGAGGTCGTGCAGAAGAGCAGCGGCTCCGCCTACGCGGGCCTCGCGAAGCTGCTGCTCGGGCGCGGCTTCGACAACGCCTTCTTCACGCTCGCGCTCGCCGAGAAGGACGTCGGGCTCGCGCTCGACTCCGCGCGGGGCCTCGACGTGCCGATGCCCGTGATCGAGGCCGCGCACGGCACGTATCGCCGCGCGCTCGAGCTCGGGCTCGGCCAGAAGCTCTTCGCAGCGACGCTGCTCGCCGTCGAGGACGCCGCGGGCGTCGAGGTGCCACCGCCCGCGAAGTGACGGGAACGGGGCGTCCCCTTCGCGACGGACGGAGGCGCTCGCGGTGGGCCCGCCGTACACTCGGCGCGTCCGTCGGAGGGCCCGGGATGAAGCTCCTCTGGTTCCACCTGATGCCGTACACGGAGCTGCCCGACGACTTCAAGCAGAAGCATCCCTCCGTCTGGGTCGACATCGACCCGAAGCTCTTCGACCCCCTCCGCGCGCACGGGATGTACAACGACTTCCTCGACGAGCTCGAGCACGCCGCCGAGCTCGGCTTCGACGGCATCTGCTGCAACGAGCACCACCAGAACGCCTACGGGCTGATGCCCTCGCCGAACCTGGTCGCCGCCGCCCTCGCGCGCCGCACGCAGGACGCCGCGCTCTGCGTGATGGGCAACTCGCTCGCGCTCTACGACCCGCCGACGCGCGTGGCCGAGGAGTTCGCGATGCTCGACGTGATCTCGGGCGGACGGCTCATCGCGGGCTTCCCGGTCGGGACGCCGATGGACACCTGCTACGCGTACGGCCGGAACCCGAGCCAGCTGCGCGAGCGCTACCACGAGGCGCACGACCTGATCCTGAAGGCCTGGACCACGGAGCAGGTATTCGCGTGGAACGGCCGCTACCACCAGCTCCGCTACGTGAACCCGTGGCCGCGTCCGCTCCAGAAGCCGCATCCGCCGATCTGGATCCCGGGCGGCGGCTCGGTCGAGACCTGGCGCTGGTGCGCCGAGCTCGACTACGTCTACGCGTACCTCTCCTACTTCGGGTACAAGCTCGGCGAAGCCACGCTGCACGGCTTCTGGGAGGAGATGGACCGGCTCGGCAAGGACCGCAATCCCTTCCGCGCGGGCTTCCTCCAGTTCGTCGGCGTGGCCGAGACGCGCGAGGAGGCGCTCGACCTCTACACGGAGCCGGCGCTCTACTTCTACGAGCGCTGCCTCCACGTGGACGCGCGCTACGCCCAGCCGCCGGGCTACATGAGCGAGGCCACGATCCGGGCGCGCGTGAGGTCGCAGGTCGTGCGGGCGGCCGTCGCCTCGGCGACGGAGACGCACGCCTACGGCCGGCCGGCCTTCGAGGACATCGTCTCGAAGGGCTACGTGATCGTGGGAAGCCCGGACGAAGTCGCCGAGCAGCTGCGCGAGGTCGCCGTGAACCTCAACGTCGGGCAGCTGATGCTGCTGCTCCAGTTCGGCAACATGAGGAAGGACCTCGTGTTCCACAACACGGAGCTGTTCGCGAAGCGCGTCGCGCCGCAGCTCGCGGGCCTGTTCGAGGACGAGTGGGAGAACCGCTGGTGGCCGAAGCCGCTCGCGCCCGCCGCGCGCGCCGTGCCGCGGAGCCTCGGATGAGCCCGCGCGCGAGGCCGGCGCGCCCGCGGCGCCCGGGGCGGATGCGCCGGGCGAAGCCCGCTGCGCCGCGTGGCCCCGCCGTGCGGAGCGTGAAGATCGGCGCGGAGCGCGTGCGCGTCCTCGAGCAGGGCCGCGGCCGGCCGCTCGGCGTGCTCGCCGGCCTGCTCGGCTTCCCCTCGTGGACGCCCTTCCTCGAGGCGCTCTCCGCGCGGCGCCGCGTGATCGTGCCGTCGCTGCCGGGCCACCCGGGCGGCGGCGACTTCCGGAGGCTCGACGAGCTCGCCGACTGGGTCGTCGCGACGCAGGAGCGGCTCGAGGCCGCCGGGCTCGCCGGCGCCGACCTCGTCGGCCTCGGCCCGGGCGGCACGCTCGCCGCCGAAGTCGCGGCATTCTCGCCCGGCCTCGTGAAGCGGCTCGTGCTGGTGGCGCCCTTCGGGCTCTTCGACGAGCGCGAGCCGGTCGCCGACGTCTGGGCCCGGCGGGCGACCGAGCTGCCGGCGACGCTGTCGGAGAGGCCCGCCGAGTTCGCGGCGCAGTGGCTCGCGCCGCCCGCGGGCGCCGACCCGATCGAGTTCCAGATCGAGCTCGTGCGCTCGCTCGAGGCGGCGGCGCGCCTGCTCTGGCCCTTCGGCGACCGCGGCCTCGCGAAGCGCCTGCACCGCATCCGGGCCGCGACGCTGCTCGTCTGGGGCGGCGCCGACCGCGTCGTGCCCGCGAGCTACGCGAAGCGCTTCGCGGGGGGGATCGCCGGCCGGACGCGGGTCCGCTCGATCCCCGGCGCCGGGCACCGCGCGGACTTCGACGCGCCCGAGGCGCTCGCGAAAGCGGTGCTCGACTTCCTGCGCTGACGCGGGCGCGCCCCTCGCTCAGCGCGTCACCACCCGCTCGATCAGCTGTGCGTTCGGGACGCTCCAGCTCTCCTCGCCGTTCCGCAGCAGCGTGTCCGTCGCGCCGACGCGCTGCACCACGCCGCGGCGTCCCTCCACCTCGACGAACGCGTCGCGCGGCAGCGACTGGCGCAGGAAGTGTCCGGCGAGGATGTGCGTGATGATCGGCTGCGCGCCGAGCGCGAAGGCGAGGCCCGCGGCGAAGCTCGCGGCGGCGAGCAGCGCGGTGAGCGGGGCGACCAGCACGCTGGTGTCCACGCCCAGCTGCTCGACGGCGATCACCGCCACGAGCAGGCCGACGAAGGCCTGGACCACGAAGCCGAGCCGTGCGCCCCCGACGCCCGCCGCCGCCGCGGCGGACCCGATCGCACCGCCCAGGAAGCGGGCGAGCAGCAGGCCGAGGACCACGATGAGGCCGGCGCCGATCAAATTCGGGATGAACGCGATCAGCCGGTCGATCGTCTCCGTCACGGACTCGAGACCGAGCGTCTCCACGCTCGAGAGCACGAAGGTGAGCATCAGCAGCCAGAACAGCAGGCGGGCGATGCCCTCCGAGAGCGTCCAGCGGATGCCGCTTCCCTCGAGCCACTCGGTGAGGCGCAGGCGGGCGGCGGCGCGGTCCAGCCCGAGCATGCGGAGCGCTCGCCGCGCGGCGAGCTCGACGGAGCGCGAGACCAGCCAGCCGAGCCCGAGGATCAGGAGCGCACCGACGAGGCTCGGCAGGAACGCCGCGAACGTGGCGGTGAGCTCGGACAGTGCGCGCAGCGACACCTCGCGCCAGGCATCGACGTCGAAGAGATTCTCCATGACTCCTCCCGAGGGAATTGCCGGCGCAGCCGGCCCCGCGCATTCTCGCACGCGAAGGGAGGAAGCCATGCCGCTCGTGGCCGCGCTCGCCGACCAGCTGCTGAGCCAACACCCCGACCGGGCAGCCGCCGTGCTGGAACGGCACGAAGCGGCCGCGGCCGCGGCCCGGCTGCGCCGACTCGAGCCGAGCGCGGCCGCCGGCGTACTGCGTCGCCTCTCGCCGCAGCACGGCGCCGCCGTGCTCGCGGCCCTGCCTCGCGAAGAAGCGGCCGCGCAGCTCGCGACGCTCCCGCTCGACGCGGCGGCCCGGCTGCTGCGCCGGCAGGGCGCGCCCGAGCAGGGCGCCCTGCTGGAGGCGCTCGAGCCGCGTCTCGCCCGCTCGCTGCGGGGGCTGCTGCGCTTCGACGAGCACACCGCGGGAGCGCTGATGGACCCCGACGTGCTGGCGCTGCCGCTCGATCTCACCGCGGGCGCAGCGCTCGCCCGCGTGCGCGAGCAGCCCGAGCAGGCCCGGTACAACCTCTACGTGGTCGACGCGGAGCAGCGTCTGGTCGGCGCGCTCAACCTGCGCGAGCTGCTCATCGCGGATGCGCATGCACGCCTGGTGGACCTGATGGTGCCCGACCCGCTGCGGCTGCCCGCCAGCGCGGATCGCGCGCGCGTGGTCGGCCATCCCGGCTGGCGCGAGGTGCACGCGCTGCCCGTCGTGGACGAAGCGGGCCACTACCTCGGCGCGGTGCGCTATCGCACGCTGCGCGAGCTCGAGGAGGAGCTGCTGCGCGGCGACTCCGGCGACCGCGACACCGCCGAGGCCCTCGGCGAGCTCTTCGCGGCCGGCGCCGCCGGGCTGCTCGACGCGCTCGCTCCGGGCGGCAGGCGGCCGGCGTGAGCGCTGAAGCCGGGGCTCTCGCCCTCGAGCGGGCGCTCGCCCACGTGCTGCTGGCCGAGTATCCCGACGAGGCCGCCGCGCGCCTCGAGGCCGCCCGCGACGAGGAGAGCGCGACGTTGCTCGACGCGCTTCCCTCCGAAGCCGCGCTCGGCGTCGTCCAGCGCCTCACGCCCGATCGCGCCGCCCGCGTGGTCGCGGCGCTGCCGGCGGCGGCGGCACGCGAGGTGCTCACTGCGCTGAACCCGAATCGCGCCGCCGCGCTGCTCGCGCGGCTCGATCCCGGCGAACGCGAGCGCTGCCTCTCCGCCCTCGGCGGGGGCTTCGCCGCCGAGCTGCGCGAGCTGGCCGCCTGGCCCGCCGAGAGCGCGGGGGCGCTCATGGATCCGCGCGTCACCACGTTCCGCCCGGACGCCACGGCACAGGACGTCGTCCAGCGCCTGCGGCACTTCCGCGACCGCCGCATCGACGACGTGTTCCTGGTGGACGAGGCAGGCCGCCTGGCCGGAGCCGTCTCCCTCCAGGACGTGGTGCTGGCGGACCCGGGGCAGCAGCTCGCGGGCCTGGCTCCGGGGGCGCCCGTCGCCGTGCGCGCGCTCGCCTCGCAGGAGGAGGTGGTGGAGACCTTCGAGAGCCACCGCTCGAAGAGCCTTCCGGTGGTGGACTTCGAAGGCCGTCTGATCGGCGTGCTGCGCCAGCGCGAGCTCATCCACGCCTCGCGCGAGCAGGCGACCGCGGACGCGGTGACGATGGTCGGCGCCAGCGAGGAGGAGCGGGCGCTCTCGCCGGCCTGGTTCGCGATCCGTAAGCGGCTGCCCTGGCTGGAGGTCAACCTCCTCACCGCCTTCCTCGCCGCGGCGGTGGTGGGCGTCTTCGAGGGCACCATCGCGCGCGTGACCGCGCTCGCGGTGCTGTTGCCCGTCGTCGCCGGCCAGTCGGGCAATACGGGGGCGCAGGCGCTCGCCGTCACCATGCGCGGCCTCGCGCTGCGGGAGGTGCGGACGCGCCACTGGCTTCGCGTCGCGGGCAAGGAAGCGCTCGCGGGCGCCGGCAACGGCGTCGCCGTCGCGCTCACGACGGCGGCCGCGGTCTACGTGTGGAGCCGCTCGCCGGGCCTGGCCCTCGTGATCGGCGTCTCCATGGTGCTCTCGATGACGCTCGCGGGCCTCTCCGGCGCGGTGATCCCGATGATGCTCGTGGCCCTGCGCCAGGACCCCGCGCAGTCTTCCTCGATCATCCTGACGACGGTCACCGACGTGGTCGGCTTCTTCTCCTTCCTCGGCATCGCGACGCTGCTGATGTCGATGCTCTGACCGAAGCGGGCCTCCGTCAACGGAGTGGTCGGTTCTTGTCCGCGATCGCGAGCAGGATCACGACGAAGGCAACGAGGCGCACGCCGTAGAGCAGCGGCCGGAACTCGTAGTCCGGGCTGGTGAGCGCGAGCCCCAGCCAGTGGAGCGCCATCATCCCGAAGGCGACCGCGAAGAGCAGGAACAGCCGGTCGCGCGTCGAGCGCCAGAAGCGCAGGAAGAACAGGCCGGAGACGACGCACGCCATCACCGTGGCGCCCGACATCATGCTGTAGGCAGGGCTCATCGGCTCTCCGAGATCAGTCCCACCACCAGGGACGAGACGGCGAGCAGCGCGACGCCGCTCCGCACGAGGCTGAGGTCGACCTGCGGCGCGACGACCAGGTCGATGAGCACGATCAGGTTGTTCGCCGCGAGGCCGGCGAAGCACGCCGCGCTCCACGCGAGGAGAGTCGTGCGCGTCCTCGCGTACTGGCGCTGGAGCAGGAGGGCGCAGCCGAGGCTCGTGAGCGCGCAGAGCACGTAGATCGCTTCAGCCATCCTCGGGCTCCTTCCGCACGCGGAACGCGTCGGCGAAGGCGCGCGCCCGTTCCGTGGGCGCAGCATAGATCAGCGTCACGATCGAGACGCGGCGCTCGGCATACTCCGCCTCGAGCTCCCGGACGATTTCGTCGCGCTCCGGAGAGCTCGGCGCGTAGCGGTACGAGCCGCCCTCGCCCGGGCGCTCGAGGAGCCCGGACCGTGCCAGCGCCTCGAGCTGCGCTCCCGCGAAGTGCCGGTCGATGCGGAGCTCGGCCGCGAGCGCCGTCGCATCCCACGAGCGCGAGGACGCGCGGAGCAGCAGCAGCACCTCGAGCGCCAGGACCGAGGGGATGTGCTCGGCGACGAAGCTGGTCAGCGCGGCGGAGAACCGTTCGGGCATGGTCTCCGGCCAAGAGTTGCCGCACTCGGCGCGATGGAGCAACCACAGAAGCCGATTTTCTTCGACCGTGCGGCTGCGACGTGGCGCGTCTGCAGAGATTTCCGTCGCATGCAGCGCCGCGTTGTAGAAACGCTCGCGCCTGGGTAGCCCCGCGTTCTACTCGCGAACGGTGAGCTCGAGGCCGCCTTCGAAGGTGAGCGTTTGCGTGCGCAGGCGCTTCGCCGGATCGTGCACGAAGCGAAGTCGTCGGCGTACGCCTCGCGGAACGCGACCGTGTCGTCGGCGATCACGATCGCCCCCCGGCCGCAGGCGCGGCGCGAGTCGCGCTCGAGCGCGTCGCTCATGAAGCGATGCGTGGCGTCGTCGAGCTGGCGCCAGTCGACGCCGCCCTCGCGGGTGCGGGCGGCGAACCCGGCGCCGCTCCGGATCGCGCGGCGGGCGCGTCCCGTGCGATCGACCCTTTCGTTCCGGCCCCCGGTTGCCGATGTTCCTTCGGATCCACGGGGGGGCCGAGGGTGCGCTCGTTCTTCGCCGGCGTGGGGCTGGCGCTGGCGGTCGGGATGGCAGCTTGGGGCGAAGAGCCCCCGACGCCGCACGTCGAGCGGTGTTGGGAGCCCCCGGACGCCCCGCGCATGGCGATGGGATCGGACGGGGACGCCCCGCCGGCGGCGCCCGTCGAGGTCGCCCTGCTGCCCGGCGCCGACCTCGCCCCGAAGAAGCGGGCCTGGGAGGACGCGCTCGGCGGACGCGAGGCCGCGAAGCTCCGCGTCCAGGCGCGGCTCGCGGGCTGGCCCGCCCGGCTGCTGACCGACCGCGCGACCCTGCCGGCCGACGACCGCGCGTTCCTCTTGCGGCTCGCCCGGGACACCTGGCGCGGGCTCGCCGCGCTGACCGACCGCGAGAACGGCCTGCCGGTCGACCACGTCCGCTTCCTCGGCGGCGGCGTCGACCCGGCGCAGGCCGAGATCGGCGACTACACGAGCGCGAGCTCGGCGGGCCTGCACCTCGCCGCCATCGTCGCGGCGCAGGAGCTGGGCTTCCTCCCTCACGAGGAGGCGGTCGCCATGCTGCGCCGCGAGCTCGCCACGCTCGAGCGGCTCGAGACCCACCGCGGCTTCCACTTCAACTTCTACGACACCACCTCGCTCGAGCGCACCAGCCACTTCGTGTCCTTCGTCGACGCGGCCTGGCTCGCGGCCGGCCTGATGGTGGTGCGGCAGGCGATCCCGGAGCTGGCCCCCGCCGCGACCCGCCTGCTCGGCGAGCGCGACTACGGCGTGTTCTGGGATCCGCCCTACCAGCAGATGTCGCATGGCTTCTACGTCGACGGCCGCGGCCGCTCGCTCTACCACTACGCGACGCTCTACACCGAGGCGCGCGTCGGCAGCCTGATCGCGATCGGCAAGGGCGACGTGCCCGAGTCGCACTGGTTCCGCATGCTGCGCACCTTCCCGCCCGACTGCACGTGGCAGTCGCAGACGCCGAAGTCCCGCCGCCTGAAGCAGGTGCGCGGCCACGAGACGACCGGGGGCTGGTACGAGTGGAAGGACTTCCGCTACGTGCCCTCCTGGGGCGGCAGCATGTTCGAGGCGCTGATGCCGACGCTCTTCGTCGACGAGCGCGCGCTCGCGCCGAAGAGCCTCGGCCGGAACGCCGAGGTGCACGTCGAGGTGCAGCGGCGCTGGGCCATGGAGGTGCTCGGCTACCCCGTCTGGGGACTGTCGCCCGCCATCGCGCCGGGCCCGGACGGCTACCGCGAGTACGGCGTCGCGGTGCTCGGCACCTCGAAGAGCTACGCCGACCTCGCGGTGACGCCCCACGCGGTGGCGCTCGCGCTCCTCGTGGCGCCCGCCGAGGCGACGGCGACGCTGCGCGAGCTCGCGGCCCGTTACGATGTCTACGGCGACTTCGGCTTCTACGACGCCGTCGACCCGAAGAGCGGCGAGGTCGCGGCCGCGTACCTCTCGCTCGACCAGGGCATGCTCTTCCTCGCGCTCGCGAACCATCTGAAGGACGGCCTCGTGCAGCGGCTCTTCGCGGCGGACCCGATCGCGAAGCGCGCGCTCCCCATCCTGGCGGACGAGGACTTCTTCGACTAACCGCTCGGGCGCATGGCCCGCGTCGGCTTCGAAGCGGTCGAGAAGATCTACCCCGGCGGCACGGTCGCGCTCGCCGACTTCTCGCTCGAGGTCGCGGACGGCGAGCTCGTGGCGCTGGTCGGGCCGTCGGGCTGCGGGAAGTCGACCGTGCTGCGCCTGCTGGCCGGGCTCGAGACGCCGACGCGCGGCGTGATCCGGCTCGACGGCCGCGACGTCGGCGACCTCCCGCCCCGCGAGCGCAACGTCGCGATGGTGTTCCAGGAGTACGCGCTCTATCCGCACCTCACGGTGCGCGAGAACCTCGCCTTCCCGCTCCGCATGCGGCGCGTGCCGGCGCGCGAGCGCGCCGAGCGTGTGACGCAGGTGGCCGCCCTGCTCTCGCTCTCGGCGCTCCTCGAGCGCTGGCCGCGCCAGCTCTCGGGCGGGGAGCGCCAGCGCGTCGCGATGGGGCGCGCGCTCGTGCGCGAGCCGGCGGCCTTCCTGCTCGACGAGCCGCTCTCGAACCTCGACGCGAAGCTGCGCGTCCAGGTGCGCGCCGAGATCGCGGAGCTGCGGCGGCGGGCGCCCGTGACCATGCTCTACGTGACGCACGACCAGGTCGAGGCGCTCACGCTCGGCGACCGCGTGGCGGTGCTCGAGCGCGGGCGCCTCCAGCAGGTCGCGACGCCCGCCGAGCTCTACGCGCGGCCCGCCAACCGCTTCGTCGCGGGCTTCATCGGGAGCCCGCCCATGAACTTCCTCCCCGCCCGCTGCTTGCCGGGAGCGTCCGCCAAGCCCGACGCCGTGGCGGGCGTGCGGCCGGAGGCGGTGACGCTCGGCCCGGCGGGCGGCGAGGGCACGCTCGCCGCCACGGTCGAGCAGGTCGAGGCGCTCGGGCACGAGTCGCTCGTGCACGTGCGGCTCGCGGCCGGCGACGCCGCGGTGCGCTGGGTCGTCCGCGAGCCGGGCATGACGCGTCACGCGGTCGGTGACGCGGTGGCGCTACGCGTCCCGCCCGACGCGGTTCACTGGTTCGGGGCGGACGGGCGCGCGCTCGGCTGACGCGAGCGACCGACGAGCAGCACGGCGCCGAAGGCCGCGGCGAGGAGCGCGAGCGCGCGCGGCTCGGGCACGGCAGTGAGCACCTGGATGAAGCCGCCGCCGGTGCTCGCGACCGAGGTCGTCACGCTGATGTCGATGTCGTAGCTGCCGGGACCCAGCACCAGCGAGATCTTCGAGAGCCGGCCGTCCGCCCAGGCGTCCGGGCCCGTGAAGGCGCCGGAGGGAACGCCGAGGTCGCCGGGGTCCGTGGCCGAGGTCAGGCCCTGCGAGACGCTGTTCACGAAGACCTCGAAGCGGTCGCCGATCAGGGTCGAGTCGGTGATCTGGATCTCGACCGAGGTCGCGCTCGTGAACTGGTAGCCGTCCGCGGGCGTGTCGATCGCACCCGTTCCTCCCGTCCACTGGAAGAGCTGCCAGCCGCCGTCGACCGCGATCGAGACGGCGCCGGCGGGCGACGCGAGCGCGAGCGCGAGGATCGCGGCGACGAAGAGTGACGAGCGCCGTCGCGAGACGGCACGAAGTGCGAGCATCCAGCCTCCGGTCTTGGGCGAGGGTCGGGCGCGGGGCGATTGTAGAGCAATCCCCGTGCCAGCGGGGGAGAAATCACTCGGCTGTCCCGGGGGGTGCGGGGCCCCCCGGTGCCGCTGGCTCGGGTCGCGACAGCACGACCTCGGCCGGGAGTGCACGCAGCGTGACGGGCCGGACGCCGGGCGGCGCGAGCACGACGCCGCCGGGCGGGACGCGCAGCCCGCCGCCCACCCGCATGCGCAGCGAGGCCGGTCCGGCGTGCGCGATCTCGTAGTCGAGGGGCCCCCACCAGGTGGAGAGCCGCGCCACGCGGAGCGGCTCGCGGCTCGCGAGCCACGCCTCGGGCACGCCGGCCGCGAGGACGAGCGCCTGGTCGGAGGCGCGCTCGTGGACGAGCGCGGTCCGCACGGCGTGGAGGTACGTGGAGGCGATCCAGCCGTGCGGCAGGTCGCCGAGCCACTGGCCCTTCGTCTCGTCCGTCCAGACGATCTCGGGCCACTGCCGCCACGGTGTCGGCCTCCTTCCTTCGAGCATGATGCCGAGCACGTCCCAGGCGGCCTCCCGGCGGCCCATGCGCACGAGCGCCGTCGCGATGCGGATCTCGTAGGGCGCGTACGCGTCGCGCGTCATCACGCCGCGCTTCCGCTCCGCGATCTCGCCGAGATAGCGCTCGAAGGTCGCGCGCAGCGCCGTCTCGGGGAAGTCGCGCGCCTCGCCGCCCATCTCGAAGGCGACGGCGGTCGCGGTCGGATCGAAGTCGCCGAGCTCGACCGCGCCCGCGAGGTGCGGGATGCCGTGGAGCTTGCGCGTCGCCTCGTACGAGGCGAGGAGGTCGCGCTCGAAGGCGGCGGAGAGCGCCGACCAGGCGGCGGCGTGCTCGGCGTCGCCGACGAGCCCCGCGAGGAAGACGGCGTCGCGCAGGCCCTGGCGCGCGAACAGGTCGTCCCAGTACGAGTGCACGGCCCGCTTCGCGTAGCCCTCGTGCGAGATCGACTCGGGCAGGATCCCGTACGTCGCGCCGCCGAGCTCGCTCCGAAAGCGCGGCGCGAGCCGCTCGCCGCGGAGCTTCTCGAGGTGGGCGACGGCGCGCACCACGCGCGGCCAGAGCGAGCGGACGAAGGCGGCGTCCCGCGTGTGCCGCGCGAGCTCGCCGAGGGCGTAGAGGAAGGCGCCCGTCGAGTCGTGCTCGGGCGTCGGGTCGGCGCCGCGGCCGTCGACGCAGCACGGCAGGCCGCCGTCCTCGAGCTGGAAGGGCGCGTACCAGGCGAGGAAGTCGCGCGCCGCCTCGGCGTGCCCGAGCTGGACGAGCGAGCTCGAGGTGAGCGCGCCGTCGCGGATCCAGCTGCGCTCGTAGTTGCGCGAGCCCGGCTGGAGGCGCGGGCCGTCGCGGTTCACGAGCACGTGTGCGAGCGCCGTGCGGAGCGTGCGCTCGACGTCGTCGGCCGCGCCCGGGAGGTCGACCTCGACGCGGCCGAGGCGCGCGCGCCAGGCCGCGCGGGTCTCGGCGAGCGCGCGCGCCGGCTCCTTCGTGCTGCAGGCGTTCCCGGTCTCGGCGTCGAGGGCGACGAGTGGCAGGCACACGTCGACCTCGCGCGCGGCGCCGGGCGCCAGCGCGAAGCGCCAGACGAGCGCGCCCGCCGCGAAGCCCTCGGGGTCGCTCGCCGACGCGGCCGCCGGCAGCACGCCCGTCTCGAGCGCGCCGCCGAGGTCCGGCGCCGCGGCGCCGAACGCGGCGGGCGGCGTGCGCGCCTCGAGCGCGAGCGTGCGGTCCACCCGCACGCGGCCGCCCTCGCGGGCGATGCTGCGGATCGGCGCGAAGCCGGGCGCGAGGTTCAGGAACTGCCAGGGGGGCAGCACCTGCATGGGCCGGAGCGCGAGCCAGAGCTCGACGCGCGCCGGCGCGGCCGACGGATTCTCGACGCGGTAGCTCGCGAACGCCGCCGCGTCGTCCGGCGCGAACGCGCGCACGCGCAGCCGCGCGCTCGGATGCTCCCACGCGACGGACGGGATCGGCAGCGCGCCGTCCTCGAGGCTCCGGCGGAGCGCGGCGTCGCGCGCGGTGATGCGCTTGCCGTCCACGAACAGGAAGGGCTCGAGCGAGAAGCCGCCGCGGCGCGGCTCGAGCGCGCCCTCCTCGGAGAGGAGCGCCTCGTGCGCGCCCTCCGGCGCGCCGAGCACGGTCCAGTAGAGCGGCGCGCCGAGCCAGCTCTTCGGGAACGAGCCCGGCCGCTCGCCCGCGGCGCGCGCGAGGCGCTCGTTCGGCGCCTCCGCCGCAGCGAGCGTTCCGCTGGCAGCCGCCGCAGCGAGCGTTCCGCTGGCAGCGGCGAGCAGTCCTGCCAAGAGCCATGCGCGCCTCACCCGCGCAGGCCCCCGGTGAGGATGCCGGCGAGGTAGTGGCGCTGGAGCGCGACGAAGAGCAGGACGACCGGCAGCACGGTGAGGAGCGAGCCCGCCATCAGCAGCTCGACGTCCTGCGCGTGCTCGCCGAGCAGCGAGGCGAGCGCGACGGGGAGCGGCTGGAGCCGCTCGTCGCCGAGCACGACGAGGGGCCAGAGGAAGTCGTTCCAGGCGCCGAGGAAGGTGAAGGTCGCGAGCGTCACCAGCACGGGGCGGCAGAGCGGCAGCACGACGCGGGTGAACACGCGCAGCTCGCCCGCGCCGTCGAGGCGCGCGGCGTCGAGCAGCGCGTCCGGGATCCCGACGACGTACTGCCGCACGAGGAAGATCCCGAAGATGCTGGCGAGGCTCGGCACCAACACGCCCGCGTAGGTGTTCACGAGGCCGAGCTCCTTCACCATCAGGAAGAGGGGCAGCATCGCCACCTGGCCGGGGATCACGAGCGCCGCGAGGAGCGCGCGCGAGAGGGCGTCACGCCCGCGGAAGCGGAGCTTCGCGAAGGCGTAGCCCGCGAGCGAGTTCGTGACGAGGCCGAGCGCGGTGGCCGCGCTCGCGAGGAAGAGGCTGTTCACGAAGGCGCGCGCGAGGGGCAGCCGCGTGAAGAGCGCGGCGTAGTGCTCCAGCGTGGGCTGGCTCGGCAGCAGGCGCGGCGGCACGGCGGTCGCCTCGCCCGCGGGCATGAGCGAGACCGACACCATCCAGAGCAGCGGCGCGAGCGTCGCGGCCGCGAGGCCGACGAGCGCGAGCAGCGTGAGCGCGGCGAGGGCGCGGCGTCTCATGCCTTGCGCTCCGCGCCGACGAGGGTGACCCCGAAGAAGCGGCGCGCGAGGAGCGTCGCGAGGGCGACGAGCGCGAACAGCACGAACGCGACGGCTGCGGCGAAGCCGAGGTTCCACCAGCGGAAGCCCTGCTCGTACATGAGCAGCACGAGGCTTCGCGTCGCGTCGCCCGGGCCGCCCTGCGTCATCACGTACGGCTCGGCGAAGAGCTGGAGCGAGCCGATCGCCGTCATCAGCACCACGAAGCTCGTGGTCGGGCGCAGCATCGGGAGCGTGACGTGGCGCAGCTGCTGGAGGCCGGTCGCGCCGTCGAGCCGCGCCGCCTCGTAGAGGCGCTCGGGGATCGCCTGGAGCGCGGCGGCGAAGATCACGAGGTTGAAGCCGAAGTTCTTCCAGACCGCGAGCCCGATGATCGCCGGCATCGCGAGCGCCGGATCGCCGAGCCAGTCCTGGGCCGGGAGACCGAGCGCCTCGAGCGCGCGGTTCAGGAGCCCGATCCGCGGGTGGTACAGGAAGCGCCACACGATCGCGACGGCGACGAGGGTCGTCACGACGGGAAGGAAGTAGATCGTCCGGAAGAAGCTGCGCGCGCGGGCGAGCGGCGCCTGGAGGAGCAGCGCGCCGCCGAGCGAGACGAGCACGGAGAGCGTGCCGCCCACGGCGGCGAAGGTCAGCGTGTTCGCGAGCGCGGTCCAGAAGGTCGGGTCGGCGAGCAGGCGCGCGTAGTTCGCGAGGCCCACGACGCGCAGGCTGGCGGGGTCGGCGAGCGCGTAGAGGTCGAAGTCGGTGACCGAGAGCAGCAGCGCGGCGGCGACCGGCAGCACGAAGAAGAGCGCGAGCGCCGCGAGGGCGGGCCCCGCGAAGAGGAGCCCCGCGGGCGTGCGCGGCCGCGCCGCCGCACGCGCGCTCAGCGCCGCTCCCCCCTCCGCGCGAGCCACCACCGGCGTTTCTCTAGCACCTGGTCCGCGTCGCGGTCGAGGGCGGCGAGCGTCGCATCGAGATCCCGTCCCTCGCGCACCGCGCGCTCCGCGTGGTACGCGATGCGGCTCGCGATGCGCTCCCACTCCGGGATCTTCGGCGTCGCGCCTACGTGCGCGAGCTGCGTCCGGAAGGCCGCGACGCGTGCGTCCTGGAGCGCCGGGTCGTCCCACGCCGAGCGGCGCGCCGGCAGGTCGCCCGAGATGCGGTGGAAGGCGGCCTGCTGCGCGGGCTCGGCGAGGAAGGCGATCCACGCCCACGCGGCGTCCTTGCGCTTCGACGCGCGCACGAGCGCGAGGCTCGCGCCGCCCGCGAGCGAGACGCCGGGCCCCGGGCCCGCGAAGGCCGGCAGCGGCGCCGTCGTCCAGTGCGGCTGGAGCGCGGTGGGGAGGCGCCGTGCGAACTCGCGGAGGTTCCACGGCCCGCTGACGAGCGCCGCGAAGGCGCCCGCCGCGAAGTCCTGGTGCAGGTTCGCGAGCTGCGCGACGCCCGTCTTCGCGGCGAGCCCGCGCCGGAACAGGTGGAGGTAGAACGCGAACGCGGCGCGGAACTGCGGGCTCGCGAAGTTCCCGTAACGCGCGCCGTCGCGCAGCAGCTCCGCGCCCTGCTGGAGCGCGAGGATCACGGGCAGCTCCCACTCGCCGAGCGGCAGCAGCAGCGCGTGCTGCCCGGGGCCGAGCCGCGCCTGCACGCGCTCGGCGCGCGCGAGCCACTCGTCCCAGCGCCCGGCGGGCGCGCCCGGGAAGAGGTCGCTGCGCTGGAAGAGCAGCCGCGTGTCCGCGTACCAGGGCAGCGCGTGCGTCACGCCGTCGAGGACCGCGCTGTCGAGGAGGCCGGGGAAGAAGTCGCCCGGATCGAGCGCGGGCGTCTGCGCGAGCCAGGCGTCGAGCGGTTCGAGCGCGCCGAGCGCGGCGAGCTCCGGGATCCACGTGTTGCCGATCTGGATCACGTCGGGGAGCGCGTCCCCGACGAAGGCGGTGAGGAGCTTCTCGTGCGCCGCGCTCCAGGGGATCTGCTGCACGCGCACGCGAAGGCCCGGATGGCGCGCCTCGAAGGCGGGCACCAGCGCGCGCACGTGCTCGCCCTCGCGCCCGAGCGCCCAGAACTCGAGCGCGTCCGGCTCCGCGCGCGCGCAGGCCGAGAGCGCGAGCGCCGCGAGCGCGACAGCGAGCCGGCTCACAGGACCGTCCCGAACAGCGCGCCCACGGCGGCGGTGAGCGCCATCGCGAGCGCGCCCCAGAAGCCGACGCGGAGCGCGCCGAGCGCCGGGCGTGCTCCGCCCGCGCGCGCGGCGAGGGCGCCGAGCCCGGCGAGGAAGGCGAGCGAGCCCGCCGCGACCGCGGGGATCAGCGCCGGGTCCGGAGCGAGCGCCGCGACCGCGAGGGGCAGCGCGGCGCCGACCGCGAAGGTGCCGGCCGAGGCGAGCGCCGCCTGGAGCGGGCGCGCGGCGAGCGCCTCCGAGATGCCGAGCTCGTCGCGCGCGTGGGCGCCGATCGCGTCGTGCGCCATCAGCTGCTCGGCGACGCGGCCGGCGAGCTCCGGCTCGAGGCCCCGCGCCACGTAGATCGCGGCGAGCTCCTCGTGCTCGCGCCGCGCGTCGGTCGCGAGCTCGCGCCGCTCGCGCTCGAGGTCGGCCGCCTCGGTGTCGCGCTGCGAGCTCACCGACACGTACTCGCCCGCGGCCATCGACATGGCGCCCGCCACGAGCCCGGCCACGCCCGCGACGAGCACCGGCCCGCGCGCCGCCTCGGCGGCCGCCACGCCGAGCACGAGGCTCGCGGTCGACACGATGCCGTCGTTCGCGCCGAGCACCGCCGCGCGCAGCCAGCCGACGCGCGCCGTGCGATGGCGTTCGCGGTGGATCGGCATCGGCGCGAGCATAACGACCCGCGGCGGGCTCACGGGGAGCGCTCGCGCTCCGAGCGCCAGTAGAGCCAGATCGCGCCCACGGAGGCGGCGCAGAGCAGATGCCAGGCCGCGTGGCCCTGGAGCCACGAGTCCGGGTCGCAGAGCGCGCCGTCGCTCCGGCGCGAGGGCAGCCAGAGCGCGAAGCCCGCGCCGAACGCGAGCGCTGCGAGCGCGAGCCAGCGGCGCTGCTGCGCGAGCTCGCGGCGCCGCCAGACGGCGCCCTCGCCGAGCACGAAGCCCGCGAGGAGCCCGCCGAAGATCGCGTCGCTCGACACGTCGCTCGCGAGCTTGCTCCACGTGGTCGCGGCGAGGAGCGCGCCGAAGAGCGCGAGGAAGCCGGCCGTCGAGAGCCGCAGCGCGCGGCGCGCCGCATGGGCGATCGCGAAGCTCGCCCAGAGATACATCGAGAGCACGTCGACGCGGCCGCCCCAGCTCGTGAGCGAGGCGTGGAGGAACATGCTGCCGGGCCCTAGCAGCGCGATCACGAGCGCGGCGAGCGTCGAGACGAGCCGGCGGCTGGTGAGCGGGTTCGCGCCGCCGCCGCGCGCTCGCGCCACCCCGTGCGCGGTCGCGACGGCGAGGCCCACCGCGACGAAGCCCAGGTTCGAGAGCGTGTTGGCCGGCTGGCGGACGAGGCCCGCGCGCGGCGCCTCGCAGAAGCAGGTCCCGCGCTCGAGGCAGCCGTTCGGCGCGCCGGGCCAGCCCGCGAGCGCGAAGGCGAGCAGCACCGCGAGCGCCGCGCACACCGCGGCGGCCGTGATCCAGAGCTCGGCGTAGCGGGAGCGGCCCATGCGTGGGCTGCCTCGTAGCACAGCGCGCGCCCGCGCCTCGGCTCAGCGGCGGCGCAGCACCACCAGCGCCCGGCCCGCGCGAGGCGGCCGGGCCCGTCCGGCGTCCGCGAACTCGGAGACGCCCGTGGCTCGGCCGAGCTCCGGATGCCACGCTGCGATCGCGAGCTCCGGGCAGCTGCCCACGCGCTCGGCGAAGGCGCTCGCCGTGTACCCGCGCAGATGGGCCTCCGCTCCCCACGCGAGCCGGAGCCGCACGCCGGCGTCGCTCACGTACACCGCGTCGTTCGTGGCCCGCACCGTCACCCCGCCGTGCATCATCTCCCAGTCCTCCTCGGTCGTGAGCGCCGGCTCGTTCGCATCCGCCTGGAGGGCCAGATCGAGCACGTAGACCCCGCCCGGCCGGAGCGCCGCCGCGACGCTGCGGAGGTGCGCGTCCGCCGCGGCGTCGTCGTGGAGCAGCCGGAACGAGCTCAGCGGATTGCAGGCGGCGGCGAACACGGCGGGGCTGCGGAACGAGGTCATGTCCGCGCAGAGCGTCTCGAGCGGAATCCCCTCCCGGGCGGCCTCCTCGCGAGCGAAGTCGAGCATGCTGCGGCTGCGATCGAGGCCGGTGACGCGATGGCCGCGCCGCGCGAGCAGGCGCCCCACGCGCGCGGGCCCGCAGGCGACTTCGAGGATCCGCTCGCCGCGCGCGATGCCGGAGCGCGCAAAGATGCGGTCGTAGGATTCGGCCTCCTGGCTGCGATCGAAGCCGAACAGGACGTCGTAATATCGAGGATGGTCGTAGATCGTCTCGCGGGGCATGCGGGTCTCCCGAGCCGGGCTCGGGGCGTTCCTCGAGCCGCGGCGGTGAGGTGGAGCGGCGGCGCGACGCGGCCGCCTGCTCGGTGCGCTCGGTGCGCTCGGACTGACTCAGCGGGAGATCACGACTCCGCGGAGCATCCGCCGCGACGCGCGGGAGTCAACCCCCACTCGATCGTCAGCGTCGCAGGTGCGGCGTCGCCTCGATGCTGAAGTGGCGCCACTCGGAGAGCAACGCTTCCAGGGGGCGGACGGGGCCGCGCGCGAGCACGATCGGGAGGTCGGGGCGGAAGCTCGTGCAGTACTGGCAGCGGAAGACCCCGAGTTCGCGCGTCTCCGCGAAGGAGCGAGCGAGCAC
>Ga0075327_1000047_pt1 | contig 26382 bp, 25 predicted proteins | sample MayberrySE_Catta_2_FD_120056 | JGI IMG/M metagenome (GOLD analysis project Ga0075327, IMG submission 120056) | Natural and restored wetland microbial communities from the San Francisco Bay, California, USA, that impact long-term carbon... | ecosystem: Environmental > Terrestrial > Soil >...
GCGACTTCGAATCGTTCCTTAATGATCGAGGATTCCGAGGTGTCGCTGGAATCGCACCGCCGAGGGGATTGCAGCAGGCTCCATCGATAGGGTTTCACCATAAAAATCAGATAATTATGACAGGTGTGACGGAGGTCACTGCGTTCGTAGGCGGGCGGGCGTAGTTAGCCGTCATCACGGACTGACCTCCAACCACCCCAACTGTCCGAGATTAAGTAGCACAAGAAAGCCCAGGACCGGAGCGAAGAGCCCCCCACTCGGGACGCCATCCCCGCTCCCCCTCGCAAAACGGCGTCCAGCCCGGTCCTCAATGCGCCGCCGTTCGGTCTCGCTCCCGAACGGCGGCAGCATTTTTGGGGCGCTGCCGCGCTCAAAGGCGCGCCGAAGCTTTAAACGGGGCTGGATTGCGTTATCTTACCGCGACGCTGAATTTGAGCCGTAGGTCGCCAGGGCATCATCGGGTGAGACAGGACAGCGCCGAATCGTCACTCATCCACAGGGCTTGGGTGGTCGCCGTCGATGCGGTCGGCCATCTGATCGACGACGACGGAATGGCGATCGCCAGTCACGTGGCCCTGTCGCTGCTGATGACGATCTTTCCGTTCATCATCTTCGTCGCCGCGCTTGCCGGCTTCCTCGGCGATCTGGCGCTGGCTCAGCAGGTCGCCAATATCATCTTCGACATATGGCCGGAGCAGGTGGCCGGCCCGATCGCGGCGCAGGTCCACGACGTGCTGACCGGCGCTACGCCCAGCCTGCTGACCGTCTCGGCGGTGGTGGCGATCTTCCTCGCTTCAAACGGCATCGAAGCAGTCCGTACCGCCCTCAACCGGGCCTATCGTTGCAGCGAGACACGCTCGGTTTTCTTTCGGCGCGGGCAGAGCCTGGTTTTCGTGGTCATCGGTGCGGCGGCGAGCCTGATCATTGCGTTCCTCGGGGTCTTGGGACCGACGGCTTTTGCCTATCTCGCCCAACACTTCCCGGAGCTGTTGCCCTATGAGGAAATCTACAGCGTCCTGCGGGCCATCGTCACCACCGTGCTCATGATCGTCGTCCTGGTCGCCGCGCATCTTTGGCTCCCCCAAAGCCGCCCACCGGCGTCGCAGCTGTGGCCGGGCCTGGCGGCAACGCTGGCCCTTTGGTTCGTGGCCGGCAAGGTTTTTGCCTTCTATCTGGGCAAGTTCGCCAATTACGCGGCCACCTATGCCGGGCTGGCGAGCGTCGTCACGGCCATCTTCTTTCTCTACCTGATCGCCCTGATCATGATCCTCGGCGCCGAGTTCAATGCTGCGCTGAGCCGGCTCCGCGACGGCAGGCTGCGGTGAGCCCGGCGCGTAAGCCTCGCAATCGGCAACAAAACAGGGCAAGTATCTGCCGACCAGCTTAATCAGCGCCTGACCTCCCGCCCGCGCCGAGCGTCTATTCGCCATGGAGCAGATTGCAACCATCGTCCTGCCGATCTTCGGCGTCATCGCCGTCGGCTACGTGATCGCGTGGTCCGGGCTGATCTCGCGCGACACCGGCGACGCCCTTTCCGACTTCGTCTATCTGGTGCCGATCCCGGTCCTCCTGTTTCGAACTGTCGCTACAGCCGATATTCCGGCCGGAGCCGCACCCGTCCTGGTGACGCTGACCCATTTTATCGGCTTCGCTATCGTCTGGGTGGTAGGGACACTGGTGATTCGCCGGGTCTTGGGGCATGACGCCAGGTCCGGCGTGGTCGGCGGTATGGCGGCCGCCTACGGCAACGCCTTCCAACTCGGCATCCCGCTCACCATCACCGCCTACGGTGATGCCGCACTGGTGCCGATGACGCTGGTGGTCTCGGCCCAGGTGGTCGTCCTGCTGGTGCTCGGCTCGCTTCTGATCGAGCGTGCGGTGATCGTCGATGCGGTCTCCGGCACCCTGCCGAGCCGCCGGGAAACGGTGGTGAAGCTTGCCAAAACGCTCGCCACAAATCCGCTGATCATCAGCGTCGCCGCTGGTGTGTTGTGGCGGATCAGCGGTCTGACCATGCCGGGGCCGATGGCGACCATCGTCGACAAGATCGGTGGCGTGGCCGGCACCATGGCGCTGCTGGCTCTCGGGCTCGGACTGAGAAAATTCGGGGTGACGGGCAACGTCCGCGCAGCCCTTGTCCTGGCTGCGCTCAAGCTCCTGGTGATGCCGGCGATTGCGCTTATCGTTGTCGTCTTTGTTGTGCCGCTGCCGCCGTTGTGGGCGAAGGTCGCGGTGATCGTCGCCGCCTGTCCGAGCGGTAGCAACGTCTACGTTGTGGCGGCGGCATTCCGCACCGGGCAAGGACTGGCTTCGAGCACCATCGTGCTGGCCATTGTCCTGGCGGTGTTGAGTATGACTTTCTGGCTGAATGTCGTCGACAGACTTCTCTAAGGCGCTTCGGAGAGGAGATCGTCAATCCCGAGGCGGTGTCTGATCTCGCCAGCCGTGGTTCCGGCCTCGCGGAGGCTGCGGAGCGAGGTTGCGCGGTCGGCCTTCGACAGTTTCTTTCCGGTCGCGTCGGTGATCAGACGGTGGTGGTGATAGACCGGTTCCGGCAGACCGAGAAGCGCCTGAAGCAAACGATGCGCCGCAGTGGCAAGGAAGAGGTCGCGACCGCGCACGACGTGGGTGATGCCCTGGCCGGCATCATCGACGACGACTGCCAGATGGTATGACGTCGGTACATCCCTGCGAGCAATGACGAAATCGCCCCAGAGCGCCGGGTTTGCCTCGACCATGCCATCCTCGCCGGCGACTTCTTCATCCTCCTCGCGCCATGACAGGCGGCCGGCGCGGGCGAGTGCCTTCTCGGTGTTGATGCGAAGGGCGTGGGGGACGCCTGCGTCGATGCGCGCTTGCGCCTCCAACCAGGTCAGCGCCCGGTCGCAGTCGGGATAGAGCGGTGCGCCATCGGGATCGCGTGGCCATGACGGATCGGCGGTCGCCGCCGCGATCTCGGCCCGGCTCATGAAGGCCGGATAGATCAGGTCCATCTGCCGCAAGCGCTCAGCAGCGGCCCGATAATCGTCCATGTGCTCCGACTGACGTCGGACCGGCTCCTCCCACTCGAGCCCGAGCCAAGCGAGATCGCGGTAGATAGCGTCCTCATATTCGGGCCGGCAACGGCCAAGGTCGATGTCCTCGATCCGCAGCAGGAAGCGGCCGCCCGCCTGCCGACAGAGTTCGAAGCCGAACAGCGCCGAAAATGCATGGCCAAGGTGAAGCTCGCCGTTTGGAGAAGGGGCAAATCGGAAAACAGGTTGCACGCCGTTCGGCTCCGGTCCTATCGATAACGCAGGTTCAGAGCATTAGCATGGGCGGCCCGGGAGCCGATGCGCATCATTGCCAGCGAAGACGACATCGCCGAGGGACTGAGCGCTCTTGCCAAGCGCGACCGACGCTTAAAGAAAGTGATCCGCATTGCCGGCCCGGTTCCGCTGCGCCGCCGGACCGCCGGCTTCGCAGGTCTTGCCCGGATCGTCGTCGGGCAACAAGTGTCGATTGCCAGCGCCGATGCGATCTGGACCCGGTTCATAGACGCTTTTCCCGATTGTCCGGTGGATGTCATTGAGGCGGCCTCCGACGAGGCACTGCGGGCGCCGGGCCTGTCGGCGGCGAAAACGAGGACCCTCCGTGCCATCGCTGCGGCCTGTCGCCGCGGCCTCGATCTTGCAGGTCTTGCCGACCTGCCGGCCGAGGAAGCACATCGTCGGCTGACGGCAGTCAAGGGAGTTGGCCCATGGTCGGCGGATATCTATCTGTTGTTCTGCCTCGGCCACGCGGACATTTTCCCAGCCGGAGACCTTGCCCTGCGCAATGCGGTCGCCGACGCTCTCGGGCGTTCGGTGCCCTTGCCGGTCGACGAGATGACGGATATTGCGGCAAGATGGTCTCCGTGGCGCGGCGTCGCGGCGCGCCTGTTTTGGGCCTACTATCGCGCTCGTCGCGACAGGACGGCGTTGCCGGTTTGATTGGGGCTACATGATCGACGGGCCACGAATTCCGCCGGCCAGCGGCGGCCGGGCCAAGAGCCTTATTGTCCTGCTGCATGGCTACGGGGCCGACGGTGACGACCTCATCGATATCGGGCGCTATCTTGCGCCGGTCCTGCCCGAGACGGCTTTCGTGTCGCCGCATGCACCAGACCCCTGCGCGCCGTTCGGAAGGCAATGGTTCCCGCTCGCCGGGCTCGATCCGCACCGGCTCTACCGCGATGTGAGCAACGCAGCGCCGGTGCTCGATACGTTTCTCGATGCCGAGTTGGCACGCCACGAACTGAGCGACAAGGAACTTGCCTTGGTCGGCTTCAGCCAAGGTACGATGTTGGCCCTGCATGTGGCGCTGCGGCGGAGCGCCAGCGTCGCCGGCGTCGTGGGATTTTCCGGCCTGCTGGCGGGTCCGGAGCGCCTTCCTGGAGAGATGAAATGCGCACCACCGATACTGCTCGTGCACGGTGATGCGGATACGATGGTGCCCGCCATGGCGCTCAACGCTGCGGTCCGGGCGCTCGGCGAGGCCGGAGTCGCCGTCGAGTGGCACCTACGGGCGGGCCTTCGGCACGGCATCGACGGACCCGGCCTGGAACTTGCGGCGGCGTTTCTCGCACGAGAGCTGGGAAGGCGCGGGAGCTGATTTTCGCCGGCCCGGTTCGGGTCGCCTTCGGCGCGACTTCTGCCGATCACGCGATCAGGGCAGGCGCGAGTTCAAGGCACCGATCAGATGCTGCTGGTCAGACCGCCGTCCACATAGATGATCTGGCCGGTAATGAAGCTTGAGGCGTCGGAGGCCAGAAAGACGACCAAGCCCTTCAGCTCATCGAGTTCTCCCCACCGGCCAGCCGGTGTGCGCCGGCATATCCACGCATTGAACTCCGGGTCGGCGATCAGTGCGCGGTTGAGCTCGGTCTTCAAGTAGCCTGGGCCGATGCCGTTGACCTGGATATTGTGAGGCGCAAGCTCAATCGCCATCGCCTTGGTCAGCATCTTCGCCCCACCCTTCGACGTCGCGTAGGCAGACGTGGTCGGCCGGCCGAGTTCGCTCATCAGTGAGCAGGTATGGATGATCTTGCCGCGTTTCCGGGCGATCATTCGTTTGGCGACGGCTTGGCCGACAAAAAACACGTGGTCGAGATTGGTTGCCATCAATTGACGGTAGATCGCCGCGTCGTACTCGATGAAAGGCATGCGGCTCTGCATGCCGGCATTGCTGACGAGGATATCGATTGGGCCCACCTCCGACTCGATTTCGCCGACTGCTGCAAAAATCGCCTCGCGGTCGGTCACGTCGAACGGCTTCGCGTGCGCCTTGTAGCCGCGCGATCTCAAAGCGTCGCGTGTCGCTGCCAATTCGGCTCCCTCGTGCGAGTTGATCACGACCTCTGCGCCGGCCGCGGCCAGTCCCTCGGCAAAGGCCAGACCGATGCCGCGACTCGAACCTGTGATGAGAGCGATCCGACCGGTCAGATCGAAGCTTGGCGCAGGCATCGTTCCCCCCATCCATGCAAATCTGACGACAAGAGCGGCGCGGCCAACTGGGCCGTCGCCGCCGGTACCTCAAGCGGGGTCGAGTCTGCCACGGCCGTCGGGGCGGGGTAAGGGTTCCTTGCAGGTGCGCTCTATCTGTTCGCGCAATGCTTCGACAAGCTGAAGTTTGGCGCTTCCGAAGTGATAGACGAGGCCTAATGACCTGCGCAACGGTGGCGCGCCGAACGGCACCCATTTCAGTGGAAAATTCAGGAGCGGCTCGACGGTGCGGCGGGGAACGATCGATACGCCAAGCCCATGGTAGGTCATGAGCGCGACGGCTTCGATAGAATCAAGCTGCATAACGGTTCTCGGCGCTATCGAGAGTTTCGCCAGCTGCTCGTCGATCAGCCGTAGCTGCCAGGCGCCCCGGACGAGCTTGATATAGGGATACGTCCTCAGCAGCGTCTTGAAGTCGTCCTCAGGCAAATCGCTTCGCGCCAAGACACAAATCGGCTCGTCGGCGATTGCATTCCAACAGAGATTGGCGGGGAGCCGCGGCGGCTTGCCGATGATTGCCGCGTCGAGCTCACTGTTCTTCAGCAACTGGAACAGGGACGTGTTCATCCCGGTGATGACCTGCACTTCGACCAGGGGATGGACGGCAGTGAGACCGGCGAGGACAGCCGGGACGAAGCTCGAAAGCGCGGTCGGAATTACGCCAAGCCTCAACCTGCCCGTATATTCGCCGACGGACGCGGCAACATCTTGCAAGCTGTCATGCAGGGCGACGAGCTGGCGTGCGGTCGGCAGAAGTGCGAGCCCTGTTTGATTTAAGACCGGGGGCCGGTGTGCGCGATCGAAAATTTCGGCAGCAAGATATCCCTCCAACGAACGCATCTGCATGCTGACAGCAGACGGCGACAAGCCCACTGCGTTGGCGGCATCGGCGAATGATCCCTGCTCCGCGACCGCGACGAGGGTTTTGAGGAACCGAAGATCCATGGCAGCGTCTCTTTGTGCTCCGCTATTGGCTCAGCGGGAATGTCGAATCCTTTCAACAGAAATTTTGACTTTAAGCGACAAGATAATTCACTTTTCTGTTGCTAAAGTGGGCGCTAACAATGCGGTGAACTATCGTGGCGATCGCGAACAGCGTGCGGCGACGCCTCTGCGCAACGCATACAACTAGCTGGGATAAAAAGGAAAAATGAGCAAAGCCGTCCGCGAAGTCATCGCCGATCCGGCCGCCTGGGTGGGCCCGGAAATCGCCAAGGAGACGCATTGGTATTACCACCTCGACGAAAGCGCGATCGAGGAGATCGATGCCGCGCTGAAATCGGTGAAGGCGGCCGGCCTGTCGATCCCGTTTCCCAAGGAGGCATTTCCGCTGCCGACCTTCTCTGCCGAGATCGACAAGATCGCCGATCGGGTCGAGAACGGTGTCGGTTTCGTCATGGTGCGCGGTTTGCCGCGCGAGCGATATTCCGACGAGGAGTGCGAGTTGATCTACTGGGGTATCGGCATGCATCTCGGTCAGCCGGTGTCGCAGAACACCCGCGGCCATCTTCTCGGTCATGTCACCGACGAAGGCCGGAAATTGACCGACGCGAACACGCGCCCGTATCAGACCAACGCCGGCATGGACTTTCACGCCGATCAGCTTCCGGTCGATATTCTCGGGCTGTTCTGCCTGCGGACGGCAAAGAAAGGCGGCCAAAGTTTCCTTGTCAGCGCGCTTACGATCCACAATGTGCTGCTCAAGGAGCGCCCGGACGTGCTTGAAACGCTTTACCAGCCGTTCAATATCGATTGGCGCGGCGAGAACCCCGACGGTGAGAGGCCGTGGTATACCTGCCCGATGTTCAGCTGCCACGACGGCAAGGTGTCGACGCGCGTCACCAGCCGCATCTTCTTCGAGTCGGTGACCCGCTGGGGCGAGGAACTGGCGATGACCGACAGGCAGCGCGAAGCGCTCGACGTCTTGCAGGAGGTCGCCGAACGCCCGGAACTGCGCCTTGCGATGGACTTCAAGGAAGGCGACATGCAGTTCATCAACAATCACACGATGCTGCACGCGCGATCCGAATACGAGGATTACGACGACCCCAAGCTGAAGCGCCATCTCCTGCGTATGTGGATCGCCGCGCCGGAAGGCAAGCGGCGGCAGCTGGCGCCGGAGCTTGCCGATCGCTACCGCTTTGTGGCGATGGGCGGCATTCCCAAGAAGGCGGCCGCCTGACCGCAGGGTAATCTGGCCGAGATCGGCGCAACGCCGTTCCCGGCGGGACGGGAAGATGTCGGACGGGCGTTTTCCCTATGAGATCGTTTCGCACTGGCGGGTCGCCGGCGCGCTCGACGATGTCTATGCCGTTCTCTCCGACGCGGCATCGATGCCCGGTTGGTGGCCGGAAGCCTATACCAGGATCAGCGAAGTCACGCCCGGCGACCGAGACGGCCGCGGACGCGTCTCCGAGATCGTCACCCGGGGCTTCCTGCCCTACGACGTCAACTGGCGGCTGACGGTCGTCGCGGTCGAGCCACCAACGATGATCCGGGTTACCGCGAGTGGCGACGTCAGCGGCGAGGGCGAATGGCGGCTGCGCCGGGACGGCGCGGCGGTGGCGCTCGCCTACACCTGGCGGGTGCGAGTCGAGAAGCGGTGGATGCAACGCCTCGAGTTCCTGCTGAAGCCGTTCTTCACCCTCAACCACACCTACGTCATGCGCCGCGGCGAGGTCGGCCTCAGGCGCGAACTGGCGCGAAGGGCGGGGCATTCGGACGACGATCACGACCGGGCATAGCGTGAGGACTGCACCGAAGCGTTCGCGGGCCGGACCGGCCACCCGCACGACGCGCCATCTGAATATTTGTGGGTCGGTCTTCGGTCTGTCACGAATTGCGGTGGGCCCGCGCCTCGATCTCACGCTGCGCCTCAGCGAGCGCGTGCGGCTCGACAAGCAAGCCCTGCCGTTCGTAACGCCGGCGTGTCCTGCTGAATCGCACCACGACAGCGTATCGGGCGCATTTCGCCTTGGCCCGCCGCGTGAGCAGAGTGTCCCCCGCCGGCAGGAACTCAAGATCGTCGAGACCGGCGCAACGCAGGCATGCCGGCCCGGGATTTTCCATGATGAGAAGACCGTCATTGTTTCCGCATTTGTGGCAGGACCACTCGGGATCCAACGGCTGGATCACCACCAAGTCCGGCGCGCGACTCGCTTTCTCCGCCAGACGCTCCCGCTTCTTCTCGGAGAGTTTCGGCGATACCCAGTGGGTGCGGTAGAGCCGTTCGATCGTCGCATTTTCGCTCACGCCGAAGCGCAAGGCCTGCCGCTGCGGCGTGCGCGCCACATAGGCCGTCTCGCTCGCGAGCAATCCCCTTCCCGCCGCCCACGATCGGAACAGCTTCATGGCTTCGGATATGCGGGCGAGATTCGCTTGGACAGCGCGCTCCAGGTAATCGATCTGCCCCTGACGCCAGCGCCTCACCGTGCCGGGGTCGAGCCAACCGATGCCGACCAGGATGTCGATCGGCGCCACATAGTCTTGGGTCGCGAGTGCGGCCTCGGCGGCGCGGACGACCCGATCGGCGAGATTGCGACGATTTTTCCGGCTCATGAGATATGGTCGCCGAACTTACCTTCGGCGTTCTACCCCTCCCGATCAAGCCATGCTCTCATCCCCGCCAAGTGCCGCCAGGTGCTCGAGATCCTGGATTCGCCGGCGCATGCTGCGCTCGTAACTTGCCTGGTTCTTGATCGCGACGAGCGTGTAGGGGCGTCCGCGCTTGTCAGTCTCGAGGTCGACGTCGCAGCGGGCGTCGCGGGCGCTGTGGGCTACATGGTCGCGGCGATCCTGGGCTGCCTTCAGGTGCCATTCGCGCCGTCGGGGATCGAGCAGAAATGCACCCAGGTCGCGGCAATCGGCGCAATTGCATCTTAGCCGGTCGGCGCGGGCCCAGTCCTGCGGCGCCTGCGGGGCTTCGGCAGTGCGCCGTCGCAACAGATCGACACAGATCTCGCGCAGTCGGCCGACTGCCGGCCAGCTCTTGCTTTCCGGTCGCCCGGCGAATTCGACCGCGGCGGGAACCAGGACCTTGTCTACGTGATATCTCGCAGGCCAAGCTAGGATGAGCTCGATTGCCTGCGTCGCCAGGCCGGCATCGGTCCCGTCGATCCGGCTCAACGCGGTCAGCAGGTCGACTATGAAGCCCGGCGTCGGCGGTGCGGGACGCTGCCAAGTCTCGAGCTGCGGCCGACCCTCCGGATCGCCGGGCAAGGCGTCGAGCAACGCTGCTCCGAGCCGTTCCGGCTCGCTCACTGCGCCAGCCGACGACGTCACACATCGCAGCAGGAGATCGGCGCAGCCGGCAAGCCGGGCTTCCGCATTTTGCTCAACGATCAGCACAAGCAACTCTGTCGCCCGGCGCCGCGGCAGCAATGTCGCCGCGCGCACGATCGCCTCGTTGTCGGATGCCGCGTAGTTGCCTTGCGCCGGCAGCGTGGCAAGAAACGCATCAATCCGACCGGCGTTGCGCAGTCTGGTCAGCAAGTCGAGCGCCCTTCCGAGCGTGAAGTTGTCGTCGTTGCGCCAATCGGGTTTCGGCCATGTCCGCAGCATGTGCAGCGAGAGCTCGTCGGCCTCGCGCCACAGCGGCGATTCGGCATCCGCGCCGGCCGCCTCCCAGCGCCCGGTGAGATCCTCGAGATAGGGGAGGGTGACGGCGAGCCCACCCTGATTGAGCACGGCAAGACGCCGCGCACGTGGCCACAGCACTAACCCGGCGCGGCGATACGTGCGCTCGAAGGACGCGCCCTCGTTGCCGGTCGCCTCATGGAAATGCTGCTCGTCCGGCGTCAAGTCGTCAAAGGCATCGGGCGGGCAGAGTTCGTCTTCGTCGAATGGCAGCTCACCCCAGCCGAGCTCGTCGCCGTCCGGGCTTCGCCAACAAGACAGGCGCAGCCAGCGGTCGAAGACCTCGCCGACCTCGAAGGCGTCGTCGTCCTCTTCCCTCCATCTCCGGCCGCCGTAGTAGCCGGCATACTCGGCGCTTCCGGATTCCTCGATCGACACCAGCGCCAGATGGACCTCGCAGTCCGCCGCTGCCGCCGCCTCGACCACCAACGATGCGATTGCGGCATCGGCGCCCTTGAGCGTGCTGAAGGACATCTCGGCGGGCGTGTAGGCGTGTTCTAGTGGCAGGATCAGCTTGTCCGGCTCGTCGGCCGCATTCGTCCAGCCACTCAGCAGGTCCACGACCCGCGCTTGCTCGACGCGATAGTCGGGGGGCTCGGGTGCACCGGCCTCGCCGAGAAAATGCAGGTTGTAGATCAGCACTATGCGCCAACCCGAAACGATGGGACGCACCTCGTGGAGGCAGTCGGCATAGAAGGCGGCGAAGCCGATTTCCGACGGCTCTTCGGGATGGAGATCGACCACGACCTCGCGTGCGGCGTGCCGCACCACCAGCTCGCCACCGCTATGGGCCGAGGGCAGCACCAGAGTGAGCGTAGCGAACATGCCCGGCACCTTTTCGGTGTCGCGGTGGTCCACGAAGAAGCTGCCGGCATCGTAGATGAGAAGCTTGTAGAACTCGGCCGCGACCGGCGCGCTGACGCCGAGCCCGAGAGCTGCCTCAGCAATGAGCTCGGCCAGCGTCTGCTCCCAGCGACGGCCATCGATCTGAACCTTGCCGGCATCGACCTGCCATGTCCTGCGAACATCGCGGTCGACCAGGGTTTCTGCTCCTCGACCGTAGGGTGCTGCGGCAGCCACTTCGACAAGCCGTTCCGCCTGCATGGGCAGGAGTGGAAAAGCGATTCTGCCCACGCCCTCGACGTCGATCGCCGGCATGAAGATCTCCCTCCGGCCGCTAACGCAGAAATCGCCCGACCGGTCGACCGAATGGAGGCAATCGACCAACGCCGCCCCAATCACCGACATGTCGGCGCTCCGGGATGGCGGTTGCTCAGAACGTTCATGCTGATTGCGTGGCCTTGACAGAATGAGGTTCAAACCGGCACTGGGCCATCGCCGCGACCGGCTCCCCGGCCAGAATTCCGGTCGCCTCCAGCTCTGTCCGCAGGGTGCTCTCGTCGTCCTCGCCCATCTGCAGCAGCGGGGTGCGCACCGGGCCGGCGGCCATGCCGAGCATGGCCGACCACTCCTTGATCGCGGCAATCGGGATGACGCCGGTCTCGCGCCAGCGGCCCATGATCCAGCGATGGCTGACCTCGCGCAGCGGCTCGAGCCTACCGGATATCTCCGCAGCCTCGTCGAAGCGGCCGGCGAGGGCGAGTTCGGTATATTGGCGCATCTCGTGCCGCTCGGCGGTCTGGATGAGGTAGGGCGAGGCCGAGGACTGATGCACGCGCTGGCCATGTTCGCGCATCATCATCAGGAAGTCGGCTTCGTTGGGCGAGCTCATGACGATCCGTTCGCCGCACAGCTTCTTGACGGCGACGTAGTGGTCGAGCGGCCGCGAGATCTTCGCCCCGCAGATATTGTCGATCTCGGCGATCCGCGCCGTCGTGTCGGGCGAGATTGCCGGGCGGCCGGAGAAGGGCGTGTCGAACAACCAGATGCCGAGGTTGACGCGCGTGGCGACTAAGTGAAACCAGTCGAGGATCATGGCCTCGTCGGTGTGGGGGTAGTAGGGGCCCATCATGATGGCAAAGTCGGCGCCGACATCTTCGGCGTGACGGGTGAGCTCGATCGTTTCGTGAGCCGAGTGGCTGCCGGTCTGGGCGATGACGCCACATTTGCCGCGGGCTTCCTCGACGACGATCTCGACGACGCGCTTGCGCTCTTCCTTGGTCAGCGCCCAGAACTCGCCCATGACGCCGGTGCAGAAGACGCCGTCGACGGCAAGGGTGTCGGTGAGGTGGCGCATGTTGCGCCTGAGCCCGGTCTCGTCGAGCGCGAAGTCGGCGGTGAATGGCGTTGTAATTGCTGCCCAAATGCCGCGGAACTGGGCCTTCGCGGCGGCTTTGGCTTCGGCCTTGTTATACTTCATGGGCTCCCTCCCGGCGTGCGGCTGTGATGCCGCAGCCTAGCCGAAGTGCGGCAGGCAAACAAAGCTTGGTCTTCCGCTGCCTAGTGCAGGCTAGGGCCCTTGAGGAACTCGTTGCGGTCGCCCGAAGCCACCCGGAGCTCGATTGAAGCTCCGTCGCGCGCGACTGTCATCGGCACTTCGACCCCGGCTTCGCCCAGGGACCAGATCTTGCGGAACAGGCCGGCGAGGCCGGTCACTGCCGAGCCGCCAACCTTGAGCACAATATCGCCTTGCCGGAGATCGGCTCTTGCCGCCGGACCTCGGCCCGAAATACCGGCGATGACGATGCGGTCGTCGACCTCGGCGGCGTAGAGCCCCAGCCACGGACGCGGTGGCCGGTTGGGTCGGCCAGAGGTGATCATGTCGTTGAGGATCGGTTTAAGGATATCGATCGGCACGTACATGTTGAGGGGAACCGACGATCCGTCCTCACGTGCCTGCTGCAGTTGCAGCGAACCGATGCCGAGGAGATTGCCCTTGGGGCCGATCAGCCCGGTGCCGCCCCAGAATGGATGGGCCGGGACAGTGAACAATGCCTCGTCCAGCACATACTCCCAGTGGCCGGCGAATTCCTGCTTGCCGGCGACGAAAGCGGTCAGTGAATGTGGGGCGCCGCCGGCGCCGGCGGCGATCACGCGCGTACCGATCATCACGTCTCTGGTTTGCCCGAGCGGCAGCGCTGGCAGATCAAGCCCGCCGAGAGCCTGAACCAAACCGAAACCGGTGACCTGGTCGAAGGCCAATGGATGACCGGGAACGACGCGGCCGCTGTTGGTCGTCAACCAAATCTCCTCCGCCTCGGTGATCAGATATCCGATGGTCAGGACGATCCCCTTCTCGTCGATGACAACGCCATTGCCGGCGCGCTCGCAGCCAAGCACCTCGGCGGTAAATGCATCGGAGGGGACACGCGACCGCAGGCTCACGACGGCGGACAGCGCCGCGTCGAGATCAAAGTCGTAGTTGCCCGGCCTTGGTTCTACGTCGGGTGGTACCCTCCACTCGACCGAGTCCGACATGGTGCATCTCCGATCTGTCGCCACCCTCATAAGATAGGCTAGTCGAGGAGCAATTCTAACCTCAATCCTCTTCCAAATATGGCCTGTGGAGGGCGAGGTCGGCCGGCCCGAAGCGCTCCTTGCTCATGAAAAGCTGATGCCAATAGGGATAAGGCAGCGGCGGCCGGCCGATCTTTTCCAATCGGGCAATCTCCTCCTCCGCCAGCTCGAGGTCGGCAGCGCCGAGATTGTCCCTCAGCTGGTCCTCGTTGCGAGCCCCGACAATGGCCGAGGTGACGCCAGGTCGCGAAAGTAGCCAGGCGAGCGCCACCTGCGCCGCCGAGACGCCGCGTGCTTCGGCAACCGCAACGATCTCCTCGACGATGTCGAACATTCGATCCCAGTCGTGGACTGGCGGCGAGTGCCACTTGAAGCCGGTATGGCGCGCGCCGGCCGGGCCGTCCTTGCCCCGGCGGAACTTTCCCGACAGAAGCCCGCCGGCGAGCGGTCCCCAGACCAGCAGGCCGAGCCCCTGGTCGACGGCGATTGGTACCAGCTCGAGTTCGGCCTCGCGCGAATACAGGGTGTAGCAGATCTGCTGCGAGACGAACCGCTGACGACCGTCGCGGTCAGCGACCGCAAGCGATTTCATCACGTGCCAGCCGGAGAAATTCGAGCAGCCGATATAGCGGACCTTGCCGTCGCGGATCAGACGGTCGTACGCTTCCATGAATTCCTCGACCGGCGTTTGTCCGTCCCATTTGTGCGCCTGATAGAGGTCGATGCGGTCGGTCCTCAGCCGCTTCAGGCTGGCCTCGCATGAGGCGATGATGTGGTAACGGGACAGGCCGGTGTCATTCGCTCCAGGCCCCATGCGGTTGAAGCATTTCGTCGCAACCAGGACCTGGTCGCGTTTGCCTTCGAGCGCCTCGCCGATGATGTCCTCCGAGGCGCCTTTGGCATAACCGTCAGAGGTGTCGATCAGGTTGACGCCATGATCGACGCATAGGTCGAGATGTCGTTTCGCCTCCGTAACACCTAAGGAGAACAAGGGCTTGGACGGGTCATCGCGGCCGAAATTCATGGTTCCAAGCGTGATCGTCGAGACCTTCAAGCCCGAGCGTCCAAGCAGGCGGTATTGCATTTCTTTCTCCTTCTGGATCAGACACGCTGCGGTCGTTTACTGTGTTTCGGGCTGGGCAGGCACCGGCACGGAGCCCAGCGGCAGCCCTGGCGGGCGGGATTCCGTTATGCCAGTACCCTCTTCACACCGGCGTCATACATAAACTAGAGTATCGGCCGCGCTAAGTTACGGGCGTAGCAAATGATTCGGGAGAAGCGGTGAACGTTGCCGTAACCGCCGGATCCAATCCGGCACTGGTCCTCAATGCCGACTACCGGCCTCTGAGCTACTACCCCCTGTCGCTATGGTCCTGGCAGGACGCGATCAAGGCGGTGTTTCTGGAGAGGGTCAACATCGTCTCCGAATACGAAGTGGCAGTGCATTCTCCCTCGTTCGCCATGAAGATCCCCTCGGTGGTCTCGCTCAAGACTTATGTCAAGCCGGCGCGGAACCCGGCGTTCACGCGCTTCAACGTCTTCCTGCGTGATCGCTTCGAATGCCAGTATTGCGGCAAGGGCGAGGACCTTACCTTCGATCACGTGGTTCCGAAAGCGCGCGGCGGCCAGACGACATGGGACAATGTCGTCGCCGCCTGTTCGTCATGCAATCTCAAGAAAGGCGGCAAGCTGCCGGCCGAGTCGCGTATGTGGCCGGCGCAGATGCCCTACCAACCCTCGGTCGCGGCGCTGCATAACAATGGTCGCCTGTTCCCGCCGAACTACCTCCACGAGTCGTGGATGGACTACCTCTACTGGGATTCGGAACTGGAACCGTAGCCGCCGTCGCGGCTGTGCGCCGACTTATATCGGACGCCGCTTGGGCACACCCCACAGCGCAACCAGCGCGAGGAAAAGCGAAGCGACTGCGTTCCAGCCGGCGAAAGACAGCCCCCAGTCGGCGGGAAACCGCCAACTCGCTTCGGTGCAGGACACGATCCGCATGCCCTGGATCTGCGACAGGATGTCGGCTGCCGAGGTCGCAGGCGGCGCAGCGCCGGCGGCACAGTCGGCCGGGCCGGGCCAGAAACCCCATTCGGCGCCGGCGTGGTAGACGCCGAGATAGGTACCATAGGCGAACACTACGGCGACGACGACGAGCAGCAGGCGCGTCAGCCATCTCTGCCCGCCGGCGAAGCCGACCACCAGGGCGACAAGTGCAATCGGCACGCCGGCATAGTAGGGCACGCGCTCCTGAAGGCAGAGCGCGCAGGGCACGTAACCGCCGATCAGTTCGAAACCCCAGGCGGCGGCGATAGTGGCGGCACCGACCACGGTGACGATCGCGGCGGCGATGATTTCATGCCTTGCTGAATTCGCCATTGGTTGCGGCCTCTCAGAGCAGATAGCGCAGGCCGACGAATCCGCCGATCAGGACGGCAACGAAGACCGTAAAAACGAGACCCAGCCGTTTCTCGATAAAGGAGCGGATCGGTGGTCCGATCCAGTAGAGGAGACCGGCTTCGACAAAGAAACGCAAGCCTCTGGAGGCAATCGAGGCGAGCAAGAAGACGAGGAAATCGAGGCCGGTGGCGCCGCTGGCGATGGTGATGACCTTGTAGGGGAAGGGCGTGAGGCCCGCGGAGAAGACGATCCAGGCGCCCCAGTCGTTGTACCAGCCTGCAAAGGTGTCGAACCTGGTCCCGTATCCGTAGAAATCGAGGATGGGTCGCGCGATCTCATTGAATAGGAAGGCACCGATCAGATACCCAGCGATACCGCCCAGGACCGAAGCAACCGTGCACACCGTGGCAAAGCGCAAGGCCTTGGCGCGTTCGGCGAGCACCATCGGAATAAGCAGCAGGTCGGGCGGTAGCGGGAAAAACGAGCTCTCAGCGAAGGAAATACCGGCCAAGGCCTTCTCGGCATGGCGGTCGGCGGCGAGCGCCATGGTCCAATCGTAGAGGCGGCGGAGCATCGGCGCCTTCTAGCCTTGCGTCGTCTAGCTGTCCAGATGACCAATGGCGCGGTTGACCGGCGGTTCGGCGCCTCTATGATCGCGACCGCTATAGGGCCCCTGTGGCGGAATTGGTAGACGCGGCAGACTCAAAATCTGTTGTCCGCAAGGACGTGCTGGTTCGAGCCCGGCCAGGGGCACCATTTTCCTCGGCGACATGTCGTCGACCCGCTCACGACGCAACGGCGGAACTGGGCGTTCCGCAGTCTGGCTGTCGACGGGCGGGGTGTGGGGCTCACGAGACGTATCGGCGACGCCGACACAAGGTCCGATGATTTCCGGTGCGTCGCGCCTCAGCGCAGCGTCACGCCGCCGGCATGTCGACCGGCAGCCGCGGAGCTTTGTCCGCCTGCTGGCGGAATTGCAGGTTGTAGAGCGTGGCGTACTGGCCGCCGGCGGCAAGGAGCGCTGAATGATGCCCCTGCTCAGCGATCTTGCCATTGACGAGAACGCAGATTTTGTCGGCGCCCAAAACCGTTGACAGCCGGTGGGCGATGACAATGGTCGTGCGGCCCTGCATGAGCCGGTCAAAGGCAAGCTGAACATGATGCTCGGATTCGGAGTCGAGCGACGATGTTGCCTCGTCGAGGAGGATAATGCGGGCATTGCGAAGCATGGCGCGGGCGATTGCGATACGTTGGCGCTGGCCGCCGGAGAGATTGGCGCCGTGCTCGCCGACGAACGAGTCGTAGCCGTCGGGGAGCGCCGCGATGAAGTCATGCGCCATCGCATCGCGGGCGGCCTGTTCAACCTCGGCATCGGTTGCGTCGGGGCGACCGAAGCGGATGTTCTGGCGGACCGTGTCGTCGAAGAGGATAACTTCCTGGCTGACGAAGGCAATTTCGTTGTGTAGCGATGCCATGTCGACCTCGGCGATATCCTGGCCGTCGATCGCTATTCTGCCGCTGGTAGGATCGTAGAAGCGCAGGATCAGCGCAATCATCGTGCTCTTGCCGCTCCCGGACGGACCGACCAAGGCAGTCACCTTTCCGCCATCGGCGGAAAAATTGAAACCCTCGAACAACTTCTCCTCGGGCCGGTAGGAAAAGTCGACGCGTTCGAAGCGAACCTCACCGGTATCGATCTCGAATTGAGGACCGCCCAAGTTCAGCTCCATTGTCGGTTTCGTATCGAGAAGCTCGTACATCATGCGGACGCCGATGAGATTCGCCTCGATGTCGACATGGGTCCGGGCCAAACGCTTGGCCGGTTCGTAGGCGAGCAGGATCGCCGTGATGAACGACATGAATGCGCCCGGCTTCTGATCGAGGAAGATCGTCGCATAACCTGCCCACAGCATCACGCCGGCAACCGCCATGCCGCCGAGCGTCTCCATCAATGGGCTGGTGCGCGCCTGGATCGCCGCAATCTTGTCGGCCCGCTGGCGAACGCCTTCGATGGCGCCAACCATCCGCTCGCGCATGATCGGTTCCAGATTGAGTGCCTTGACGATGCGGATGCCATGGGCGGTCTCCTGCATCGATGAGATCACCTTTGCCATCGAACGGAATTCGCTGCGCGCAAGGCCGCGGATACGCCTGACCAAGCCGGTTACGCCCCACACCGCGATTGGTCCGATAACAAGGGCAAACAGCGACATCGCCGGGCTCTGAATTACCATTACGGTAACCAGTCCGATCACCGAAAGCATGTCGCGACCAAAACTGGTGACGACCGTATTCAGGACCGAACGTGCGGCGCTGGCGTTGTGCGAAATCCGAGTGATCAACTCGCTTGAATGCGTCTTGCTGTAAAAATCGACGCCCATCGCCAGAAGATGATCGAAAATTCGCCGTTGAATGCCGGCGACGATCGAATTGCCGATCCGTGAAAGAGTGATGGCCGCGCCATAAGCGCCGATACCGCGTGCGAGCGAAATAACCAGGACCGCACCCGACAGAACAAAGAGCATGTTTCTATTGCGGTCGACGAAGATCTGATTGACTACGTCTCCGATGATCCAGGCGCTGAGAGCTGCCGACGCGGAGAAGATCGTCATGAAAAGAATCGCGATGACGTAGCGACCGGCATATTGTCGGCCGGTCTCCGTCAGCAGACGGCGAATCAGTGCGATCGATCCATCGGGCGCGATTCGAGGCATCTTCAAGCCAAAAGCCATCAAGCGAATCCGGTCTTCTCATCCATCGGCGCGATATAACCGAAGGCCTGCCATCAGGCGACCCCCCATCATTTCCCTTCCAGCCTACGGCGGCATGATCCGTTCGACTAGGCGTACCCAAAAGGAGCAGCCGGTCGGGATGACTTCGTCGTTGAAATCATAGGCAGAATTGTGCAGGTCGGCGCTGTCACCGTTGCCGACGAAGACGAACGCGCCGGGACGCGCTTCGAGCATGTAGGAAAAATCCTCGCCGCCCATGATCGGTGGTGCATCGGCCGCGACACGTTCGGTGCCGACGATTTCGGTGGCGACTGCCGCTGCAAGCCCCGTTTCATAAGCGTGATTGCAGGTGACGGGATAGCTTCGCTTGTAGTCGAGGGTGATGGTTGCGCCGTGGGCGGCGGCAATCCCCCCGACGAGGTCAACCATGCGTTTCTCGATCAGATCGCGCACTTCGGGCTTCAGGGCGCGCGCGGTCCCTCCCAGCGTGGCGGTTTCGGCAATAACGTTGTGAGCTTGGCCGGCGTGAAATGTGGTGAGCGAGACCACCGCCGATTCGATCGGGTCGACGGAGCGCGAGACGATGGTTTGCAGCGCCTCGGTCAGTCCGCAGCCGACGATGATCGGATCGATGGTCTCGTGGGGTAAGGCCGCATGTCCGCCGTGACCGCAAATTTCGATGACGAATTCGTCCGTGGAAGCCGTGATCGGCCCGGGACGGGTGTGAAAGTCGCCGATCGGAAGTCCCGGCAGATTGTGCATGCCATAAACTTGCTGAATGCCCCATCGATCCATCAAGCCATCGTCGACCATGGCCTTGCCGCCGGCGCCGCCTTCCTCGGCGGGCTGGAAGATGACGACGGCGGTGCCGTCGAAATTGCGTGTTTCGGCGAGATATCGGGCTGCGCCGAGAAGCATTACGGTGTGGCCGTCGTGCCCGCAGGCATGCATCAGGCCGTCGACAGTCGAGGCGTACGGTTTGCCCGTCGTCTCGCGGATTGGCAGCGCGTCCATGTCGGCCCGCAAGCCAACGACCCTGCCGCTGACGTTCGAGCGGCCGCGAATGACGCCGACGACGCCGGTCCGGCCGACCCCTTCGGTTACCTCATCGAGGCCGAAACTCCGCAACCTGTCGGCGACAGAGGCCGCGGTGCGGTGAACCTCGTAGAGTAGTTCGGGATGTCGATGCAGGTCCTGGCGCCAGGCGGAGAGATCCGCCTGAAACTCTGCAATACGGTTGACGATCGGCATCGCGGACCCCGAGGGCGAAGCGTTTGGAGATATTATAGCGTGGTTGCGGCCGATTGGGCGAGGCGACGGAACGGCGCGGCGCAAATGCCTGAATTTTCGGTGTGTTGGAGTGGGATCTACGCTGCTCGCGCCAGCCCGCCCAAACGCGTGATCACGTCGACAACTGCTTCGACGCCCTCTCCCTCGCGCAGGTTGGTGAAGACGAACGGCCGCTCGCCGCGCATCTTTTTGGCATCTCGTTCCATCACCTCGAGCGAAGCGCCCACCATCGGCGCAAGATCGATCTTGTTGATGACGAGCAGGTCGGAGCGGGTGATGCCGGGGCCGCCCTTGCGCGGAATCTTGTCGCCGGCGGCGACGTCGATGACGTAGATTGTGATGTCGGCAAGTTCCGGCGAAAACGTAGCGGCAAGGTTGTCGCCGCCGGACTCGATGAGGATGATATCAAGCTCTACAAAACGGCTACGTAACTCGGCAACGGCTGCAAGGTTTATCGATGCGTCTTCGCGGATTGCCGTGTGGGGGCAGCCCCCCGTCTCGACGCCGACGATGCGCTCAGGCGCCAGCGCTCCGGAGCGATCGAGGAACTCGGCATCTTCCCTTGTGTAGATGTCGTTGGTGATCGCAGCGATATCGTAGTCGTTGCGCAAGCGCTTGCACAGCCGATCCATCAACGCAGTCTTGCCGGAGCCGACCGGACCGCCGATGCCAACGCGGAGCGGACCGTTTGGGGAAAGGGTCATGACCTGAACAGCCTTGTGTATTGGGTTTCGTGTTTCATTGATGCGATGTCGGCGCGCCATACGCTGCCGCCGAGGTGATCGAGGCTTGCCGAAGCGGTCTCGTCGGTCAGGGCCTCGATAAGCGGCGACAAGGAGGCGATGACGCGCTGGCCGTCGGTCTGTCCGAGCGGGATACCTCGGACTGCAGCGGAAACTAGATTGGCGACGAAAGCGCCAAGATAGGCGTTGACGGCGGGCGCGGGCGGGACATCATGGCTGGCTGCGGCGAGCGCGATGGCAATCGGATAAGCCACCTCGGCGTCGTCCGCGAACAGCTCGGCAAGTTCGGCAAGGCGGTCGTTGGGCCAGGTCGCCGCGACGGTTGAAAGAAAAGCGCGCCCTTGCGCCGTCGTTTCGAGCCGACGCTCTTTCGATGGTTGCAGGGCGATGGCGAGCGCGTTGGCCTCGACGAGGCCGGCAGCGTCGCCGCCGGTTGCGGCACCATGAGCGTGGTAGAAAAGCACTGCGTCGGACCAACCGGCACCGTAGCGGAGTATTTCGGCCAGCCATGCCTGTAGTCGGTCGGCATCGTTGACCGTACCGTCCTCGACCGCCCATTCGAGCCCGTGGCTGTAACTGAAGCCGCCAACCGGAAATGAAGGCGACAGCCAGGCGAGCAGCTTTCGCAGGGCGGCGGCCGGCAACTGGTCGCTCTGCCGGTCGTCTAGCGCCTGGGCGCTATCCAATGTGCCCTGCAGATGCAATTTCGACGAAAGGGTGTATTTAGTCATGGTGATGGTGCCCATGGTCGTGAGCATAGGCGCCGGCCTCCGGATCGAAGGGTGCTTCGACATGCCGGACCTTGGCGCCGAGGCTTGCCAGCATCTCCTCGATGACGTGATCGCGGCGGATGAAGAGGCGGTTGCCGGAAAGGGCGGCCGGCAAATGCCGGTTGCCGAGGTGCCAGGCGAGTCGGACGAGCTGAACGGGGTCCGCTGCGGTAATCTCGGCAAGGGGCTCGTCGGCTGCCCTGACTTCGATGATGCGCCCGTCCTCAAGAACGATTCCGTCTCCGTGCCTGAGCGCCGTCGTTTCTGCGAGATCGAGCAGGAACTCGATCCCTTTCTCGCCCTTCATGGCGATGCGCCGGCGGTGTCGCAGGTCGAAATCGAGAACCACCGTGTCGCTTGCGACATGCGACCAGCTCTCAGCGGACAGGACTTTTTCGGCGCGGATCATTGGGCCGGCTTTAACCTCAGAACAGAAAGTAGCGTTGCGCCATCGGCAGAACTGCCGCCTCGGTGCAGGTCAGCAACTCGCCGTCGGCGCGCACCTCATAGGTCTCGGGATCGACCTCGATCTGAGGCAGGGCGGCGTTGTGCACCATCGATCCCTTGTTGATGCCGCGAGTATTGCGCACGCCGAGGAGTTCGCGATCGAGGCCAAGCTCACCGGCAATGCCGAGCTCTATCGATGCCTGGCTGACGAATGTCACTGCCGACCGGGTCATCGCCTTGCCAAAGGCTCCGAACATTGGCCGGTAGTGGGTGGGCTGCGGCGTCGGAATCGAGGCGTTTGGATCGCCCATCGGCGCCGCGGCGATCGTCCCCATCTTGATGACGAGGTCGGGTTTGACCGCGAAGAAAGCCGGCGACCACAGCGTCAGGTCGGCAAGCTTGCCGACCTCGACAGATCCGATCCACCGGTCGAGACCGTGGGCGATGGCCGGGTTGATCGTATATTTGGAAACGTAACGCTTGACGCGGAAATTGTCGTTGTCTCCCTTCTCTTCTGCGAGAGCGCCGCGCTGGACCTTCATCTTGTGGGCGGTCTGCCAGGTGCGGATCAGCACCTCGCCAACCCGACCCATGGCCTGGCTGTCGGAAGCGATGATCGACAGGGCACCCATGTCGTGAAGGACGTCCTCGGCCGCCATGGTCTCCTTGCGAATGCGGCTTTCGGCGAAGGCGATATCTTCGGGGATTCCGGGGTCGAGATGGTGACAGACCATGAGCATATCGAGATGCTCGTCGATGGTGTTGACGGTATCGGGCAGGCTTGGATTGGTCGACGACGGAATGACGTGCGACAGTCCGCAGACCTTGATGATGTCGGGAGCGTGGCCGCCGCCGGCGCCTTCGGTGTGATAGGCGTGCACGGTACGGCCCTTGAACGCGGCGATTGTGTTTTCGACGAAACCGGACTCATTCAGCGTGTCGGTATGGATCATGACCTGCACGTCGAATTCGTCGGCGACACCGAGGCAGGTATCGATCGCTGCCGGCGTCGTCCCCCAGTCCTCATGCAGCTTGAGCGCACCGGCTCCTGCCCTGACCTGCTCTTCGAGTGCTGCCGGCAGCGCGGCATTGCCTTTTCCGGCGAACAGCAGGTTCATCGGAAAGCCTTCGGCTGCCTGAAGCATCCGGCCGATGTGCCACGGCCCCGGCGTGCAGGTGGTGGCATTGGTGCCGGTCGCGGGACCGGTGCCGCCGCCGATCATCGTGGTGACACCCGAATACAGGGCTTCGTCGATCTGCTGCGGGCAGATGAAATGGATATGGGCGTCGATGCCGCCGGCGGTGACGATCTTGCCTTCGCCGGCAATCGCCTCGGTGCCGGGGCCGACGACAATATCGACGCCAGGCTGGACATCCGGATTGCCGGCCTTGCCGATGCCGGCGATCTTGCCGTCCCTGATGCCGATGTCGGCCTTGACGATCCCCCAGTGGTCGATAATGAGCGCGTTGGTGATGACGGTATCGACGGCGCCTGCATCGCGGGTCACCTGCGATTGGCCCATGCCGTCGCGGATGACCTTGCCGCCCCCGAACTTCACTTCTTCGCCGTAGGTGGTGAAATCCTTCTCGACTTCGACGATCAGCTCGGTATCGGCGAGACGGATGCGGTCGCCGGTTGTTGGGCCGAACATGTCGGCGTAGGCGGCGCGAGAGATTTTGTGGGGCATCGGTTTTGTCCTCTCAGTCCAGCTCGCCCATTACTTTTTGGTTGAAGCCGAAGACCTGTCGGCTGCCGCGATAGGGGACCAGAGTCACCGTCCGGCTTTGGCCGGGATCGAAGCGCACTGCAGTGCCGGCCGGGATGTCGAGCCGCATGCCTTTGGCGCGCTCGCGATCGAAGGAGAGCGCGGGATTGGTCTCGTAGAAATGAAAGTGCGAGCCGATCTGTATCGGCCGGTCGCCACTATTTGCGACCGTAAGGGTGACGACCTCCTGACCGGCGTTGAGCTCGATCTCGCCCTCGGCCGGAAACACTTCACCCAGAATCATCGCGTCCTTCCTCAGCAGGCCGTGATCGCTGCGGTCGCGGCGGCGGTGGAACATTGCGTGGTCGTGATCCTCGTCTCCTTCAGGTTCCTGCACCCAGCGAATCGGATGATGAACGGTGACGAGCTTGGTGCCGTCCGGGAATGTCGCTTCGACCTGGATGTCGTGGAGCATTTCGGCGATCCCGTCCATGACCTGGTCGGCCGACAGGACATGGGCGCCGGCTTCCATGAGCTCGGCGACCGAGCGGCCGTCGCGGGCGCCTTCGACGACGAACTCGGTGATCAACGCGACCGCCTCCGGATGGTTGAGTTTGACCCCGCGCGCGAGGCGATTGCGGGCGACCATTGCCGCCATGGCGACCAGAAGCTTGTCCTTTTCCCTGGGTGTCAGGTTCATTTGCGTTCCCCTAGCAGTTCCAGACGCGCGGCATGGCCAGTCCACGCAACCGTTCGACAAGTGCGGTGAGATCGTTTCTGAGCGCCAGTGCGCTCGACCCCAAGAGTCGGGCCACGAGCAGCCCGTCCCATGCGCTGGCGCCGCCTTCGCCCTGGCCGCAGGCAAGCGTTTCGCGCGCCGCATCGACCAGGCTTTCGGCGTCGGGAGAAACCAGAAGCAGCGTCGCAAGCGCGGTTGCACCGCCGCCGGTCGCGCCGCCCGACATGATTGCCTCGGCGTTGCCGTCGAGACGCAGGCCATCGGCAAAAATGAGAGTTCCGCCGCGTCGGACCCGCCAGCTGTCGCTGACGAAGACGTTACGTGTCGTCTCGCCCATTGCCCGGCGCCCGAGCACGATCGTTTCTACAGCAAGCAGTGTGGCGTCGGCCTCGACATCGGCGACGAGCCGGCGCGATAGAGCGGAGTTGTCGAACAGAATGGTTTCCTGCGGCAGCCAGTCGAGCCGGGCGCTTGGGCCGACCGTAAGATCTGTTTCGACCCAGGCCTCGCCGGCGCGTCGGCGATAGATGCGCTCGGCGGCTTGCGTCGACACTGACGCGCGGCTGCCCGCGCCAGCCGAAACCCGATAGACGAGGCGATCGCCGCCGGTAAGGCCGCCAGCTGTGTTGAGCAGCACCGCCTCCTTGACCGCATCGGGGGCGACGCGCGGCAGCCGGATCTTGGCAGAGCCCGATTGGTAACATGCGTCGAGGCGGGTCTCGCCAGCGACAGAAACGAAAGCCAGCCGTGCGTCGCCGCGAGCGCGCCCGAGGGGGGCCCCAACGGCTAGCTGACGCAAAACCGGGGAATGCCCCGGTGCGACCGTAGGGGTCGGGTGGATATCGGTCATACAAGGATCATTGTCGCGCTATAGCCTTTCGCGACAGTGCAAGCGCGGGGCCATTGGCGGGACGCCGGAAGGCCCGATGAGATCCCGTCTTTCCATGATGATGCAGCAGGTGTGTGCCTATTTTTTAGGCAACTGCCTAACCCGGCGGCAAGTTGCGAAGGGGCTTTCAAAGCGCCGTCGGAATTGCTTAGCTGAATGGAGTTTGGCGCGTATCGGCGCCGCTTCCGGAAGACCGAGGCTGGTGGCATGCGTCTCTTCCTTTGTACAGCAACGGCGTTGCTCTCCTTGCTGGCGACGCCGTCTTTCGCGGTCAAGGCGCCAGCCTATGTCGTCATCGATGTCGAGGCCGGCACGGTCCTCGAGCATAATGAGGCCGCCACCTTGTGGCCGCCGGCGTCGGTTACCAAGCTGATGACCGCATATGTCACCTTCAGGGCGCTCAAGTCCGGCCAACTCACGCTCGATTCGGCTGTGGTGGTGTCGGCGAACGCTCTCAAGGAACCGCCGTCGAAGATGGGCTACAAGGTCGGCACGGCGATGACCCTCGACAATGCGTTGAAGATGATGATCGTGCGCTCGGCAAACGACATCGCCGTCGCCGTCGCCGAAACCGTAGGCGGAAACGAGCCGAATTTCATCGAGCGCATGAATGCCGAGGCGCGCCGGCTCGGCATGGCGTCGACCCGCTACCACAATCCCAATGGGCTGCCCGACGAGCGGCAGGTGACAAGCGCGCGCGATATGGCGGTGCTCGCTCGTGCTCTCTGGCTCGAATTCCCCGAGTATCGAGGGTACTTCAAAATTCCCGCAATCAAGGTGGGGAGCAAGGTACTGCGCTCGCACAACAAGCTTCTCGAGCGCTTTCAAGGCGCCAACGGCATGAAGACCGGATTCATCTGCGCCTCCGGCTTCAATATCGTCGCTTCAGCAACCCGCTCAGGTCGGACAGTCGTTGTCGTCCTGCTCGGTGCCGACTCGGCGAACGAACGCGCCGAGATCGCCGCCAAGCTTCTTGATGAGGGGCTGAAGCCCCGCATCTTCCGCAAGGGACAAAGTCTGGCGTCGTTCCGCACGAGCCGGTCGCCTGGGCCCGCGGTCACTCTTCGCGCCGAGGTCTGCGATAAGCGC
>Ga0075327_1000050_pt1 | contig 25753 bp, 23 predicted proteins | sample MayberrySE_Catta_2_FD_120056 | JGI IMG/M metagenome (GOLD analysis project Ga0075327, IMG submission 120056) | Natural and restored wetland microbial communities from the San Francisco Bay, California, USA, that impact long-term carbon... | ecosystem: Environmental > Terrestrial > Soil >...
ATCCGCGTCACCACGTAGGTGTTGGCGGGATAGTAGCTCGACACCGGCGGGCTGTTCGGAACGTCGAGCAGGCTTGTGCGGATTGCCGTGATCTTCATTGGAGTCCCCTTTTTGGCGCGCACATTGCCCCGGGAGGGGGCCGGTCGGCAAGCGGTCATCTCGGCAGCTTCCCCTGCGACCGGACGCCGGGGTAGGCTGGCGGACACGCCGCCGAACGGGGAAACAAGAATGGACAAGAAGATCGCGGTTCTCGGCACAGGCGCCAACGGCAGCTGCGTCGCCGCCGATCTCACCAACGCCGGTCTCGACGTGGTCCTCATCGACCAGTGGCCGGACCATGTCGAGGCGATGCGCGCCAAGGGGCTCTACATCGAACTGAAACAGGGCGAAATCCACGCCGACGTGCGCGCCCATCACCTGTGCGATCTCGCCGCGATGAACGCGGCCTTCGACGCCGTCCTGCTGATGACTAAAGCGTATGATACGCGCTGGCATGCCGAGCTGATCAAGCCCTATCTCAAGGAGGATGGCTTCCTGGTCGGCATCCAAAACGGCATGACCGCCGAGACGATTGCCGAGGTGGTCGGGCCGGCGCGCACGCTCGGCTGCGTCGTCGAGCTCTCCTCCTATTGCTTCGTTCCCGGCGAGATCAAGCGCAACACCGCCCCGGAGCGGACCTGGTTCGGCATCGGCAGCTTCAACCCCGAGACCGTCGGCCGCGAGGAGGAGGTTGCCGAGGTGCTCCGGCATGCCGGCAAGGTCGACATGATCGATAACATTCTCGACGCCAAGTTCATGAAGCTGGTGGTCAACTCGATGACGCTCGGCACCATGGCGATGATCGGCGGCGATCTCGCTGACGAGCAGCCGCCGGGCATGAGCGAGCTGATGATGCGGCTCGGCGAGGAATCGCTCGCCGTCGGCGCGGCGCTCGGTCATCCGATCGTGCCGATCTTCGGGTTGACCCAGGAGGACATCGAGCAGTCGAACCGTCCGCTGCAGAAATTCATCGACAAGCTCAACCACGACATCGGCCCCGGACGCGGCGCCAACACGACGCTGCAGGACCATATCAAGGGCCGCCTCAGCGAGGTCGACGTGATCAACGGCCTGATCGTCGCGGAGAGCGAGAAACGCGGGATGGCGGCGCCGGCCAATGCCGCCATGGTCGAGGTGACGCGGCGCATCTTCGCCGGCGAATTGAAGCCGGATCCGGCCAATCTCAAGCTGGCCATCGAGCTTGCGGTTTAGTCGGAGGTGCAGTCAATGAACAAGAAAATCGCCGTTCTCGGCACCGGCGCCAACGGCAGCTGTGCGGCCGCCGATCTCATCAAGGACGGCTTCGACGTCACCATGATCGATCAGTGGCCGGAGCATGTCGAGGTGATGCGCAGAAACGGCCTCCATATCTCGCTTGCCGACGAGGAGCTGCATGTGCCGGTGCGCGCGCTCCATCTCTGCGACGTCGCCACGCTTCATGAGACGTTCGACATCGTCTTCCTGTTGACCAAGGCCTACGATGCACGTTGGCCGGCCGAGTTGATAAAGCCCTACCTCGAGGACGACGGGCTGATGATCGCGTTGCAGAACGCGATGACCGCCGAAATCATCGCCGACGTCGTCGGTATGTCGCGGACGCTCGGTTGCGTCATCGAAATGTCCTCGGAAATCTTCCATCCCGGCATCGTCCGCCGTAACACCTCGCGCCAGGGCACCTGGTTCGGGATCGGCAGCCTCGATCCCTCGACCAAGGGTCGGGAAGAGGAGGTCCGGGCGATTCTCGGTCATATCGGCCGATGCGACATCCTCGACAATGTGCTCTCGGGAAAATGGATGAAGCTGATCGTCAACGCGATGTGCCTCGGGTCCTTCGCGCTCGTCGGACTGAGAATGTCGGAAGCCAAGGAGCTACCCGGCATGCGCGAGCTTGTTGTCAAGCTCGGCATCGAGGCGCTCGAGGTCGGCCAGCGGCTCGGCTACCAGCCCGAGCCGATCTTCGGACTGAAACCGGAGGAGATCGAGGGGACCAACCGCTTCGTCGAGCTGATGTTCGACAAGCTTGCCGCCGACGTCGGCGGACGCAGCCTGAGAAATGCTTCGCTTCAGGACCATATGAAGGGGCGCAAGAGCGAGACCGACCTGATCAACGGTCTGGTTGTCGGCGAAGGCGCCCGCTTCGGCATCGCGACACCGGCCAACAAGGCGATCGTCGATCTGACCCACCGGATCGAGGCAGGCACGCTGAAGCCCGATCCGAAGAACATGGAGCTGATCGTCGAAGCGATGGGCGCGGCGAGCGCCTGAGCGGCCGGCCGTGGCGACGATCGTCACCATCGACGACCCGGCCGACCCGCGGATCGCCGCCTATCGCGATATCCGCGAACACGACCTGGTCGGGCGCGAGGGACTGTTCATCGCCGAGGGCGAGGTGGTGGTCCGGCTGCTCGCCGGCGCCGCGCTCCACCAGCCGTTGTCGCTGTTCCTCGCCGAGAAGCGGCTGGCGGCGCTGGCCGACGTGGTCGACCGACTGCCCGGCGCAGTGCCGGTCTACGTCGCGCCGCAGGCGGTGATGGACACGATCGCCGGATTTTCGATCCACCGCGGCATTCTCGCGCTCGGCCGGCGGGGCGATATGCCCTCGGCCGAGGCGCTGCTCGCCGGCGCCGGACCGCGGGCGATGGTGCCGGTGCTTTGCGGGATCGCCAATCACGATAATATGGGCGGTCTCTTTCGCAACGCCGCCGCTTTTGGCGCTGACTTCGTGCTGCTCGACAGCGACTGCTGCGATCCGCTTTACCGCAAGGCCATCCGTGTGTCGGGCGGCAATGCGATTGCCGTTCGGTTCGCCCGGCTTGAGCGCGGCGCCGATCTTCTCGATGTCCTCGAAGCGCACGGCTTCGAGGTGATTGCGCTGAGCCCGACCGGCGGCACGTCCCTCGCCGAGACGCCGCGGCCGGACCGGCTGGCGCTATTGTTTGGTGCCGAGGGGCCGGGTTTGCCGGAAACGGTTCTTCGCCGGGCGCGCCCCGTGCGTATCCCGATCGCGGCCGGCGTCGACTCGCTCAACGTCGCCACGGCCAGCGGCATCGTGCTCCATCATTTTTCCGGGAAGACCTGAGCGGCGCGCGGGGCTCTCGATCAACACGCTTCCGCCGCGGCAATCGCGTCGCGCGCCGTGGCGGCGATCTCGAAGGAGCGTTTGCGGGCGGCGTGGTCGTAGATCTGGCCGGTGACCATGATCTCGTCGGCGCCGGTACGTTCGACGAACGCCTTCAGTCCCTTCGCCACCGTGTCGGGCGTGCCGACGATCCGGCAGGAGAGCATCTGGTCGAGGAGCGCCCGCCAGCGCGGATCGAGGCTGGCGGCGAAATCCGGCTGCGGCGGCGGCAGGCGTCCGCGACGGCCGCTTCTGGAATTGACGAAGGCTTGCTGGTGCGAGGAGAAAAGCAGCGCGGCCTCCTCTTCGCTGTCGGCGGCGAAGATGTTGAGGCCGAGCATGACATGGGGTTTGGCGAGCTGCGCCGAGGGCTGGAAGCGGTCGCGGTAGATGGCGATCGCGTGGTCCATATCACCCGGTGCGAAATGCGAGGCGAAGGCGTATGGCAGGCCGAGGGCCGCGGCCAACTGGGCGCCGTACAGGCTCGAGCCGAGAATCCAGATCGGCACCTCGAGGCCGGCGCCGGGCACGGCCCGCACCTTCTGGCCGGGTTCGGGTTCGCGGAAATAATGCATCAGTTCGATGACGTCGTCGGGAAAGGTGTCGACATTGGCGGCGAGGTTGCGGCGCAAAGCCTGCGAGGTCACGGGATCGGTGCCCGGCGCCCGGCCGAGGCCGAGATCGATGCGGCCGGGATAAAGCGAAGCCAGCGTGCCGAAGGCTTCGGCAACCATCAGCGGCGCGTGGTTGGGCAGCATGATGCCGCCGGCGCCGACGCGCATCGTCGTTGTGCCGGCGGAGACATGGGCGATGACGACGGCGGTCGCGGCGCTGGCGATGCCGGGCATGTTGTGATGCTCGGCCAGCCAGTAGCGGCGATAGCCGAGGGTCTCGGCGTGCCGGGCGAGATCGCGCGAGTTGGCAAACGACCGGGCCGCGTCGCTGCCTTCGAGAATCGGCGAAAGGTCGAGGATCGAGAGCGGAACCATCTTGCGCGCACTGTCGCAAAACGCCGTCCTTGCGGCAATCGAGGGCGATGTCTGTATTTTTTGCTATAATCCGCATCGGATATTGCGGCACGCTTTCAGTTGTCAGGGGGCCTCATGGCAACGCCAGCGCGGAAGAAACCGGCTGCGCCTGCGCGAAAGAGCAGGCAGCGGAAACCCAAAGGCAAGACCATCGTCATCCTGTCCGACGGGACCGGAAACGGCGCTGCGGCGCTGTTCAAGACCAACATCTGGCGCCTCTACCGGGCGCTCGATCTGTCGGAGGCGCCGCAGACCGGCGCTCGACAGATCGCCTACTACGACGACGGGGTCGGCACATCGTCATTTCGGCCGTTGGCGCTGCTCGGTGGTGCCTTCGGCGTCGGCCTCAAACGCAATGTCCTCGACCTCTATCGCTTCGTCTGTCGCAACTACGAGGATGGCGACCGGATCTTCGCGTTCGGATTCAGCCGGGGCGCGTTCACGGTCAGGGTCGCCGTCGGCCTGCTGGCGATGGAAGGCATTCTCCAATGCGAAACGGAAGCGGATCTCGACCGCTATTCGGCCGATGCCTACAGGAGGCTCAGGAAGGAGTTCAAGCAGGGACGCTGGTTTCCGGCGCTGCCGATCGAGCAGACCGAACCAGTGGATAATGCCGGCGATGACCCCGAAGCGGGAATCGTCGTGCAGGTGTGCCGATGGATTCGCGATCAATGTATCCGGGTCTCGCGAAAGCGGTCCGGTCACAAGCTCTATGAGGATATCGCCGACCAATGCCGAAAGCCTTTGTCGGAAATCGCCTTCGTCGGCGTCTTCGATACGGTCGCCGCTTACGGCATGCCGCTCGCCGAGCTCACCCGCGGGGTCGACGACTGGATCTGGCCCCTGTCGATGCCGGACTACAAGCTGTCCCCGAAGGTCAAGGCGGCGAGGCACGCGTTGGCGCTGGACGACGAGCGCGACACCTTCCACCCGCTGGTCTGGGACGAACATGAGGAGCATCGGCTGGTCGCGGCAAAGATCCATCCGCCCGGTCGAATGAAACAGGTCTGGTTCAGCGGCATGCACGCCGATGTCGGCGGCGGTTACCCCGACGACGCCGTCGCGCAGGTCCCGCTGCTTTGGATGATCGGCGAGGCCAAGGCGGCCGGCCTTCGCTTCGAACAGAGCGCCGTCGATGCGATCGAGAGAGAGGCGAACGTTTTCGCACCGTTGCACGACTCACGGCGGGGCGTCGGCAGCTACTACCGCCTGCAGCCGAGAAAGATCGGCGCGCGCGTCGATCCGCCGGACCGGACTGCGATGATCATGCAGGACCCGAAATTGGAAGACCGGGGCATGCTGAAGTCCGTGGTCGTGCATGAGAGCGTCTTCGACCGGATCGAGCGCGGCACCGACAAATCCGCCACGATCGTCCTGCCCGCCCGCTACGAGGTCGAGGGCTACGACGGTAAGACGGCCGCCAGCCGCGAGTCGACCGAGAAGGCAGAAGGACGGGCCGAGCGGCAGGAATGGGTCTGGAATCTGGTCTGGCTGCGGCGGGTCGTCTATTTCACGACCGTCGGCGTCTCCATTCTCATGGTCGTCCTGCCACTCCTGGTGAAACCGTCCGGCCGCTACGCATGCGGCGGCCCGCTATGCTTCGTTTCCGCTGCCATCACCACGGTCGGGCAATTCCTGCCGGCTTTTCTCGAGACCTGGATAGATTTCTACAGCGGACGGCCATTTCTCTTCCTGGTCTTCGTCGTGGCCCTGGGAGCGCTGATGATGACCGCGTCATCGGTTCAGCGGCGAATGCGCGACAGCATGCGGATCTTGTGGCAGCAGTCGCTTGGATTAGACGGAGCCGACGCCGAACAGTCACGCAAGCTGTCGGGAGATCCCACGGCAAGCCGGATCTATCGACTGCGCACGGACGACCGCTATCAGTTCGCCCTTCGTTACCTGAAATGGAAGATCGTGCCCGCCGTCTTTGGGCTGGCCCTCATCATCCTCATACTCAATCTGGCAGCGGCTGTCCTGATCAGGACATTGTTCTGGCAGGTTTGCAACGGCGACAGTGGCTTCTCGCTCTTGCGATTGGGTGCCATGTGCTGGGTCGCCAATTAAGTAGCCTCCTCTGCCCGGTCAGCCGTAAAGATCGTAAAGGTGCAGGGCGAGAAGATGGGCCGGATAGAATGCGTAGAAAGCCTGGGCCGGCAACCTGGGCAAGCGGACTTTCGCCCATAGCGAAAACATCAAGACAGGCGTGGCAAGCAACGCAGCGAGATCGGGCAGCTGCAGGAACGGCGGCGAAGAATAGACGTTGGCGGCAAGCCCGAGGGGACCGGCAGCCGCGGCGCCGGCATATCCGTGCCGAGCGACCAGGAGCGTCATCGCCGGGACCATGGCGACGCCGAGCGGGCCATAGTCGACGAACACGGACACGGCCAGGATCGCGGCCAGCGCGACCACGAGCCCGACTTCGGATATTTCCGCGCGCCTTCGCAGGAGGCAAGTCGCCGCAACGCCCAGAGCGAGCGTGATCAGGATGTTGCCGTCGTACCATGGTCGTCCGACAAGCACGAAGATCGGCTGGCTGACGATCGCCCAGGGGACCAGGCTGCGAAAATAGTGCAGGTCGAGTGTCGGGCGGACTGCCAGCCGGATGCCGATGATGGCGGCAAACAGCGGGAACGAGACCCGACCGATGGCGTGCGTCTGGATAAAGACCGAGTCGTCGACGATCTTGCCGTAGTGGTCGATCGCCATGGTGACGATCGCTACCCACTTGGCGAATTCGAGGTCCCCTTGCGCAAAATCCGCCGGCAATCGGCTGGAGGTCAATTCGGGGGTGGTCGATGCCATCGGGCCGACGTTCATGGACGGTTCAGGTCAACGGCCCTAGTGTGGTGGAATTGACATTCGTATCAGTATTTGCAGCAGGCGCAGAAACGAATGTCAATTCCACAACCACACTAGCTTCATATAGTTGCTAGTGTCCTTTCGACCTCGACATTCCTACGGAGCCTGCCTGAAACAGATACGAAAGTCGGAGTCGGGACACCAGCTTGATACCGTTTGGAAACGGCTGCCAAGAGGCTCGGTCATGAATATCAGCACGCCCCTTGCAAGGCTCGCGGCGATGGTACTCGCCACCACGTTCGCCTTGCCATTGCTTGCCGTCGATGCGATGGCGGCCAAGGAAAAATTCGAGAGGACCAAGCCGCACGTCAACGTCGGCACAATCGGCCATGTCGACAACCCGAACCCCGCAGAGCTGACAGCGCCGACCGGCGGCACGACTTCGACCTCCAACAGCCCGGGCGACAACGACTGCAAGCCGGACCCGTCGAAGGCCGGAGATCAGTCGGCATGTTAAGCGACGCGCTCAGCCGTTTGACCTGGCTCGTGCTTCCCGCCAGAAGACATAGATTCCGCAGACGATGATTATTGCAATGCCTATCCACTGCCCGGCGTCGGGAAAGTTGCCGAAAACGACGTAGCCGAAGGCGGTCGCCGAGAAGATCTGGGCGTATTGAGTGGGGCCAAGCACCGCCGCCGTGGCGTAACGCAAGGCAACCATCATCAGAGAGTGGCCAAGAGCGGCAAACGCCCCCATTCCGATGAGCAGGCACAGCTGACCGAAGGTCGGCACCACGAGGGTGAATTCCGGCACGCCGGCCAGGCTGCCGACGAGCAGGAGGGCGGCGAGAGTCATCGTCGCTGTCAGGCTGGCGAAAGCTTGCAGGGCCATGGCACTGCCGGTGGTGCGGAGACGCCGGCTGAGCAGCATGAAGAAGGCGAGGCACGTTGCGGCTCCGGCCGGGAACAACGCGAAGAGGCCGAATTCGTTGAAGCTGGGCTGGACGACGAGAAGGGCGCCGGCGAACCCGATGACGATTGCGGTCCAGCGACGCCAGCCGACCCGTTCGCCGTCCACGACGACCGAAAGAATGGTCAGCAAGAACGGCATGACGAAAAAGATGGCAACCGAGTCGGCGAGAGGAATTTTCTTCAAGCCGACGAAAAACATTGCGGTGGCGGCCGCCAGAATGACCCCGCGGAGGGCATTCGCCGCCGGGCGGTGAGGGATCAGGCTCCACCAGCCGGACAAGGCGACGACGAGAGGAGCCGTTAGTATCGATTGAAAGAAAAACCGCGCCCACGCCACTTCGCCCGGCGGCATCTCTTCGGCAAGTATTTTTGCCACGCCATCGGTGAGAGACATGATCATGAAGGCGCTTGCCATGATGATCAGGCCGACGCTCGGCGCGCTCCGGTGGGTCGTCATGGTGGTCCGATTCCGAAATTTGCCTCCCTCTAGTTTCGCTCCACTAGCGTAGCGCCTCGGCAATGTGGTCGGCGCACTTCTCGGCGATCATGATTGTGGTGATGTTCGAGTTTGCGCGCGGCAGGACCGGCATGATCGACGCATCGACGACGCGCAGGTTTTCAATGCCGATGACGCGCGCCTGAGAATCGACCACCGATCCGATCGCGCAGGTGCACGAGACATGAAACATCGGCAGAGCCGAGGAAAGGACGATCTCGGCGAAGGCGTCGTCGCTGCCGATCTCGGAAAGCACACGGCCGGAGCCGATCATTGCGCGAAGCGCAGTCTTGCGGGCGGCGGCGTTCATGCCCAGCACCACATTCATCGCGGTGCTGACAATGGCCGACGTCAGCCCGGGCTTGCTGAACAGGCGGATCGGCAAATTCTGCGGAATAACGAAGGATTCATGCGTCACCGCGCGAACGGCGTCGTCAAGCAGAAGCGCGCGCGTCGTTCGGGCCGCGTGAAGCAGGCGCTCGGCGTCGCGTGGATCGCCGAACGCATTGAAATCGACCAGCGGCGAACCTTGCGGGTTTGACGAGTCGAGCCTGACCGAGCCGCGGGAGAAGGCCGAATAGAGCGCCGAGGCGACCATGCCGATACGGGTGCCGCTGCTTCGTGCGCTCGAGCGGGCGATAAAGCCGAGAAAAAGATCGGCCGGCGGTGCGTCACCGATGCCGGACGACAGCCTGACCCCGGCCATGCCGTAGCGGCGTTCGGCCTCGGCCTGGCGGGCGTCGCGTCGGACGATCGAGCCGAAGTGAACGTAGAAGTGATTTTGCAGGTTGCGCCCGACCGCCGGCAGGTCGGCGACGACCGCGATGCCGCTCGCCGAAAGGTCGCGGCCGTTGCCGAGGCCCGAGCGTTGCAGCAGTGCCGGCGAGTGGATGCCGCCGGTCGACACCACGGTCTCGGCGGCGCGCAGCAGGGACACCGTGCCGTCGGGACGGCGAACGTGCGCGCCGATGACCTTCCTGCCGTCGAAGGCGAGATCGCGGACTTCGCAATGCGCGCGGATGTCGAGATTTTCCCGCCGGCGTACCGCGTCCGTCAGATAGGCGCTCGCCGAGGTCACGCGCACGTTGTCCTTGATCGACAGGGGGATGGCCGACACGCCATCTTCCTGTGCGACGTTGAAATCGGGTAGCGCTCGCATCTGCCGACGCTCGGCTGCGTCCGCGAGTCGGCTGGTGAAAGCGGGCCAGGCGTTACGCGCAATCCGGCCGATCGTCACCGGACCGTCGGCACCGTGATCGTCGGTGGCAAAATCGAGATCACGCTCGAGCTTCTTGAAGTAGGGGCGGACGTCGGACCACGACCAGCCGACGGCGCCTTCGGCGGCCCAGCGGTCGTAGTCGGCGGCGAGTCCGCGTAGCGCCCACATCCCCATGACGCTCGAACCGCCACCCATGATGCGGGGCTGGGGATAGGGGCGAGCGGTCGTCCCGGGGCGCACAACCGCCTTGAGGTCCGGCCAGAAGTAGTCGGTATTGGCGTAGGAGCTCGGGAAGGCGTCGGCGACATCGCCGGGCACGTCGCCGGGTGGCGTATCCCGACCGGCTTCGACCAACGTCACGCGCAACCCCGGATTTTCGGAAAGACGCGAGGCGAGGACGGCGCCGGCGCCGCCGCCGCCGATGATCAGGAGGTCGGTGTTTTCCATGAAGACAGTTCAATCCGATTGGCCGTTAATGGCGAGCCGGCAACCGCGGAAGCGGGACTGCCGGCCAGTTTGCGGCGGGGTGACAATCGATTGTCGAGCGTTGCGCGTCAACGAAAAACGCCCCGCGGGCCGACCAGGCGATCCGGTGCCCCGGTGAACGGATCCTCCGCGGCGAAGGCACATCGCGCCGACGCGTTGGCCCCGCGCGACGATTCGTCCGCCACTTGACCGCACGAAAATCCGCTATAGTTTGTCCGGACAGAGTTGGGGAGAAGCAACCGTGCGGGTCGCGCCCACGTTGCGCTTATGATATATGATATGTCGATTGACGATCCGCCGAGGTCGGGAGGACCAGCTGGCACGCGAGCTTCCAACATGACATCTCGGATCAGCCGTTAGTGCGGAAAGCGATGCTTTAGCCGCGGCTGGCGGCCTGATGGCCGAGCCGGCTGCTCGCATTGACCCGGAAACGAAAGTCTGTAAACGTCAATTCGACAAGTTGTCCAACAAGCAAAATAACCGAAGGAAGCAACCACGGAGGAGAGCTTGAGGTGAGATGTCGAGGATGCAAGGCGGAGTGAATCCGATTGCCTCCGATGCGCTGAGGGTCTGAAGCGTCCACAAGAAGAGGGCGGTCAGTGCTCAGCAAGCGCAGAGCCGATAGCAACGCTGCGGCCAGCGTTTAAGAATGAGAAAATTCAAGAAAGAAGCCGGTGCTTGTCCCGAGGATGGGATTGAGTCGGGCAATACTCTGGTTTCTGTCGGTTCCACCACCTGATATCAAAGGGAAAAGCGTATAATGGCCGCTGTAGCGCAGGCTGAGAGCTCAACCAAACCGAATAAGATCGCGTCAGGTGACGTGGTCATTCGTGCGAACAATCTTACCAAGGCGTTTTCCGAGACGGTCATCGCCTTGGAGAATGCCTCGTTCACCGTCGACAAGGGCGAGTTCGTGTCGCTTGTCGGACCCAGCGGCTGTGGAAAGTCGACGCTGTTGCGGCTGATCGCCGGCCTGATCCCGAAAACCTCGGGGAGCCTCCAGGTACACGGTGTCGAGGTGGACGAGCCGCGGGCCGACACTGCGATGATGTTTCAGCGGGCGATTCTGCTGGAATGGCGGACATCGGTCGAGAACGTCCTGTTACCGAGCGAACTGATCGGCAAAGTCACCAATGAGGACAAGCGGCGGGCGATGGACCTGCTGGATCTCGTCGGCCTCAAGGATTTTGAATTTACCTTTCCCCGGCAGCTGTCGGGCGGCATGCAGCAGCGCGTCGCCCTGGCGCGGTTGCTGCAGACCGGCGCCGACATCCTGCTGCTCGACGAGCCGTTCGGCGCTCTCGACGAGTTTACCCGCGAGCGGATGAACCTCGAGTTGCTCCGCATCATCGCGCAGTTCGAGGCGACAACGGTCTTCGTTACGCATAATATTACCGAGGCGATCTTCCTTGCCGACAAAGTCTGCGTGATGACGTCGCGTCCCGGTAGACTGGCGAAGATGATTGACGTACCTTTCAAGCGGCCGCGGGAAATCAGCCTCGAAGTCACGCCGGAATTCAACGCACTTGTCGCTGAGGTCCGCGAAGTTCTTGGTGGAGATCACTGATGAGCACCGCCACTGAAGCCGAATCAGGCGCACTTCCAAGCTTGGCACCGACATCCAAAGCAGACCACGCCTGGATCGTTGCGAAGCATTTCGCGATCTTTTTCTTCCTGCTGGCCTTGTGGGAACTGGGGTCAAGGGCGGGGTGGATCGATCCGCTGCTGTATCCCGCTCCGTGGTCGATCACCAAGCAGATCGTCCTCATCTATTTCATTCAGGGCAACGTCTGGCACCATCTCTACATTACCTTCGCGGAGGCTTTGTCGGGTTTGTTCGTAGGATCGCTGATCGGCATCGGTCTGGCGACCGCGGCCGCGTTGAGCCTTCGCTTCCGCGAGTACATCAAGCCCTACATCATCGTCATCGAGGCAACGCCGCGGATCGCCGTCGGGCCGATCTTCATCGCGTGGCTCGGCTTCGGCTTTTCGTCGAAGGTCGCCCTGGCAGCGCTGGTGTGCTTTTTTGGACCGTTCGTCAACACGCTGACCGGCTTGTTGAATATCGATGCGGAGGCCGAAGAGCTGTTCCGCTCGATGCGGGCGAACAAGTGGCAGACATTCTGGGGCCTTCGTGTTCCCAATTCCGCGACCATCCTGATGGCCGGGATGAAGCTTGGCTGCGCCTCGGCATTCGGCGGCGCACTGGTCGCCGAGTTCATTTCGGCCAACGAGGGAATGGGCGTGCTGATGTCGCGTTATACATACGTCCTCAACATGAACGGCGCCTTCGCCACGCTCCTGTCGATTACCTTGTTTGCGTTCCTGCTCTTCAAGTTCGCCGACGCGGTCGACTACTACATCGTCTTCTGGCGAAGCGACAAACTGATGCAGCGCAAGAGCAAGAAGCGCAAGGCTGCATTCCTCAAGTCACTCGGGTGAGAACGATGCGTCACATAGACATCTCGGAGATTTTGCCATGACCGACGCAACCATAGGCGCGAGTGGCATCGAGGCAAGGACCGAGCTCGCCGAGACCGGCTGGAAGCGTCTCGCGATGCACATCCTGGTCTTCGTCATCATCGTCGGAGTCTGGGAGCTTGCCGGCGTCTTCAATCAGCTCAACGACCTGCTGCTGCCGGCGCCGAGCGTGATCATCGGCAAGTTTGCTGAGATGTGGCTGCCCGAGGCCCTGGGAGGAACCGGGCGGATCTACTACCACTTCTTCCTCACTTTGTGGGAGGCGGTGGCCGGGTTCTTCATCGGTGTCAGTATCGGCGTTTCCCTCGCGGTGACCGCGGCGGTCAGCCCGATGTTCCGGCGCTACCTTGCCCCCTACGCCGTCGCCTTCAACGTGACGCCAGGCATCGCCGTGGCACCATTGATCATCGCGTGGTTCGGCTTCGGTATTTCGTCGAAGATTGCTTTGGCGACCTTGGTCTGCTTCTTTGCACCGTTCATCAATACGCTGACCGGTCTGCTCCACGTCGACGAGGAGGCGTCCGAGCTGTTCCGGTCGATGCGGGCGAACCGACAGCAGTATTTCTGGAAGCTGCAACTGCCGAGTTCGATGCCCCTGTTCATTGCCGGCTTGAAGCTGGCCCTGACGGGCGCCCTGCTCGGGGCGATTGTCGCCGAGTTCTTCTCGGCGAGCGCCGGGGTCGGCATCCTGATGCAGCGTTATTCCTTCAAGCTTGACATCGGGTCGGCTCTGGCGACGCTCCTCAGCATGTCACTGATGGGGCTCTTGTTCTTCACGGTGATGGAGATCCTCGACTATCGGGTGATCTTCTGGAAACGTGACTCGCGGATGCAGGCGGTCAGCAAGAAGCGCAAAGCCGCCTGGAGAATGTGAGCGATCGAAAAACTCGACCGGGCGGTGCCGGGCTTACCGGTGCCGCCCGATGCATGGCCGTCCTCATCCAATCAACAACATCAAATCGGAATAGCTGATGAGCCACAGTGTCATTGACACCGCCGATCTCGGCGGTGCGGTCAACCGTTATGGGCCGACGGCGGCACGCGACGTGTCGACCAAGCCGATCCGCCTGTCGACGACGACGGTCGACACCCACGCCCATATCCTGATCGGCGAGGCGGCAAAATACATCGCGCCGCTCTATGACCTCGCCGACATTCCCTTCGCGCGTTATCTCAGCGACGAAAGCCGTAAGATCCAGGCCCAACAGGACGCCGATCGGACGGTCGCGCTATCCGATGTCGCCGACCGCGTCGCCGTGCTCGACACCCAGAACATCGACATCCAGGTCGTCGCTCCAGTGCCGAACCAATGCTACTACATGGCCCGCGGCGAGCACGCGGCCAAGGTTTCGCGGTTGGTCAACGACGGGGTCGCCGCATGGGTCGCCGCCCGGCCCGACCGGTTCGCCGGCCTCGGCACGGCGCCGCTCCAGGAGCCGGAGATGTCGGCGGCCGAGCTGGAATATGCCGTCGGCGAGCTCGGCCTCAAGGGCGTGCAGATTCTGACCAACGTCGAAGGCGAGGAAATCTCGAGCGCCCGCTTCGCACCGTTCTGGGCGAAGGCCGAAGAGCTCGGCGCGGTCGTCATGCTCCATCCTATGGGCTTTACCGAAGCCCAGCGCTTCAGCGAGCACTATTTCGCCAACGTCATCGGCAATCCGCTCGATACGACGGTCGCGCTGCATCACATCGTGTTCTCCGGACTGCTCGAGCGGCACCCTAAGCTCAAGATCTTCGCCGTCCACGGCGGCGGTTTCCTGCCGGCCTATGCGGGTCGCATCGATCACGCCTGGGGGGCGCGGCGCGATGCCCAAAGCGGCTTGCCGAAACCGCCGACCACCTACCTCAAGAAGATGTACTTCGATACGACGGTATTCACGCGGGAGCAGCTCGCCTATCTCGTCGCAAACTACGGTGCCGACCACATCATGCTCGGCACCGACTACCCGTACGACATGGCCGAGTATTTTCCGATCGAGCACATCACGACGACGGAGTCGTTGAGCGAGGATCAGAAGGCGGCGGTGGCCGGCGGCACCGCGGTCGGGCTGTTCGGCCTCAAGCGGTAGAAGCAGCAAGCGATCCGCCCCAGCCTGTCCTCGCATCCGCCGCATCGGGTGTGCCCGAAGGACTTGCGCATGCATGGCGCGTCGGTCGAGGATAGACTGGTGGGGTCGCCGGGCCGCGGCGCCGGCCGCAGCTTTACCTCTTCGCCCGGCGACCAGATCGAAGGAAGGAGCCGTAGCCATGCTGAACGCCGATGAAACCGCCACGAAGCCGGCATCGGCCAATCCGCGCGCCGGTTGGCCCGCCGAGATGCAGAAGGAATTCGAGGACAACGCCTTCAACGGCTGCGTCGGCAGCATCCTGGTCTCGGAGACCGACCGGGTCAGGGTGTGGCATCTGTCGATCCCGCCGGGCAAGCGCTGCAACTTCCACCGCCACGTCCTCAACTACTTCTGGACGGCGCACAACGCCGGAAAAGGGCGGAACTATTATGAGGACGGCAGCATCGTCGATGTTGCCTACGGCAAGGGCGAGACGAAACATCTCGATTTCGGCAAGGGCAAATACATGATCCACGCCGTAGAGAACATCGGCAACACCGAGCTGTTGTTCACGACGGTCGAGTTTCTCGACAGCCCCAACGAGCCGTTGCCGGTGCCGGATGCGATGCGCTTGAAGGCCCCGGCATAGCTTTCGGGTGACTGCGGCCGCCGGCATCATCAGCATTGATTGGGCAACGGCGACAATCGCCGAGGAGGAATGAATGAGGGAAGTTGTCGGGATCGTCGGTCTCGGGGTGATGGGCGGTTCGATCATCCGCAACGTGGCGGCGTCGCAACGGCAGACGGTCGGCTTCGATATCGACGCGGCGAAGGCCAGGCAAGCGACCGACGACGGTATCGATGTCGAAGCGAGCGTCGCGGCGCTGGCCGAGCGCGTGCCTGTCGTGCTGACCAGCCTGCCCAGCCCGAAAGCGGCCGTCGCCGTTGCCGGTGAGATCGCCGCCTCCAGGGCCAAGGATTTGGTCGTGATCGAGGCAAGCACGCTGGCTCTCGACGACAAGTTCGAGTTCCAGCGCATCCTTGCCGAGGCCGGACACACCGCCGTCGACTGCACCTTGAGCGGCACCGGTGCCCAGGCCAAGGTCGGCGACCTCGCGGTCTATGCGAGCGGCGACGAGGCTGTGGTCGAGCGGTTGAGGCCGCTGTTCTCGAGCTTCACCCGGCAGATGCACTATGTCGGCCCTTACGGCAACGGCAGCAAGATGAAATACGTGGCGAACCTGCTCGTCGCGATCCACAACGTCTCGGCCGCGGAGGCGATGGTGCTCGGCATGAAGTCGGGCCTCGATCCCCATCACCTGGTCGAGCTGGTCAAGTCAGGCGTCGGCAATTCGCGGATATTCGAGCTGAGAGCGCCGCTGATGGCCGACAACAACTATCACCCGGCTCAATCGACCATCGCCATGTGGCAGAAGGATCTGTCGGTGATCGGCGACTACATCAGCAAGATCGGCTGCGCGGCTCCTTTGTTCAGTGCCACTTTGCCGCTCTATGCGTCCGCCCTTTCCCACGGCCATCTCGAGGCCGATGCGGCATCGGTGTGCCAAATCCTCGAGATCATGTCGGGAATCGAGCGGGACTAGGGTTGGGTCCGCCAATGTGTCGCCTCGGGTGACGGTCGCGGATGGCGTTTATTTCGATACGCACATGATGAGTGCGTGAGGCCACGGCGGGTGTGCCTCGCGCTTGTGTGCGGTGCGGGATGTTCTTGACCGGCTTTGGCTTTCGTGCGAGTCCATCGTCTGCATTCGGTTTCGATTCCGAAATGGCGGGTGGCAACGCCGCCAGCGCTTCGGCCCGCTAAGATGGCCGGCCGCGAGAGACCGGCTGGGACCGATTGCGCCGTCCCTTCTTCTGCCTTCCAGATGCTGCCACAGCGAGGACAGGCTGTTCCGTCCGACCGCGTTGTGGAGAACCCCCTTGTTGCAGACCGCGTCCGAAGAGCCGGCGAGTGTTCGCGACCAGGCGAACTGGAGCATGCTGGCGCTCGGCTGGATGATCTATTTTTCCTTCGGCATGGGCGTCGTGTCGCTGGTACCGCTGGTATCGATCCTGCGCGACGAGCTCGACATCAGTTATACCCATATCGGAATCCTGCTCGGCGCCTGGCAGTTGGTGTTCATGGCGACGGCCGCGCCGGCCGGTTGGATGATCGATCATTTCGGTCCGAAGCGGGTACTGGTCGCCGGCGCTTTCATCGTCGCTATCGCGCTGACGCTGCGCGGTCTGGCCCATGGATTTCCGACACTTCTCTTTACGGTCTTCTTTTTCGGCCTCGGCGGGCCGGTAACCGCAGTTGGGCTAGCCAAGCTTGTCGCCGACTGGTTTACCGGCGCCCACCGCGGTCTCGCCTCGGGCATCTACATCACCGGTGCATCGGCGGGTATCGCCGTCGTTCTCGCTCTCACCCATCCGGTCATCCTGCCGCTCACCGGCGGCTGGCGCCAGGCTCATTTCCTTTACGGCGCTGTCGCCTTCGCGATCGCCGTTGCGTGGCTGGTGTTCGGTCGCGACAGCCCGCAAAGCAAGTCGGACCGGGCGGTTCACCGGCACGGCCGGCCGCGGGGTTCGTACTGGCAGGTGGTGAGCCAGCCGGCCGTATGGTTCGTCATCATCGTCGGGTTTTCCGGCTTCCTAGCCAATCATGGCGTCCGCAACTGGTTGCCCGGAATCCTCGAGAATGCCGGCGTCAGTCCGACCGGCGCCGGTCTGCTCGGAGCGCTCCCGGCCATTACCGGAATGATCGGCAGCATCATCGTCCTGCGTCTGGCGACGCGGCGCGCCAACGCCCGAAAGCCCGCCATCGTCATGCTGCTGATCGCCTCGGGCCTGAGCATCCTGACGATCATGGTCGCGGAAGGCTGGCTTCTGGTCGTGGCAATTGCCGTCGAGGGCTTCTGCGCGGCTGCCTTCGCCCCGCTGATGCTCAATACGCTGATGGAAATGCATAGCATTGGCGCCAGGAACACCGGCGCTGCCGCCGGGCTCTATTTTTCCGTCGGAGAGCTCGGCGGCACCCTTGGCCCGGTGTTGATGGGAATCGCGGCGGATCTGACCGGCAGCTTTGTCGCCGGCATGATTCTGGTGGCGTCGATCATGTTCGTCACCATCCTGCCGGCGCTCAAGATTCGCCTCTGAGGCACACGATGCCTCTGCATCACACCCCGAGGAACAGCTTGGCTTTCTTGTACATGGCGTAGTCGACCAGCTTGCCCTCGAAATTGATCGCCGCGAGACCTTTCTTTTCGGCCTCCTCGAATGCCTCGAGCAGACGGGTGTAGTAGGCGATTTCGTCCGGGTTCGGTTCATAAGCCTCGCGCGCGATCGCAACATGCTTGGGATGGATCAATGTCCGTCCGTCGTAGCCGATGCGCTTCGAAAGGGTGCACTCGGCACGCAGACCGTCGAGGTCCTGAACGCCGCTCCAGGCGCCGTCGAGAACGTAAGGAAGGCCGGCGGCGCGGGCCTCGACCAGAACCCGCGATCGCGAATAGTTGAGCTCCGGCCCGTCGATCGAAAAGGCGCAATGGAGATCGCGCTGCAGGTCGCCGTCCTCGGCGCTGCCGAAGACCACCGACTCGACACGTCCGGCGGCGGTGCACAGGTCGAAGCACTTGGCGACGCCACGGGCAGTCTCGATCAGAAGCAGAAGCTTGACCGAGTCCGGCTCGAGCCCCCGTTCGCGCTCGAGACGGGCCATGATCCGGTCGGCATTCTCGACCTGTTCGACGGTCTCGGCCATCGGCAGGCCGATGCCGTAGATATGCTCCGAAACCACCGCCGTCAGATCGTCCTCGAGGAATTGTGCTTCGCTGTTGACCCGGACCAGGTTCATCGTTTCGAGGCGCGGCAGGATTTCAGCGACTTGCTGACGGGCCGTTCCCTTCAGGTCAATCGGCACGGAGTCCTCAAGGTCGATGACAATACCGTCGGGGTCGAAGCGTGCCGCCTTCTCGACCAGGTCGGGCCGGTTGCCCGGCGTGTAGAGGGTGATCAGCGGTCGCTTCTTCCTGTCCATCGGTTCTTCTCCAGTTTTTACTGTGACACGCGCGCGTCGGCGGTGCTCAGATAATCCCATCCTTTGCCAGGGCATCGAGCGTTTCTTGGCAATAGCCGAGCCGCTCACGGTAGATCTCGGCGTTGTCGGCGCCCATCGATTTGCCGGCGTGGCGGACGCTTCCGGGCGTGCCGGCCATCCGAGGGAAGACGCCTTCCATCGGCAGGGCGGCTCCGTCCTCGTCGGTTGCCTCGACGATCATCCGGCGGGCCTGAGCATGAGGGTCGCCAGCAATATCGGCGATGGTGTTGACCGGTCCGAAAGGGACATCCGCTTGCCGAAGGATGGTACTGACTTCGCCGAGAGTGTGATTGCCCATCCACTCCTCGATATAGGCGTCGAGGGCGGCGACGTTCTTGACCCGGTTCATGTTGTTGTCGAACCGCGGATCCTCGAGCAATTCTGGATGGCCGATAGCCGAAAACAGGCGACGCGCGGTCGTCTCGGTCGAACCGGCGAGCGCGACGAAACGCCCGTCCCGGGTCTTGTACGTGTTGCGCGGGGCGCTGGTCGGAGCACGATTGCCGATGCGGCGCGGCGACGTGCCGGTCAGCTTCTCGACCAGGGCGTTCGGACCGAGGATCGAAAAGAGGCTTTCCCAGATGCTGACGTCGATGACCTGGCCCTGGCCGCTACCGACGACGTCGCGGTGGTAGACGGCGAACATCGTTGCCATGGCGGCATAGAGGCCGGCGCAGGAGTCGGCCAACGCGAACTGGGGAAGCGTCGGCGGTCCGTCTGGCTCGCCGGTCATCTCGGCAAAGCCGCTCATCGCCTCCATCAGCGTGCCGAAGCCGGGTTGGCTGGCATAGGGGCCGGTCTGTCCGTAACCGGTGACGCGAACCATGATCAGGCGCGGATTGATCTTTTGCAGGTCTTCGAAGTGGATGCCCCACTGTTCGAGGCGCCCCGGCCGAAAATTTTCGATGAAGACGTCGGCATCCTTGAGCAGCGCGAGCAGGATTTCCTTGCCCTTCTGCTTTGAGATATCGAGGGTGATCAGTTTCTTGTTGCGAGCGTAGTATTTCCACCAAGGATTGATGCCGTCGACCGTGAAGCCGAAATTTCTGAGGTGATCGCCTTTGCCGGGGAGCTCGACATGAATCACCTCGGCGCCGAAGTCGGCGAGCATGCGACCGCAAAGCGGCGCGGCAATCACCGTCGCGCATTCGACGACCCTCAGTCCCTGAAGGGCGGCGCGATTCTCCTGATCGGTCATGTGATGAGGACCTCGTTCCCCGTCTCGTTGTTCTTTTCGTTGCGACGCTGGCGTGAGTCGCTATTGGAGCGCATCCGCGGAGTCAACCGAAGCCTCGAGGCGGATGGCGCCCGCGCGGGTTCGGCCGCAGGCGGCTTGACATGCCTCCGGGCCGCGTCGATGGTTTTGCCGCGCGAGCCTTAGGTTGCGCGCAGGCGCGCTCTGCTTTTTCTGCCATCCGATCGCAGCATACTCATGGCCGAATTCACCGACTCGCAAGCAGTCCATGGTTTTCGGCCGCCGCCTGGCGCCTGCGATTGCCACTGTCACATCTTCGGCGATCCCGGCGAATACGCGCCGGTGGCGGTCGAAGGCTATACATTGCCGGTCGGACCGCTCGATTCATACCTCGCCATGGCCGGTGCGCTCGGCTTCGAGCGCAGGGTCTTCGTCCAGCCGGCAATGTACGGTAGCGACAGCAGCTGCATCCTCGACGCGCTGCGTTGCTTGGGGAGCAAGGCGAGTCGTGGCATTGGCGGGGTTCCCGCGCAACCGATGCCAGACGCCACGCTTGCCGAATGGCACGATCTCGGGATCCGCGGCGTGCGCCTCAACTACACGCCCTACAAGCCCTACGAGGCCGGCTTCGCCGAGGCGATCCTGCCCGAGGTCGAACGGGTGGCGGCGCTGGTCCGTGACGTCGGCTGGATGCTCGACGTGATGACGCCATACTGGCTGACAATGGAGTTGCTGCCGCGCCTTGACCGGATGCGGATCACCTACACGCTCGGTCACTTCGGAAAGTTCCCTGCCGCCGATGGCGCCGACCATTCGCTCTTCAAGGAGTTCGTCTCACGTTTCGCCAATGGTGAAGGCCGTTGCTGGATAAAGCTCTGTGCGGCCTACCACGTCTCGGATCAGCCCGATTTCTTCGACGTTGCGCCGATTGCCCGGACGCTTTACGAAGCAGCGTCGGGGCGAGTCATCTGGGGAACCGACTGGCCGCACATCCGCCACGAAGCGCTCGGCAATGCCGGCGCTTTGCTTGATCTCTTCGCTACGTGGTTTCCGGAGAACGCCGCTCGGCAACAGATCCTGGTCGACAACCCGGCGCGGCTTTTCGATTTCGACGTGCGGAACTGAGAGGCGACACGGAAAGCGAGACTCTCCCTCGGAATTGTTAATTATCAAGCCTTGCGGGATGCGCCGAGACCGGAGAGTATCGCGGCGACTTAACGCCCAGGTGGGTTCGTTGCTCAGGGAGCCGGCAATTTGGCGGTTACGCTTGCCGAGATAGCTAGACAAGTCGGCGTCGACGTTTCGCTGGTGTCGCGGGTCCTGCGTGACGACGCCGGTGCGAAGCTATCGTCAACCAAACGGGCCCAAATCCTTGAGATCGCCAAGGCGACGGGATATCGGCCGAATCGCCTCGGACGGTCATTGAGGACCGGTCGTACGTCGATTATCGGGATGTTGACGCCCGACATCACCAACTCGTTCCATGCGGTTATGTTCCGCGGGGTGGAGGCCGCCGCGGCCGCCGCCGGCTACGACACGATCCTTTGCAATACCGACGACTCGCCCGAGCGCTTCAAGGAGGTCGTCTCGGTGCTGTCAGAAGGACATGTCGACGGCATCCTCGTCGCGACTGCGAAAGCCGACGACGAATCGATCGACTGGCTGGCAAATGCCAGCGTGCCTTATCTTCTGGTCAATCGTCGCCGCCGCCAGGATGACGAATTGTGGATCGGGCCCGACGACTTCCAGACCGGCTTTTTGGGCGCGAGCCATCTGCTCGGCCTCGGGCATCGCCGGATTGCTTTTCTGCTTCTCGATCTCGAAGTCGGCAACAACCTGCACCGGCTGTCGGGGATCAACGCGGCGCTAAAGGAGTTCGACTGCGATCCCGCTCAGTGCTGGATCAGGACCGATATCGGGGATCGGGCGGGTGGCAAACGATATGTTCGCGAGCTTCTGGCGCTGCCGCGCAACGAGAGACCCACGGCGATCTTCGCGCCACAGACGATACTTAGCGACGCCGTCGTGCATACAACCTATCAAGCCGGTTTGCGGATGCCGGCTGATGTATCCGTCATCGGCTACACGGCCTCGACCGAGCCCGATTTCACTTGCATCAGGGTCCCGCTCGACGAGATCGGCCGTTTAGCGACGGAGAAGCTGATCAAGCTTCTCAATGGAGAGAAACACCCGGTGTCGCAGCCCGATCGGAAGATGGCGGTCGAACTGATCGATATGGGCTCGACTGCGCCGCCTTCGGATTGCTCGCGCCCTACCCGGTATTTCTCGGGTGGCTCGTCGTCGGTCGAATGATCTGGGCTCGTTAAGTCCCTGTCGAACGATTACAACAAACGCTTGACTTAAAAACGGAATTTATTTCATTCTGAGATCGCACCCAACGGAAATTCGGCGCGCGTTCGCTCTTACAGCAACAAAGAATAATCGGCAGACCGCGTCGCGGCGGCGAACTCGACCGAAAATCATCCAACGGCTCTACGACTGAGAGCAACTGACGGTTTGCCGGCGGACCGCAAGGTCGGTTCGGCAGGTGCGCCCGTCTTCACGGAGGAAGTGAAATGCAACAGGCCTTGCCGAATATTGGTGGTCTCATCGCCGGGGCGGTTCTCGGCGCGCTGGTTTCGGCGTCTCCAACGCACGCGCAGGAGATGCAGGAGCTCAATATCTTGCTGCCCAACAATAACACAACGACTCTCTATCCGCTGATCGTCGCGCGGGACACCGGCATGTTCGAAGACGCCGGCCTCAAGATAAACCTGCTCGATTCGGAGACGACCGTTCCCTATGTCGCGTTTCTTTCGAACGGCGACGCCGATGCGGTGATGCTGGATGCACCGCAGACCTTCCAGGCGGTCAACGCGAAGCTGCCGATCGTTGTGGTCTACGAAGCGATGCAGAACGCGCCGGAAGTTCTTTCGATTGTCGTCGACGGCCCAATCAAGTCCCTCGAGGACCTCAAGGGCAAAACCATCGGCCTGGCCAGCGACCGCGACCAGGTCACGGCGCAGGTCGTGCTCGATACTGCCGGCATTGACATCGAAGAGGTCAACACCGTGGTCGTCGGCGATTCCGGTCCGGTCGTTGCCAAGGCCATCAAGGACGGCGCTGTCGTTGCCTACGCGGCGGGCATCAACGACACGACGGTCCTCGCCGCCTTCGACATCAGGATGCAGGATCTGACGCCGGCCGAGGTCAAGATCAATCCGGCGAATACCTTCAGCGTCTGGAAGGATCGCCTTGAGGAGTTGCGCCCCAGTCTGGAGAAGTTTTTCCGGGTTTGGGCGATGGCGACACGGGCGGGCAAGCTCGATCGCGATACGGTGGCCAAGATGAGCAAGGCGGCGGTTCCCGAGGAGTGGGAAAACGAACAAGCCGGCGAGGCCCTGATGGACGCCGCCATCACGCTGAACTACTCGGTGACGCCGGCATTCGGCGATGTCGAGCCGGATGTCTGGGCGAAGGTTCAGGCGCCGTATCTCAAGTTCGGCCAGATCGAAGCCGAACTCGACCCGGCGACTTTCCTCGATGGCAGCCTGATCGCGGCGGCGAACGATTTTACCGATGCCGACGTCCAGGCTTATCTCGACAAGTGGAACGCGGCGAACCCATAATTTTCAGAGAGTTAGCCAACAAGTCGGATCCCGGGCGGGGCTCACCGCCCGGGATTTTCTTTGCGTCTGGGTCGAAGGCAAATTCTGCGAAAGCCTACAAGAGCAAATGATGGTTGAATACGGTACGATAAACGGCGCCGGAAGTTGCGTCGCGGCAGCGGATTCGAAAGGTGAGAGGAAGTGAACGAGAAAACGAAGAAGGCGTATTGGATGGCACGGGTCAAGGTCAACGACCCGGTCGCCTACAAGAGATATACGGATCAGGTGCCGGGTATTATCGCCAAGTTCGGCGGCAAGGTGCTCACCCGCGGCGGCCGGTTCAAGATTCTTGAGGGAACCGACCGGTTTCATCGCTTCGTGATTATCGAATTTCCCTCCTTCGAAAAGGCTCAAGCCTGTCATGACTCGCCGGAGTACACCGCCGCCGCCGCCCATCGCCGCGGTGGCGCCGGAGAGAACGACCTCATCATCGTCGAGGAAGGCGACGCCCCGGCGGTCGCATAGGGACCGCGGGGCACAGGGGACGAAATGGGGCTGATCACTCCAGTTGTTCTCTCCGGCGGCGCCGGCACAAGGCTGTGGCCGTTATCGCGCGAAACCGCGCCGAAGCAGTTCTTGCCTCTGATCGCGGGTCGGTCGACCTTTGCCATGACGCTCGAACGCGTCGCCGAGCGCGACATGTTCGCGCGGCCGCTGATCGTAGCGTCAAGCGCACAACGCTTCCTTGTCAACGAAGCCCTGCGGGCGGCAGCAGTCGACGCCGACATCCTTCTCGAGCCGCTGCCACGCGACACTGCGGCCGCCGTCGCCGCCGCCGCCACATTGGTGGCGCGAAGCGACCCGAACGCCCTTCTTCTGGTGCTGGCCGCAGATCATTTGATCCGGGATACGGCGGCATTCCTGGCCGCGGCGGAAACCGCCCGTCCGGCTGCCGAGGCAGGCTACATCGTGACCTTTGGAATTGCGCCTGACATGCCGACGACGAACTATGGCTATCTCGGCCGCGGCGAACCCCTGCCGGACTTGCCGGCCGTGTCGCGCATCGCGACCTTCAAGGAAAAACCGGATCCGTTGGCCGCGGCCGAGCTTGTCGCCTCCGGCTATTTGTGGAACAGCGGCAATTTCATGATGCGGGCGGCAGTGGCGCTCGCCGAAATGGAGCGGTACGCTCCGGAGATCGCCTCTGCGGTTGCGTCTTCGGTTACCGGCGCCGCTTTTGGAGATCGCACCACCGTGCTTCAGGAGCGTGCTTACCGGACGATACCGGCAACCTCGTTCGACTACGCGGTTATGGAGCGAACCGATCGGGCGGCCGTGGTCGCTGCAAACTTCGACTGGCGCGACCTCGGAACCTGGGGCTCGCTCGGTCGAATCGCCCCGAAAGATGCCGCCGGCAACGCCATCGTCGGGGATGTTGTCATTGAAAACAGCCGCGATTGCTATGTGCACGCAGCCCAAGGCAGGGTAGCGCTCGTCGGTGTCGACGATCTGGTTGTTGCGAGCGGCGAAGGCGCCGTGCTGGTGGCGGCGCGGGAACGAGCCGACTCCTTGCGCGATTTTGTTGCCGGCCTGAGCCGGAAAGACCAGCAGGCCCCCCGCAACGAGCTCCAAAAAGTCGCTCCTTGGGGATATTTTCAGGTCATCGAGAAGGGCGCTGACTACCAAGTCAAGCGCCTCGTCGTCGAGCCCGGCAAGCGGCTGTCCTTGCAAAAGCACGCCCACCGTTCCGAGCATTGGGTGATCGTAGCGGGCATCGCCGACGTTACCGTAGGCGATGATACCCGGCGACTCGCGACCAACCAGTCGGCGTTCATCCCGCAAGGCGGCATCCATCGGCTGGCCAATCCGGGCGAAGATCTATTGACCGTGATCGAAGTCCAGTATGGCGAGTATCTCGGAGAAGACGATATCGAGCGTCTGGCGGACGATTACGATCGATCCGCCGAAAGCTGACCAGCACTTCTGGACTCTCGACAGCGCCAGCCCTTGAGGTATCCGCCATGATCCGAAGCGTCCTGTGTTACGGCGATTCCAACACCTGGGGCCGGGCCGTGGTCCCGCGTCCCGACGAGCGCTACGGCTCGCACGAGCGCTGGCCGGGTGTGATGCGAGACGCGCTCGGGCCTGACTGGTTGGTGATC
>Ga0075327_1000051_pt1 | contig 25740 bp, 21 predicted proteins | sample MayberrySE_Catta_2_FD_120056 | JGI IMG/M metagenome (GOLD analysis project Ga0075327, IMG submission 120056) | Natural and restored wetland microbial communities from the San Francisco Bay, California, USA, that impact long-term carbon... | ecosystem: Environmental > Terrestrial > Soil >...
CGGGGCAGGTCCGCGACGTCCGTGCTGTCGACGAGATTGGGCTCGTGGCGGGCGACGAGGTGGCCGTCCTTCGTGGCGACCACGTCCACGTCGACGTAGTCGGCGCCGAGCTCGATCGCGAGCGCGTAGCCCTCGAGGGTGTGATCGGGCAGGTAGCCCGGCGCGCCGCGGTGGCCGATCACGAGGGGTGCGGCGCGCCCGCCGTCCTTCGCGCCCGCGGCCTCCTGCGGAGACGGTGCCGCGCACGCGACCGCCAGGACCGCGGCCGCGAGGAGTCCGGCTCTCGTCAGCGCGCGCAGCTAGCGCTTCGCCCGGCGCGCCGCCTGCATCCGCTCGTACCGCGCCATCTGGAAGGTCGGGCACATCGAGTCGGGAATCTCGTCGAGCGGCTGCGCGACGAGCTCGCGGGTGATGCCCGCGCGCTCGGCGAGCGGACGGAGCGCCGCGAGGTCGAAGCCGTAGAGCGAAGCCGCGTTCTCGCCGAGCATGCGGCGCACCTCGGCGGGGTCCACGTTCGAGAACGCGAGCCGCATGTTCTCGCGCGAGTAGGGGTAGCAGCCCTCGTAGTGCGGGTAGTCGTTGCCCCAGAGGATGTGGCCGACGCCCACCAGCTCGCGGCCGTCGACGTCGCGCGGCGACGGGAAGCTCGCGCCGTACCAGCAATTGCGCTTCGCGTAGAAGCTCGGCGGCTCCGGCAGCACGAAGGACTTCGAGAAGTCGACCTCGCCGGTGGCACCGGCCTTCATGCTCATCCAGACGCCGTCCATGCGGCGCAGCAGGCCCGGCGCCCACGCGCAGCCCGACTCGGTCAGGATGTAGCGGAGGCGGGGGAAGCGCTCGAAGACGCCGCCCAGGATCAGCTGGCAGAAGCCGCGCTGCACGAAGAAGGGCATCTCGAGCACCCAGAGCCCTTCGGCGCCCGGGTGCGTTCCGTAGTGCGGCGAGCCCTGCCCCGAGTGCTGGTTGACGACGAGGTCGTGGTCCTGGATCGCGGCCCAGAGCCGGTCGTACGCGAGCGAGTTGAGCGGCTCGAGGTGCACGTCCGAGGGCGAGGGCAGCGGCAGCAGCACGCCGCCGCGCAGGCCGTGCTTCGCGATCCACGCGACGTCCTCGACCGCGGCGTCCACGTCGTTCAGGTGGATGAGGCCGATGCCGGCGCGCCGCTCGGGCGCCTCCTGGCAGAACTCCGCCAGCCAGCGGTTGTGCGCGCGGGCGCCGGCCTGCCAGCGCTCGTACTGCGCCGGGCTCGGCGGCGGCGAGACGTGGAACGCCTTGTCGTAGAAGGGCGGCACCGTGTTCGGGAAGATCACCTCGGCCACCACGCCGTCGCGCTCGAGGTCGGCGAGGCGCTCGGCCGAGTCCCAGTTCTTGGTCTTCTTGCCGCCGATGTGCTTCTTCGACGGGTTCTGGTAGGCGCCGCGCCAGGCGTCGAACTCCCCCTTCCAGCGCGGGTCGAGGTACGCGCGGTAGGCGTCGATCGGCGCGCCCGCATGGGTGTCGCCCGTGATCACGACGTAGGTCGAATCGGTCTCGGCAGCGGGAGCGGCGCTCACGACGGACTCCTCGTTCGCGACCCCGAGGCTAGCCGAGCGGCAGGACTTCGACCGGGATCCCGTTCACGACGGCGTTGCCCGAGGGCACGTCCACGAGCTCGCCCGGCGCGAGCACGTTGTTGCAGACGCCCGCGTGACGGGACGCGACCGCGAGCCGGATCTCGGGCTTGTCGTGGCCCCAGCCGTGCGGGAGCGAGACCACGCCCCGCATCATCTCGTCGCTCACCTCGACCGGCGCCACGAGCTCGCCCGCCTTCGAGCGCACGCGCGCCCGAGCGCCGTCCACGAGGCCCGCGCGCGCGGCGTCCTCGGGGTGGATCAGCAGCGTGCAGCGCTCGCGGCCGGAGACGAGGGAGGGCACGTTGTGCATCCACGAGTTGTTCGAGCGCACGTGGCGCCGGCTCACCAGCACGAAGCCGGCGTCGCGCCGCGCGAGCCGCGCCTCGAGGCGCGCCACGTCGGCCACCACGTAGGGCGGCGCGAGCTCGACCCGGCCCGAAGGCGTCCGCAGCACCTCGCCGAGCCGCGGCGCGAGCGCGCCCATGTCGATGCCGTTCGGCCGCGCCTTCAGTGCGGCCAGCGTGAGCCCGGCCGGATCCGCGCCGTACGCGTCGCCCCAGGGCCCCGTGCGCAGCTGGAGGTCGAGCACGCGCTCCGGGCCCACGCCCTCGGTCGCCGCCACGATCTCGGCGGGAGCGCGGCCCGCGATCCTCGAGCCCGGGAGCTGCGTCACGCCGGCGACGAGCCCTGCGAAGAACAGCTGATCGAGGGCGCGCGCGTCGACGGCAGCGGGCTCCGCGCCCTGCAGGAGCGCGGCGAGCACGAGCAGGATCTCCCACTCGTGCGGGCGCTCGCCCGGGTCGAAGAGCGGCGGCGACCACTTGCCCGCGTTCCGCACGGCCCACGACCAGATCAGCTCGTCGTAATGCGGCTGCTCGAGCGGCGAGAGGCCCGGCAGGATCACGTCGGCGTGGCGCGAGGTCTCGTTCAGCCAGTTGTCGACGCTCACCATGGCCTCGAGCATCGGCAGCGCGGCATCGAGCTTCGCGGCGTCGGGCGCCGAGAGCACCGGGTTGCCCGCGATCACGACGAGCGCCCGGATCTGCCCCGCGCCGGGCGTCGCGATCTCCTCGGCGAGGCACGAGAGCGGCACCTGGCCCAGCACCTCCGGCGCGCCGCGCACGCGCGAGCGCCAGCGGTGGAGCCGGAAGCCGTCCGCGAACTCGGGCGGCGTGAGCGAGGCCAGCGACCACGCGACCGGGTTCGAGAACATCGCCCCGCCCTCGCGGTCGAGGTTCCCGGTCAGCACGTTCAGCACGTCGACGCCCCAGGACGCGAGCGTCCCGAACTCCTGGTTGCAGGTGCCGATGCGGCCATAGACCGCCGCGCGCTCCGCGCCTGCGAGCTCGCGCGCGAGGCGCACGATCGTCTCGGCCGGGATCCCGCACGCGGCGGCGACGCGCTCGGGCGCGAAGCCGGCAGCGACGCTTCGCACCTCCTCCACGCCGTTCACGCGGCCCTCCAGCGCGCGGAGCCGCACGCGCCCCTCCGCGAAGAGCACGTGCGCGAGCGCGAGCAGCAGCGCCGCGTCCGTGCCCGGGCGGATCGGAAGCCACTCGCTCGCGTGGTCCGCCGTCCCGGTGCGGCGCGGATCGACCACGACGACGCGCCCGCCGCGCGCGCGGATCGCGTCCATGCGGCCGAGCACGTCGGGCGCGGCGAGGAGACTTCCCTGCGAGGCGTGCGGGTTCGCGCCGAGCATCAGCAGGAAGTCGGTGCGGTCGAGGTCGGGCACGGGGAACGTCCACATGCCGCCGAACATGAGCGCGCTCGTCAGGTTCTTCGGCCACTGGTCCACGGTGCCCGCGGAGTAGACGACCGGAAGCCCCGACATCGCGACGAAGGCGGGGACGTAGCGCGAGAGAGAGAAGTTGTGCGCGGTCGGGTTCCCGATGTAGGCGGTGACCGCCTCGCGCCCGTGCTGCGCGAGGACCGGCTCGAGCCTGCGCTTCACCTCGCGAAACGCCTCGGGCCAGCTCACCTCGCGAAAGCCCGCGCCGTCCCGGACCAGCGGCGCGCGCAGCCGGTCCGGGTCGTGGTGCACCTCGCCGAGCGTGGTGCCCTTCGGGCAGAGGTAGCCGCGGCTCCAGACGTCGTCCTCGTTCGCGCGGATCTTCGCGACGCGGCCGCCCTCGACGAAGACGCGCAGCCCGCACATCGCCTCGCAGAGGGGACAGGTGCGGACGTGGCTGCCGTCGCGAGCGTTCGCCATGCGCGTCTCCGGAGCGGCCGCCCAGTCTAGACGCAGCCGCTGCGCAGCCGCCCTACCCGGCAGGCGCAGCCGGGGCCCCACGGGGGTCACCGCGCATCCGGCGCAGGCCACTCCTGTGACGGGCGGCACCCGCCCGCTCCGCCGGCAGCCGATCTCTCTGCCTCGGGCTCATCGAGAATGGCGGGCCCGGCCGGGCGCCGCCGAGGAGGTCGACCATGAAGCTGCGAACGGGTTGGATCGCTCTCTGCTGCGTGTGCGTGCTGTCGATGCCTGCACTCGCGGGGCCGCCCTTCGGCAAGGGCGGCACCGACATCCTCCACCTGACGCTGCACACGGGCTTCGCGCCGAACGCGGATCCGGACGCCACGGGCAGCCTCGGCGCGAAGCTGCGCCAACAGGGGGCCGCGGACGTGCAGAAGCTCCAGCTCGAGGTGGGCCAGCTCGCGCCCGATGCCACCCATCGCCTGTTCTTGTGGCTGCGCGACGGGGTCGATCCGGTCGAGGTGCTGGCGTTCGACACCGACGAGAACGGCGAGGCCTCGCTCAAGCTGATGCACGTCGGGCACAAGAATGCGTCCGGCAAGAAGTTCCCGGGCGAGCTCGACCCGCTGAGCGACGTCCTCGCCATGGAGATCCGGGACGACGCCGGCACCAGCGTGCTGCTCGACGCCGACCTCACCGCGCCCGACCGCCTCGGCTACCTGGTGAAGCGGCGGCTGACCGGCGAGCCGGCCGTCGACGCGGACGCCGCGGGAAGCCTGTTCATGAAGGAGCGCAGCAAGGAGGGCAGCGCGAAGGTGCTCTTCCGCCTGCGCGCCGGGAACCTCGACGCGAACACGGGCTACACGCTCGCGTTCTTCGCGGGCCTGACCGAGACGACCTTCCCGGTCACGACGGACGCGGACGGCCGGCTCGAGCTGAAGGAGCTGCCGGTCGGCGCGCCGGCGCCCTTCCAGATGACCGGGCTCGAGCTGCGCAACGGAACCCCGGACGTGGTGCTGAGCACCGAGCTTCCGTAGCCGCCGGGGTCACGCTCCTCGCACGAGCCGGCCGGGCAGCGCCCCGGTCGGCTCGTCGTGCTCCAGCGTCACCTCGCCCGCGACGACGGTGGCGCGATAGCCCCTCGCGCGCTGCAGGAAGCGCTGCCCACCTGCCGGCAGGTCCGCCACCATCACGGGCGGCGCGAGCGAGAGGTTCGCGAGGTCGATCAGGTTGAGGTCGGCGCGGAGGCCTGCCGCGAGCGTGCCGCGGTCGACGAGCCCGTAGAGCGCGGCCGTGTCGCGCGTCATCCGCTTCACCGCCAGCTCGACCGGCAGCCGCGGCCCGCGCGTGCGGTCGCGCACCCAGTGCGTCAGCACGAAGGTCTGGATGCTGGCGTCGCAGATGATCCCGCAGTGCGCGCCGCCGTCGCCGAGCCCGAGCGCGGCGAAGGGATGGAGCATCATCTCGCGGATCGCGTCGCAGCTGCCCTGGCTGTAGTTCAGCACCGGCACCAGGAAGAGCTCCCGGCCGCCGCGCTCGAGCATGCGGTCGTAGAGCAGCTCCTCCCCGTCGCGGCCTTCGCGCTCGGCGAGGCCGGCGATGCTCTCCTCGCGCGTGGGCTCGTAGCGGGGCGGGTCGCCCATCGGGAAGAACTTGTGGAGCTGCGAGAGCAGCAGCGACGGCACGGCCTCGCCCTCGGCGAGGATGCGGCGCTTCGTCTCGGGCGCGCGCAGGCGCCGGATGCGCTCCTCGAAGGGGAGCGCGAGCAGCGCCTCGTAGCTCGGGCGCCCGCCGAAGGGATGGATCTTCGTCTGGTGGCCGACGAGCATGCCGAAGGGGCGGCCCGCGACCTGCGGATAGACCTGCGCGCCGTCCTGCGCCGCGGCCTCCGAGAGCGCGAGCAGCTCGCGCCAGAGCTCCGGTGCCGCGTCCACCTGGAGCAGCGCGAACGTGACCGGGCGGCGGATCTCGGCGGAGAGGCGCCGCATCCAGTCGAGCTCGGCCTTCGGCGCGGCGACGTCCTCGCCGGCGGCGCCGGCGCCCGCCACCTCGAAGACGCCGCGGCCGAGCGCGCCCATGGCGCGCCCGATGCCGAACAGCTCGTCCTCGGCCGCGAAGGTGCCCGGCACGGGCTCGCCCGTGATCGCGCGGTGCGCAATGGTGCGCGAGGTCGAGAAGCCGAGCGCGCCCGCCGCGACGCCCTCCCGGACGAGCGCCGCCATGGCCGCGATGTCCTCGGGCGTCGCGGGCTCGTTCCTTGCCCCCCGCTCGCCCATCACGTACGCGCGCACGGCGCCGTGCGGCACCTGCGTCGCCACGTCCATCGCGAAGCGCCGCCTCGCGAGCGCGTCCAGGTACTCGGGGAAGCTCTCCCACTCCCATTGGATGCCCTCGTGGAGGGCGGTGCCCGGAATGTCCTCGACGCCCTCCATCAGGCCGATCAGGAAGTCGTGCTGGTCCGGCTTCACCGGCGCGAAGCCGACGCCGCAGTTGCCCATCACGAGCGTGGTGACGCCGTGCCAGCACGAGGGCGCGAGGAGCGGGTCCCAGGTGGCCTGGCCGTCGTAGTGGGTGTGGATGTCGACGAAGCCGGGCGTCACGGCGAGGCCGTCGGCGTCGAGCGTGCGGCGCGCCGGGCCCGAGACGCGCCCGACCTCGGTGATGCGGCCGCCGGAGACCGCGACGTCGGCCGTGCGCGCGGGCGCGCCGGTGCCGTCGATGAGCGTGCCGCCGCGGATCACGAGGTCGTGCATGGAGATCTCCCGTCGCTGCCTCGCATGGTAGCTTGCGCACGTGTCCGACGAGCTCGCCGCGCTCGGCCTGATCGCGCCCGCCGCGCGCCCGCCCCTGCCCGGCGGCCTGCCCCAGCACACGGCCGAGGTGATCGACCGGGTCGTCGCGGCCGACCCGGAGCGCGAGGCGCTGGTCGGCCGCAGCGGGCGCTTCGGCTTCGCGGGGCTCGACCGTGCCGCGAACCGCGCCGCGAACGCGCTCGCGGCCCTCGGCGTCGGACCGGGCGCACGGGTCGCCGCGTGCCTGCCGAACGACGTCGATCTGCCGATCCTGTTCCTCGCGACGCAGCGCCTCGGCGCGCTCTGGGTCGGTGTGAACCGGCTGCTCGCGGCGCCCGAGAAGGCGCACCTGCTGCGCGACTCGGGCGCGCACGTGTACGTGACGCTGGCCTCGCTCGCCGCCGAGGTCGAGGGCCGGACGGAACTGCCGGAGCTCGCGCACGTGGTCACGCTGTCGCCCGGCTCGGCGGAGTGCGCGTGGGCGCGGCGCTGCGCCGCGGCGAGCGAGGCGCGGCCCGCCGCCCTTCTCGACCCCTTCGGGCCCGCGGCGATCGCGTACACGAGCGGGACGACCGGCCACCCGAAGGGCGCCGTCCACAGCGCGCACAACCTGCTGCTGCCCGGCGCCGTCTCGCACCTGACGCGGAGCGTGCCGGAGGGCACGCGGCAGGGCGCGGTGCTGCCGCTCACGATCCTGAACCTCGTCGTGCTCGAGGTGCTGGCGCCCTGGCTCGACGGGCGCACCGTGGTCGCGATCGACCGCACCGACCCGCTGGGGCTCGCCGAGTGGATCCGGAGCGAGCGCGTCGGCGCGTTCTGGGGCGTGCCGACCCTCTACCACGATCTCCTCACGCACCCCGAGGTGAAGGCCGCGGACCTCGCCTCGCTGGTCGCTCCGGGGGTCGGGGGCTCGGACGTGCCGCCCGAGCTCGTGCGGCTCTACCGGGAGCGCTTCGGGCGCGGCGTCGGGATCGGCTACGGCATGACCGAGGCGCCGACCGCCGTGACCTGGAGCGACGGCAGCGTGCCCGCCGGCCCCGGCCTCTGCGGCAAGCCGCTGCCGCAGGTCGAGATCGAGATCGTGGACGAGGCCGGCCGCGTGCTGCCGGCGGGCGAGGTCGGCGAGATCACGGTGCGGGCGGCGCGGAGCGGCCCCTTGGCGGGCGTCTACACGCCGATGCTCGGCTACTGGCGCAGGCCCGAGGCGACGCGGCAGGCGCTCCGCGACGGGCGCTACCACACGGGCGACCTCGGGCTCGTCGCGGAGGACGGGAACCTCAGCATCCGCGGGCGCCGGAACGAGCTCATCCTGCGCGGCGGCGCGAACGTCTACCCCGCCGAGGTGGAGCGCGCGCTCCAGGAGCACCCGGACGTCGAGTGCGCGGCGGTCTTCGGGATCCCGGACGAGCGGCTCGGCGAGCGCGTCGTGGCCGCCGTCCAGCCGCGAGCCGGGCGCGCGGCGCCGTCCGAGGACGCGCTGCGCGCCTTCTGCGCCGAGCGCATCGCGCGCTACAAGGTGCCCGACCGCATCGCGAGCGTCGCGGTCATGCCCCGCAACGCGATGGGCAAGATCCCGAAGCGCGATCTCGCGAAGCTCCCCGGCTAGAACGAGCGCGGGTCGTGGCCCCAGGGGCCGTCGCCGTCGCCGCGGTTCAGGTGCAGGCGCCGGCGGGCGGGGTCGACGGCGTCGATGCGCTTCGCGAGGTCCGGCGCGGGCCCGAACGCGAAGTTCGACGGGATGCGCAGGAAGGCGCTCCGGCGGAGCGCCGCGCACCAGGCCGGGTGGCTCTGGTTCGAGATCATCACGTCGACGCCCTCGGCGGCGAGCGCGTCGGCGGCCGCCCGGACCACCGCCGCGGCGTCCTCCGGAGCACCGAACACGTCGGTGATCCGCCCGACGCGAAGGCTCCCGAAGTTCGGATTGTCCGACATCTGCGCCGACTGGAGCACGGCCCAGCCGAGCGTCGCGCCTTCGCGCTCGATCCGGAGGCGCCGGAGGCGCGGCCGCTCGCGCGGGTAGACGCGGTTCAGCGTCGCAGCGTCCCGGAGACCGACGAACGAGTAGCGCGCGTGGCAGGCGAGCCAGAGCGCGTCCGCCCAGGGCCCGAACCCGGCGACGCTCTCGACGCGCGTCCCCCGGCCGAGGCCCGGGCGCCGGAGCGCGAGCCGCAGCGCCGCAGCGCCGAGCGAGGCGGCGCCCGTCGCCGCCGCCAGGTCGAGGAGCCCGGCCAGCGCGCGGCGCTTCCGGACGTAGCGCGCCTCGCGCGCGAAGCGGGCGCCGTTCTCGATCCGCACGAAGAACGGCACCGGACGCGGTGCGTAGCCGAAGCGCGAGAGGAGCAGCGCGAGCGGTGACGCCGCGCCGTTCATGCCGATGCAGAACGAGAGCGGCGCGCGGCGGAGCGCGTCCCGGACGATCTGCATGGCCACCAGCGCGAAACGCGGATCGATCGCGCCTTCGGAGATCGGCAGATACCAGGTCTCGACCGGCTCGATCTCTCCGGCGATCGCGGCCGGGCGATGCTGGAGCGCGTACGCGCCGCGGACCACCTCGCCCTCGAGCGCGAGCAGGAACTCCTGGAAGACCGGGCTCCCCTCGGCGCGCGCGAGCCAGCTCGGGACGGGCTGCTCGGGGAACTGCCACGTGGAGCCGGCGGCCGCGAGCCGGCGGTTGAAGTTTCCGACGGCGCCCGAGTGGCGCGCCTCGAAGCGCTGGATCCGGATCGACACCGCTCGGGCTCGGTTCGAGCGAGCCCTGCCTAGAGCAGGCCGGGCGTGTTGCGGGCGATCCGCTCCGCGAGGCGCGGCACGGTGCGGAAGTCCTCGATCTCGAGCTCCTCGAAGGGCAGGTTCACCCCGAAGCGCTGCTCGATCTCGAGCACGAGCTCCACGATCCGGACCGAGTCCACGATCCCCGTCTCGAGCAGATCGAGCTCCGCGGGCTCGAGCTTCGTCTCGAAGCGCTCGGCGAAGATCGCCGTGATCTGATGCTGTAGGTGCTCCAGCTTTTCCAACTCCGACTCTCCCACTCCGGTCAGGGGTTCCGCTTCGCTCCGTCCGCGGGGGCCTCGGCCGTCGCGAACAGCTCCTTCAACGCCTTGCGATCGACCTTGCCGTTCGCGTTGAGCGGCAGCCGCTCGAAGCGCCGCCAGCGGCTCGGCAGCATGTAGGCGGGCAGGCGCGCCGCGAGCCGCGCACGCAGGTCCGCCGGGCCGAGGCCGTGACCCGCGCGCGGGACGTACCCGCACGCGATCGCGAGCCCGTCGATGCCCGCGCTCTCCACGGCGACCACGGCGCTCTCCTCGAGCTCGTCGATGGCGTGCAGCACGGCCTCGATCTCACCGAGCTCGATCCGGTAGCCGCGGCTCTTGATCTGCGTGTCGGCGCGGCCGACGAGCACGATCTCGCCGCCGTCGCCGATCCGCGCCAGATCGCCCGTGCGATAGATCCGGTCCTCCGGATCCTCCGAGAACGGGTTCGGCAGGAAGGCGGCGGCCGTCTTCGCGGCATCCCGCCAGTAGCCGGGCGAGAGCCCCACGCCACGGATGAAGAGGTCGCCGGTCTCGCCGGGCGCCACGGGGCGGAGCGTCTCGTCGAGCACCAGGAGCTCTTCGCCCGCGCAGCCGCGCCCGATCGGCACCGGCTTCGTCTCGTCGGTCGGCACGCCGGGCACGTCGTACCAGCTGCTCGCGATGGTGGCCTCGGTCGGGCCGTAGAGGTTCGTGAAGCGCACGTGCGGGAGCCGGCGCATCCAGTGCGCGAGGCCCGCCGCGTGCCACGCCTCGCCGCACCACAGCAGCCGGCGAAGCGAGGGGAAGTCGTACTCCCGCACCGCGCCCGCCTTGGCCATGTGGTTCAGCGCCGACGGCACCGAGAACCACTGCGTGAGCTCCGCGTCGCGGATCCACTGCGCGAGCTTGTGGGGCAGCAGGTTCATCTCGGGCGCGATCGGATGGAGCTCGGCGCCCGCCCAGAGCGTGCCGTACACGTCGAAGGTGGAGAGGTCGAAGTGGAGCGGGGAGTGGCCCGAGCAGCGGTCGCCCGGCCGGATCCCGAAGTGCTCGATCGCCCACGTGATGAACGCGATCACGTTGGCGTGCGTGATCATCACGCCCTTCGGCACGCCCGTGGAGCCCGACGTGAAGAGGATGTGCGCGAGGTCCGTCTCGCCGTTCTCGCACGGAAGCGCGCTCGCGGGGCAGCGCTCGAGGTCCGCCCGGGCGGCGTGCGAAGCCACGCCCTCGGGCGCCTCGCAGTCGAGCCAGGCGACGCGCACGTCCGCACCGAGCCCGCCGTCCTTCGCGAGCGCCGCGACGAGCGGCGCCGCCTCGCGGCAGGCGAGCAGCACCCGCGCCTCGAGCGCCGCGAGGATCTGCGCCACGCGCGGCGGCGGGTTCTTGAGGTCGACCGGCGTGTAGGCGCAGTCGGCGCCGAGCGTGCCGAGCATGGCCGTGATGGCGAGCGGCGACTTCGGCAGGAGCAGCACGACGCGGTCGCCGCGCCGGCAGCCGAGGCCGCGCAGCAGGTGCGAGACGCGCTGGCTCGCCTCGGCGAGCGCGCCGTAGGAGAGCCTCTCCCCCTGCCACGCGAGCGCGGCAGCCTCGGGGCTCCGCTCCACCCGGGACTGGAAACCGTGCTGGAGCCGCTTCATGCGCGGGCCGCCAGCTCGGCACCGCGGTGGATCGCGCGCTTCACGTGCTCGAGCTCCTCGCTCCCGATCGGTACGTCGAGGATCATCGCCGTGCAGCCGCGCTGGAAGTGGCGCGCGAGCTCCGTGCCGACGTGGTCGTACGTGCCGACCAGGTAGGGACAGAAGGTCTTGTAGTTCGTGAAGGGCAGCATCCAGTACGTCTCGCGAACCACCTGCTCCTTCGCGAGGCCGGAGAGCTGCCGGTGCCAGCTCGAATCGGAGACCTTCATCGCGAGCTGGTGCTTGAGCTGGCCCGCGCGGTCCTCCGGGAAGCGCTCGGTCGCGACCGACCAGGCCGCGTCCTCGGCGTCGCGCGCCACGATGCCGAGGCGGATGCCGAACGCCTCGAGGCCGGGCGCCTCGGCCTCCGACGCCGGGGCCGGGTACTGGACCGGCAGCGCGCCGAGCGAGCGCGCCGCGGCGAGCCCGGCCTCCGACGAGCCCGAGACGAGGATCCGCGGCTGGAGGTGCTCCGGGATGCGCGGCGTCAGCGAGAGGTTCACGACGCGGTGGAAGCGGCCCTCGAAGGTGACCGGCCCGCCGGCGGCGAGCCTCTTCACGATCGTGGTGTACTCGACGAGGCGCTCGTAGCGGGCGTCGTGGGGCGTGTCGTCGCAGAGCGCGGCGAGATCCGTCTTGAAGCCGCCGGCCACCATGTTGAGGTCGATGCGGCGGCCGTAGAGGCAGCTGAGCGTCGCGATCATCTTCGCGACCGAGTAGGGGTGCATGTAGACCGGCTGCACGGCGACGAGCGGCACCAGCCGCTCGGTGCTCTGGATCACGAGCTGCGCGCAGAGCCAGGGGTCGAGGAGCGAGTTGTCGGTGTAGACCAGGATGCCTTCGCAGCCGGCCGCCTCGCTCCAGCGCGCGACGCTGGTCACGTGCTCCGCATAGTCCGCGTCCGTGGGCCGGTACGGGGGCGCGGTCGAGTAGAGCACCGGATCGGGCCCCTCGATCTGGACCACCCGGGCGGCGGAAACGGGTCGCGAAACCGACAGCTCTCGTTCAAGCGACATGGCCAGGACCTCGCATGGGAGGAGTTGCGGCGGAGGCGCCGCAGGTGACAGGAAGCGGCATTCTGCCGCGCGGGCGGATCCCGGACGGCCGGCGCACCGCGCTCACGCCACCGCGGGCAGCGTGCGCGCGATGCGGTCCGCGAGACGCGGCACCGTGCGGAAGTCCTCGATCTCGAGCTCCTCGAAGGGCAGGCTCACGCCGAAGCGCTGCTCGATCTCGAGCACGAGCTCGACGATCCGCACCGAGTCCACGATCCCCGTCTCGAGCAGATCGACGTCGTCCGACTCGAGCCGGGTCTCGAAGCGCCCGGCGAAGATCTCGGTGATCTGCTGCTCCAATTGCTCTCGCGTGCCCATGCCCCGTCTCCTGGCTGAGGTGGTGAAATCAAGCGTTCGCGGTTCGCAGCTGCCGCACGCGCCGGGCGCTGAAGCCGGCCCGGGAGAGCGGCCCGCCGCCGTCGTCTCCGCGCGTGAGGTGGACGTCCCGGCCGTCGGGGTCGACCGCCCGGATCCGCTCGCCGAGCCGCGGGGACGGCGCGAACACGAAGTTCGAAGGGATCGAGAGGAACGCGTTCCGGCGGAGCGCGGCGCACCAGGCCGGGTGGCTCTGGTTCGAGAGGATGATGTCCACGCCTTCGCGGTCGAGCGCGTCCACGGCCGCGCGCACGACGAGGTCCGCGTCCTCGGGAGCCGCGAAGCAGTTCGCGAAGCGGCCGACGTGGAGGGCGCCGAACTTGGAGTCTCCGGACATGCGCTTCGAGTCGAGCACCGCCCAGCCGACGGTCTGGCCGCCCCTCACCACCCGCACGCCGCGAAAGCGCTGCCGCGGCGGGTAGAGGCGGTTCAGGGTCTCGGTGTCGCGCACGCCGACGAACGAGTACCGCTCGCGGCAGCGCTGCCAGAGCTCGTCCGCCCACGGGCCGAAGCCGGTCACGTTCTCGACGCTCACTTCGCCGTTCGGCCGCGGCGTGCGCTGGAGCGCCAGCTTCACCAGGCGCGCGCCGAGCCCGGCCGCACCGGTCGCCGCGGCGACGTCGAGCAGCCGCGCGAGGCCGGGCCGCCTCCGCAGGTAGCGCGCCTCGCGTGCGAAGCGGGCTCCGTTCTGGATGCGGAGGAAGAAGGGGATCAGGCGGAGCTCGCAGCCGAGCGTCGTGGCGAGCTTCGCGAGGTGCGAGTCGGGGCCCTCGAGGCCGAGGCCGTAGCAGAGGGGCTCGCGCCGGAAGGCATCGCGCAGCAGCTGGATCGCGACGAGCGAGTAGCGGGGATCGACCGAGCCCTCGGAGATGGGCTGGTACCAGGCGCCGATCTGCCGGACCTCGTCCCGGAAGGCCGCCGGCCGGTGCTGGAGCGCGTAGCCGCCGCGAACGGCCTCGCCCTCCACCGCCACGAAGAACTCGTGGAAGACGGGGCTCCCCTCCTCGCGCGCGAGCTCGCCCGGGTCGGGGCTCTCGGGGAACTGCCAGCTCGAGCCGCCCGCCGCCATGCGGCGGTTCAGCTCGGCGACGGCCGAAGTCCGGCTCACATCGAAGGGCTGAATGGAAATCGGCATGCGCAGCTCGACATGGGCAGCAGGGCGACCGCACGAGATTTGGGGTGATAAGACCACATCTTGGCCGCTCCCCGCTAGCCCTATCTGAAGGGGTTGCCCCGGGCGGGTGAAAGGGGTCGCGGAAACCGTTTGCCGGGCTGGCGCGTCGTATCTTGCGTACGGGGGAAAGCGCCGATGCACGGACCGCGACCGGGTCCCGCCGATCCCGCGCCGGGACGCTCGGACATCGAGCAGCGCTGGCTGCGCGGCGACCCCGAGGCGCTCGCGGACGTCCACCGCTGCTACCGGGGCCGTCTCGAGGCGGTCGCCCTCCAGATCGTCCGGAGCCGGGCCGACGCCGAGGACGTCGTCCAGCGCGTCTTCCAGGCCCTGCCCCGTTCCGGCTACCGCGGCTCGGCGAGCCTCTGGAGCTACCTGTACCGCGCCGCCGTGAACGGCTCGGTGAACCTGCTGCGCGCGCGGCGGCGCCGCGACGCGCTGTCCGAGGACCTCGCGCAGGATCTGACGCTCGCCCCCCGGGCCTCCCCGGAGAGCGATCCCGAGAGCCGCGTGTTCGAGGGCGAGATCCTGGCGTGCGTCGCCCGGGCGCTGCTCCGCGTGAAGCCGCGACACCGGCGCGTGCTCGTGCTGCGCGTGAAGCACGGGCTCAGCAACGTCGAGATCGCCCGGCACGAGGGCATCCCCCCGGCGACCGTGGCGACGTGGCTGCGGCGCGGCCGCGAGGAGCTCCGCACGGCGCTCGGCCCGACCCTCGACGACCTCGAAGGAGCCTCTTGATGAGGCACCGCCCCGCACGCCGCCGCCTGAGCCAGCTCCTGGACGGGACGCTCCCGAGCCCGGTCGAGCAGGCCGTGCGGGCACACCTCGCGGGCTGCCCCGCCTGCGCCGAGCGGCTCGCGGAGTTCGAGGCCTGCGAGCGCCTGCTGGCGCGGCTGCCCTGCGGGCTGATTCCCCTCGCGCCCTCCGAGGCAGACGAGCTGCGGCTCCGCGGCCTCGCGCGCTGGGCCTTCGAGCCCGCCCCGCGCCGGCGGGTCGGCCCCGAGGCCGCGGCGCTCGCGCTCGCTGCGGCCGCGGTGGCGTGCGTCGTCGCGCTCACGGGCACGTCGCGCTGGGTGCCGAGCACGCAGACGACGGGCTCCGCGGGCACGCAGCTCGCCTTCGTCGTGCCTGCGAGCTGGAACGGCCGCTAGACCGCTCCACCGTCGGAGAAATGGCTCGCCCGTGTGGGGATCGGCCGGCTGGGCCGGGGGGTCTCGGGCGCTAGTATCGGTCGTCTCCCCCAGCTCGAGGCGACCACTCGATGAACCGCATCCGCGTTGCCCGCCAGGCCCGCGGCTGGACCCAGGCCGAGCTGGCCGTCCGGGCACACGTCTCGCCGCGGACGATCCACGCGGTCGAGAAGGGCCAGGACTGCCGGCAGGCCACCAAGCGCAAGATCCTGATCGCGCTCTCGGTTCCGTGGAGCGCCCGCGACGAGTTCTTCCCGAGGCTCCGCAGCGTCCGCCCGGAGCGCCCCGCCGCCGCGCGCGAGAGCGCCTGAGCCCGGCTTCGAAGCCGCGCCTCGGGGTCGAGTCGAAAGCGAGCGGAATCCGAGCGCGGCCCGTGTCGTCACCCCATCCGCGCGACGCCCCACTCACGTCCCGAGCTGCCCGCATGGCAGTTGCGTGAGGTCCCGTGAACAAGATCGTCGACACCTACTCCCAGCGCGCGGCCGACTACGACGACCCGCGGAATCTCGATTCCTGCTGGGGCCGCATCGCCCGTCTATCGCTCGACTTCGTGAAGCTCGCGGAGCAGCACAGGACCGTCGCCGACGTGGGCTGCGGCTCGGGCCGCGAGCTCGTGAACCTCGCGCGCCGGAGCTCGCGCGACGTCGCGTTCCTCGGGATCGAGCCGGCGGCCGGGCTGCGCGAGATCGCGGCCGCCCGCGCGGCCGAGCTGCCGAACGTGCGGATCCTCGACGGGCGCTTCGAGGCGCTGCCGGTCGAGAGCGGCTCGCTCGACTACCTCTACAGCGTCCTCGCCTTCCACTGGACCACCGACCTCAAGGCATCGGTGGCCGAGCTCGCCCGCGTGCTCTCGGCGAAGGGCGAGATGGACCTCACCTTCATCGGCAAGAACAACGGCCGCGAGTTCATCCGGAAGACTTCGCCGGTCTTCTTCCGCTATCTGAAGCCGGCGCGCCTGATCGAGGCAGCCGCGCTCCGCAAGCAGCTGAGCGTCGAGGAGGCGACGGAGCTGTTCCGCAGCGCCTTCGACGAGCCCGGGCTCACCGTCGAGGAGTCGTACCACACGTACTACGACACGCTCGAGGGCCACTGGGCCTGGTGGGTCCGGATCGAGGGCCAGCTCGTCGACGTGGCCCCGGAGAAGAAGGCGGAGTGCGACGCCGCTGCGCGCGCCGCGCTCGCCACGCTCGAGACCGAGCAGGGCATCCCGTACACGGTGCACCTGCTCCACGTGCGGCTGCGGCGTTAGCCCGCGCGGCTGCGTCGTCGGGCGGCGCTCAGCTTTCCTTCGCGAGGTGCGCCCACGCCCGCGGCAGCGAGACGTCCCGGTTCGGCTGGCGGGGCGGCAGGTGGAAGCTCGGCGGCGGCTTCCAGCGCATCGCCTTCAGGGTCTCGCCGACGTGCGTCATGTTCAGCATGTCGTGGCTGTAACAGAAGAGCCCGCCGCCCGCGTAGTAGAGGATCGAGAGGCCCGGCACGAGCCACGGCGTCCCGTCCTCCCGCTCGCCGAGGATCTGGTCCCATTGGCTCACGAGCCGCGCGCCGCGCACCATCATCCAGTTCTCCGGCGTCGACCAGCCGTGGCCCGTGAGCCCGGCCATGGAGCGCTCGAAGAACGCGCGGATCGCCTCGCGCCCCTCGATGCGGCCCCACGCGGGGTCGATGTACGCGGCGTCGTCGGTGAAGAAGTCCGCGAGCCGCGACCAGGACGCGCGGCCCGCGTCGATCTCGTCGCGCAGCGCGACGAAGCGGGCGTAGGTATCGAGCGCCTCCTGCTCGGACGCGCTGTGATCGGTGCGGGACACGGGGATCCTCCTCGCTTCTGACGGCGCACCACGGGTAGCACGGCGCGCACCCTCGCGGGCCGCCTCGTCCGGCGGCCGACGCGCGCGCCGCGCCGACAGCGCGCGCTCCGTCGGCTATCGTGCTTCGACCCGCGCCGGTAGCTCAGCTGGATAGAGCATCAGGCTTCGAACCTGAGGGTCGGGGGTTCGAATCCCTCCCGGCGCGCCAGTGGATTCGCGGAGTTCGCGACTTCACGCTTTCGCTGCGGCTCGAGCCGGTGCCGTCGCCAGCCGGACGCGTCCGAAGTCGTCGTGGCCTACGCCTGGACCGTCAGCGACCGTTGACGCGCGAGGTGCGAACGTGCGGCCTCGATTCCTGCGCCCGTCGGTGTCCGCCGGCGCATCGGGACGGCCTTGTACATGTTGATTATGTACAGCCATCGGTCATGCTCTGGTCGTGCGGCTGGTGATCCGGGGCATCCGCGGGTTCGACTGGGACGAGGCGAACTGGCGAAAGTCCGAAGAAAAGCACGGGGTCGCCGCCGCGGAGGCGGAGGAGGTTCTCCTCCGGGACCCGTTGTGCCAGGTCGATCCGAGGCATTCCGAAGCCGAGCAGCGTTACGTCGCACTCGGGGCGACCGGTGAGGGCCGGCGGCTGTTCGTCGCCTTCACCGTCAGGAGGAGTCGCATCCGGATCGTCTCGGCGCGGCCCATGAGCCGGAAGGAGCGCGGTATCTATGAAGAAGCGAAAGCGGACCAGCGACGCTGAGGTCGCGGACTACTGGCTCGACCACGACAGCGCAGCCGAGGTCGACTGGTCGCGCCGCTCGGTGCGGATCGAGTTCGATCCCGAGGTCGAGCGGCCCACCCGGTCCGTCACCCTGCGCCTCCCGCGTCGCTTGCTCCAAGAGCTCCGAGTCCTCGCGAAGGATCGAGACGTGCCATACCAGTCGCTGATGAAGGTATTGCTGGCCGAGAAGGTGGCGGAGTTGCGACGCAGGAAGGCCTCGTGAGCCCCGTGCAGCCCCTGTCGCTGGCCTCTGCGGAGCCTCGTCTCGCCGGTTCCGCCGGGGTGCCGTTGCCGTCTCCGGTGCCGCTCTGTGCCGCCCTGTGCCGCTCGGTGCAGAGCAACGAGGCGTAACCCCGCGTCATTTCTTGGGGCGCTTTCGCACTTCGAACCTGAGGGTCGGGGGTTCGAATCCCTCCCGGCGCGCCAGTCGATTCGCGCCGTTGGCGTCTTCGCGCTCCCGCTGCGGCTCGAGCGGGTGCCGTCGCGAGTCACGCGTGCCCGAGGTGCTCGCGACCTGCACGAGCCCGGGAACGCCGGTTGACGCGCCCGAGGCGTGAACGCGCGGCCTCCGGACGTCGCCGAGCCGCTCGGACGCGCAACCGCTGAACTGCAGAGCCGGAGGAGGGGGTCACCCGGGTGGGCCTGTTGGCCTTCCGCGATACGATCCCGCCAGGCTGAACGGGAGTCGACCGGAGCGGTGCGGCGGCCGGTTGGAGCGCTGCTGAGGCCACGGTGCATCTCACCGACGAGATGATGCGACAGCCCCATGCGATCCGATCCGCCGATCGTCGACGACCTGTACACGCGCCAGCTCGAGCGGGGCGCGGTCGTGCGCGCCTCGGTGCAGCGCGCAAACGTCATCGCTGCCACGCCGACCGGCGTCGAGTTCGCGACCACGGCCACGGCACGCCATCGCCTCGGAACGAGCGCCGCGGGGTCTCCGCTCGCCGACGGGACGTCGCTGACCGGGCGGCTCCGGATCGACGTCGTCGCCGATGACGTGCTGCGCGTACGCTACGCCGAGGGCGACCGGGTGCCCGACAACCGCACGCTCATGGTCGTCGGCGTGCCGCGGCCGCCACGGGACGTCCGCGTGGCGACGGGCGAGGAGACCGTGCGTCTCGTCACCGCGTCGCTGCGGGTAGACGTCGGCCTCGATCCGCTGGCGCTCGACGTGCGCACCCCCGGAGGACGCCACGTCTGCACCGTGGGCGGCCCCGACAAGAACCACCTCGCGCTCACCGGCTTCGTCTGGGATGCGTTCAATACCGGCATCTGCCGCGCCCTGCCGGACGGACGACCGCTCGCCGTCGAGTCCTTCGCACTCCATCCGCAGGAGGCGATCTACGGCTTCGGCGAGCAGTTCATCCGACTCGACAAGGTCGGCCAGACGATCGACCTCGTGATGGTGGAAGCCCTCGGCGTCACCACCCCGCGCAGCTACAAGAACGTCCCGTTCTATCTGAGCACGCGCGGCTACGGAGTCTTCTTCAACCACTCGGCGCGCATGACGTGCTGGGTCGGCAGCCGGGCGGCGGCCGACGTGCAGATCGCGATCGAGGACGACTTCCTCGACTACTACCTCTTCGTCGGCGATCTGAAGACGATCCTCGCGCGCTACACCGACGTCACCGGCAAGGGGCGGATGCCGCCCACGTGGAGCTTCGGCTATTGGCAGAGCAAGATCTCCTACGCTTCGGCCGCCGAGGCGCTCGAGGTCGTGTGCGGCATGCGGGCCGCCGAGGTGCCGATGGACGTTCTCCATCTGGACACCCACTGGTTCGCGGAAGACTGGCGCTGCGACCTCGAGTTCGCGCGCGATCGTTTTCCCGATCCGGCGGCGTTCCTGGCCGAGATGGCCGCACGGGGTGTGCGCGTCTGCGTGTGGCAGCTGCCGTACGTGCCGGAAGGCTCGCAGCTCTACGACGACCTCGCCTCCGCCGGCGCCTTCGTGCGCGACCGCGATGGCGGAATCTACGACGTCGGGATCTGCTATGCGCCGAGCGTCACCGGACGCGTCGGCTGCATCGACTGGACGAATCCGGCGGCCCACCGCGTGTACGGCGAGCATCTCGCGCGTCTGTTCCGGCTCGGCGTCCGCTGCATCAAAGCGGACTTCGGCGAGCAGGCGCCCCTCGACGGCGTCTACCACGACGGCACGCCGGGCCACCGCGCCCACAACCTCTACCCGCTGCTCTACAACCAGGCGATCGCCGACATGACGCGCGCCGCGACCGGCGAGGGCCTCATCTGGGCACGCTCCGCCTGGGCCGGCAGCCAGCGGTATCCGCTGCACTGGGGCGGCGACAGCAGCCCCAACTGGCACAACCTGGTGCCGCAGATCGAAGGCGGGCTCTCCTTCGGTCTCTCCGGCTTCCAGTTCTGGAGCCAGGACATCGGCGGGTTCTTCGGCCAGACGGACGGCAAGCTGCTCGTCCGCTGGCTGCAGGCGGGGCTCCTCCTGTCGCACGCCCGCATCCACGGCATCGGCGATCGCGAGCTCTACAAGTTCGAGGGAGACGTGCTGCGCATCGGCCGCGCCTACGTGCAGCTCCGCTACCGCTTGCTGCCGTATCTCTGGGCGACGGCGCGGGACTGTGTCGCCCGCTCGCTGCCGATGGCGCGGCCGCTGGTGCTCGAGTGGCAGGACGATCCGAACACCTGGCGCATCGGCGATCAGTGGCTGCTCGGCGACGCGTTGCTGGTGGCACCCATCACCGATGCGAGCGATCGGCGCGCGGTCTATCTGCCGCGCGGCCGCTGGACCGACTGGTGGACGGGCGCCGTGTCCGAGGGCGGGCGGTGGAACGACGTCGTGGCGTCGCTCGACACGCTGCCGCTCTGGCTGCGCGAGGGCGCGGTCGTGCCGCTAGGCCCCGTGATGCAGTGGGTCGGCGAGCGGCCGACCGATGTGATCACGCTCCGGATCGCGCCGTTCGCGAACGACGGCGAGACCAGGCTCGACGTGCCGGTCGACGACGACATCGTGCCGGTGCACTACGTCGCCTCCCGCGGCATGCACCGGGTGACGGTCGGCCCGAACCGTGTCCGCTTCGTCGTCGAGACCGTCGACAGGGACGCGCCGGCCGTGGCCCTGGTTCGCGGCGGGACATCGTGAGCGGGAGGGCTCCAGGCCCGCGCGCCAGCGATTTCGACGAGCTGGGACTTGCGTCTCGCGCGAGCAGGTGCCGTCTCGAGCGACGCCGCTGCCTCCGCGCAGCGGTCGAGCGGCCTGCCTCCGCTCGGCGGTCAGCTCCAGGCCGGGCGCGGGCCTCGACCGGACGGCGGCGCCGGGCCCGCCGGCGTCCGGCGTAACGATTCGTCGCTGCGCTTCGCGCGCCCCGTCCTCCAGACTGCGATCGCGGGTCGGTGGTCCCAGGCGCCGCGCGGACCCGCCCTGGAAGTGGGCCTGGGAACACGAGGGAGGACCTCTCCATGATGCGATCGCTCACGCTCCTCGCGGCCCTGCCGCTCGCCCTCGCGCTGGGGCTCGCCGGGGCCGCCAGCGCCCAGACCCCGGACGGCGCGACGCCGGCCGTCGAGGACATCTGCACGAAGTGGGGCCTCACCGGCCAGGTGAACGGCCTGTGCAAGGCGTACTGCGAGGCCATGGACTGCGACGACGCCTCGCCCCAGGCCAGCCCCCAGGCCTGCGAGCGCGTGCTCGGCAAGATCACGACCGCGCTCGGCGACACGCCCTTCCCCACCTGCCAGGACAGCGACGACGACGGCGTCCCGAACGGCCTCGACAACTGCCCGAACGTGGCGAACCCCGACCAGGCCGACGCGAACCCGGGGACGCCCGAGGGCGACGCCTGCGAGCCGGTGGACGAGCTCTGCCCGTTGCTCGGGAGTAGCGGCGTGCCCGCCACCACCGCGGCGCTCATCGCGGACGCCGAGGCCCTCTCGCCGCCGGGGACGCTGGCGCCGGCTGAGTCCGCCTGCGAGGACATTGCGTACATCGCCGCCCACAACGCTGACCCGAACGGCCAGTCGGTCTGGGTTTTCGAGGTGAACCCGGAGGCGCTGTCCGGGGCACTCGTCGCCTCGTCGTTCATCGTCGTCGACGAGTCGACCGGAGAGACGACCCTCCGCTACAGCAACATCATCTCCCTCTTGGACGCGACGCCAGAGGAGTTCGCAGCCTGCCAGGCCGTCCTCGACGCAGTGAAGGCGGCGGATCCGTTCGGGGTCTGTGCCCCCTGACCGCGGTTCGGCGTCCGGGACGCCTAGAGCCGCCAGGCGACGCGCGCGTCGGCTGGCGGCAGATAGGCGCAGTAGTTCCCGGTGCGGACGGTGCTCGCGAGGTGCGCCGCCAGCTCGGGGTGCAGCTCGCGGAGCGACGCGAGCGTGGCCCGGACGCGCTGCGTGATGCGCAGGCGCGCGCGCTCGAGCGGGACGTCGAGCTCGCCCGTCACGTCGGCGACCAGCGCCGTCGCGAGGACCTCCTCGCCCGGCCGCGCGAGCAGCGCCGCCAGGAAGCGGAGGCCGCGCGAGTCGGGCAGCTCGCGGGGCGGCGCCGCGCCGAGGCCGACCGACCAGACCTCCCCGCGCCGCAGGAACCAGCCACCGGGTGCCGCACCCGGAGCCTCGCCGCCCGCGAGCTCCGGGTGGGTGGCGCGGATCCGGTTCAGCACGCGCTCCGTCCCGAGCTCGCGCGCCAGCGCGACGGCGCGCCGCAGGTCCTCGAGCACCTCGTCCGCCCCGGCCCGCGCGCCCAGCGCGAGGCGCAGCTCGGCGCGCTCGAGATGCAGGTGCGCGAGCTCGCCCTGCGCCCCGGCGCGCTCGACGAGGTCGAAGGCCGCGTGGAGGTGGCGCTGCGCCGCATCGTGGCGCCCGAGGAGCGCCGCGAGCTGCGCCAGCACGCGGGCCACGGGACCGGTGAAGGCGCCGAGCTGGAACACCGCGAAGCGCCGCTCGTGCGGCGCGAGCAGCGCATGGAGCTCGGACGCCGCGTCGCAGTCCTGGAGGTACACGGCCGTCCAGCCGAGCGTGAGGAGCGAGCCGAGCCAGTCCGGTCCGTGCGGGATCGCGTCGAAGCCCCGGGTCTGGAGGCGGCCGAGCCCCTCGCTGGCCGAGCGCTCGCGCCCCTGCCAGGTCTCGATGACCGGCGCCGAGGCCTGGAACAGCTCGTGGGAGCGGAGCGCGCTCGCCTGCGTCACGCGGTTCGAGATGCCGGCCGCGTCCTCGCGCTCGAACGCGATCACGGTCGAGACGGCCTCGTGGATGACCTCGCACTCCGCGACGCCCGCGGCGCGGCCGAGCGCGAGCGCCTCGGCGGCGAGCGCCTCGGCCTGCGCGAGGCGCCCGCGGTGGAGGGCCAGGCCGGCGTGGAGCGTGAGCGCCTGGTGCCGGCGGCGCGGCTCGCCGAGCCGGTTCGCGACGTCCTCGATCACGGCGAGGTCCGCCTCGGCGTCCTCGACGCGTCCGAGCTCGAGGAGATCGAGGTAGCGCCAGGTCCGCGCCGTCGCCGCGAGCCGCTCGCTCCCGCCGCGCACGGCCTCCTCGAGCACGCGTGACGCGACCTCGAGCCGCTCCTCCGTCGAGGGGTCGCCGAGCAGCGCCCAGTGGAGCGCCTCGAGCGCGCGGCCCTGGGCGAGCGCATCGCCCGTCGCGTCGGCCACGCGCAGCGCCTCGCGCGCGAGGGCGGCCGGCCGCTCGCGGTCCGACTCGAAGACGAGGAGCGGCACCAGCGCCGCGAGGAGCTGCGCGCGCAGCATGCTCGTCTCCTCGCCCAGCACCGCGAGCGCCGCCTCGCCCCGCGCCGCCTCGCGCCGGCACGCGGCGGCCGTCGCCGGGCAGACCTCCTGGGCGCGCACCACCACCGCGAGCCCGAGAAGGCGCGCTGCGCGCTCGCGGTCGCGCGCGGCGAGCCGCGCCTCGGCCAGCGCCTCGGCCTCCTCGAGCACCGCCTCCGCGTCCTGCGGCGACGAGAGAGCCAGGCTGTGGCCGAGCGACACGAGCAGCGCCGCGCGCTCGAGCCCGCCGTCGCGCGGGGCCCCGGCCGCTGCGAGGGCAGCGAGCGCGTCGCGGTAGTGGCCGGCCGCGAGCGTGTGCGCGTGCTGCGCCGCGGCCTCGTAGCCCGCCCACGTCGAGTGGAGCCGGGCCGCCTCGGCGTAGCGCGGCAGCACGGCGGCCGCCGCCGCGAGCTGGCGCGCCACCTCGGCGCGGCCCGTCGCGCGCAGCGCGGGCTCCTGCGCCAGCACCTCGCCCAACGCTCCGCGCAGCGCCGCGACGCGCCGGCTCGCGAGACCGGCCAGGATGGCCTGCGGCACCAGCGCGTGCACGAAGCGGAAGTGCCCCGGCGCGTCGGCCGGCTCGAGCAGGCGCGCGGCGAGCGCCGCGTCGAGCGCGTCGGGCGCGAAGTCGGCCGCACCGAGCGCGGTCTCCGAGAGGCGGCGCGCGAGCGCGAGCGGGAAGTCGCGGCCGATCACCGCGGCCAGCTCGAGCAGCACGCGCGTCTCGGGCCGACACGCCTGGACGCGCCGCTCGATCAGACGGCGGAGGTCGCCGGGAAGCGCCGCGGCCTCGGACCCCGCTGCGACGCGCGCGCGGGCCAGCTCGTCCACGAAGTAGGGATTGCCGGCCGTCACGCGGTGCCAGGCGAGCGCCTGCTCGGACCCGGGCGGCGTCGGGAGCGCCGTCGCGAGGTAGCGCGCCGTCTCGCCCACGCTCCAGCCCGCAAGGGCGACGCGCCGCAGTCGGCGGTGCCGGAACAGCGCCTCGACCGCCTGCGCCGCCTCACCGGGGCGCCAACGTCGCGTAGCGTCGCCAGCACTCCGAGCGGCCGCTCCTCGATCGACTGCGCCACGAGATCCAGGAGCGCGATCGACTCCGGGTCGGCCCACTGGAGATCGTCGATCACGACCAGCACGGGCCCCGCCTCGCAGCCCTTCCGCACCGCCTCGCTTGCGGCATGGAGCCGCTCGAAGCGGTCCGAAGGGCCTGGGACGATCGCTCCACCGACCGCAGCCGCGTACGACGCGCCGAGGATCTCCCGCCAGGGCCAGAGGGCAGGCACGCCGACCGCGTCGCTGCAGCGCGCCCAGGACGTCGTGACGAAGCGGCCGGCGGTGCGGTGGTGCACGAGGGCCTCGCGCACGAGCCAGGTCTTCCCGACGCCCGGCTCTCCGCTCACGACCACCACGCGCCCCGTCCCGGAGGCGACGGCGTCGAGGTCGGCCGCGAGGAGTGCGAGCTCCCGCTCACGGCCGACGAAGTTCCGTTGCCGCGCCGGGGGAACCTTCATCGCCTGCGGTGCGCGTCGATCGATCGCGGCATGCTATCGCAGGGCCTGTCGGCGCCAGCGACGGCGCGCGCGGCCGGCGCGCCGGGCTCCTACGCCGTCTGCTCGCGCTCTCGCCGGACCGAGCCCACGAAGCGAACCGGTCGAGCTCGGAGGCGGTCGGTGGCGGCGGAGCTGCGGCGCAGGAAGGCTTCCTGAACGCCACGCAGCGCCATCGAGCCTCGGCGGAGTCGCTGTCTCACCGGTGCCACCGGCGTACCGTCGCCGTCCCCCCCTCCCGGCGCGCCACGCAACGACGCGGCCCGCCTCGGCATTCGGCGTGCGCATCTCGCCTCGCGTGCTTGCCGCGGAGCGAGGCGCCGTAGGACGGTTCGTGGCCGCCGACGTCGGGGAACCAGAGTCTCGCTCCTCGTCGCGCATGACGTGCGAGGCGCGCAGCGTGAACGCCTGGTCCTGGTGATCCAGCACCTCGCGACCCACCCAACGCTCTTCCTCCGCATGGAGGGCCAGCGTCGCCAGCCATGCCGCGTGGAGTGGATTACGGGGTTCGAGCGGCGCCCTCGCCTCGCTCGCTCTCCCCCGCGCGGACCGTGGCCACCGGGTGCTCTGTACGGCGCTTGTAGAAATGGGCCGCGCGCCGACGCTCGCGACGTCGACGTGCGACCGCCGCGCTGACGACGCGGGTTGTCGACCGCCCTACAGAGAGCCGACGCCGAGGTCAGACGAAGCGCCGAGCGCGGCAAGCATCTTGCACCCGCTCTCTCCTTCGATGGATCGGTCGTGTTGCGACAGGCCGCGCATCTCCGCCGGAGCCGGTCGTCGCGGAGGCCTCGCCAC
>Ga0075327_1000052_pt1 | contig 25355 bp, 21 predicted proteins | sample MayberrySE_Catta_2_FD_120056 | JGI IMG/M metagenome (GOLD analysis project Ga0075327, IMG submission 120056) | Natural and restored wetland microbial communities from the San Francisco Bay, California, USA, that impact long-term carbon... | ecosystem: Environmental > Terrestrial > Soil >...
CGATGCCGCAGTCCGAGACGCCCGAGGCGATCCAGAAGGGGGTCGTCAAGGGGATGGTCTCGTCGATGGAGATCCTCAAGGACTTCAAGTTCGCCGCCTACACGCCGTACGCGACGGTCGCGAACCTTCCCGTCGTCTCCTTCGCCGTCGTCATGAACAAGGCGAAATGGGATTCCCTGCCGGCGGACGTGAAGGACGTCCTCGACAAGATGGGCCGCGAGCAGGCGGAGTGGACCGGAAAGTACGTGGACGACCACGTTACCGAGGCCCTCGCCTGGTCCAAGGCGACCCACAAGCACCAGGTCTTCGAGCTCCCCGCGGCCGACCACGACAAGGTCGCCTCCCTCCTCAAGCCGATGACGGACGATTACGTCAAGCGGACCGCCGCGCTCGGACTGCCGGCCGGCCAGATCGTCGCCGACGCCCTCGCGCTGAAGAAATCGCACGAGCGGAGGAGCCGGTAGCCGGAATTCCCGATGGGACTGGAACGGCTTTCCGAACTGCTTCGCCGGGTCCTGATGATCGCCGGGGGCGTCGCGCTCCTGGCGCTCACCTTGCTGGCGACGATGAACGTCGCCTTGAGGATCTTCCGGGTCCCCGTGGGCGGGACGTACGAGGTCGTCTCCTTTCTCGGCGCCGTCGTCACCGCCGGCGCCCTCGGCTACACCCAGAAACGGAAGGACCACATCGTCGTGGACATCCTCTCGGACAAGTTCCCGGCCGCCGTCAAGCGGATTCTCGACCGGGTGAGCTACGCCCTCATCCTCGTCTTCTTCTCCATCGTCTCCTGGCAGACCTTCGTGTACGGGAAGAGGCTCCTGGCGACGGGCGAGATGTCCGAAACGCTCCGGATCGCCTACTACCCGTTCGTGTTCTTCGTAAGCGCGGGGTTCGCCGTCCTCGCGTTGACGGTGCTCCTCGACCTGGCCGGGACCGTATGGGCGCGCGGGAACGGGAAATGAGCGGCCCCATCGTCGGCGTGTACGGGATCGTCGTCATGTTCCTCATCCTGTTCTTCCTGCGGGTCCCCGCCGCCTTCACCATGGCCCTGGTCGGGTTCGTCGGGATCGCCCAGGTGATCTCCTTCGTCGCGGCCTTCTCGATCGTCGGCACCGAGATGTGGAACATCTTCTCCAGCTACGGGCTCACGGTGATCCCGTTGTTCATCCTGGTCGGCGAGATCGTCCATTACGCCGGGTACAATTTCAGTCTCTACGACGCCACCTACAAATGGTTCGGACATTTCCGCGGCGGGCTCGCGATGACGACGATCATGGCGTCCGCGGCCTTCTCGGCGATCTCCGGCTCCAACACGGCGACGGCGGCCACGATGAGCGCCGTCGCCATCCCCGCCATGAAGGAATACGGGTATCACCCGATGATGAACGCCGGGTCGGTCGCCGCCGGGGCGACGCTCGGCGTCCTCATCCCGCCCTCCATCGTGCTCGTGGTCTACGGCCTGTACACGGGCCAGTCCATCGGCAAGCTGTTTTTCGGCAACGTCATCCCCAGCGCCATCCTGACCGCCGCCATCCTGGGCACGGTGGTCTGGATCTGCCGCGCGCACCCGGAGTGGGGTCCTGCCGGCCCGAGGTTCGGATGGAAGGACCGTATGAAGGCGCTCCCCGCCGCCATGGACATCCTCGTCCTCTTCGGGATCATCATGTACGCCCTGTTCACGGGGGTCGTGACCGCCACGGAGGCCGCCGCCGTCAGCTGCTTCCTGGGGTACGCGATCTGCCTCGCCCGGCGGAAGCTCACGTGGAGGAAGTTCGTCGATTCGATGACCGAAACGCTCCGCATCTCCTGCATGGTCTTCATGATCGTCGCGGGGGCGGTGATCTTCGCCCGGTTCCTGACGCTCACCCGGCTTCCCTTCGCGACCGCGGAGTGGATCCAGGCGCTCGCGCTGCCGAAATGGATGGTCCTCTGGGTGATCCTGCTCTGCTACATCATCGGCGGCTGCATCATGGACGCCCTCGCGTTCCTGCTCGTCTCCCTTCCCATCTTCTACCCACTGGTCCTCCAGCTCGGCTACGACGCGATCTGGTTCGGGCAGGTGATCACGATCGTGACGACGATGGGCTCCATCATGCCGCCCATCGGCATCTGCTGCTACGTCGTCTCCGGCATGTCCGGCATCCCTTTGGGGACCGTCTTCCGCGGCAGCTTCTACTACATGCCGTCCTACGTCGTCTCGATCGTCGTCCTCATGATCTCCCCGTACTGGACCGTCCTCGTCCTGTCGGACCTCGTTAAATAGGCCGGCCGGAGCCTCTCCCGTGAGCGACCGCATCCTGATGCAGGGAAACGACGCCATCGCGCGCGGGCTGGTCGAGGCCGGCTGCGCGGTCGCCGCCTCCTATCCCGGGACGCCCGCCTCCGAGATCCTCTCCTCGATCGACCGCTGGCGGAAGAAATGCGGCGCGACGATGCACGTCGAATGGGCGGTCAACGAAAAGGTCGCGTTCGAGATCGCCTACACCGCCGCCATCTCGGGCTTGCGCGCGGCGGTCAGCATGAAGCAGGTGGGATTGAACGTCGCCTCCGACCCGTTCCTGAGCGCCGCCTATCTCGGGGTGACGGCCGGGTTCCTGGTCGTCAGCGCGGACGACCCGGGTCCCCACTCCTCGCAGACGGAGCAGGACAGCCGCCAGCTGGCGATGATGGCGAAGGTGCCGGTCCTGGATCCGTCCTCTCCCGCGCAGGCGAGGACGCTCGCGGCGACCGGGCTCGACCTCTCGGAGACGTACGGCGTTCCCGTGATGCTGCGGCCGACGACGCGCGTGTGCCACGCGAGCCAGGACGTCGACGCGGCGCCGTTCCGGCCGCCGGTGCGGGAGGCCCGTTTCGTAAGGGACCCGGCCCGATGGGCGGCGACCCCCGTGTTCCGCCGGAAGCTGCACGACCGTCTTGCCGAAAAGATCGCCGCGATCGCCGCGGAACCCGCGACCGCCCCGGTCCGTGCGAACCCCGGGACGACCCCGGCGAAGGCCGTGGTGGCTTCGGGCGTCGCGTACGCGCACGCCGGGGAGCTGTTCGGCGAGCTGGGGATTTCGGACCGTGTCGCGCTGTACCAGGTGATCCAGCCGTACCCGCTGCACGCGGTCTTCATCGACCACCTCCTGGATGCGTACGAGGAGATCCTCGTGCTCGAGGAGTCGGCGCCGGTGATCGAGATGCAGGTCGCGGACCGGCGCCGCGTGCGGGGACGGATGACCGGCGCGGTTCCCGGGACGGGGGAGCTGCTCCCGGAGATCGTCGAGCGCATCCTCTCCCGGTTCGCCGGGCTTCCCGTCCCGGCCGGGGCGGATCCCGTGCAGGGGGGCGGACGGAAGCCGACGCTGTGCCCCGGCTGCGCGCACCGGTCGAGCTTCTACGCCATCCGGAAGGCGGCCCCCGCCGGCATCTACCCGAGCGACATCGGATGCTACACGCTGGGCATCAACCTCGGGGCCGTCGACACGATCCTGTGCATGGGGGCCGCGGTCAGCCAGGCGGCCGGCTTCGATTACGCGCACCGGCTCTCGGGGAAGCGGGTCGACATCGTCGCCACGATCGGCGACTCGACGTTCTACCACGCCGGGATCCCGCCCCTGATCGACGCCGTCGTCCAGGGGGCGCGCTTCGTCCTCGTGATCCTCGACAACGGGACGACCGCGATGACGGGGAACCAGCCGACGCCGGGAACCGGGATCGGCGCGGGGGGGGAGACCACCGCGGCCGTCGACATGGAGGGGCTCGTCCGCGCGTGCGGCGTCGGATTCTGCCGCACGGCGAACCCCGACCGCCTCCCGGAATTCGTCGCGCTGCTCAAGGAGGCGCTCGCCCACGCCCGCGAGCGGGGCGTCGCGGTGGTGATCGCGCGGCAGCCGTGCGCGATGGTCGCCTTCGCCGCCGGCGGCAAGGCGCCGGACGGGATCGTGATCACCGGGGAGTGCAACGGGTGCCGGCATTGCGTGGACCGGTTCGAATGCCCGTCCCTGGTCTTCGACGAGGCGACGAACCGGGTCCGGGTCGACGAGATGACCTGCACCGGCTGCGGCGTGTGCGTTTCCGTCTGCCCGGCGGGCGCGATCCGGCAGGAGTGAGGGGGAAGATTCGTAGTGTCGCCCCTGGCGGAGGACACTCCTTCCCTCCACCCGGGGTTGAACCAGGAATGTCCCCCTCTGCCGATCAGAAGACGCCCGCACTCTGCGTCTCGAAGTTAAAATATTGGTGTGTTTGTGAAGGAGAGCACTCAGTGAGCGTAAGCAGCGGAAAATCGTGCGGGCTGCGCCAGCAGGTCGTCCTCTCCGGCGTCGGGGGGCAGGGGGTCCTCTTCCTCTCCAGGCTCCTGGCCGAGGCGGCGATCGCCTCCGGAATCCCGGTGCTCACCTCGGAAACGCACGGGATGGCCCAACGGGGCGGCGTGGTCGTCTCGCACCTGAAGGCGGGCGGATTCGACAGCCCCCTGGTACGGGCCGGCCGCGCCGACCTGCTCCTCGTCCTCAAGGAGGAGAACGTCCCCCTTCACCGGGAATTCCTGGCCGACGGCGGCGCCCTGGTCGTCAACGCGCCGTTCCCGCCCGATGCCGGACCCCGCGCGCGGACGCACGCGGTCGATGCCGACGCGCTCGCCCTTTCGGCCGGAGCCACGCACGCGGTCAACCTGATCCTCCTCGGTTTCGCGCTTGCGCGGCTCGGCTTTGGTCCCGCGGGCGGTTTTTTCTGCACGGCGGCTGAGATCCGGGAGGCGCTTGCGCGGCGGCAGGGGGCGGGCGGGTCCCGGCTCGCCGCGTCGCTCTCCGCCCTCGAGCTTGGAATCGCCCATGGGACGTGATAAGAAATTCTCCCTATGCTGAAGCGCTTCCCCCCGAACTACCGGACGGACCAGGAGCTGCGGGATCTTCAGCTCGCGGGTCTGCGCTGGACCGTCGGCCACGCGTGGAGCAACTCCCCCTTCTACCGGAAGCGCCTGGAGGATTCCGGGGTGTCGCCCGGTTCCATCCGGTCGCTCGAGGACCTCGGCAGGATTCCCTTCACGACGGCGGACGATCTGCGGGACGGGTACCCGCTACCGCTCCGGGCGGTCCCGACGCGGGAGATCCTCCGGATCCACTCCTCCTCGGGGACGACGGGGAAGCGGAAGATCCTCTGCTACACGCGGAAAGACCTCGACGACTGGCAGGACATGTTCGGCCGGTGCTACGAGATGGCGGGGCTGTCGCGGGAGGACCGCGTGCAGATCTGCGTCGGTTACGGGCTGTGGACGGCGGGGGCCGGGTTCCAGTTGGGGGCCGAACGGTTCGGGGCGATGGCGATCCCTTCCGGTCCCGGGAATCTCGAGCTGCAGTGCAACTTCCTGATCGACCTCGAGACGACCGTACTCTGCTGCACCGCGTCGATGGGGCTCCTCGTCGCCGAGGAGGTCCACGCGCGCGGCCTGCGGGGGCGCCTGAAACTCAAGAAGGTCATCCTGGGCGCCGAGCGGACGAGCCAGGCGATGCTCCAGACGATCCGGGAGCTGCTGGGCGTCGAGGAAGTGTACGACATCCCCGGGCTGACGGAGCTGTACGGCCCCGGGACCGGCCTCTCCTGCCGCCACAACGTCGGGATCCACTACTGGTCCGACTACTACATCCTGGAGATCCTCGATCCGGAGTCGCTCCTCCCCGTCGCCCCCGGGGAGATCGGCGAGATGGTCTACACGACGCTGCGCAAGGAGGCGGCGCCGCTCCTCCGGTACCGCTCGCGCGACCTGACCCGCCTGATCGAGGGGCCGTGTCCCTGCGGGTGCATCCTCCCGCGCCACGACCGGATCCTCGGGCGTTCCGACGACATGGTCGTCTTCCGCGGCGTGAACATCTACCCAGGCCAGGTCGACGAGGTCCTCTCGCGGATCGGGCGGATCGGGAGCGAGTACCAGGTTCTCCTCGACCGGAAGGGCGACGGGAAGGATTACATGACGGTGAAGGTCGAGCGCGCCGCCGACGCCGGCGAGGCCGACACCGCGCCGGTCTCCCACATCGTCGCGTCGGAGATCAAGCGGAACCTGATGGTCTCCTGCGCGGTCGACATGATCCCGTACGGGACCCTCCCGCGCTCCGAGCGCAAGACGAAACGGGTCTTCGACAACCGCCCCGTCTGACCCGGAGCGGGTCAGACGCCCGGAGGCAGCTCGGGCTCCACGCCGGCGCCGGCGAAGCGGGCGGCGATCTCGCGGAACTCCTCGTTGATCTCCAGGAAGGCATCCACCACGTCGGGGTCGAAGTACGTCCCCCGTTTCCCGCTCAGGAGGCGGACCGCCTCCTCGTGGGGGAGCGCCGGCTTGTAGACGCGGGGGGAGATGATCGCGTCGTAGGCGTCGGCGACCGCCATCAGCCGCCCCGGCAGGGGGATCGCACCCCCCCTCAGGCCGTTCGGGTACCCCGTTCCGTCCCACCGCTCGTGGTGGTTGAGGACGATATCGTCCGCGATCTGGAAAAAGGCGTCCTCCCCCATCATCCGTTTCGCCATGCGGATCGTCTCGGACCCGTACAGCGTGTGACGCTTCATCTCCTCGTACTCCTCCGGCGTCAACCGGTCCGGCTTCAGGAGGATCCGGTCGCGCACGCCGACCTTTCCGATGTCGTGGAGGGGGGCGAGGCGGAAGAGAAGTTCCACGGTGGGGTCGTCCAGCCGGTTCCGGAATCCCGGGTGCGCCTGGAGGCGGCCGGCGAGAACACGGATGTAGTGCCGGGTGCGCTGGATGTGGCCGCCGGTTTCATGGTGCCGGGTCTCCGTCAGGGCGGCCAGGCTCTGGATGATGGCGTCCTGCGTGAGCGCGAGTTTCCGGGTGCGCTCCCGGACCTGCCGGTCGGCGCGCAGGAACCGCATGGAGGTGAGGACCGTGAAGACGATCGCCAAGGTGACCACCGGGAGGAGCGGGGAAAGGAAGACCTGGCGGTACGCGAGGAGAACCCAGGACCCGAGCCAGATCCCCGCCGCGGACGGCACGATCAACGCGAGCCCCCACGCGGCGCTGGATCGCGCCAGGAGGCCGGTCAGCAGGAACCCGGGGAAGAGCACGAGGAGAACACTCAACGCCCGCGCCCATCGCGGCTCCGCGATCGGGTCCCCCGCAAGCAGGTTGTCGAGGACGTTGGCGTGGATTTCCACTCCCGGGTGGGCGGCGTCGAGCGGCGTGGTGCGGATCTCCTTGAGCCCGGCGGCGGTGGTCCCGAGAAGGACGATCCTTCCCTTCAACTGCGAGGGGTCCGAGGTCCCGTCGAGAACCGCGGCGGCGGAGAGGTGGGGGAAGGTCCGGTGGGGTCCACGGAAGTTCACCAGCAGGTTGCCGTGACGGTCGAGGGGGATGCGCCTCCCGTCGAGACGCAGCGCCTCGGCCCCCTCCGGACCCGTTTCAAGGACGGCGTCGCCTCCCCGGGCCCTCAGGTAAAGCGCCAGGGCGAGGTTCGGGTAGAGCGACCCGTCGTGGCGGATCACCAGGGGAACGCGGCGAAGGACTCCGTCGGGGTCGGGGGTGACGTTGAAGAAGCCGGAGGCGCCGGCCGCCGTCGACAGCGCGGGCAGGTTGCAGATGACCCCCCGGGCGCCGAAGAGGCCGTCGGCGCCTCCCCTTCCTCCGCCGTCGAGAACCGCCGCGCGAAGGGGGTGGAGGACGCATCCGTTCCCCCGCGCCGTCTCGAAGTCGAACTGGTAGCCGAGGACGAAGGGACCCCCGGAAAGCGTCGAGGCGAGGGCCCGGTCGGTGTCCAGCGCCTCCCGCGGAAGGCCCGCGAGAGCGATCCGCGCCCCGAGGTCCCGCCGGATCACCCCGGAGAGGGGGGTGAGGGACATCCGGTCGGGTTCCGCGAACACCATGTCGAGCCCCACCGCGGTCGCGCCGTCCTCGCGGATCCGGTCGAGGAGACGCGCGACCCGGTACCGCGGCCATGGCCACTGGCCGAGCCGTTCGAGGCTCGCCTCGTCGAGATCCACGATCGCGATCCGGCCGGTCGCCGGGTTCCGGGGGGAGGTCCGGAGAAAGGAGTCGTAGACGCTCCCTTCGATGGAATCGGCCAGCGGCGGGGACCAGGCGGCGAGGGCTCCTCCGAGGAGGGTGAGGACGACGCCCGCGAGGAGCGTTGGAAGGGTGGGGTGGCGGGAAGGGCCTCTCAACGCGACGGCTACCGGACCGTGATCTCCACGCGGCGGTTCCTCGGTTCGGGGACCTGGTCGCCGGTGGGGACGAGGGGGTTATCCTTCCCGTGGGAGGTGATTTCGAGAACGGAGGGATCGATCCCTTTCCGGGCAAGGAGCGAGGCCACCTCCCTGGCGCGTTTCATGGAGAGGGTGTAGTTGTACTCCTTCGTACCCACCGTGTCGGTGTGACCCACCACGCTGACATCCACCGGGGAGCGGGCGCGGATCCTGCCGACGACTTTTTCCAGCAGCGCCCGCGACGCCGGCGTGAGGTCGACCGAATCGTGCTCGAAGTAGAGGATGAACTGCGCGGGCGGCTTCGGGAGGGCCGCGAGGGCGGGGCCTGCGATCGCGCGCACCTCCGGCCCGGACATTACGGTGGGGAGCCCCGGAGGGGACCCCGAATCGACGGTCACCGTCTGCCCCGGCCGGTCCAGGCGCCGCTCGACCCCCGCGCTCGTAACGACGATGGCTCCGGTCTTCCCCTGGTCGTCGGGAAGGAGGACGATGGTGTCGCGCGTCTGCGGGGAGGGGTGCTTCGTGGCCGTGGCGCAGGCGGCCGCCAGCAGGAGGACCGCGATCGGAAGGGCGAGGGACCTCCGGATCACGCGGGAACCCGTTTCCGCGGCGCGATCGCGCTCATCGGGCGGAAGGTTCCTCCACTTTCACGGCGAACCGCGTCCCCCGGATGCCGATGGTGGCCGTGGGGGTTTCGAAGCGGGCTTTTTCGGGGGCCAGCTTGCCGATCAGGCCCGAGAGGTACGCCATCGTTCCTCGTGTGAGGCGCGCTGCCAGGTCGAACGTTTTTTCCGAGGTCGAGAAGCGGAAACTCCGGAGGACGAGACGGCTCCCCGGGCCGATCGAGAGGGAGGAGTCGTCACGGAGGATGACGCCGAGAGATCCGTCACGGCCGGTGACGAGGATGTCCCCGACCATGAGCTTCAACCCCGGGGCGGCCGGGAGCGTCCTTTCCCCGCGGGTGACGGCGGCGTCGCCCGATGCGGATCGCACCACGCCGATCGTCCCGCCGGCGCCGGCCGCACCGGCGCCGGTCGTGAGCCATAGCGCGCCCAGCAGGAGGGCGGCGGCCACGGTGTTCTTCATCTTTATTCCCCCAAGAGTCCCGGGTTGCGCTACCTCATTTATACCCCTCCACCCACGGGGAGCGCAATGACCGGATGCCGCCGTCGAAAGGATTCGAATGGGTGAATCGACCGGGAAAATGCCGCTTGAGGAGCATCGTGCCTTGCACTAAGATGAGCTTCGTCATCCGAAGTTCGCGCCGAAAGGAGGGAACGATGCGGATTCGTACAACGTTGAAGGGGATCGCCATCGCGGGCGCCTGCATGCTTTTCGGTGTTCTCGCGGGCTGCGCGGGGCTGGAGTACGCACCGAAGCGCACGATCATGTACTACCACAAGGAACTTCCCGCCGCCGGCCGGGCGGTCGATGCGGCGAGGGCGGCGGGGAAGGACAAGGAGTGCCCCGCGGAGTTCCAGGCGGCCGAGAAGGCGAAGAACGAGGCGTACGAGATCTACTGGTCGTGCCGCACGAAGGAAGGGATCGCGAAGGCGAACGAGGCCGCGGCGCTCGCGAACGCGCTGTGCCCCCCGAAGCCCGTCCCGGTGGTCGTGCCTCCTCCCCCTCCCCCCCCTCCTCCTCCTCCGGTTATTCCGGCGCCCGCCGTGTCGCTCTCGGCGAACCCTCCCGCGATCGACGCGGGGAAGTGCACGACCCTTTTCTGGTCCTCGGAAAACGCGAGCGGCGCGTCGATCGACCAGGGGATCGGCGCCGTCGGGAAGAGCGGGTCGCGGCAGGTGTGCCCCGCCGCGACGACGCTTTACACGATCAGCGCGACGGGTGAAGGCGGATCCGGTTCGGCTTCGACCAAGGTCACGGTCAATCCTCCCCCTCCGCCGCCGGCAACCAAGGTGATCGACCGGCTGACCGTCCGCGTCAATTTCGACACGGACAAGGCGGTCATCCGGAAGGCGGACATCGGCGAACTGCAGAAGGCGATCGCGTTCGTCAAGAAGTATCCGGGGTATAACATCTCCATCGAAGGACACACCGACAACGTCGGCAAGGACAAGTACAACCAGGTCCTGTCCGAGCGGAGAGCCGCCGCCGTGAAAAAGTACCTTGTCGAGAACGGCGCCGCGAAGACCGAAAAGATCAAGCCGGTCGGGTACGGGGAAACCCGTCCGGTCGCGGACAACAAGACGGCGGAAGGGAAGTTCCGGAACCGGAGAGTGGAGATCCTGATCCTCTCCGAGTAGCGGATCCGTCTTCGCGGAAGCGGGGGCACGGCGTCTTCCCATAAGATCGGGGGGCGTCGTGCCCCGGTCGTTCCGGCAGGAGGATGCATGCCCGACCTTCTCGTAAAATTGTACGGACTGGAGCTTGCTCCGACCGAACTCCCCGGGGTGACGATCCGGAGGCCGATGCCCCACGAAATGGGGACGGCTCGACGTTGGGTCGTCCGGACGTTCGGCGAAGGGTGGGGAGACGAGTTCGCGTGCAGCTTCAAGTCATTCCCTGTGACTTCCTTTGTCGCCTTGCGGAACGACGCGATCGTCGGATTCGCGGCGTACGAGGCGACCTCCCGCGGATATTTCGGACCGACCGGCGTGCTGGAGTCGGAGCGGGGAAAGGGGATCGGAAAGGAGCTCCTGGTCCGGTCGATGATCGGCCTGCGGGAGCTGGGGTACGCCTACGCGATCATCGGTGCGGCGGGACCGACCGATTTCTATGAAAAAACCCTGGGGGCGATCCCGATTCCGGGTTCCACCCCCGGGGCCTACCCGGCGCGAAAAATCGTGGGGTAACGCCGTTTTACGTGTCTTGACAAGGTCTTTGCCAGAAATGGTAGAGTGATCCGATGAATCGACCCGGTCCTGACATTCGAAGATGAGCGACGGGATCCGCGGGCTCTCGTTGCTTCCCTTCCTGGAGAGGAATCCCGGAACGTTCCGTCTCCGGTTTCCCCTCGCGTCGACCGATCCCGAAGTCCTCGCCCACTCCTCGTTCCCGTTTCTCCTGATCTCCGATTCCGATCCGACCGCCCGCGTCGTCGCGGCGCGCGTCGACACCGATGCCGGAGACCGCGTCGCCTCCCTGTTCTTTCTCGTCCGGAAGGATCGATACCGCCTCGACAAGGAAACGCTCCACCCGGTGACGAACGTCGATGTCGAGAAGGCGTGGCAACGCGCCGGCGCCGCGTTTCGGAGCTTCGCCGAAGGGTCCGCTCCGCGTTTCTTCGAGGGGCAGTCCGGTGCGGACGGGATCCTTTCCCCCTTCGCATCGCTCTTTTTCTGCAAGGAGAAGGGGAGATATTTCCATCCCCCCTGTCCCCATTGCGGGCGTCACCTCGCCCTGTGCGTCGACGACGCGGTTCTCGCGGCGGCCGGCCTGCCGCTCTATTCGCGGTCCCTCGAGAGGCACCTGTACTGCGAGGCGTGCTCCGGTTCCGCCCGGGGGAACTTTTACGCGACGGAAGCGGGGAGCGGCGCCCCCCCCGTGCTTCGGGACCGGATCAGCCTCGTTCGTGAATTCGGCAGGATCGGGGAGGGGACTTCCGGCGAAACGGGTTTTCCCTGCCCCGCGTGCCCGGAGCGCGGGGAATGTTTCGGTCCTTCCCTGAGGGCGCTGGCCCGGATCGTCCCGTTCTCCTTCTACCCGTTCCACGCGTTCGCCTTCGACGCGATGTCCCTGTGCGCTCCCGATTTTCTCGCGCTCCTTTCCGGGGCCGGGGCGGAGGCGCTGGCGAAGCGGCTGGAATCCGCGGGGGAACGCGGGAGGGCGGCGTTGGTGCGCGCGGCGGGGGACGCGGATCCGCTTCTGTTCGAGCGGGGGGAACGCAGGTTCCTCGAGATCCTCTACCTCAAGCTCACCCTCCTCGGGGAGCTCTTCGACGCGCTTCCGCCGGGGGAGTGTCTCCCGGGACCGCCCACGTTCCGCCCGTCGGTCGACCGCGCGTGGGTCGCCCTCGGCGCCGCCAGGAATCTCCTTCCCCGGTACTGGAATTTCCGCGCCGTGTTCCTGGACATCGCCCCTCGCGGCGAGGGGGAGACCTCCCGTCCGGGAGCCCCGGGCCGCGACGACCTCGCCTTCCTCGGGGGGACCTGGTTCGAGGCGCTCCTCGTCAACGCGAACCAGGACGGGATCGCCGTCCGCGGCGCCCTGGCCGAACGTCTCCGGCGCCCGCCGGCGGCGGAAGGATCGTCGTTTCCCGGCGCACGGAATCCGGGTTCCCCGTTCTTCGCGGGGAACCTCTTCTTCGAACCCGCGGCGGAACCGCTGTCCGATGAAACGGCGGAATTGTGGGACGACGCGCTCGCCGCAGGCTGGTCGATTCTCGTCGCGGGAGCCGCGCGGGAAACGATCGCCGCGGAGATCCGGACCTTGCGCGCGCGGGCGCGCGAACGGCTGTTCGAGGGCGCCCCGCGGGCGTCGATCCCGGAAAGCGCGGCGCGGGCGCGGGTTCCCGGGACGGCTTTGCCGGCTCGGGAGCCGGAAGCCCCGGCGGCGATGGATGACGCCGATGCGGCGATCGCCGGGATCCTCGACGGCATCCTCCGGAAATGGACCGACGAAGCGGCCGCCGCCACCACGCCGCCTCCGCCGGAACCGAAGGCGAGCACGCCCCGTCCCCCTGCCTCTCCGCCGGCCCATGACGACTTCCTGATCAAGACCGTCGTGCTGGGAGCGGGGCAGGGTCCCCCTCGCCCGGCCGCCGCCCCGCCGATCGCGGCGGATCCGGCGCCCGACGACACGATCGAAAAAACGATGATCCTCCGCCCGGGCGCCGTGACCCCCGCCCCTCCCGCCCCTCCGTCGGCGGACGATTTCCTCGACAGGACCGTCATCCTCGGGCCGGGGAAAGCGGGAATCGTCCCGCCCGCGCCGGGAGCGCCGAAGGCGGCTTCGGTCCCGGAACCCCCGCCGCCGGCGGATCCGGAAGCGGGGAGCGACCTCGAAAAGACGGTGATCATCAAGGCGCCTCCCGACGCCGGGAAATCCCGGAGGCACGGACGATGATCTCCGCGGCGGTCGTCTCCGGGCTGGCGGAAAGCGTTCGCGCGGCGTACCGGTCCGATCCGGCCGGCGCCGCGGCGCGGATCGAGCGGATCCTCGGGGAGAAGCTGGCGGGCGCGTCGCCGGAGGAGAGGATCGCCGCGGTGCGCGATATCCGCGGCCGGTGCGGCGCATCCCGCCCTTCGCCTCCGCCGGTACCCGGGGGAGGCGTCGCGCAGGAGTGGACCCGTCTCGCCGCCTTGCTGCTCGGGGACCGGGTGGACGCCGCGGCGCTCCCACCGGGGGAACTCTCGGAAAAGCTGGCGGGCTCCCTCAACACCGTCTTCGATTCCCTGAACGCGATCGTCGGGGGGATCAACACGACGCTCCTCGGGAAACAGGAGGAGCTCGAGACGATCCGTTTCATCATCGGATCGGACCTGGGAGGGAGGAAGTCCTCCGGTTCCCTGCAGGAGTACCTCGACCGGATCCAGGAGGCGTTCGCCGTCGCCCACCGGGCGTTCCAGGAGGCGGCGGAGAAGAAGACGGGGGAGATGCTCGACGAGCTGTCGCCGGAAAACATCTCGTCCAGGGCCGAAGGGGGGCTCAAGTTCGGCCCCATGCGGAAGGCCGAGCTGTGGGACATCTACGAGGAACGGTTCCGGGCCGTGAGGAAGGCGCTCGAAACGGGAAGGCTCCGCGAGTCGCTGCTGCGCGAATTCGAGCGGAGCTGCCAGAGGATGTACAAGACGGAGAGAAAGGGGAAATCATGAGACGCGCATCCATGATGTTGGCCTGCGGCATCGTCCTTCCGCTTCTGCTCGCCTCCTGCGCCGGCGGTTCGTCCTCCGGCGGCGGCGCCGCGGGCTCCGGAACGTACCAGTATGAAAAGGACGCGATCTCCCTCCACCTGAAGGGGGATCCGAAGCTCAACCTGTTCGAGAAGAGACCGCACACGCTGCTGGTCTGCGTTTACCAGCTCCGGGATCCGAACGCGCTCAACCAGGTCCTTCAGGACGCGGAAGACGTGACGAAGCTGCTCGAGTGCGGGCGGTTCGATCCGAGCATCGTGAACGCGAAGAAGTTCATCCTCCAGCCCGGGAAGGAGATCACCGAGGCGCTCGATCGCGCGGAAGGGGCCCGCTACATCGGGATCGTCGCGGGGTACTACAACCTCGACAAGCAGCGCGCTTCGAGGATCATCCCGGTCCCGGTCTCCGGCATGTTCGGGAAGAAAGCGGCGAGGATGAACCTCGACGTTTTCCTCGGGCCGGACGAGATCCAGGGGGTGAAGGAGAAAAAATGACCGTACACCGTCCCCTCTTCTGGCACCAGGGGCTCTTCCTCCAGCCCCAGCATTTCCAGCTCCACGATCTCTCGGGAGAGGTCGGCCACGAGCCGTACCGCCGGTTCCTCGCGCCGCACTTCTGGGGCGCCGGGAGCCTCGAGATCCAGAAGGCGGCGCTCGGGACGCGCTCGTTCGGGCTGGTCCAGGGGAGCTTCCTCTTTCCCGACGGCACCTGGATCGAATACCCGGGCAACGCCCTGGTCGAAGCCCGTCCGTTCGAGGAGGCGTGGGTCGAGGGGGGAAAGAGCTTCCCCGTCTACGTCGGGATCCGGAAGTGGAACGACGCCGGGGAGAACGTCACCGTCCTCAGCCGGCTCGCCGGCATGTCGGAGGTGACGACCCGTTTCGTCGCCGCGGCCGATCCCGAGGAGATCCGGGATCTCCACGCCGGCGGTCCCGTGGGGAAGGTCAAGCGGCTTCACTACCTCCTCAAGGTGTTCTGGGAGACGGAAAGGGAGCAGCTCGGGGATTACCTCCTGCTCCCCGTGGCGCAGCTCGACCGGATGGGCGAGGAGATCCGCGCGTCCGAGAAGTTCGCCCCCCCGGTCCTCGCGGTCGCCGCCTCCGATCCCCTGTTCAAGCTGCTCCGGGAGATACGGGACCAGCTCGCCGCCCGCAGCCGGCAGCTCGAGGAGTACAAGCGGCAGCGGGGGATCCAGACGGCGGAATTCGGCTCGCGGGACATGGTGTACCTGCTGGCCCTGCGTTCCCTCAACCGGTACGTTCCGGCGCTCTACCACGTCACGGAGGCGGCGCAGGTGCATCCATGGCCCGTCTACGGGGCGCTCCGCCAGTTGATCGGAGAGCTCTCCTCCTTCTCGGAAGGGGTGTCCGTCCTCGGCGAGTCGGCCGACGGCACGCGGCTCCTTCCGCCGTACGACCACCTGAACCTCTACCGCTGTTTCCTCGCCGCCCAGGGGCTCGTCTCGCAGCTGCTCGACGAGATCACGGCCGGCCCGGAGCACGTGATGCGCCTCCTGTACGACGGTACCTACTACGCGTCGGAGCTCGCCCCCGCCGTGTTCGAGGGGAGGAACCGGTTCTACCTGGTCCTCCGGACGGAGGAGGACCCGAAGGCGGTCCTCGAGACGATCGAGACGGCGGCGAAGCTCGGCTCGAGGGAAAACCTTCCCCTTCTCATCGCACGCGCCCTGCCGGGCGTCGGCCTGGAGCACCTGCCCGTTCCGCCCCAGGAGCTTCCCCGGAGGGCGAACTCCCTCTACTTCTCCGTGGACCATCACGGGGAGCAGTGGGCGGGGGTGGAGAAGGGGCGCAACCTCGCGTTCTATTGGGATGACGCGCCGGAGGACCTTGAGGCCGAACTCATGGTCGTGGGGAGATCGTGACGATGCATCTGACCGACTGCTTCATGGAGCTCATGGCGTACGTGGTCTACTTCCAGCGGACATCGCAGAAGCGGCAGCCGCCCTTCGAGCAGGTGAAGGCCGACGTGACCCGCCTCCTTTCGCAGAGCGAGGCGCTTTCCCGGAAGGGGGAGATCTCCCGCGAGGAGTTCGACACGGCGCGGTTCGCCGTGTGCGCCTGGGTCGACGAGTCGATCCTCGGTTCGCCGTGGACCCACCGGAACCTCTGGCAGCGGGAGCAGCTCCAGCGGATCCTGTACAACACGACGGAGGCGGGGGAGGAGTTCTTCGAACGGATGAACGCCCTCGGCTACCACCAGAGGGAGGCCCGCGAGGTGTATTACCTCTGCCTCTCCCTCGGGTTCATGGGTCGACATTGCCACGCGGGAGACGACTTCCTCCTCACCCAGCTGAAAACGTCCAACCTCCAGGTGCTGCTGGGGAGTTCCGCCGGGATCCCGTCATTGGAGCGCGCGGAGCTCTTCCCGGAAGGGTACCCGGCCGAGGTGGCCGCGGCGGCCCCGGCGCCGTCGAAACCGGGCTTCTCCCTGTTCACGGTCCTCTGCATCGCCGCGCCGGTCGTCCTGTTCGGCGTCCTGTTCCTGATCTACCGTTTCTCCCTGAGCGGGCTCGGGGATAATCTCCTCAGGACGGTACCTTATTGATATGAGCGCCACGCTGATCAAATCGTTGAAGATCGTGCTCCTGGTGGCCGCGGGGATCCTGCTCGTCCTGCTCCTGTTCGGGATCGCCCTGGCCCTGAACCTTCCGTGGTGGATGGGCTTCGTCTTCGCGGGGCTTTTCGCGGCGCTCGGGACGGGGGCGGTTTTCATCCGGAAGATCCAGGCGCGCCGGAAGGAGCAGACGTTCGTACAGCAGGTCATCGCGCAGGACGAGGCCCGGATCAGGACGATGTCCGCCAGGGAGCAGACGCAGGAGAAGGAGCTCCAGGAGCGGTGGAAGGAGGCGATCGTCTCCCTCCAGGGATCCCACCTCCGCAAGCAGGGGAATCCCCTCTACGTCCTTCCCTGGTACATGGTGATCGGGGAGAGCGGCTCGGGGAAGACGACCTCGATCGGCAGCGCGAAGCTCTCCACCTTTTCGGACGTCAACCGCGTCTCCGGCATTTCCGGAACCCGGAACTGCGACTGGTGGTTCTTCGAGCAGGCGATCCTTCTCGACACGGCGGGGCGCTACGCGATGCCGGTCGACCAGGGGAAGGACAAGGAGGAGTGGCAGCAGTTCCTGAACCTGCTGGTCAAGTACCGGAAGAAGGAGCCGATCCACGGCCTGATCGTGACGGTCGCGGCCGACAAGATGCTCGAGTCGACGCCCGAGACGATGGCCGAGGACGGGAAGAGCATCCGCCACCGGATCGACGAGCTGATGCGCGTCCTCGGGGCGAAATTCCCCGTGTACGTCCTCGTCACCAAGTGCGACCTGGTCCAGGGGATGACGCAGTTCTGCGAGCGGCTCCCCGAGGGCGGCCTCAACCAGCCGATGGGATACGTGAACCAGGACCTCTCCGTCGACGTGGCGACCTTCCTCGACCGGGCGATGAACACCCTCTCGGAGCGGCTGCGGAACCTTCGCCTGATCCTCCTCCACTCGGGCGGCGCGGGCGGCACGGAGCCCGGGCTTCTCCTCTTCCCCGAGGAGTTCGGAAACCTGCGGCGCGGCCTCGATCCGTTCATGAAGGCCGCGTTTCTCGCGAACCCGTACCAGGAGACCCCGATCCTGCGCGGGCTCTTCTTCAGCAGCGGCCGGCAGGAGGGGAGCCCCTACTCCCACTTCCTCAATTCCCTCGGGCTGGTCGGGGAGAGGGATGTCCTTCCCGGCACGAACCGCGGCCTGTTCCTGCACGATTTCTACTCGAAGGTCCTGCCGCGGGACAAGGGCCTCTTCGCGCCGACGAAGCGCGCGCTCGAATGGCAGATCCTCACCCGGAATCTCGGGCTGACCACCTGGGTAATCCTGGGGATCGTCGTGTGCGGGCTGATGAGCTTCTCCTTCGTCAAGAACCTCCGCACGGTTCGCGAGGCCGCCAACGAGTTCGCGAAGGCTCCCGCGCTCCAGAGGGAGCTGCTGGCGGACATGATCGTGATGGACCGGTTCGGGCAGTCGATCCTGAAGGTGGAGAAGAGCACCCAGGGGTGGTGGACTCCCCGGTTCGGGCTCACGGAGAGCATCCGTGTCGAGGAGGGGCTGAAGGCGAAGTACTGCAGGCAGTTCCGCGAAGGGTTCCTCACCGCGTTCGACCGGAAGCTGGCGGGGGAGATGTCCTCGGTGTCGGCCTCGACGTCCGATGAGGCGGCGGCGCAATACGTGGACCACCTCGTCCGCCGGATCAACCTGTTGAAGGCCCGCCTGGGCGGACAGGGGCTGGAGACGATCAGCAAATTGCCGCAGCCGGCGTATCTCGCATTCCTCGGCTCCGGCGGACAGGACGTCGGTCCGGACCTCCGGAAGAAGTTCGGCTCCCTCTACTTCTACTACCTGTCCTGGAGGACGGACACCTCCGACATCAACCAGGAGGTCGGAATCCTGCAAGGGTGGCTCCGGCACGTCCTGGCGTCCCGCGGGACGAACTTCCAGTGGCTCGTCGTCCGGGCCGAAAAGCAGAGCGGTTCCCCGCCGGTGTCGCTGAAGGAGTTCTGGGGCGGTTCCCAGCCGGTCCCGGGGGAGCGGCCGATCTCGCCCGCCTTCACGAAGAAGGGGAAGGAGCAGGTCGATTCGTTCGTCGGGGAGATCGAGTCGGCGGTGGCGGATCCCGTCGCGATGGCCTCGCAGAAGGCGGCGCTCGGGAAATGGTACCCCCAGGCGTGCCTGTCGGCGTGGGGGCAGTTCGCCGCCGGGTTCCAGCGGGGAGTCGATTCGCTGAAGGACCAGAAGGAGTGGCAGGCGGCGGCGGCGCGCGCGGCGACCGACCAGGGCCCGCACATGGCCTTCGTCGCGAGGCTCGCGTCGGAACTCGAGTTCCTCGGGGAGGAGGAGAACCTTCCCGCCTGGTTCCAGCAGGCGTACCAGTACCAGTCGATCCGTTCGCAGGCGCAGGCGGCGGGCGTCGCCGCGAAGGCGACCGAGAGCGGCAAGAAACTGCTGGCGAGGATCGAGCGGACGTTCGGCAAGGGGACGGAAGGGAGCTCGGCGGCGCTGGCCGCCCAGAAGACGTACCAGGAGTACTCGGCGTCGTTGGCGGCCGTCGTCCAGGCGAGCGCCTCGCGGGCGCAGGCGTTCCAGCTCGCGGCGCAGACGTACGGGGAGGACCCGTCCGCGGGGAAATCCCCCTTCTTCGCCGGCCTGGGTGCGGCGGCGCGTCTCAAGGCCGCCGTGGGGGGGAACCGCCCCCCGGACGACATCGTGTCGAAGCTGATCACCGGTCCGTTCGATTTGCTCTGGACGTACGTGCGCAACGAGGCCGGCTGCCAGATGCAGGCGACGTGGGAGCAGACGGTACTGGCCGAGTCCCAGGGGGCGACGGGGCACCAGGCCTCGCAGCTCCTGCTCGGGCCGGAGGGCCTTGTCTGGAAATACGTCAAGGGACCCGCCGCGCCGTTCCTGACGCGCACGTTGAAGGGGTACGCGGGGAAGGACGTCCTCGGCGCGACGATCCCGTTCGTCCCCGGGTTCTACCAGTTCCTGTCGAGGGGCGTGTCGGTGGCGGTCGCCTCCGCGGCGGCGGCGGGCGGGAGGACCGGACCGTCCGGCGTCTCCGTCAAGGGGCTTCCGACGGACGCGAACCCGGAGGCGCGCGTCAGGCCGCACGGAACGCGCCTCGAGCTGCAGTGCGCGACCGGTCCCCAGACGCTCGTCAACCTGAACTACCCGGTGACCAAGGTGTTCAACTGGTCGCCCGAATCGTGCACCGACGTGGGGTTGCAGATCAGCGTGGGAAACCTGGTATTGAGGAAAACGTATGCGGGGGAACAGGGGTTCCCGGCGTTCCTCCAGGATTTCCCCGGCGGGCAGCACACGTTCCACGCGGCGCAGTTCCCCGCGGAGAGGGCCGCGCTGGAGCAGATGGGGATCCGGTACATCCGGGTGAGCTTCCGTTTCAGCGGGGAGAGAGCGGTGCTGGCCGGCGCCGCGAGGGCCGCCCCGGGAACCGCCCCACGGAGCGTCGCCGCGTGCTGGGCGCCTTAGTGCCGAGTATATGAGATGCAACGCTTGACTGCCCCCGGGGGGTGGAGGTTCGCGGCTTTCGGGAAGCACCCGGGGGCGAAGGATTACATCCGGCTGGGCAGCGCGACGCCGATCCTTGCGGGGATCGCCGACTGGGTCGACAAGGGGTACGCGGGGATCGAGGGGAAGAAGAAGGGGATGGCCGATGCCGCGTCGTGGAGGTTCTGGTCGAAAGGATTCGGCCCCGGGGCGCTCGTCTGCGGCGTCGTCCGGGACAGCGTCGACCGGCTCGGCCGGCCGTACCCGCTGCTCGTCCTCGGCACCGGGTCGCTCCGGGAGTGGGAAGGGCATTGGGACCTCCTCCCGTATGCCTGCCTTCCGGTCTGGCAGAGGATCGAATACCTCGGGGCCCAGCGGTACGAGGAGATCGGAAGGTTCGAGTCGGCGATACGGGGGCTTCATCCCCCCGCTCCGGAGTGGGGGGATTTTTCCGGACGGAGGGATCGCGACGTCGCCGCAACGGGTCAAGAAACGGATGAAGCCGTTCCGGGCGAGGCGATCCGGTTCCTCCGACTCGACGGGGCGCTCGGGAGAGATCCGTTTCCGGAGGCGGTCGGATGGCAATCCCGCCTGCGGCGGGACGACGGGAACGCGCCGAACGCCGTATTTTTCGGGGGCACGATCTCCCGGGCGTATCTCGGCATTTTCCGAAAGGCGCTGGCGACGCCGGATTTCGCGCGGATCTGGAACGTGACGGCGGGGGAAGAGGGATCGACGGAACGGGGAGCGGACTGATGGAACTCGCGGAGCTCGGAAAGCAGCCGGTCCGGCCCGAACAGCCGGCGGGAGACGACGCCAGGTACGATCCGCTTTACGAGGAGCTGCAGGCGGAGGTCGACAAATTCTCCTCCCCGAGCGCGTCGGGGGCGGTCGACTGGGAGAAGGTCGTCAGGCTTTCGTCCGATATCCTTTCGCAGAAGTCGAAGGACCTCCTCGTGGCCTCGTATCTCGCCATCGCCCTCATCCAGACGAAAAAGTTCGAGGGGGTCGAAATCGGCAGCAGGATCTACCGGGATCTCGTCGAGTGCCACTGGGACGCCCTCTTCCCGACGAAAGCGCGCATGCGCGGACGCATCGCCGCGATCGAGTGGTGGGCCGAGAAGGCCGAGAGCGTCCTCGAACAGCTTCCGAAGGGTCCCTTCGCGGAGGAGCGGATCAACGCGCTGAACGAGAACCTCCGGAAGGTCGATCAGCTCCTGTCGGAAGTCCTCGAGGAGGCGCCGTCGATCCGGCCCCTCCTCGATTTCGCCGGCTCTCTCGAGGCGATCGCTCCTCCGCCGGAACCGAAGGCTCCCGAGCCGAAGCCGGCATCCGCGGCCCCGCGGCCCCCGGAGGGGAGCCTCGGAACGCTGGGCGCGGAGCCGTCCGCCCCGCGCGCAGAGGAGGGACCGGTCGAGATCACCTCGACGGAAACCGCTTTCACCGTCCTCGGAAATGCGCTCGAAGACATCTCCCGCGTGGCCGGTTACCTCCGCGAAGAGAACCTGTCGAACCCGACGGCGTTCCGTCTCGCCCGGGTGGCGGCATGGTGCGCCCTGGACTCCCTTCCGCCCTTGGAGGACGGACGGACGAACATTCCCGCGCCCTACACGGCCGATACCCTCCGCGGGCTTCTCGAAGCCGGCCAGGACGAAGCCCTTGCGAGGTCCGCGGAACAGACCCTCCCGGAGCACGTCGTCTGGCTGGACCTGAACTTCTGGGCCTCGGAAGCGTTGGCACGCCTCGGGGAAGGGTATGAAGCCGCGGCCGAGACGGTCCGCCAGGAGACCGCCCTTCTCCTTCGGCGTCTCCCCGGCCTCGAGGATCTGAAATTCTCCGACGGCACCCCGTTCGCCGCGGACGACACCCGCGAATGGCTCAAGGGGCTGTCGGCGGGCGCCGGAGGCGCGGCGGATGCGAGCGCCGGGGCGGCCGCGGACCCGGCCGCCAAGGGGGTCCGGCAGGCGCACGAACTGATCGCCGGGGGCCGGACCGCGGAAGCGGTCCGCAGGATGCAGCAGGGGCTGCGCGGCGGTGCTTCACGGAAGGACGCGTTTCACTGGAGGGTCGCCCTCTGCCGCCTCCTCGTCGGGACTCCCGAAGCGCGCCACGCGTTGCCGCACATCGAGGAGATCCTGAAGGAGATCGACCTGTTCCACCTCGAGGAGTTCGACCCCGAGCTCGCATTGAAAGGACTGAAGGTCGCCTGGGACGGATACCGCGCCAACGCGGGTCTCGTGACGGAGGAGAAGGTCGCCGACTTGCAGGGACGGATCGCGCGGGTGGACGTCTCCGCCGCGATGTCCCTCGGAGGTGAATAGGGCGCAGATAAAACTTTGACGAAAGGAGGCGGCGCAGGCTTGGGAAACCCGTACAACAGTTAAAACCGCTGAAGGAGGTTCGTATGGCGAAGGAAGGAACGGTTGCTCCGCGGGAACGGGTCAACATCACGTACCGCCCGGCGACGGGAGACGCGAAAGAGGACGTCGAGCTTCCGCTCAAGCTCCTGGTGATGGGAGATTTCACGGGAGCCCCCGACGATCGGCCGCTGGAGAAGAGGGAGCCGGTGAACATCGACAAGGACAACTTCGACGACGTCCTGAAGGGTCAGAAACTCGGTCTCAACATCAACGTGCCCAACCGGTTGTCCGGGAAGGAAGGCGACGAGATGAGCGTCAAGCTCAACATCGCCTCGATGAAGGACTTCGGCCCCGAGGCGGTGGCCGAGCAGGTGCCCGAGCTCAAGAAGCTCCTCGAGCTTCGCGAAGCCGTCAAGTCCCTCAAGAGCCCGTTGTCGAACGTCCCCGAGTTCCGGAAGAAGATCCAGGAACTGGTGAAGGACGAATCCGCCCGGAAGCAATTGCTCAAAGAAGTCGGGATCGAGGAATAGGAGGCCAACGATGGCGACAGAAAAGGAAAAGGGCAGGCAGGCGGAGACGCAGGTAATCGAAGGGGCGTCGCTCCTCGACGAGATCGTCCAGGCGACGAAGATCAGCCCGCAGGACGAGGCGTACTCGATCGCCAGGCGGGGCGTCGAGGCGTTCCTTCACCAGATCCTCGAGCCGGGGAAGGAGGTCGCGAAGATCTCCGGAGCCGTCCTCGACCAGATGGTGGCGGAAGTCGACAAGAAGCTTTCCCTCCAGATCGACGCGATCATGCACGCGGCGGAGTTCAAGAATCTCGAGTCGGCGTGGCGCTCCATGAAATACCTCGTCGACAAGACCGATTTCCGGGAAAACATCAAGATCGAGCTTCTCAACGTGAGCAAGGATAATCTTCTCGAGGACTTCGAGGACTCCCCCGAGGTCGTCAAGTCCGGCCTTTACAAGATCGCCTACACCGCCGAGTTCGGGCAGTTCGGCGGCCAGCCGTACGGGGCGATGGTCGCGAACTACGATTTCGGCCCGGGTCCCCAGGACGTCAAGCTCCTTCAGTACGTGGCGAGCGTCGCGGCGATGTCCCACGCGCCGTTCATCGCATCCGCCGGACCTGGATTCTTCGGATTGACCGACTTCTCGAACCTTCCGAACCTCAAGGATCTGAAATCGATCTTCGAGAGCCCGCAATACACGAAATGGCGTTCGTTCCGCGAAAGCGAGGACGCCCGCTACGTGGCGCTCACGATGCCGCGGTTCCTCCTCCGGCTGCCGTACGGTCCCGAGACATTGCCAGTCAAGAAGTTCAACTACCAGGAGGACGTCTCCCAGGGCCACGATCTCTACACCTGGGGGAACGCCGCCTTCGCGTTCGCCTCACGGCTCAACGACAGCTTCGCGAAGTACCGGTGGTGCGCGAACATCATCGGGCCCGCCGGCGGCGGCGCGGTCGAGGATCTTCCCCTCCACCAGTTCCAGTCGATGGGCGCGACCCAGACGAAGATCCCGACCGAGGTCCTCGTTTCCGAGCGTCGCGAGTTCGAGCTCGCGGAGGAGGGGTTCGTCGCCCTCACGATGCGGAAGGGGAGCGACAACGCGGCCTTCTTCTCGGCGAATTCCGTCCAGAAGCCGAAGTTCTTCGGGATCAGCAAGGCCGGGAAGGAGGCGGAGCTCAACTACAAGCTCGGCATGCAGCTCCCGTACATGTTCGTCATCAACCGCCTGGCACACTACCTCAAGGTGCTCCAGAGGGAGAACATCGGGACGTGGAAGGAGCGATCGGAGCTGCAGACGGAGCTCAACACCTGGATCGGCCAGTACGTGTCGGATATGGAGAACCCGTCGGCCTCCGCCCGGAGCCGCCGCCCGCTGCGGATGGCCGAGGTCACGGTGGAGGACGTCGCCGGGGAGCCGGGCTGGTACCGGGTCGGGCTGAAGGTCCGGCCGCACTTCAAGTTCATGGGGGCGTTCTTCACCCTCTCGCTCGTCGGGAAGCTGGACAAGCAGTGAAAATACCTTGAAAGGAACCGGAGGGATACGCCATGGCATTGAATGCTTACCTGAAAATCAAAGGCCAGAAATCGGGACAAGTCAAGGGGTCGGTCACGCAGAAGGGCCGGGAAGACACGATCATGGTCCACGCCTACACGCATGAAGTCGTGACCCCCCGGGATGCCGCCTCCGGGCTCCCCACGGGAAAACGGATGCACAAACCGCTCACGATCACGAAGGAGATCGACAAGGCTTCGCCCATTCTCTACAACATCCTGGTCAACAATGAAAACATCACGGAATTCGAGCTGAAGTTCTGGAAGCCCCAGATCAAGGCGGCGGCGGGAGTGGGGAGCGAGGTCCATTTCTACACGATCAAGCTTACGAATGCCAACATCTCCCAGATGAACGAATACATACTGGATAACAAGATACCCGCAAACATGCCCATTCCACCGATGGAGACGGTATCTTTCACGTACCAGAAGATCGAGTGGACGTGGGTGGACGGGGGGATCACGGCCAACGACGATTGGGAGGCGCCGATCGTATAAGCGCCTGGGCGACAGGGTCGGGGGATGAGGGAAGACCGGCTTCTCGAACGGATCCGGAACGGCGAAAGGGACCTCTCCCGGCGCGGTGTTGAGGAACCGCAGAGGATCAGCGATTCGGTCCTCGAGCATCTTCGGCGGATCCTCAACACGCGCCAGGGGTGCGTCCCGATCGCGGACGATTACGGCGTTCCGGAGTTCACGGAGTACCTCCACCTCGGGTCGGAGGCGTACCGGGAGCTCGAGAAGGTCCTCCGGACCACCATCCAGAAGTACGAGCCCCGGCTGAAGGGGGTCCGGGTTTCCTTCATCCCGGAGGAGGAGGATCGCCTCGCCCTCCTGCTGCAGTTCCAGGTCGTCGCGAGGCTGGCGAGCGATTCGC
>Ga0075327_1000053_pt1 | contig 25264 bp, 24 predicted proteins | sample MayberrySE_Catta_2_FD_120056 | JGI IMG/M metagenome (GOLD analysis project Ga0075327, IMG submission 120056) | Natural and restored wetland microbial communities from the San Francisco Bay, California, USA, that impact long-term carbon... | ecosystem: Environmental > Terrestrial > Soil >...
CCGCCTCGTCCGCCACGCGCAGCACGTCGACCTCGCGGACGCCGTCGTCGTTCACGCGCATGCCACCGTCGACGTGCACGTCACCGACGCACGAGGGACGGGAGGGTCGTGCTGCCGGCTGTGAGCCGAGGTCCGGAGCAGCATGACCCTCCCGTCCCCAGGCACCCGGACCGAACCGCTCACTCGAAGTTCAGCTCGAGCCGCGCCGCCTCGGACATCATGCTCGGGTGCCAGGGCGGCTCCCAGACGAGGTCGAGCTTCACGTCCGACACGCCCGGCACGCTGCGCGCCTTCGCCTCGACCTCGGGCGGCAGCGTCTCGGCCACGGGGCACATCGGCGAGGTGAGCGTCATGCGGATCGCGACGCCGCCCTTCTCGTCCACCGCGAGGTCGTAGATCAGGCCGAGCTCCCAGATGTCCACCGGGATCTCCGGGTCGTAGACCGTCTTCAGCACGTCGACCACGGCGGCGCGGAGCGTCTCGGGGCCGGGCGTCGTTTCGCTGGGGCTCGTCATTCCGTCTTCACCGTCTCGCGGCCGCCTGCGAGGGCGGCGCGCAGCGTGTGCCAGGCGAGCGTCGCGCACTTCACGCGCACGGGGTACTCGCGCACGCCGGCGAGCACCGCGAGCTTGCCGACGGAGGCGGCGTCGACCTCCTGCTGCGGGTCCCCCGTGACGACCTCGTGGAAGGCGTCGAAGAGCTTCTCGAACTCGGCGCGGCTCTTGCCCTTCACGGCCTGCGTCATCAGCGAGGCCGAGGCGGTCGAGATCGCGCAGCCCGCGCCCTGGAAGCCGACGTCCTTCACCACGTCTTCCTCGAACACGACGTGCACCGCGACGCGGTCGCCGCACAGCGGATTGTGGCCGGCCGCCTGACGGTTCGCGCCCGCGGGCACGCGGAAGTTTCGCGGCTGCTTGTTGTGGTCGAGGATCGTCGTCTGGTAGAGCTCGCGGAGTTCGGACATCAGCGGAACAGCTCCACGGCCTTGCGCAGCGCTGCCGCCAGCCGCTCGAGGTCGCCGGCCGTGTTGTAGACGCCGAGCGAGGCTCGCGCCATCGCGGCGACGCCGTAGCGCTCCATCAACGGCTGCGCGCAGTGGTGGCCGGCGCGGATCGCGACGCCCTCGCCGTCGAGCACGGTGCCGACGTCGTGCGCGTGCACGCCGTCGACGGTGAACGAGAGCACGCCCGTCTTCGCGGCGGCGCGCCCGTAGAGGCGGACCTCGGGGATCGCGTCCAGCAGCCCGGTGCCGAGCGCGAGGAGCTCCGCCTCGTGGCGCGCGACGTTCTCCATGCCGAGGTCGCCGAGCCAATCGAGCGCCGCGTCGAGGCCGACCGCGCCCTCGGCGTTCGGGGTGCCGGCCTCGAAGCGCGTCGGGATCCCCGCGAACGTGGTCTTGTCGAAGCTCACCGACTCGATCATCGAGCCGCCGCCCTGCCAGGGCGGCATCTCCTCGAGGAGCGCGGCGCGGGCGTAGAGCGCGCCGATCCCGCTCGGGCCGTAGAGCTTGTGGCCGGAGATCGCGTAGAAGTCGCAGCCGATCTCGCGCACGTCCACGGGGATGCGCGGCGCCGCCTGCGCGCCGTCGACGAGCACCGGCACGCCGCGCGCGTGCGCGAGCCTCGTGATCTCGCGGACGGGGTTGATCGTGCCGAGCACGTTCGAGACGTGCGAGACCGCGACGAGGCGCGTGCGCTCGGAGAGCAGCGCTTCGAGCGCCGCGAGGTCGACCTCGCCCGAGTCGTGGATCGCTGCCACGCGCAGGCGCGCGCCGCGCTCCTCGCACACCAGCTGCCACGGCACGATGTTCGCGTGGTGCTCCATCGCCGTGAGGAGCACCTCGTCGCCCGGCCCGAGCCGCGCGCGGCCGAAGCTCCAGGCGACCAGGTTGATCGCCTCGGTGGCGTTCCGCACGAACACGATCTCGCGCGCCTCGGCGGCGCCGAGGAAGCCGCGCACGCGCTCGCGCGCGCCCTCGTAGAGGCGCGTCGCCCGCTCCGAGAGCTCGTACACGCCGCGGTGCACGCTCGCGTAGCTCTCCTCGTAGAAGCGCGAGACCGCGTCGATCACGGCGCGCGGCTTCTGCGCGGTGGCGGCGCTGTCGAGGTAGACGAGCGGCTTGCCCCGCTGCGTGCGGCGGAGGATCGGGAACTCGCCGCGCACGCGTTCCGCGTCGAGGCGCGCGCCGGCCGGGCGGAGGGCGGGGCGGTTCATCGGCCGCTCCCCTCGAGGCGCGCGTCGAAGTCGTCGCCGAGCGCCTCGGCGAGCGCGGGCTCGGGCAGCGCCCCGAGCACCTCGGCGGCGAAGCCGCGCACGAGGAGCGCCTTCGCCGCGGCCTCGTCGAGGCCGCGCGTCCGGAGATAGAAGAGGGCGTTCTCGTCGCTCTGGCCGATCGCCGAGCCGTGGCTGCACTTCACGTCGTCGGCGTGGATCTCGAGCTGCGGCTTGCTGTCGATCTCGGCGCCGGCCGAAAGGAGGACGTTCGGGTTCGACTGGCGCGCGTCGGTCTGCTGCGCGCCGGGGCGCACCAGGATCCGCCCGCGGAACACGCCGCGCGAGCGGTCGGTGAGGACGCCCTTGTAGAGCTCGCGGCTCGTGCCGCGCGGAACGGCGTGATCCACCCACGTGTGGTTGTCGACGAGACGCTCGCCCGAGCCGAGGAAGAGGCCGGAGAGCGAGGCAAAGCTGCCCTCGCCGGCCAGGCTCACCTCGAGGTCGTTGCGGACGAGGCGGCCGCCGAGCGTGACGGTGTGCGTCGCGAGGCGGGCCTCGTACTCGAGGTGCGCGGCGCAGTGCGAGACGTGGAAGGCGGCGACGCTCTCGCGCTGGAGCAGCACGTACTCGAGCTGTGCGCCCGGGCCGAGGTGGAGCTCGGCGACTGCGTTCGTGAAGGCCGGCGCCGGGCCGAGCGAGACGTGGTCCTGGACCACGACGGCGCGGCTCGCGCGCCCGGCCTCGACGTAGACGCGCGGATGCGACGCGGTCGCGGCCCCGTCGCCGAGCGAGACGAACACGAGGTGGAGCGGCTGCTCGAGGCGGGCGCCGGCCGAGAGGCGGATCAGGACGCCATCGTCGAGGAGCGCCGTCGCGAGCGCCGCGAAGGGATGCGCCTTCGCGTCGACGAGCGAGCCCACCCGCCCGAGCGCTTGGGACGCCGCAGCATCGCGCCGCGCGGCCGCGAGCGGGACGAGCTCCACGTCGGGCGCGCGGAGCGTCGAGAGCCCGGGCACCAGGCGCCCGTCCGCGAACACGAGGAGCCCGCATGCGAAGACCGGGCTCGCGAGCGCCTCGACGGCGTCGCGCGAGATCGCGGGCGGCGCTCCGGCCGGGAGCCGGAAGGGCGTCTCCGCGAGCTCCGCCACGTTCGTGTAGCGCCACTCCTCGAGCCGCGTCGTCGGCAGGCCGCGGGCGGCGAAGGCGTCGCGGCCGGCGCGCCGGAGCGTCGCCGCCGCGGCGTGCTCGCCGGCGCCGAGCCCGTGCGCCGCCTCGTCGCAGAGCGCGAGCCAGCGCTCGCTCGCGGACGCGAGCGCCTTCATCGCGCGGCGGCCTCCCGCGGCGGCGGCTCCTTCTCGAGCCAGCCGTAGCCGCGCTTCTCGAGCTCGAGCGCGAGCTCCTTGCCGCCGCTGCGGACGATCCGCCCCTCGGAGAGGACGTGCACGCGGTCGGGCACGATGTGGTCGAGGAGCCGCTGGTAGTGCGTGATCACGAGCATCGCGCGCTCCGCACTCCGGAGCGCGTTCACGCCCCGCGCCACGATGCGCAGCGCGTCGATGTCGAGCCCCGAGTCCGTCTCGTCGAGCACGGCGAGCGTGGGCTCGAGGAGCAGCATCTGGAGGACCTCGTTGCGCTTCTTCTCGCCGCCCGAGAAGCCTTCGTTGAGCGAGCGCCCGAGCAGCTCCTTCGGCATCTCGACGACCGCGGCCTTCTCGCGCACGAGCGTGAGGAACTCCATCGCGTCGAGCGGCTCCTCGCCGCGGTGCTGGCGCACGGCGTTCAGCGCCGACTTCAGGAAGTAGTTGTTCGAGACGCCCGGGATCTCGACCGGGTACTGGAAGGCGAGGAAGATGCCGCGCCGCGCGCGCGCCTCGGGCGCGAGCGCGAGCAGGTCCTCGCCGCGGTAGCGCACCTTGCCCGCCGTGATCTCGACGCCGGGCCGGCCCGCGAGCGCGCCGGCGAGCGTGCTCTTGCCCGAGCCGTTCGGCCCCATCAGCGCGTGCACCTCGCCCGCCCGCAGCACGAGGTCGATGCCGCGCAGGATCGGCTTCCCGCCGGCGTTCGCCTCGAGCCCCTCGATCTCGAGCAGGACCTCGCTCATCCGACGCTTCCCTCCAGCGAGAGCCCGAGCAGCTTCTGCGCCTCGACCGCGAACTCCATCGGCAGCTCGCGCAGCACCTCCTTGCAGAAGCCGTTCACGATCATCGAGACGGCGTCCTCCTGCGAGAGGCCGCGCTGCTGGCAGTAGAAGAGCTGGTCCTCGCCGATCTTCGAGGTGGTCGCCTCGTGCTCGACGATGGCCGTCGGGTTCTTCACCTCGAGATACGGGAAGGTGTGCGCGCCGCACTGGTCGCCGAGCAGCAGCGAGTCGCACTGCGAGTGGTTGCGGGCGCCGTGCGCCTTCGGCCCGATCTTCACCAGCCCCCGGTAGGACTGCTGGCCCCGCCCCGCCGAGATGCCCTTCGAGACGATCGTGCTCCGCGTGTTCTTCCCGATGTGGATCATCTTCGTGCCGGTGTCGGCCTGCTGGCGGTGGTTCGTCATCGCGACCGAGTAGAACGCGCCGACCGAGTCGTCGCCCTGGAGGATGCAGCTCGGGTACTTCCAGGTGATCGCCGAGCCCGTCTCGACCTGCGTCCACGAGATCTTCGAGCGCCGCCCGCGGCACGCGCCGCGCTTCGTGACGAAGTTGTAGATGCCGCCCCGGCCCTCGGCGTCGCCCGGGTACCAGTTCTGCACCGTCGAGTACTTGATCTCGGCGTCGTCGAGCGCGACGAGCTCGACCACCGCGGCGTGGAGCTGGTTCTCGTCGCGCTGCGGCGCCGTGCAGCCCTCGAGGTAGCTCACGCTCGCGCCCTCGTCGGCCACGATCAGCGTGCGCTCGAACTGCCCCGTCTCCTGCGCGTTGATGCGGAAGTAGGTCGAGAGCTCCATCGGGCAGCGCACGCCCTTCGGCACGTACGCGAAGGAGCCGTCGCTGAAGACCGCCGAGTTGAGCGCCGCGAAGAAGTTGTCCGAGTAGGGCACCACGGAGCCCAGGTACTTCCTCACGAGCTCCGGGTACCGCTGCACCGCCTCGGAGAACGAGCAGAACGCGATGCCCTGCTTCTCGAGCTCCGCCTTGTACGTGGTGGCGACCGAGACGCTGTCGAACACGGCGTCGACCGCGACGCCCGCGAGCCGCTTCTGCTCGAGCAGCGGGATGCCGAGCCGCTCGTACGTGCGGAGCAGCTCCGGGTCCACCTCGTCGAGGCTCTCGAGCTTCGGCTTCTGCTTCGGCGCCGCGTAGTAGTACATCGACTGGTAGTCGATGCTCGGGTACGTGATCTGCGCCCAGGTGGGCACACGATTCTCCGCGAGCATCTCCTCGAAGCGGGCGAGCGCCTTGAGCCGCCACTCGAGCAGCCAGACGGGCTCGCTCTTCTTGGCGGAGATCAGACGCACCGTGTCCGCGGAGAGCCCCTTCGGGATGTACTCCTGCTCGATGTCCGTCACGAACCCGTACTGGTATTCGCGACGCGCCAGCTTCTCGAGGTCACTCGCTTCCGACATCACTCCCTCGCTTCGCCGCGCGCGACGGCGGGCCCGACGCCGAGCAGCGGCCCGCGCGGGCCGGCGAGCTCGGCGAGCGTCATGCCGGCGAGCGCGCCCTGCACGGCGCGGTGGATGCGCTGCCACGGCGCGCGCACCGTGCAGCTCGACTCCTGCTCGCAGTGCCCCGGCCCGGCGCTGCACTCCATCAGCGCGAGCGGGCCCTCGAGCGCCTCGAGGATCTCCGCGACGGTGAGCCGCTCGGGCTCGCGCGTCAGGCTGTAGCCGCCCTTCGCCCCGCGGTGCGAACGCAGCAGCCCCGCGCCCGCCAGCGTCTTCAGCATCTTGCTCACGACCGGGTGCGGGAGCGCGGTCGCCTCCGCCATCTCGCGGGCGGTGAGCGTCGCGCCGGGGGGCGCCACCGCGAGGCGCGCGAGCAGCACGATGCCGTAGTCGGTGAGCTTGCCGATGCGGAGCACGGGGGCCTCCAGGCCTCGCGGCCGGAAGCCGGACCATACGGGACCGGGGCGGTCCCGTAAATAGGGGACCAACTAGGTACGATTTATTATCCCGCGGGGAACCAGGCACCGTCCCCCGCGCTACGCCTCGACGTCCGCGAGCCGTGCGAGCGGCAGCAGGACGCCTTGCTGGTCGTGGCACCAGGCGAGCGGCGGGGCCTGCATGTGGCCGAGCGGGCAGATGCGGGAGGCGCCGAGCGCGGCCAGCGCGGGTGCGAGGTTGCCGGTCCGCCCGCCGGCGCCCGCGATGCCGACGGCCGCGAGGTGCGGCGCCAGCGGCGCGAGCGCCGCGAGGAGGGCGTCCACTCCGGCCACCGGGTGGACGCGGAGGAAGCGCTGGAGCGGCGAGCCGCGGAAGCGCGCGTCGGGCTCGGCCACGAGCGTGAAGCCGGCGCCCGCCACGAGCGCGACCCCGGGCTCGGCGGCGGCCCGCAGCTCGGCCGTGCCGCGCTCGACGGCGAGCTCGGCGGCGGCGTGCGCGCCCGGGCGCCCGGCCGGAAGCCGCTCGCCGATCCGCTCGAGCGCGGCGGCGAGCCGCTCGAGGACGGCGGCGGGGACGCGCTCGGTCCCGAGCAGGTAGAGCGCCACGGGAGAGAGGCAGCCCGACTGGTCCCAGAGCGCGACGTCGAGCGCGAGCGCGTCGGCCGCGCGCTCGAGCTCCGGGCCGGAGAGGGCGCCTTCGCCCAGCACGGCGACCGAGAGGCGGTGGCCGTGGCGGACGAGGCGCTGCGCGGGCCCGGTGCGGCTGGCAACGGCCTCCATCGTCTCGTCGGATCCGTACGCGACGACGCACTCGGCCGAGAGCAGCGCGGCCATCGCGTCCGCGTCGCCGCTCGGGAACGACACCACGCGGAGCGCGGCGCCGAGCTCCGGGTGCTCGGCCGCCAGCGCGCGCGCGAAGACCGGGGCGGTCACCGGGTCGTGGGAGGAGGCGCGCGCGAGCACGGCAGAGCCGAGCACGAGCGGAGCCAGCAGCGCCACGAGGGTCGGCGTCGGCACCGCGCCACCGAGCAGCACCGACGTGGCGGGGAAGGCACACGCGAGACGCGCCCTGCCGCCGTCCGTGAGGCGCGCCCTGCCGCCGCCCGTGAGGCGTGCCCTGCCGCCGCACGCGAGCTCGTCCTCCACGAGCTCGAAGAGAGCGCGCGCGGTCCAGCGCTCGAGCGCGAGGTCGAGCCCGGCGCGGATCGTCTCGGGTGCGAAGCCGCTGGCCTCCGGGAGCCGCGCCTCGAGCTCGCGGCGCTCCTCCGAGCGCGGGTCGCGGAAGCGCTCGAGCACGCGGCCGAGCGCCTCGACCCGTTCGGTCCGCGGCCGCCGGCGGAGCTCCGCCCCCGCCCCGCGGAGCTCGGCGAGGATCCCGAGGACCTCCGCGCCGCTAGGCGTGCGCACGCAGCATCTCGTCGGCCGCGAGCGAGCAGCCGCGCGCCTCCGCGCCGGCCTCGCGCCCGAGCACCTCGAAGCCCCCGTCCGGTTCGAGGACGCCGAGGTCCGCGGTCGCGATCGCGAGCACGCTGCCGGTGTTCGCGAGGTCCACGACGTTGAGCGCGCCCGCCTGGCCGGGCGCGCGCGGGCGCCCGGTCTCGGGATCGACCGCCACGACCCGCGTCCAGGGCGGCGCGAGCTTGCGCCGCCGCGCCCCGGGCTCGCGGAGGACCGAGTCGTAGAACTGGCTCCCGAGCTCGGTCATCCCGTACTGGTTCACGACGCGTTCGGCCGGCACGCCGAGCCGCTCCCCGATCCAGGCGCGGAGGTCCTCGCGCGCGAGCGCGCGCGAGCGGCCCTTGAAGCCGCCCGTCTCCATGACGCGCGCGCCCGGCGGCAGCGCGAGCCGGCTGCCGCGCCTCTCGAGCGCCTCGAGCAGGTGGACGAACGCGAAGGCCGTCCCGCACAGGAGGAGCTTCGTCGAAGCCTGAGCGCGCTCGAGCGCGGCGAGGAGCGCGTCGACCTCGAGCCGGCCGCCGCGCACGAACCAGCCGCTGCCGGCGCCGCCGCGCCGCCCGAGCATCACGCCGAACATGTGCGAGAGCGACGAGTCGGGCGCCTCCTCGGGGCTCGGCGCGAGCACCAGGCAGGGGAGCCGCTCGCCCGCCACGAAATCGGGCAGCACGCCCGCCTCGAAGCTCGGCACGAGCGAGGCCTCGTAGAGCGCGAGCGTGTCGAGGTGGAGCTCCCCGCGGCGCGCGAGCGCCGTGCCGCTGGTGCGGAACGTCTTCACGGTTCGTTCCGCAGGGAAGCAGCGGAGCGGGAGCTCCTTGAAGGCGCCCGTCGGGACGGCCGGGATCTCGCGCCAGGACCTCACCGTCGCGGGCGTCTTCCCGCGCGCCGCGCAGAAGCGGCCGTACGCTTCGTTCTGCTCGAGCTGGAACGCGAAGAGCGCGAGCGCGAGGCGCTCGAAGCGGGCCTCGTCGTGGCGCTCCGGCTCCTCGCGCATCCACGCGAGCAGCTCGCGCTCGAGCTCGGCGCGCGCCGGCGGGATCAAGCGAGCGACTCCACGAGGACGGCGAGTGCCGAGAGGAGCGCGTCGCGGCCGATCACGAGCGGCGGCGTCACCGCGATCACGCGCCCGTCGTCGCCCGAAGGGAGCGCGATCACGCCGCGCGCGAGGGCGGACGCGCAGGCGCGCTGCGCCGTCGCGGGCGCGTCGCACTCGATCCCGATCAGGAGGCCGAGGCCCCGGCACTCGACCACGCGCGGATGCGCCGCGAGCGCCTCGCGGAGGAAGCCGAGCGCGTTCGCGCCGAGCTCGGCCGCGCGCCCGGCCAGCTTCTCGTCGTCGATCACGGCGAGCGCGGCGAGCGCGGCGGCGCAGCCGGGCGGATGGCCGAGGAAGGTCTGCGTGTGGAGCGACTCCCCCGAGGAGGGCGGCCACGCGTCCATGCACGCGGCGCGGCCGAGGCAGGCGGAGAGCGGCATGCCGCCGGCGAGCCCCTTGCCGACGCAGAGCAGGTCGGGCACCACGTCCTCGTGCTCGCACGCGAAGAAGCGGCCGGTGCGCGCGCAGCCGGTGTAGACCTCGTCCACGACGAGCAGCCAGCCCTCCGCAGAGCAGAGCTCGCGGAGCGCGCGCAGGAAGCCGGGCGGCGGCACGCGCTCGCCGCCCCGGCCCTGGACCGGCTCCACGATGACGGCGCCCACGGGCGCCGGGCACTCGCGCGCCGCGCGCGCGACGTCGGCGGCGTCGCCGAAGCGCGCGAACGAGGTGCGCCGCGCGAGGCGCTCCGCGAAGGGCGCGCGGAACTCGTGGCGCCAGGTCGCGTCGAGCGCGCCGAGCGTGAGGCCGTGGTACGCGCCCTCGAACGCGACGACGCCGGCCCGCCCGCTGGCGAGGAGCGCCGTCTTGAGCGCGATCTCGACCGCGTCGGAGCCCGAGGAGCCGAGCACGGCCCGCCCCGGTCCGCCGCCCGGGAAGCGCGCCGCGAGTGCCTCGAGCAGCGCGACCTTCACGGCGGCGGGATGGACGTCGCCCATGGCGTGGAGCAGCGAGCGGCCCTGCGTCGCGAGGGCCTCGACCACGCGCGGGTGCGCGTGGCCGACGTTCGCGACGCCGAAGCCCGCGCCGAGATCGACGTAGCGGTTGCCGTCGGCGTCCCAGACGTTGGCGCCCGCCGCGCGCTCCCAGAAGATGGGCGGCTCGGGCGCGAGCGCCGTCACGTTGCGGCTCTCCACGGCGGCGAGCCGGAGCGCGAGCGCGCGCGAGCGCGGCCCGGGCACGGGAGTGAGCAGCGCGGGGGGAAGCGTCTCGGGCACGGCTCCGGAGTCTAGGAGCCCCGTTTCGAACGGGCCGCCCGCCCGGGCTTCCACTTCGCCCCGCTTCGCCTCGCCGTGCGCGACGCGCCTCTGCGGCTCCCGCGCCGGTTGCCCTCTGCGGCGGCCTCGCGGAGCCAGGCGCGCACCTCGCGCAGCGCCTTTGCCATCCCGCGCCCGCGGATCGTGCGCGAGGTCGTCTTCACCGTGTCGCCGATGCGCACCCAGCCCACCACGTCGCGGCTCGTGCTGATCCTGCCGGAGCGGTTGCGCCGCGACTTCGTCACCACCTTCGTCGAGAACATCATGCGGAAGACTTCCTCCTCGAACCCAGCGATCCGCGGGCCGACCCCGGCCGCGCTCGGCGCGACAGCATACCGGCTCCGCCCGCGCGATGGCCCGCCCGTCCGCGCCATGGTACTCCGGTCGCATGCCCGGACCCCTGCCCGTGCGCTGCTTCGTCGCGTTGGGCGCGAACCTCGGTGATCGCGAGGAGACGCTGCGCGGGGCGGTGGCGGGCCTCGCCGCGACGCCCGGCATCACGGTCGTCGCGGTCTCGCGGCTCTACGAGACGGAGCCGCTCGGGCCGCCGCAGCCGCGCTACCTGAACGCCGCGGCTGCGCTCGACACGACGCTCCCGGCGCGCGAGCTCCTCGCCCGGCTGCTCGCGCTCGAGCGGGAGGCGGGCCGCACGCGGCGTGCCGAGCGCAACGCGCCGCGCACGCTCGACCTCGACCTGCTGCTCTTCGGCGCCGAGGCGCTCGACGAGCCGGAGCTCGTGGTGCCGCACCCGCGCCTCGCCGAGCGCGCCTTCGTGCTGGAGCCGCTCGCCGAGATCGCGGGCGAGGTGCGCCACCCCACCCTCGGCGCCTCCATCGCGGAGCTCGCCGCGCGCGTGCGCGATCCGGGCGCGGTCCGCCCCTTCGCGCCGAGCCGGTGGCCCGGCCCTTGAACGGCTCACGCCGGCGCCAGCAGCAGCAGCGCGAGCGCCGCCTCGAGGAGCGCGGCGCGCCAGACGCTGCGATCGCCGCCGTGCAGCAGCGCGTCGCCGATCCGGGCGGCGGCCGCGCCCAGCCAGCCGGCCCCGATCAGCGCAAAGGCGACCTCGTCCCGCGTGAGGAGGGCGAAGGCGCCGAGCGCCGCGAAGAATCCGCCATACGTGGCGCGCAGCTCCGAGCCCCCGAGGCGGCCGCGCGGCTCGAGGCCGACGAGGCGGGCCGCGGCCTCCGGCCGCGCCAGGCCGAGCGCTCCGAGCGCGAGCGTCACCAGCGCCCCGACGTGGTGGAGGATCTGGGCAAGCTCCAAGGGGTCCTCCGCCCTGCCGGGTGCCGCCATGCTAGGAAGCGCCGCGACCCGTCGCACGGCCGCGCGAGCCCGGGCCGCGTACACTGGCCGGCTCGGGGGGCCGAAGGAGGGGGCGTGAGCGAGAACCTGGAGCGCGTGCGCGCGTTCATCGCGGCGTGGCAGCGCAACGACCTCGACGAGATCATGGGCTTCTTCGCCGACGACTGCGTCTACCACAACATGCCGGTCGCGCCCGTGCGGGGTCTCGAGGCCACCCGCGCCGTGATCAAGGGCTTCGCCAGCATGGCGAGCCGCGTCGAGTGGGTGCTGCACCAGATCGCCGAGACCGAGGCGGGCGTGGTGCTGACCGAGCGCACCGACCGCTTCGAGATCGGCGGGCGCTGGGTGGAGCTGCCCGTGATGGGGAGCTTCGAGCTCGCGGGCGGCCGGATCACGGCGTGGCGCGACTACTTCGATCTGGCGCAGTTCCAGCGGCAGCTGCCCGGCTCGAGCGGCACGTGAGCCGCGCCGATTCACCAGCCGTCTGCTAAGTATTCGGAGCCCGAGATCTCCGCGCCGCCCGAAGAAGGTCCGAGAGCGATGCCGGCCAGTGCCCCGATCGAGCTGCGTCCCGAGAGGAAGTCCATCGATTCCGGCCTCTTGGACGACGTGCGCCGGGGCCGCCTGGAGGGGCTCGGCGCTCCGGAACTCCTGACCTGGGCGATCAAGAATCTCCACCCGCGGCTCGCGCTCTCGTGCTCGTTCGGCAACCCCGAGGGCCTCGTGCTGCTCGACATGATGCATCGCATCGAGCCCGCTTCGCGCGTCTACGTGCTCGATACGGGCCGGCTCCCCCAGGCGACCTACGACCTGATCGACCGCGTGCGCGACCGCTACGGCAAGGACGTCGAGGTGGTGTTCCCCGAGGCCCGCGCCGTGTCCGCGATGGTGCGCGAGCACGGCATGAACCTCTTCTACGAGTCGCTCGAGAAGCGGCAGCTCTGCTGCCGGCTGCGCAAGGTCGAGCCGAACCGCCGCTACCTCGCCGAGCTCGACGGCCACGTCACCGGCCTGCGCCGCGAGCAGGGCGTCACGCGCCGGGAGGTGCGCAAGGCGGAGCTCGAGTCGGACGGCCGGCTGCTGAAGATCAATCCGCTGGCCGACTGGAGCGACGACGACGTCTGGCGCTATGTGCGCGAGCACGACGTCGCCGTGAACCGCCTCCACGCGGAGGGCTACCCGTCGGTGGGCTGCGCGCCGTGCACGCGGGCGGTCGCGCCGGGCGACGATCCGCGCTCGGGCCGCTGGTGGTGGGAGAACGCGGACACGCGGGAGTGCGGGCTGCATGTCGGCGAAGAGAAGGACGGCTCGGGCATCTGAGCCTCGGCGCGGCGAGGCGCTCACGCGGCGTGAGCACGTTGTGCTCACGCGGCGTGAGGGCGTTGTGCTCACGCGGCGCGCGCTGCTCCGGCTCGGCATGGGGGCGGCGGCCGCGCTGGCCTGGCCGGGCCGTGCGCGCGCCGCGGCCCTCGGCGCCGAGGTCGTCTCGCTGCTCGAGCAGAGCGGCTTCGTCTACGTGTCGCCGCTCCTCGCCTCGGGCGAGGAGAGCCGCTGCCACGGCGAGGTCTGGTTCGGCTGGCTCGACGGCGGCGTCGTGCTGATCACGGCGCAGGACACCTGGAAGGCGCGTGCCCTCGCGCGCGGCCTCGACCGCGCGCGCATCTGGGTGGGCGACCACGGGCGCGTCGGCCGCGTGCTCGGCGGGGACGCCTTCCGCGCAGCGCCGTCGTTCGATGCGCGCGCCCGGCGGGAGCGGAGCCCGGACGTGCTCGATCGGCTGATGGCCGCGTACCGGAAGAAGTATCCGAGCGAGATCGAGAGCTGGGAGCCGCGCATGCGCGCCGGCTTCACGAGCGGCGAGCGCATCCTGATCCGCTACGAGCCGAGCTGACGCACACGCGAGCGCAGCTCATCCGCAAACCCCGCGCAGGTGCAGGCATCGCCCGCGCCGCGGGGCTCAAGTCGGCGGCGCTCCGCTCCGATCAGGCTGCCGAGGGTTGGGCCTTCGGAGGTTTGGGTTGGTATCGCTCTCCACGCGCGTCGGCGCCATCGCACGGGTCCTCGCGATCGGGGCGCTCGCCTCGCTCTCGCTCCCGGGCGTGCGCGCCGCGCGCGCGGAGACCGACCTGGTGCCGCCCGCCTCGCAGCTCTTCGCGTGGAACAGCCCCTCGCGCGCCTCGGCCGCGGCGGCCGCCCCGGCGAGCTGCGCGGAGCGTTCCGCCGCGACGTGGCAGCACGTCGACGCGCGCCGCCGTGCCGCGCTCGCCCGCGTGGCCGAGCTGATCGAGGCGGGAGCGGGCGGCGGCGAGGTGCTGAACGGCCGCGGCTACGCGTACCCGACGCTCCGCGACCCCCATCAGGAGCTGCGCCGGGTCGAGCTCGAGGCCGCGCGCCAGCGCGCGGCGCGCGCGGCCGGGGAACGCTGACACCGCCGCCAGGGCCGGCGCCGCCGCGCCCCGTCTTTGACCCATCTGGGCCGCCCCCGTACTCTTGGCCGGCGCCCCGGAGGTGGGATTGACCCCGAAGGCGACGACTCGCTTTCGGCAGGCGACCGCTGCCATCGCGATCATGTGGGCGCTGCTGGCGTTGCTGGCCGGCGTGCGCGCGCGGCTCGAGGCGTCCGTCGAGCCCGGCCTGCCGTTCTCGATGTCGACCGCGGCGGGCCGGCACGTGATCCACGACGTGGCTCCGTCCGCCGCCGCAGCGGGCCTCGCCCCGCGCGACCGGCTCGTGGCCGTGGACGGCGTCCACACCTCGGAGTGGCTGCGCGAGGGCGGCCTCCACCTCGTGCTCGGCACCGCGAACACGTACCGGGTGGAGAAGCCCGGCGGGCGCGTCGTCGAGGCCTCGCTCGCCCCGCTCCCGCCCGGCGCGCGCTCGTTCCCGCTCGAGGCGCTCGTCAGCTGGGGCCTGCTCGCGGTCGGGCTCGTCTACCTCGCGATCGGCATGTGGGTCTGGCGTCTCAAGCCCGACCGGCGCGAGAGCTGGGCGCTCCTCGTCTTCTGCGCCGTCACCGCCGCAATGCTCGTGCTGATCGGCCCTCCGCATCCGCCGGTCCCGACCCTGATCGGGCTCACGATTCCGTGGATCGGCGCGGCCGCCTTCCATCTCTTCACCACCTACCCGATGGAGCCCCACTGGGCCGTGCGCTGGCCCGACCTACGCGCCGTGCCCTGGCTCGGAGCGGCGCTCCTCGCCGCTGCGGAGCTGGTGGCGCCGCGCCTCGGCCCCGCGGAGGGCTGGGTCGACGCCGCCGTCACGTTCTACGCCTCGGGCCTCGCGCTGCTCTGCGTGAGCCTGCTGGCGCGCGAGCGCTTCCGGAGCCGCGGCCATCCGGGCGGGGCGCGCACGGACGTGATGCTCGCGGGCGGCTTCGCGAGCTACGTGCCCGTGGTGGCGTTCCTGATCTGGCACGTCGCCTGGGGCACGACCTTCCCGTGGACGCTCTCGCTGCTCGGCTTCTTCGTGTTCCCCGCGGCCGTGGCGTGGGGCGTGCTGCGCCGCGAGCTCTTCGACGTGCGGCTCGCCGCCAAGAGCTCGGCGGCCTACGGCGCCGTGACGCTCGGGATCACCGGGCTCTTCGCGCTCACGATCACCTTCGCCGACGCGCTGGTCGGGCGCTTCGACGTCGACGCGAGCTCGCCCGTCTTCTCGGTGGCGTTCCTGTTCTTCGCGATCCTCCTGTTCAACCCGCTGCGCGTCCGCGTGCAGCGGCTCGTCGACCGCACCTTCGACCGCGACCGCGCCGCCTACCGCCGCGCCGTGCGCGAGATCTCGGAGGCGATGGTGTCGATGCTGTCCGCGCGCGAGATCGTGGACCGCATCCTCGTCGCGGTGAGCGACACGATGGGCGTCGAGCGTTCGATGGTGCTGCTCATGGACGAGGAGGCGGCGGCGCTGCGCAACGAGGCGGCGCGTGGCGACTGGGACGACGGCGCGAAGGGCTTCTCCCTCGCGCCCGACCATCCGATCGCGCGCGCCCTCTGGATGCGGCGCCGCGAGCTCGCCCGCGAAGACTTCGACGAGGAGCCCGACCCGGAGATCCGCGAGGAGTGCCGCGACGTCTTCGACACGCTCGACGTGGAGCTGCTGGTCCCGATCCTCTTCGGCGTCGACCTGCTCGGCGTGATCGCCGTCGGGCGCAAGCTCTCGGGAGAAGGCCTCGGTCCGGACGAGCGGCAGCTGCTGCGGACGCTCGCGAACCAGAGCGCGATCGCGATCGAGAACGCGCGCGCGTTCGACGAGATCGCGCAGCTCAACAAGACGCTCGAGGCGCGCGTCGACGAGCGCACGCGGGAGCTCCGTGACACGCAGGCGCAGCTCGTGCAGAGCGAGAAGATGCGCTCGCTCGGCCAGCTCGTGGCCGGCGTCGCGCACGAGCTCAACAACCCGATCGGCTTCGTACACGCGAACCTCCAGCTGCTCGACGACTACGTCGGGCGGCTGCTCCAGCCGGGCCTCGACCCCGAGCGGCGCCGCAAGACGCAGGAGGCGATCGCGAAGCTGCTGCTCAGGAGCCGCGAGGGCACGGAGCGCGTCAAACAGATCGTGCAGGACCTGCGCACGTTCTCGCGCACCGACCAGGCCGAGCTCCAGCAGGTGGACCTCGCAGACGAGATCGACCGCACGCTCGCGCTGATCGAGGGCCGGCTCAAGGGCATCCGGGTGGAGCGCGACTACGGCGACCTCCCGCCCGTGCGCTGCTACGCGGGCCAGCTCAACCAGGTGTTCCTGAACCTGCTGATGAACGCGACCGACGCGCTCGAGGGCAAGGGCACGATCCGGATCCGGACGCGCCGCGAGGGTGACGGCGTGGTGCTCGAGTTCGAGGACGACGGGCCGGGCATGCCGCCCGACGTGATGTCGCGGATCTTCGAGCCGTTCTTCACCACGAAGCCCGTCGGCAAGGGCACCGGCCTCGGGCTCTCGCTCTCGCACGGGATCGTCGGGCGGCACGGCGGCGCGATGGAGGTGACGTCGCAGCCGGGCGAGGGCGCGCGCTTCACGATCCGGCTGCCGCTCGAGCCGCCGCCCCAGGCGGAGGACGGCGGTTGAGCCCGCTCGACACGCAGCGCCTCCGGCGCGTGACCGCGCTCGCGGTGGTGCTGTGGGCGCTCACGGCGCTCTTCCTCGCGATCTGGGGACAGGTGGCGTCGACGCACACCCTGGAGCCGCCGATCCGCACCAGCCACCTCGGCGGCCTCGTCCTCGTGAGCTCGGTGACCGAGGCGGGCCGCGCGGCCGGCGTGGAGCGCGGCAACCGCGTGATCGCCGTGAACGACGTCCCGATCCGCGACTGGTATCGCACGCGCGGCTGGCGCCAGATGCGCGAGGGCGCGGACCTGCTCTACCGCATCGAGGGCCGCGGCGGCCGGGTGATGGAGGTCTCGCTGCGGCCGGTTCCGCGGCGGAGCTTCTACGAGTACTTCCTCGTGCCGACCTTCGCGGCGGTCTCGCTGGTCGGCCTCGCTTTCCTGCTGATGGGCGTGCTCGTGTGGCGGCTCAAGCCCGACCGCGCCGAGTCCTGGGCGTTCCTGCTCTTCTCGAGGACGATGGCGACGGGTCTGTTCAGCTCGGTGCTCACCTACGACGCGCCCGCAGGCTACGAGCGCCTGCTCTTGAACCTGCCGCTGATGGGCGCGACCGCGCTCCACCTCTTCACGGTCTTCCCGAGCGAGCCGCCCTGGATCGCGCGCCACCGGCGCCTGCGCCTCGTGCCGTACGCGCTCGCCGCCGGCGTCGCCGCGCTCGTGCTGCTGGAGCGCTTCACGAGCCTGCGCGTCCCCGGCCTCTGGAGCGCGAGCTACGGCTTCGCCCTCGCCGGTGCGCTCGGCGGGGTCGCGATCCTGATCCGCGAGCGGATCCGCATGCGCGGCTCGCAGCACACCGCGAGCGCCGACATCGTGCTGCTCGCCGTGCTGTTCTCGCTGCTGCCGATCCTCGCGCTGATGATGGCGCAGGTGCTGCTGCCGATGGCGCTGCCCGTCGCGCTCGGCCTCGTCTGGTTCATCGCGTTTCCGATCGGCGTCGGCTACGGGATCCTGCGCGGGCATCTCTTCGACGTGCGCGGCCTCGCGCGCTCCTCGGCCGCGTATGGCGCCGCGACGCTCGCCATCACCGTGCTCTTCGCGATGCTCATCATCTTCGCGGACGCGCTCTTCGCGCGCTGGAACGTGAACGCGAGCTCGCCGTGGTTCTCGGTCGTCTTCCTGTTCTTCGCGATCCTCGCGTTCAACCCGCTCCGCAACCGGCTCCAGACGCTCGTGGACCAGATCTTCGACCGCGACCGCGCCGGCTACCGCGAGGCGGTGCGGAACATCTCCGAGGCGATGGTCTCGATGCTCTCGCTCTCCGAGATCGGCGAGCGGCTGGTCCTCGCGCTCACCGGCTCGATGGGCGTCGAGCGCGCCATGGTGCTGCTCCTCGACGAGGACGCGCGCGCCTTCCGCCCGGCCGCGCGGCGCGGCACCTGGGAGGACGACGTGCGGGACTTCGTGCTGCCGGTCGATCACACCATCGCGAAGCACCTGTGGATGCGCCGCCAGGAGCTCGCACGCGCGGACTTCGACGACACCACCGACCCGGAGACGCGCGAGCTCTGCTGGGACGTCTACGACTCGCTCGACGTGAAGCTGCTCGTCCCGATCCTGTTCGGCGTGGACCTGCTCGGCGTGATCGCCGTCGGCGCCAAGCTCTCGGGCGAGCGGCTCGGCCCCGACGACCGCCAGCTGCTCCGCACGCTCGCGAACCAGAGCGCCATCGCGATCGAGAACGCCCAGGCCTTCGACGAGATCGCGAAGCTCAACGAGAACCTCGAGGCGCGCGTCGACGAGCGCACGCGCGAGCTGCGCGACACGCAGGCGCAGCTCATGCAGAGCGAGAAGATGCGCTCGCTCGGCCAGCTCGTGGCGGGCGTCGCGCACGAGCTCAACAACCCGATCGGCTTCGTCCACGCGAACCTCCAGCTGCTCTCGGGCTACATCGAGAAGCTGGTGCTCGCCCAGCTCGACGGCGGCAACGTGGAGAGGCCGCGCGATGCGATCCAGAAGCTGCTGGTCCGCAGCCGGGAGGGAACCGAGCGCGTGAAGAAGATCGTGCAGGACCTCCGCACCTTCTCGCGCATGGACCAGGCCGAGCTCGCGGACACGGACCTGAACCGCGAGCTGCACCGCACGCTCGGGCTGATGGAGGCGCGCTTCAAGGACGGCATCCGGCTCGACACCGAGTTCGGCCCGCTCCCCCCGGTGCGCTGCTATCCCGCCCAGCTGAACCAGGTGTTCATGAACCTGCTGATGAACGCCTGCGACGCGCTCGGCTCGGGCGGCACGGTGAGCGTGCGGACGCGCGCCACGGCCTTCGGCGTCGAGCTCGACTTCGAGGACTCGGGCCCCGGCATCGCGCCGCACGTGCGCGAGCGCATCTTCGAGCCCTTCTTCACCACGAAGCCGGTCGGGCAGGGCACCGGGCTCGGGCTCTCGATCTCGCACGGCATCGTGGAGCGCCACGGCGGGCGCCTCACCGTGGACTGCCCGTCCGAGGGCGGTACGGTGTTCCGCGTCGAGCTGCCGCTGGTGGCGTCGCCGCCGGCGGAGTAGGAGGCGGTGATGCGACTCGGTCTGAACCTCGGCTACTCGGGCGCCGGCATGAAGCTTCCCGTCGAGCTGGTGCGCCGCGCCGAGGCGCTCGGCTTCGACTCGGTCTGGAGCGCCGAGGCGTACGGCTCCGACGCGGTCACGCCGCTCGGCTACCTGGCCGCGCTCACCGAGCGGATCCAGCTCGGCACCGCGATCATGCAGATGCCGGCGCGCACGCCGGCCATGACCGCGATGACCGCCATGACGCTCGACCAGCTCTCCGGCGGCCGCTTCCTGCTCGGGCTCGGGCCCTCCGGCCCGCAGGTGGTCGAGGGCTGGCACGGCGTGCCCTACGGCAAGCCGCTCGAGCGGACGCGCGAGTACGTCGCCATCATCCGGCAGATCCTCGCGCGCGAGAAGCCGGTCGAGCACCACGGCGAGCACTACGACGTGCCGAACACCGGGCCGGGCACGACCGGGCTCGGCAAGCCGCTGAAGAGCATCCTCCACGGCCGCCGCGACATGCGGATCTTCACCGCCTCGATCGGGCCGGCCGGCATCCGGACGAGCGGCGAGGTGGCCGACGGCCTGATCCCGGTCTGGATGAGCCCCGAGCGCATGGACCTGATCCTCCCGCACGTGAAGGAAGGCATCACGAAGGCGGGCGGCGGCAAGCGCGTCGAGGACTTCCGCATCGCGCCCTTCGTCACGTGCGTGCTGGGCGACGACCTCGAGAAGTGCCGCCTGCCGGTGAAGGGGATGCTCTCGCTCTACGTCGGCGGCATGGGGGCGCGCGGCAAGAACTTCTACAACGACTACGCGAAGCGCCTCGGCTACGAGGCAGAGGCGAAGACCATCCAGGACCTCTATCTCGACGGCAAGAAGCTCGAGGCGCTGGCGGCCGTGCCCGACCGCTTCGTGGACGAGGTCGCGCTGGTGGGGCCGGCCGGGCGCGTCCGCGAGCGGCTCGCGGCATGGCAGGCAGCGGGCGTGACGGATCTCATCGTCGGGGCCGGCCAGCCCGAGGCGCTCGAGCTCCTCGCCGAGGCGGTGCTCTGAGGCACGTCGCCGCATTCCTGCTCTCGGCGCTCCTCGCCGCGGCCGCGTCCGGCGAGTCGAAGAACGGCTTCCCGCTCGACCGCGCCCGCGTTCCGGCCGGAGAGATCCTCGACGGCGGCCCCGGGCGCGACGGCATCAAGAGCGTCGACGCGCCGGCGTTCGCGGACGCCGACGCCGTCGACTGGGTGGCTCCGCCGAACCCGGTGCTCGGCGTCGCGCTCGGCGAGGAGGCGCGCGCGTACCCCGTGCACGTGATGGACTACCACCAGATCGTGAACGACGAGATCGGCGGGCGGCCGGTCGTCGTCACGTACGACCCGCTCGCCGGCGTGCCGCGCGCGTTCGACGCCCGCGTCGACGGCAAGCGGCTGCGCTTCGGCGTCTCCGGCCTGCTCCACAATCACAACTTCCTGCTCTACGACCGCGAGACCGAGAGCCTCTGGCTCCAGTTCACCGGGGAGGCGCTCTCCGGGCCCCTCGCCGGCAAGCGGCTCGAGCCGCTCCGCATCCGCCAGGAGCGCTTTGCCACCTGGCGCTCGCGGCACCCGAAGACGCGCGTCCTCGAGCGCCCCTTCCCGAAGCGGATCGACTATCGCTACACGCCCTTCAAGGCGTACATCGTGCAGGACTCGACGCTGTTCCCGGTGAAGGCGAAGGACGAGCGCTTCCACGCCAAGGAGATGGTGTGCGGCGTGGTGGTCGATGGACGGCCGCGCGCGTACCTCGGCTCGCTCGTGACCGCGGCCGGGGGCGAGATCGACGACACGGTCGGCGGCCGCAAGCTCCACGTCGCCTACGACACCCAGGAGGCGGTGTTCATGTGGGACGTGCCCGAGGACGTCGAGGTGGTGGAGGCGTACTGGTTCGCGTGGAAGGCGTTCCATCCCGACACCCAGGTGTGGAACGACCCGGGGGCGGAGAAGCCGGCGACGGAGTAGCCGGCCCCGTTTCCGGTCAGTGTGCGGCGGTCGCTTTGCCGTCACTCGGGAAGCAGCTCGCGCGCCGCGAAGCACTCCGGGCCGAGGCACTCCTCGTAGGCCTTGCGCAGCTTTGCCAGCACTCGCCGGTTCACGGGCGCGGGGACGCGGTGGCGCTCCGCCAGCGCGACGACGTGCTCGTGGTAGGCGTCGGCCTCGAGCGGCAGGCCGTGGCGCAGCGCGGTCCAGACGTGGTTGTAGAGCGGGAGCGCTCGCGCGCCCGCGCCGCGCGCCAGCGCCTCGCGCTGGAACGCGATCTCCTCGGCCAGCGTGCGGTCGCGCGCGTCGCAGGGCGAGGCGTCGATGCCGGCCGCGGCGAGCGCGGCGGCGGCCTCCTCGAGGAGCCGCACCTTCACGTCGACGAAAGCGGGACCGGCGTGGTCCGGCCGCCGCACGAGCGCGTTCGGCGCGCTCATCAGGTTGATGCAGAGCTTGAGCCACTTGTCGCGCGAGATCGCGTCCGAGACCGACACGTCGAGGCCGCCGCGGCGGAGCAGGGCGGCGACCTCCTCGACGGCGGGGCTCCGTCCGCCGGGATGGAGCCCCACCACCGTGCGCGGCGCCCGCTCGAGCTGGAGGCGGACGCGGTCGTCCGCGAGACGCGTCACGGTCTCGCGCCAGACGCCGCCGATCGCGCACGAGACGTGCCGCGCGGCGAGCGCCTCGCTCGCCACGCCGTTCTGGAAGGTCACGAAAGGCGCCTCGGCGCCCGCGAAGGCGCGCGCGACGTCCTCGACGGCCTCCGCGCGCGTGCAGACGAAGACGGGGGCCCGCGCGCTCTCCGCCCACGCGCGCTCGGCCGTCGCGCGCACCGCGACGCCGATGCGCGCGGGCGACGCGGGGGCCTCGGCCGAGAGCCCGCGCGCGGACAGCAGGCGCGCCGCCTCCGGCCGCCGCGTCACGAGCAGCACCGCGACGCCTGCGCGCCCGAGCCGCGCGGCGAGGGCGAGACCCACCGAGCCCGCGCCCACGACCGTGGCGGCGGCAGCCGGCCCGCTCACGGCCGCCGCCCGAGCACGGCGCGCAGCGCGATGCGCTCCGCCCCGCGCCGCACCACGATCTCGACCTCGCTGCCTTCGCTCTGCGCGCGCAGCAGCGCCGCGAGCTCCTCGAGGCTCGCGACGGACGCGCCCGCGAAGGACACGATCACGTCTCCCGCCGCGAGGCCCGCGCGCTCGGCCGGGCTGCCCGGGATCACCGCCGCGATGCGCGCGCCGGGCGGGCCCGCGGCGCCGAACGCGGGCACCGTGCCGAGCCAGGGGCGTCCGCCGCCCTCGTGCGGGGTCGTCGGGGGGCGCGGCGCGGGCGCCGCCGCCGCGTAGCGCGGCCGCTCGCGCGCCTCGGCGAGCGCGAGCGCCGCGTCCGCGGCGAGGCCGAGCACGCGGGCCGCGCCCTCGCTGCGCAGCTCCTCCGCGCGGTCGAGCGGCGTGTGATACGCCTCGTGCACGCCCGTCGTGAAGAAGAGCGCGGGGATGCGCGCCGCGTGGAAGCTCGAGTGGTCCGAGGGCCCGTGGCTCCCGTCGACGAAGGAGACCGCGAGCCCGCGACGCTCGGCGAGGCGCCGCACCAGGTCCGCGAACGCCGGCGCCGTCTCCGCGCCGTACGCGCTCACGCCGGCCTCGCCGAGGCGGCCGATCATGTCGAGATTGATCATCCCGACGACTTCGCTCGGCTGCGCCTCGCTGCGCGCTCCGCTTGCGGCGACGACTTCGCTCGGCTTCGCGAGCTCCTCGACGTAGCGCGCGGATCCGATGAGGCCCGCCTCTTCGGCGGTGAAGGCCACGAAGACGAGCGTGCGGGCGGGGCGCGGGCCCGCGGCGAGCGTGCGCGCGAGCGCGACCAGGCCGGCGGCGCCCGAGGCGTTGTCGTCCGCGCCCGGGTGCACCTCGCTCCCGGCCGCGGGCGAGAGCGAGCCGAACTCGCCGCGCCCGAGGTGGTCGTAGTGCGCGCCGATCACGACCTGCTCGTGCGCCCGCTCGGGGTCGCTGCCCGGGAGCCGGGCGATCACGTTCGCGACCTCGCCCTCCCGGCGCGCGATCGCGACCGCGCCCGCGAGGCGCGGGCGCAGCGCGAGCGGCTCGCGCGCGTCCGCGCGGCGCACCCACTCCGCGAGCTCGGTGCCCGCGAGCCGGGCCACGCGCTCCGCCCCGCTCTTCGAGAGCGCGAGCGCGATCACGCCGGCGGAGGAGGCCGTCGGCAGCGCCCCGCTCGGAGGCGGGAAGCCGCCGTCCTCGTCCTTCGGGACGAAGAGCACCGCGCGCGCGCCGTGGCGGCGCGCCGTCGCGAGCTTCAGCGAGCGCTGGGCGAGCGCGCGGCCGCGGCGCTCGTCGAAGACGGGATCGCTCGGCCGTCCGTCGAGCACGAGCAGCACGGCGCCGCGGGCGTCGAGCCGCGCGTAGTCGTCCCAGCCCGATTCCGGATCGCTGATGCCGTGGCCCGCGAACACCGCCTCGCCCGCGAAATGCCCGCTCTCGCTCGCGAGCAGCGCGCGGAAGTCGCGCTCGGGTGCGAGCACCTGGCCCCCGACCGTGAGCCGCTGCTCCCGGGCCGCGATCGCGACCGGCATGCGGAACGACTGCAGGAAGCCGCCGTCGGGAGCGCCGCCCTCGAGGCCCGCCTCGGCGAAGCGCTCGGCCAGGAAGCGCGCGGCCGCCTCCAGGCCGGCGGTGCCGAGGCCGCGGCCCTCGCGCGCCGGATCGGCGAGCCAGGCGGCGTCCGCCGCCCACGCCGCGGCGTCGACGCCGCGCGCCTCGGCGAGCGGCTCCCGCCAGCGCGCCTGCGAGGCGCAGGCGAGCGCGAGCACGAGCGGGAGCAGGAGCCTGGCGAAGCGGCGCACGGCGCGAGGATGGGAGACGCGCCGCCGCGTGCAAGCTCCCGGCTAAGCTCCCGCCGTGTCGGAGCGCGCGGGCGTCCTGATCGTCGGCGGCGGCATCGTCGGCACCGCGCTCGCGTGGGCGCTCGCCGAGCGCGGCGTCTCCGGCGTCGTCGTCGTGGACCTCGACCTCGCCGGCGTGTACGCCTCTTCGGAGCTGAATGCGGGCGGGGCCCGCGCCACCTGGTGGCAGCCGGTGAACGTCGAGACGTGCCGGCTCACGCTCGACTTCTTCCGCGCGCACGCCGTCGAGTTCGGCTTCCGCGAGCACGGCTACCTCTGGCTCTACGAGGACGAGGCGCTCTTCGCGACCGCGCGCGCGAAGCGCACGCTCCAGAACGCGGCCGGGCTCGGTGTCGAGCTGCTCGCGCCGTCCGAGGTGCGCGCGCGCTTCCCGATCCTCGACCGCGGCCTCGAGCGCCTGATCGGCGCGACCTTCTCGCCGCGCGACGGGCTCGTGAACCCGAACGCGGTCCGCGCCTGGTTCCGGAGCCGGGCGCGGGAGCGCGGCGTCGTGTTCCGCGACCGCGACTACGTGACGGGGGTCCACACCGAGCGCGTGACCGGCCAGGGCGGGCGGCTGCGGCGCGTCGCCGCGCTCGACGTGGTGCGCGTGAAGCGCGGGGGTGCCGGCGATCCGTCGGGCACGCTGCGCGAGATCCTCACCACGCATCGCGTGCCGGCGGGCGCCGTCGCCGGCGAGGAGCGCGTCGCATGCGAGGTGGTGGTGAACTGTCTCGGGGCGTGGTCGTCGCTCCTCATGGCGAAGCTCGGTGTGCCCGACGTGACGGAGCCCGTGCGCCGCCAGCTCTCGCTCGTCGACGTCCACCGCGAGGACCTGGCGCCGGGCGTCGCGCTCGAGCGCCTCGGCATGATCGTGCTGGCGAGCGGGCTCTACTTCCATCCCGAAGGCGCGCACGTGCTCGCGGGCTACTCCACGCCCGACGAGGCGCCCGGCTACGACTTCGACTACGACGGCGGCGAGTTCTTCGAGAGCGAGATCTGGCCGCGGCTCGCGGAGCGCTCGAGCAGCTTCGAACGCTGCGGTCACGTGCGCGGCTGGGCGGGCCTCTACGACGTGACGCCCGATCGGAGCGGCATCGCGGGCGCCGTGCGCGGCTTCGCGAACCTGTTCGAGGCGCGCTCGTTCACCGGACGCGGCGTGATGCAGTCCTACGGCATCGCGCGCGCGATGGCGGGCCTCGTCGCCACGGGCCGCTTCGAGGAGGTGGACCTGTCGCCCCTCGCGCGCGACCGCTTCGACGAGCCCGCGCGCTGGGTGAAGGAGGACCTCCACATCTAGGTGTCGAGTGCGTTCGTCACGGCTGCGGGTGGTCGGGCTCGAAGGGGCCGCTGGAGACCGGTACCCGCTCCGGCTCCAAGAAACGGGTGATGTCGCCTCCGCGTGCACCGGTCTCCAGCGGCCGGAAC
>Ga0075327_1000054_pt1 | contig 25098 bp, 20 predicted proteins | sample MayberrySE_Catta_2_FD_120056 | JGI IMG/M metagenome (GOLD analysis project Ga0075327, IMG submission 120056) | Natural and restored wetland microbial communities from the San Francisco Bay, California, USA, that impact long-term carbon... | ecosystem: Environmental > Terrestrial > Soil >...
CGCCGGCCGGGCTCGGGTCGGAGGCGGGCGCCGGCGCTGGCGCGCGGCGTTCGCTCAGGCGCTGCAGCAGGACGAAGAAGGCCGGCACGAACAGCACCGCGATCAGGGTCGAGGCGAGCATGCCGCTCGCGACCGTGATGCCGATCGAGCGCCTGGCGTTGGCGCCGGCGCCGGTCGCGAACACCAGCGGCAGCACGCCCAGGATGAACGCGAACGAGGTCATCAGGATCGGCCGCAGGCGAAGCCTTGCGCCCTCGACCGCCGCGTCGACCAGCGGCATGCCACGATCGTGGGCCTGCTTCGCGAACTCGACGATCAGGATCGCGTTCTTCGCGGCGAGGCCGATCAGCGTGATGAGCCCGATCTGCGCGAAGAGGCTGTTCTCGAAGCCGCGCATGAACAGCGCGAGGAAGGCGCCGAACACCGCGATCGGGATGCCGAGCAGCACGCTGAAGGGCAGCGACCAGCTCTCGTACTGGGCAGCCAGGATCAGGAACACGACGAGCAGCGAGAGGCCGAAGATCGCGCTCGCCGGGACGCCCTCCTGCGCCACCTTCTCCTGGAACGACATGCCGTTGTAGTCGAAGCCCATCTCGCGCGGCATCGTCTCGGCGAACACTTCTTCGAGCGCGGCCATCGCTTGCGCCGAGCTCACGCCGGGCTTCGCCGTCGCGTTGATCTGAGCGGCCCGGTACTGGTTGAAGCGCATCGTGAACTCGGGCCCCGAGGCCCCCTGCATGGCGACGAGCGCCGAGAGCGGCACGCTCCCCCCCGCGTCGTTCAGCACCCGGAACTGCCCCACGTTGTCGGCGCGCGTGCGGAAGTCGCCCTCGGCCTGCACGTACACCTGCCAGGTGCGGCCGAAGCGGTTGAAGTAGTTCACGAAGTAGCCGCCCATGAAGGCCTGGAGCGTCTGGTACACGCTCTCGATCGCGACGCCCTGCTTGAGCACCTTGTCGCGGTCGACGTCGGCGAAGAGCTGCGGCACGTCGGCCACGAACACCGTGCTCGCCGTCGCGATCTCCGGGCGCTTCCTCACCTCCGCGAGGAAGCGCTGCGTCTGCTCGGCGAGGAACGTGGGCGTTCCGCCGGAGCGGTCCTCGAGCATGAACGTCACGCCGCCGGCCGTGCCGACGCCGGCGATCGCGGGCGGGGGGAAGGCGAAGGCGAGGGCGGCCGGCACCTGCGCGAGCTTGGCGTTCAGGTTCGCCTTGATCGCGGTGTACTGCTCCTCGGGCTCCGTGCGCTCGCCCCACTCTTCGAAGGTCACGAAGAAGAACGCGTTGTAGGTCGCGTACACCGTCGAGAGCAGGCTGAAGCCGACCACCGTGTTGTAGCTCGCGACGCCGGGCGTCTCGGCGAGGATCTGCTCGATCTGCCGGCACACGGCGTCGGTGCGCTGGAGCGACGCCGCGTTCGGGAGCTGGACGGCGAGATAGAGGTAGCCCTGGTCCTCCTCGGGCAGGAAGCCGCTCGGCAGCCGCGAGCCCAGGAACCCGGTCAGCACGGTCACGCCGACGAGCAGCAGCATCGCGCGCGCCGACTTCCGGATCAGGATGCCGCACCAGTGCACGTAGCCCTCGGTGGCGCGGCCGAAGACGCGGTTGAACCCGCGGAAGAAGGCGCCGAGCGGGCCCCGCGCCTCCTTCTTCGGGCGCAGCAGCAGCGCCGCGAGCGCCGGGGAGAGCGTGAGCGCGTTGAAGGCCGAGAGCAGCACCGAGACCGCGATCGTGACGGCGAACTGCTGGTAGAGGCGGCCGGTGATGCCCGGGATGAACGCGGTCGGCAGGAACACGGCCGCCAGGATCAGCGCGATCGCGACGACGGGGCCCGACACCTCGGACATGGCCTTCAGCGTGGCGTCCCGCGGCGAGAGCCCGTGCTCGATGTGGTGCTCCACCGCCTCCACCACCACGATCGCATCGTCCACCACGATGCCGATCGCGAGCACGAGAGCGAGGAGCGAGATCGTGTTGATCGAGAAGCCGAAGACCGGGAAGAACACGAACGTGCCGATGAGCGACACCGGCACCGCGAGCAGCGGGATCAAGGTGGCGCGCCAGCCCTGGAGGAAGACGAACACCACGAGGATCACGAGGACGATCGCTTCCCAGAGCGTGTGCAGGATCTCGGTGATGCCCTCGGTCACTGCGAGCGTCGTGTCGAGCGAGATCTCGTAGTCGAGGTCGGGCGGGAAGCGCTGCTTCAACTCCTCCATCAGCGCCCTCGCCTCGTTCATGCTCTGGATCGCATTCGAGCCGGGCTTCTGGTAGATCGCGACGATCGCGGCGGGCTTGCCGTTGAGCCGCCCCGTCACGTTGTAGACCTGCGCGCCGAGCTCGACGCGCGCCACGTCGCGCACGCGGATCAGCGAGCCGTCCGGCAGCGCGCGCACGACGATGTCGCCGAACTCCTCCTCGGTGGTGAGGCGGCCCTGTGCGCGGACCGTGTACGTGAACTCCTGTCCGGCAGGCACGGGCTCGCCGCCCACCTGGCCGGCCGGGTTCACCGTGTTCTGCTTGCGGATCGCGGACACGATCTCGGGCACCGTGATGCCGCGCTGGGCGAGCACGTCGGGTCGCACCCACATCCGCATCGCGTACTGGCCGGCGCCGAAGATCGACACCTGGCCCACGCCGTACGACCGCGACATCGGATCGTTCACGTTGATGTACGCGTAGTTCGCGAGGAACTCGGCGTCGTAGGTGCCGTTCGGCGAGTAGAGCGAGAAGAGCGCGAGCGGGCTCGTGGTCGACTTCTTGATCGTGACGCCGTAGTTGCGGACGTCCTCGGGCAGCTGCGACTCCGCCTGCGACTGCCGCATCTGCGAGAGCACCTGGTCGATGTTTGGATCGGTGCCGACCTCGAAGTAGACGTAGAGCGTGCTGTTCCCGGCGTTCGTGTTCACCGAGTACATGTAGATGGAGTCGTCGACGCCGCTCATCTGCTGCTCGAGCGGTGTCGCGACGGCCTGCTCGGCGGTGAGGGCGTCCGCGCCGACGTAGGTCGTGGAGAGCTGGATCGCGGGCGGCGCGATGTCGGGGAACTGCGCGATCGGCAGCTGGACGATCGCGACGACGCCGAGCAGCACCGTCAGGATCGAGATGACGATCGCGACGATCGGGCGGCGGACGAAGAAGGACGACACTCAGCTCCCCGCCGCGGCTTCCGGGGACGCCGCAGGGGGGGCGGCCACCGCGGGCGGCGGCGCGCCGGCGAGCTCGGGCGGCGCGGGCGTCGCCGCGACCACCATGCCCGGCCGCGCCTTCTGGAACCCCTCCACCACGACGCGCTCCCCGGCGGACACGCCCTGCGTGATCACCTGGAGCGTTCCCCAGACGGGGCCCGTCGAGACGGTGCGGATCTCCACCTTCTCGTCGGGGCCGACCACCATGAGCTGCGGCACGCCCTGGAGGCTCTGCACCGCGCGCTGCGGCACGACCGCCGCGTTCTTCGCGACGTCCGCCTCGACGCGGACCCTCGCGTACTGGCCCGGCCGAAGCAGCTGGCGGGGGTTCGGGAACTCTCCCTTCACGGTGATCGTGCCGGTGGTCGGGTCGATCTCGCGGCCGGCGAGGTACGCCGTGCCGCGGTGCGGATAGAGCGAGCCGTCCGCGAGTACGAGCTGGAGCGTGTCCTCGTCGAAGCGGCCCCGTTCCACCGCGACCTGCACGCGCGACGCGTAGCGCAGGTACTCCTGCTCGCTCAGCGGGAACGAGACGCGGATCGGGTCGAGCTGCGAGACGCTCGTGAGCGGCTCCGGGTCGGACGGGCTCACGAAGTCGCCGAGCTGCTTCTTCGCGACGCCCACCACGCCGGCGATCGGCGAGCGGATCTCGGTGAAGCTGCGATCGATGCGGGCCTTCTCGACCGCCGCGCGGGCGGCCTGGAGCGCGGCCTCGTTCGAGCGCAGGCGCTGGACCGCGGTGTCGTACTCCTGGCGGCTCACCGCGCCCGATTCGACGAGCGGCGTGTAGCGCTCGACGTCGAGCCGCGCGAGCTCGAGCGCCGCCTCGGCGCGGCCGCGGTCTCCCCGCGCCTGGTCGAGCTCGGCCTGGAAGGGCCGGGGATCGATCCGGAAGAGCAGCGCGCCCGCCTCGACGCGGGCGCCCTCGCGGTAGTCGCGCGACACGAGGTAGCCGGGGACCTGCGCGCGGATGTCTGCGTCGACGGCGCCCTCCGTGGTCCCGAGCCACTCGAGCATGACGGGCACGTCCCGCGGGACCACCTCGACCACCAGCACCTCGGGCGGAGGAGGTGAGGCGAGATCCCCCTCTCCGCACCCGGAGACGAGACAGAGTGCCCCGATCAGACCCGCGAGACGACCTGGATTCAGCATGGCGCTCCTCGTGTGCAACGGACGGGCCAAGGGACGCTAGCCTGCCGCCCGCCATGTCCGCCGCTCTCGAAGATCCGCAGCACCCCGGCCGCTACGCGCGCTTCGTCGGGCGCCTCGATCCGGGCGAGCGCGTGGGCGAGCTGCTCTTCGGGCTCATCATGGTCCTCACCTTCACGCTCGGGGCCGGGATCGAGCTCGCGGGCGATCGCGACGCCACGAGCGAGCTCCTGGTCGCGGCGCTCGGCTGCAACGCCGCGTGGGGCATCATCGATGGCGCGCTCTATCTGATGGCGCGGCTCTCCGAGCGGGGCCGGCTCCACCGGCTGGTGAAGGCGATCCAGGGCGCGCCGAGCCAGGAGCAGGCGCTGGCGCTGATCGACGAGGAGCTCGACGAGCGGCTTCCCGCGGTCGTTCGGGCGGAGGTGCGGGCCGATCTGGACGCGCACGTGCTCGAAGGCCTGCGCGGAACGCAGCTCGGGCCGAACCGCGTGACGGCAGCGGACCTCTGGGCCGCGCTCGCCGTCTTCTGGCTGGTGTTCCTGACCGCGCTGCCGGCGGCGCTGCCCTTCCTCGTGATCCCCGATGCGCAGATCGCGATGCGCGTCTCGAACGCGATCCTGATCGCTCTCCTCTTCTACGTCGGCTGGCGTTGGGCGGGCTACACCGGCGCGACCCCCTGGCGCACCGGCCTGTTCATGGCGCTGCTCGGCGTCGCGCTCGTGGTCGTGGCGATCGCGCTCGGCGGTTAGATCGGACGAGCGTGGCACTCCGGACCGCGTGGGCGGGGAGGCGACGGCGTAGGGTCAGTGCGCTCGGGGCGGCAGCAGGTAGAGCGTCATGGCGAAGATCAGGTAGACCATCAGCAGCAACACGCCGACGAACCAGGCCGAGCGGCCGCTGTTCGTGACGAGGGACGCCGTGAAGGTGGCGACCAGGATCATCACCACTGCGCCGGGCCAGAACTGCAGGTCCATCGGCGCCGGGCCGATGACGTAGCTGAGCAGGACCAGCACCGGGGCCACGAAGAGCGCGATCTGGGACGCGCTCCCCAGCGCGATGCCCACACTCAGGTCCAGGCGGTTCTTGCGCGCGCCGGAGAACGCCGACGCCATCTCCGCCGCGCCGCCCACCAGGGCCACGACGATGAAGCCCACGAACGCCGGGGTCATGCCGAAGGCCTCCGCTGCCTTCTGGACCGACTCGACGAACACCTCGCTCACGAGCGCGACGAGCAGCGTGACGCCGGCCAGGGTGGTCACGGCGAGACCCATGGGCCACGGCGCTTCGCCGGGCTCGGCGTGCTCCGCGCTGGCGAACAGCTCGCGGTGCGTCCTGAGTGAGAACAGCAGGCCCAGCCCGTAGGCCGCGATGAGCAGCAGCGCCAGGCCCACGCTCAGCTGCCGGGTGAACGCCGCCCCCTCCGTGAAGTCGGCTTGCGAGACCGCAGATGGAATCAGCAGCGCGATCGTGGCCAGGAAGAGCAGGCTCGCCTGGAGCCGGGCGTTGATACGGTTGTACTCCTGCACGTGATGCCCGAGTCCGCCGAGCAGGAACGACGCGCCCAGCATGAACAACGTGTTGGTGACGATCGCGCCGGCGATGGACGCCTTCACCAGCATGTACTGGCCGGCGCCCAGGGCGGTGAGCCCGATGACCAGCTCGGTCAGGTTCCCCAGCGTGGCGTTCAGCAGCCCGCCCACCGTATCGCCCGTCCGCGCCGCCACGGATTCGGTGGCATGACTCAGCAACGCCGCCAGTGGCACGATGGCCAGGATGGACAGCACGAACAGCAGCGTGTGCGCTTCGGGCTCGACCTTCTGGCCGACCAGTACCACGGGTACGAAGCCGAGCAGCCAGAGCAGGGGATTGTGACGGATCTCCTGCAGAAGACGGCTCATTGCAGGCGCCGAGCGTAGGAGACCAGGGTCTGCGTCGCCTGCCGCGTACCCGGGCCTCGGGAAGGTTCTATGCTCCCTCGGGTTTCCTCGAGAATGGGCTCGGAGGACGGATCGGCTTGGATCTGGTCTACGTGATTCTCGACCTCGTCCACCTCTTCGCGCCCGCGCCGCCGGGCTGAGCCCTCGATGGGGAGTTGGTTCGAGGCCTATCTCCGGCGGCGCTACGCCTGGCTCCTGGCCCTCTTGATCGCCGCCATCGGCGTCGAACCTGCGCTCGAAGCCATGGGACTGCGCGCCCGTGCACTCGAGTGGATGCTGGCGCTCGCACTGCTCGCGGCAATCGTGGGCAGCTGGCGTGCGCGGGTTTCTCGGGTCTTCCTCCTCGGCTTCGGCGCGGCGCTCGTCGCCTGGCTCGCGCTCCACGTCGCCCGCTTCGGTCCGGGGCCTTCGCTCGCCCCGGCCCTGCTCGGCGGAGCCGGGCTCGCGATGGCCGCGCTCCTCCTGGCCGGCGTCCTGGCCGAGGGCCGCGTGGACGCCGAGCGGGTCTGCGCGGCGCTGTGCGTCTACCTGCTCGCAGGCATCGCCTTCGGCGGCTTCTTCGCGGCACTCGAAGCGCTCGCCCCAGGCTCGCTGGCCGGGCCCGCGCCGATCGACCTCGACGACGCGGTCTACTTCTCCTTCGTGACGCTCGCGACGCTCGGCTACGGCGACATCACGCCGGCCGCCTCCGCCCCGCGCGCGCTGGCCGTGCTCGAAGCCGTGTTCGGCCAGCTCTACCTGGCGGTCCTGATCGCACGACTCGTGAGCCTGTACGCTCGCGAACGCTGAGAGCGCCGCGCACGAACAACGGCCCGTTCTGACGGGCGCGAGTGCGCGCTCGAGTCGCTACGGGATGGCGTGGGAGCGTCCGACCCTATTTCGGCGTGACGGCCGTGCCGCGCACCTCGGTGCAGGTGTGGCTCCACAGGATCCAGCGCTGCGTGTAGGTGTCGGAGGTGACGTTCACGAGCGCGGTCGCGCCGGGTGCGCTCAGGATCGCGTCGCGAACCGCGTTGTCGGTTCGGTTGCCGCCCGACACCGGCAGGATCATGAGCAGCTCCACCAGGCAGTCGGAGCCGCGGACGCCCTCCTCCACCACCGTGTAGCCGCCCGGGGCGAGGGGGATCGTGGACGGGGCGATGCCGCCCGGGTAATGGGTGCAGCCGGACAGGAAGAGCAGAGCTCCGATCAGGACGGATGCGATTCGCACGTTCTCCCTCGTTGATTCCCGCGCTCTTGGGTCTCTCGTGGAGCGGGCCGGCGGGTCGCTGCCCGTCTCAGCGCACGGTCACCTCGACCCGGCGGTTGCTGCGGCGACCTGCCACGGTCTGGTTGCTCTCGGCGGGGAACTCGGAGGAGAAGCCGAGCGGCGCCAGCCGCTCCCGGGGGACGCCCTTCGAGACCAGGTAGCTCGCCACGTTCTGCGCCCGCTCGTAGGAGAGCCGCTGGTTGACGGCGTCGCCGCCCGTGGCGTCGGCGAAGCCGCGCACGTGGATGCCCGCGGTGGGGTCTGCCGCCACCTTCTCCACGAACCAGTCGAGCTCCTGGTAGCCCTCGGGCTCGATCACGGCGCTTCCCACGTCGAAATAGACGACCGCCGCGTAGCGGCTCGCCTCCTCGCGCTGGGCGGCCGCCTCGCTCTCGAGGCGCTGCGTCTCCTCTTCGTAGGTCTTCTCGTAGAGGGGGCTGGTGCCGCAGCCGAGGAGGGCGGCGAGGGCGAAGGCCGGGGCCAGGCGCGCGAGGGGCTTCACCTCACGCCCCCCCGCTCGAAGACCGCGACCACCTCCTCCACGGAGAGGAGCCCATCGCGGTTGGCATCCACCGTGTCGAAGTCCGCGAAGCGCACGCGCACGAACTCGTAGAGGGAGATCCGTTCGTCCCCGTCCGCATCGGCGCCGCGGAAGTCCTCGGGGAAGGCCACGGCCTTCTCGAGCTCCGGCCAGGTCATGAAGCCATCGCGGTCGGAATCTGCGAAGAAGAAGATCTCGACCATGCGCGAATGGAACTCCGCGCGATCGACTCCCCCGTCGTCGTTCGCATCGGCTTCGGCATGGGCCCTACGCGGGTCGTAGGGCTGGGCCTTGCCCTCCTCTGCGGCTGCGGAGCTCGCGAGAGCCAGCAGCACGAAGACGGCCATGCTGGTTGCGAAGCGCACGGGGCGTCCTCCGGGAGCGGCGGGGGTCCTCACGACTGGACGCTCCAGCTGCCGTCCGGCTGACGGCAGGCCGTGCCGTACGTCTCGTGCTGCTCGCCGCCGACGTTGATGTCCTGTGTGTAGCGGCGGCAGTACTGACCGCCGGAGATCTGGTAGGTCTGGGTCGGGGTGATGCGGCCCGAATTGCCCGTGTCCGGGTTGCTCCATGCGACCGCCTCGCCGGTGCGGGCGTTCTCGAAGGCGCGCTGCGCGGCCTCGGCGGCCATGCGCTTGTCGCGGTCGTCGAGCCTGTGGCCGACGTAGCCGCCGAGCAGCGCTCCGCCCACCGCGGAGGCAACGATGGCCGCCGGATTGCCATGCGCGAGCACGGCGATGCCTGCGCCCAGCGCGGCGCCGCCCACGCTGCCGAGCACGGCCTTCGGGTTCTCCCGATAGGTCTCCTTCACGGTGGCGCACGAGCTGAAGAGCAGCGCCAGGCCGAGCAGCACGGCCAGTCCGACCCGACGGCGTCCCGTCCCGATCATCACGGCATCCCCCGAGGCCCCAGCGGGCCGCGGCGTTCATTAGCGCATTCCCTGCGGAGGGTCGCCCCTCATTGAAGCCACCGCGGTGACGTCGCTGCGCACTTCCGCCTCGTCCGTCTCGAGACCGACACGTCGACCTGCTGCACCTGGCTGCTCGGGGAGCGGTCTCAGCGGCGGCGGCGGGTCGCGCGCGCGAGCGTCTCGGAGGGTCGTTCGCCGAACAGCGCGCGGTAGTCAGCCGCAAAGCGTCCGAGCTGCCGGAAGCCCCAGCGCATCGCGACGTCCGTGACCCGCGTCGTGCCGGGGTCCGCGGCCCGCAGCTCGCGCCGGACCTGGTTCAGGCGGCGCAGCCGCAGAACGCGGCCCGGCGGCATGCCGAGCTGCTCCTGGAAGGCGTATTCGAGCGTCCGCTCGCTGACTCCCGCCACCGAGCAGAGCTCGGCGAGAGACGGCACCGCGCGCTCTTGCGCGTCGAGGAACTCCTCGACGCGCCGCACGGCCGCGCGCCGGCGCGACCCCGAGGCGACGTGCGCGTCGGCGGGAGCCGGCGCGCGTCGCAGGCGGGCGGCGAGCTCCAGGAACTCGTTGCGAAGCGATTCCCGGCCCGCCGGCGCCAGATCGGACGCGAGCAGGGCGCTCGCGATCCGCTGGCGTAGAGCGTCCGCGTGCGCGACGGCGGGAGCGACGAGCCGGTTCTCCGACCGGGGCTCTTCCTCACCGCCCGAGAGGAGCCGCTCGGTTTGCTCGAGGGCATCCCGAGCCACCGCGAACGAGACGGCCTCGAGCGCGCCCCGCGTCGCGATCTCCCAGTCGCGGCCCAGCTCGATCACGCTGCGCGGGCCGAGCGGGATCCCACACCAGGTCGCCTCCGCGTCCAAGGCGACGGCCGAGAAGACGACGTAGCCGGGTGGCCGCGCGCAACGCACGCGTAGCGCCGCGCCCCAGTGCTCGCGGGCCAGCGCCACGACCCCATCCGAACGCTCGGTGAGCGCGCCCTCGAAGCGGCCGGCGCGGATCTGCACGTACTGGCGTCTCCGTTCGGGCTGGGCGGCGGAGAGCTCCTCCGCCTCCTCCGTGACGAGGTCCACGCGGCGGGCCGGGAGCGCTTGCGGAAAACGCACAGTCAGCTTCCGAGACGGGACGCTACCCGTGTCCGTTCGATTTCCAAGGGCCCGCAGATGCTTCGCCCGGCCGCTGGGGGGAACGACCGACGGGACGCGGCACGAGCGGTAGCTCGGGCCTTGCTCCATGCTTCCGCGCCCAGGAGTTCGAGTTGCCCGTTTCGCTCGCGCGCACCCGTCGCCTCGCCTTCGTCTCGTTGCTGCTGGCGACCGCCGCCCCCGCGCGCGCGGGCGAGGACCTGACACTCTGGAGTGACGGCGACAGCTACCTGCGGCCCACCCTCCAGGTCGACAGCGCCCTCTTCGCCGAGAAGAACGCCTGGTTCGGCGAGAGCCGCGCCAACGCGGGGGATCACGTCGACACCTGGGGCGAGTTCGGCGCGATGCCGGGTCTCGAAGGCGCCTTCGCGCTCGGCGAGCACGGCACGCTGCGCGGCCGCGTGAGCGGCGTCTGGACGACCACGCAGTTCGGCCTGGACGTCGCCGGATCGAACTTCGACGACCGGCACCCGAGCTCGCTGACCCTCGAGGACGCGTACGTCGGCTGGAGCTCGGGAGACCTGTTCCCAGCGCTCGGCAAGGACGCGATCGACCTCTCGGTCGGGTCCCAGAAGTACCAGGTCGGCACGGGCTTCCTGTTCTGGGACGGCGGCAGCGACGGCGGGTCGGAGCGCGGCGGCTACTGGATCGGCATGCGCAAGGCCTTCCAGATGACGGCCATCGCCAAGCTGAAGACCGGGCCGTTCCTGGGCGAGCTCGTCTACCTGCAACCGAACGACGTCCCCGACTCGAGCACCGACATCGTGGGCACGAACCTCGAGTGGACGTTCAGCGAGCGCGCCAAGGTGGGCGGGGGCTATTGGTACTTCGCCGACTCCGACCAGTTCCGCCGCGACGGGCTCGACGTGTTCGACGTGCGCGGCGAGGTCCACCCGCTCGACGGCCTGCCCGGGCTCGTGCTCTCCGCCGAGCTCGCCTACGAGCGGAACGGCAGCGTGAACGAGTCGTGGGGCGGCTACACCGAGCTCGGTTACGGCTTCGACGACGTCGCCTGGAAGCCGTACCTGAGCGTCCGCTACTCGAGCTTCACGGGCGACCGGGGGGGCGACGACCAGATCGAGGGCTTCGATCCGCTCTACTACGGCTTCCATGACTGGAACACCTGGTATCTGGGCGAGATCTTCGGGGAGTTCATCGGTACGAACCGGAACCTCGACGCCTATACCGTCCGGCTGCGCACGCAGCCCGCGGAGAGCTGGACGGTCAGCGTGGTCGGGCTGGCCTTCGTGCTCGACGAGTTCGCCACCGAGCTCCAGCCCCGCATCGGCGACCCGCGCGTCGTCGCGATCGAGGACAAGGATCTCGGGTACGAGGCGGATCTGACCGTCGACTGGGCGATGAACGAACACCTCACCTGGTCCGTGGTGCTCGCCGCGCTGTTCCCCGGAAACGGTCTCGAGGACGCCACGGGCGGCAACTCCGTCTGGATGCACGCGATGCTCTACGCTTCGCTCTCGTTCTAGGCGCGGCGTGGCGACCCCCGCCGCCAGCTCGGCGCCGAAGGCCCTCGGCCTCGCGGCGTGCACGGCGCTCGTGGTCGGCAACATGGTGGGCTCGGGCTTCTATCTGTCGCCCGCCGCGCTTGCGCCCTACGGAATGCTCGCGCCCCTCGCGTGGGTCGTGATGGGGATCGGTGCGATCTGCCTCGGGCTCTCGTTCGCGCGCCTGGCCCGGCTCGTCCCCGCGACCGGCGGCCCCTACGCCTACACGCGCGCCGCGTTCGGCGACTTCCCGGGCTTCCTGATCGCGTGGGGCTACTGGATCTCGATCTGGTGCTCGCTGCCCGCCATTGCGGTCGCGTTCACGGGCTACCTGATCGAGTTCGTGCCGGCCCTGCGCGGGAACCGGCCGCTCGCCATCGCCGTGACGCTCGGCGCGATCTGGAGCGTCACGCTCGTCAACCTGCGCGGGGTTCATTCGGCCGGCGCCTTCGCCCAGGTCACCACCTTCACGAAGCTCGTGCCGCTCGCGGTGATCGCACTCCTCGGCCTGTTCTTCGCGGACTTCGGCAATTTCTCCGAGTTCAATCCGAGCGGCCAGTCGCTACTCACGGCGAGCGCCTCGCTCGCGCCGCTCACCATGTTCGCGTACCTCGGGCTCGAGTCGGCGACGGTGCCCGCCGGCGACGTGCGGAACCCGGAGCGCACCATCCCCCGCTCCACCATGCTCGGCATCGGAATCGCCGCGCTCCTCTACGTGCTCGGGACGGTCGCGGTGATGGGCGTGCTGCCGCGCGAGCGGTTGATGGAGTCGCCCGCGCCGTTCGCGGACGCCGCGACCGCCATGGGCGGCCCGTGGGCCGGCGCCGTGCTCGGCGTCGCCGTGATGGTCTCTTCCCTCGGCGCGCTGAATGGCTGGACGCTGCTCATGGGCCAGGTGCCGATGGCGGCCGCGAAGGACGGGCTCTTCCCGGCCGTCTTCGGCCGCATCTCGCGCCGCGGCGTCCCCGCCTTCGGCATCGTGCTGTCGGTCTCGCTGTCAAGCGCGCTCCTTCTGATCGAGGCGAGCGGCGGGCCGGGCCTGGTCGGCTTCTACAGCACCGTCGTCAACCTGAGCACGCTGACGGCCGTCGTGCCCTACGTCTTCTGCGCCGGGGCGGCCGTGATCCTGACGCGGCGCGACCGCGGGCCGATCCGCGTCTCGGCGATCGACGTGGTCGCGTTCGCGTTCTCGATCTTCACCGTGTGGGGCTGCGGAGCCGAGGCAGTGCTCTACGGCTTCCTGCTGCTGCTGCTCGGCATCCCGATCTACGTGCGGAACCTGCGCGAGAAGCAGGTCGCCGCCGCGCGAGCCTGAGAGGAGGAGACGATGCGTTCCTTCGGCGTGCACTCGGAGGTCGGAAAGCTCCGCACCGTGATGGTGTGTCGGCCCGGGCTCGCGCACCAGCGCCTCACCCCCGGCAACTGCCGCGATCTCCTCTTCGACGACGTGATCTGGGTGCAGGAGGCCCAGAAGGATCACTACGACTTCGTGCTGAAGATGCGCCAGCACAGCGTCGAGGTGCTCGAGCTCCACGACCTCCTCGCGGAGACGCTCGAGTCGAGGGAGGCGCGGGCCTTCGTGCTCGACCGGCGCATCACGCCGAACGCCGTCGGCGTGGGCCTCGCCGAGGCGATCCGCCCCTGGCTCGACGAGATGCCGAGCGCACGGCTCGCCGAGCACCTGGTCGGCGGCATCGCTGTCTCGGACCTGCCGGACGGAGAAGTCCGCAAGGCGATGACGGAGGCGTTCGGCGCGGCGGACTTCGTCACGCCGCCGATCCCGAACACGCTCTTCCAGCGCGATCCGTCGTGCTGGATCTACGGCGGCGTCACGTGCAACCCGATGTTCTGGCCCGCGCGGCGGCCCGAGACGCTGCTCCAGCGCGCGATCTACAAGTTCCACCCGACGTTCCGGGGCGGCGACTTCCGCATCTGGTGGGGCGACTCCGACGAGGACTTCGCGAGCGCCTCGCTCGAGGGCGGCGACGTGATGCCGATCGGCAAGGGCGTCGTGCTGATCGGCATGGGCGAGCGCACCACGCGCCAGGCCGTGTTCCAGCTCGCCCAGCGGCTCTTCCAGCACGGGGCCGCGACGCGGGTCGTCGCGTGCCTGATGCCGAAGAGCCGCGCCGCGATGCACCTCGACACGGTGTTCACGTTCTGCGACCGCGACGTGGTCACGATCTTCCGTGAGGTCGTGGACCAGATCCGCTGCTACAGCGCGCGGCCCGGTGATGGCGGGAGCCTCGACCTCCGCAGGGACGAGAAGCACCTGCTCGACGTGGTGAAGGAGGCGCTCGGGCTCGGGGAGCTCCGCGTCGTCGAGACCGCGGGCGACGCCTACGAGGTCGAGCGCGAGCAGTGGGACGACGGCAACAACGTGGTCGCGCTCGAGCCGGGCATCGTCGTCGCGTACGACCGCAACACCCACACCAACACCCGGCTCCGAAAGGCCGGCGTCGAGGTCGTCACGGTGCGCGGCTCGGAGCTCGGCCGCGGCCGCGGGGGCGGTCACTGCATGACCTGCCCGATCTCGCGCGATCCCGCGTACTGAAACGCGAAACCCACCCCAAGCCAGGAGAGAAGCCATGAGCCTGAATCTTCGCAACCGCTCGCTGCTCACCGTCCAGGACTACACGCAGCGCGAGTTCAGGTACCTGCTCGACCTCGCGCGCGATCTCAAGCGCGCGAAGTACGCGCGCACGGAGCAGAAGCACCTCGAGGGCAAGGAGATCTGCCTGATCTTCGAGAAGACCTCGACCCGCACGCGCTGCGCCTTCGAGGTCGCCTGCTACGACCAGGGCGCGAACGTGACCTACCTCGACCCGGCCGGCTCCCAGATCGGTCACAAGGAGTCGTTCAAGGACACCGCCCGAGTGCTCGGCCGCATGTTCGACGCACTCGAGTATCGCGGCTCGTCCCAGGCCGGGGTCGAGCAGCTCGCCAAGTACGCCGGCGTTCCGGTCTACAACGGTCTCACCGACGAGTATCACCCGACGCAGATGATCGCCGACATCATGACCATGCGGGAGCACAGCGACAAGCCGATCGACGCGATCAAGTACGCGTACGTCGGCGACACACGCTCCAACATGGGCCACTCGCTGATGATCGCCGGCTGCATGATGGGCATGGACGTGCGCATCTGCGGCCCGAAGAATCTCTGGCCGGCCGACGAGTACCAGAAGATCGCGCGCGAGCTCGAGGCGAGGTATGGCGCGACGCTCACGGTCACCGACGATCCGGCCGCCGCCGTGAAGGGCGTGGACTTCATCCATACCGACGTCTGGGTCTCGATGGGGGAGCCCAAGGAGGTGTGGAAGGAGCGGATCGCCCTGCTGAAGCCCTTCCAGGTGAACATGAAGCTGATCCGGGCCAGCGGGAACCCGAAGGTCAAGTTCATGCACTGCCTGCCGGCCTACCACGACACGGAGACGACCATCGGCAAGCAGATCGCCGACACCTACGGCATCACCGACGGCCTCGAGGTGACCGACGAGGTGTTCGAATCGGAGCTGAACGTCGCCTTCGAGCAGGCCGAGAACCGCCTGCACACCATCAAGGCGCTGCTCGTCGCCACGCTCGGCGACTGACGCCATGGGCTCCGCACCGATGCCGGCCGTTCTGGCGTCGGGCTTTCCCGTGCTGATCGTCGCCGCGCGCGCCGAACACGACTCGGCGGTGGCGCGCAGCGCCGAGGAGATCGTCGCCGCGCTCGCGCCACTCGGCCGCAGCGTGGTGCGCGCGCACAGTCTCGACGACGCCGAGGCGGCCCTCGGCGCGCACCCGGCGCTCTCGTGCGTGGTGATCGGCTGGGGCCTGGCGTCGGAGAGCGACGAGGCGCTCGAGCAGACGAAGCGGATCCTCCGGCGCATTCGCGGCCAGGCGGCAGGCCTGCCCGTCCTGCTCGGCGCGCGCCGCGGCGTCACGCGCACGGTGCCCCTCGAGATCGTGGAGGCGGTCGAGGGCTACGTCTTCCTGCCGGAGGACAGTCCGGCCTTCCTCGCCGGGCGCATCGACGCCGCCGCGCGCCGCTATCTCGACACGGTGCTGCCGCCCTTCTTCGGGGCGCTCGCGAACTTCGCCGGAGAGCACGAGTACTCGTGGCACACGCCCGGTCACACCGGCGGTACCGCCTTCATGAAGAGCGCCGTCGGGCGCGCGTTCCTCGCCTTCTACGGCGAGGAGATGCTGCGCTCGGACCTCTCCGTCTCGGTGGGCGAGCTGGGGTCGCTGAACGACCACTCCGGGCCGATCGCGGAGGCGGAGCGCTACGCCGCACGCGTGTTCGGCGCCGACCACACCTTCTTCTCGATCGGCGGGAGCTCGGCGAGCAACGAGATCATCCTCCACTCCGCCGTGGCCGACGGCGACGTGGTGCTCGTCGACCGCAACTGCCACAAGTCGCTGAACTATGCGCTCAACATGAGCGGCGCGATCCCGGTCTACCTGAAGCCCCGGCGCAACGCGCGCGGCGTGATCGGGCCGGTGCCCGCGAGCGAGCTCGAGCCCGAGGAGATCCGCCGGAAGATCGAGCAGAGCCCGCTGGTGAAGGACAAGAAGAAGAAACCGGTGCTCGCGGTGCTGACGAACTCCACCTACGACGGGCTCTGCTACGACGTCGAGCACACCACGCGCGTGCTGAGCCGCAGCGTGGACCGCATCCACTACGACGAAGCCTGGTACGCGTACGCCCGCTTCAATCCGGTCTACGAGGGCCGCTACGGCATGCACCGCGGCCGCCGCTCCGCGGACGACGCGACCGTCACGGTGACGCACTCCACGCACAAGCTGCTGGCCGCGCTCTCCCAGGCGTCGATGATCCACATCCGCTCCGGGCGCGTCCCCGTCGTGCCGGCCTTGTTCAACGAGGCGTTCATGATGCACACCTCGACGTCGCCCCAGTACAGCATCATCGCGTCCACGGACGTTTCCGCGAAGATGATGCACGATGCGGGCCCGGCGCTGACGGACGAGTGCATCCGCGAGGCGATCGACTTCCGGCGCGCCATGCTGCGGCTCGGGAGCGAGCTACGCGAGCGCAAGTCCGACGACTGGTGGTTCGAGGCCTGGCAGGGCGACGAGGTGGGCAAGAAGCCGTTTCTCGACGCCGACCCGGACCTGCTCGCGACGTCGAGCGACGCCTGGCTGCTGCAGCCGGGCGCGAAGTGGCACGGCTTCGGCAACCTCGGCGCCCGCTATTGCATGCTGGACCCGATCAAGGTCACCACGCTCACGCCCGGGGTCGGGCGAGACGGCAAGCTCCAGGCGCACGGGATCCCCGCTGCGATCGTGACGAAGTTCCTCGGCACGCGCGGCGTCGTGGTCGAGAAGACCGAGCCCTACTCGATCCTCACGCTCTTCTCGATCGGGATCACGAAGGGGAAGTGGGGCTCGCTGGTGGCGGCCTTCATGCAGTTCAAGGAGCTCTACGACCGGAATGCCCCACTCGCCGAGGCGCTGCCCGAGCTCGTCGCGGAGCACGCCGAGCGCTACGGCGCACTCGGCGTGCGCGACCTGGCCGATGAGATGCACGCGGCGATCCGGAAGCTCCGGATCCTCGAGAGCCTCGATGGCGCCTTCGGCAACCTGCCCGAGCCCGTGCTCACGCCGCGCGAGACCTTCGCGCGCCTCGTGCACGGTGAGGTCGAGCAGGTGCGGGCCAGCGAGCTCGAGGGTCGGATCCTCGCGGTGCAGGTGGTGCCCTATCCGCCGGGGATTCCCTTGCTGATGCCCGGCGAGCGCTTCGGCAAGGACACGCGCGCCGTGGGCGACTTCCTGATCGGGCTTGAGGCCTTCGACGCGAGCTTCCCCGGCTTCGGCCACGACACCCACGGCGTCGAGGTGAAGAGCGACGACGCGGGTCGGCCCTACTACGCGCTCTACTGCCTCCGCAGCGGAGCGAAGGAGACCTCCGAGAGGAGCAAATCCCATGGAAGCCCCCACCGTACCGATTCCGTTCCCCAAACTGCTCAAGGTCGTCGCGGTCGTCGACCGCGAAAACGCGCAGGTTCGCGAGCTCCTCGATAGGATCGCGGCGGAGAACTACGAGATCGAGGTGACGGAGCGCTTCGAGCGCGACGTCGCCGAGGACGCCGCGGTCGGCGCCTACATCGCCCTGATCGACGGGGATCGCCGCGAGCGGGCACGGGACCTCGCCCGTGCGGTTCGGGCGGCCGGCTTCCAGACGCCGCTCTGGGCGCTCGCGGATGCCCACCGCATCGCGGACGTGGGAGCCTACGATCTCGTCGGCGAGGTCCAGGGCTACATCTACCTGGGCCAGCAGACGCCCGGCTACTATGCGAAGCAGGTCATCGCCAGCCTGATCGAGTATGGGATGAGCCTGCTGCCGCCGTTCTTCGGCGGCCTGATGGCCTACGACGCCGAGGCGAACGTCGCCTTCGACTGCCCCGGGCACCAGGGCGGCCAGTTCTACCGCAAGTCGCCCGCGGGGCAGCTCTTCTTCAAGCACTTCGGCGAGGGCATCTTCCGCAACGATCTGTGCAACGCGGACGTGGACCTCGGGGACCTGCTGATCCACGAGGGCGCCGCCGCGCGCGCCCAGCAGCACGCCGCGCGGGTGTTCGGCGCCGACAAGACCTACTTCGTCCTGAACGGCACCAGCACCTCCAACAAGGTGGTGACGGGCGCGCTGCTGCAGCGGGGCGACCTGGTGCTGTTCGACCGCAACAACCACAAGTCCCTCCACCAGGGCGCCCTGGTCCAGGCGGGAGCGATTCCGATCTTCCTGCCGACCGCGCGCAATCCCTTCGGCATGGTCGGCGCCGTGGACTGGGAGGCCTGGGACGAGAAGTCCATCCGCGAACGGATCCGGGCGAATCCGCTCGTGACGGATCCTCGCCGGCACGAGGCGGAGCGCCCCTTCCGCGTCGCGTGCATCCAGCTCGCGACCTACGACGGCACGGTCTACAACGCGCGGAAGGTGCTCGAGAAGATCGGGCACCTCTGCGACTACGTGCTCTGGGACGAGGCCTGGATCGGCTACAACGCCTTCCACCCGCTGTTCGCCGACCACAGCCCGATGCGGCTCGAGAAGCTCGATCCGAAGATGCCGGGGCTCTTCTCGACGCAGTCGGTGCACAAGCAGGGGGCCGGCTTCTCGCAGGCCTCGCAGATCCACAAGCGCGACGAGCACATCCGCGGCCAGCGGCGCTACGTCGAGCACAAGCGCTTCAACGAGGCCTACCTGATCCACGCCTCCACCTCGCCGTTCTACCCGCTGTTCGCCTCACTCGACGTGAATGCGAAGGTGCACGCGGGCAAGAGCGGCGAGATGCTCTGGGACCGCTGCATCGCGCTCGGCATCGAGGCGCGCAAGAAGCTCCGGGAAATCGCGCGCCACTACGAGGAGACCGGCCGCAGCGAACGGGAGCAGTGGTTCTTCGACCCCTTCGTTCCCGACAAGGTGACGATCCGGGGCTCCCCCTTCACGAAGGACGCGAGCGACGTTCGCTGGGAGGAGCTCCCCACCGAGGTGCTGAAGCGCGAGCAGCAGTGCTGGAGCTTCCAGCCCGAAAGCGCGTGGCACGGCTACTCCGGCTACGCCGCGGGCTACGCGATGGTGGACCCCAACAAGCTCACGCTGCTGACCCCGGGGATCGACCGCGCGACGGGCGAGTACCGCGACTTCGGCGTCCCCGCGACGGTGGTCGCGAACTACCTCCGGGAGCAGCGCGTCGTGCCGGAGAAGTGCGACCTCAACAGCATCCTGTTCCTGATGACCCCGGCCGAGGACGAGAGCAAGCTCAACACGCTGATCGCGAAGCTCGTCAAGTTCAAGGACCTCTGGGATCGCGATGCCCCCCTCGCGGAAGCACTGCCCACCGTGTGTGCGACGCATCGCGAACGCTACGCGGGCTACGGGCTCCGGCAGATCTGCCAGGAGATGCACGACTTCTATCGCAAGGCGGAGATCAAGGATCTGCAGCGACTCTGCTTCCGGGCGTCGAGCTTCCCGGAGCAGGCGATGTTCGCGCAAGACGCCTATCGGGCGCTGGTCGCGAACGACGTGGAGTACGTGAGCCTGGCACAGGTCAAGGGGCGGATCGCTGCGACGCTCGCCCTCATCTACCCGCCGGGCATCGGCGTCGTGGTACCGGGCGAGCGTTGGGACGACCGGGCGCAGCCGATGCTCGACTACTTCCTGGCCTTCCAGGAGTCCTTCAACCGCTTCCCCGGCTTCAACTACGAGGTCCAGGGCGTGTTCCAGGAACGCGTGGACGGGCGCATCGAGTTCTTCACGTACGTCGTCCGCGAGTAGGAGACTCCATGGCCGAAGCCAAGAAGATGACCCTGTTGCAGCTGACGGTGCTCGTCGCCGTCAACATGATGGGCTCGGGGATCATCATGCTGCCGACCAACATGGCCCAGGTCGGCGCCATCTCCCTGCTGTCTTGGGTGGTGACGGCGGTCGGCTCGATGGCGATCGCCTACGGCTTCGCCCAGGCGGGCGTCCTCGACAGCCGGCCGGGCGGCATGTCGCGGTACGCCGAGGAGGCGCACGGGAAGTCCGGCTTCTTCATGGTCTCCTTCCTCTACTACCTCTCGCTCGCGATCGGGAACGTGGCGATCGCGATCTCCGCGGTCGGGTATCTCTCGACCTTCTTCCCGGGGCTGAACGCGACGCCGCTGATCACGTGCCTCTCGGTGATCGCGCTGATCTGGCTCACCACCGTCGCGAACTTCGGCGGCCCGAAGGTGACGGGCCGGATCGGCGCCATCACGGTGTGGGGCGTGATCATCCCCGTCGCGGGGCTCTCGCTGATCGGCTGGCTCTGGTTCCGCGCCGACACCTTCGCAGCCGCCTGGAACCCGCAGGGGCTCTCCCTCGGTCAGGGCGTCGGCTCGAGCATCGCGCTCACGCTCTGGGCCTTCCTCGGCATGGAGTCGGCGGCGCAGAACTCGGACGCCGTCGAGAACCCGAAGCGCAACGTCCCGCTCGCGTGCATGTTCGGAACCCTCGGCGCCGCCGTGATCTACGTCCTCTCCACGACGGTGATCCAGGGCATCGTTCCGAACGCCGAGCTCGCGAACTCGACCGGGCCCTTCGGGCTCGCGTACGCGCAGATGTTCAATCCGACGGTCGGCTCGATCATCATGGCGCTCGCAGTCATGGCGTGCCTGGGCTCCCTGCTGGGCTGGCAGTTCACCATCGCCCAGACCTCGAAGGCCGCCGCCGAGGCGCGCATGTTCCCCGCGTTCTTCGCGAAGGTGAACCGCTTCGGCGCGCCGATCACCGGCATGATCATCGTCGGCGTGATCCAGTCGTTGATGGCGCTCTCGACCATCTCGCCGAACCTCAGCGAGCAGTTCGGCGCGCTCGTGAGCCTCGCGGTCGTGACGAACGTGGTGCCGTACATCATGGCCCTCTCCGCCCTGATCGTGATGATGCGGAAGGCCGGCACGCCGGAGGCGGCCTACCGCCGCAACGTGGTCGTCGCGCTCGTGGCGATGCTCTACAGCATCTACGCGATCTACGCGTCCGGCCTCGAGGCGGTGCTCGGCGGGATGTTGGTGATGGGGTTCGGCTACGTGATCTACGGCTTCATCGCCCACCGCTTCCGGAGCACGGCCGAGGTCGGAGGCGAGAGCAAGGGGGAGGCATACGATGCGGCGTGAAGCACGTTCGGGCGCCCGGCGCGGCCGGGCTCGCGCGGCCGCCGGGCTGGCGGCGGCCGCGCTCGTCGGGATCGCGATGCCGCTCGACGCGCAAACCCTGGAGCGCGTGCGGGACGCGGGAACGCTCCGGATCGGCTACCGAACGGACACACGGCCGTTCTCGCACCAGGAGGCTCCGGGCGCACCGGCCGGCTACTCGATCGCGCTGTGCCAGAGGATCGCGGACGCGGTGAAGGCCGACCTCGGCCTCGGGGACCTCGCGCTCGAGTACGTCGCGGTCACGAGCGAGGATCGCTTCCGGGCGGTGAAGGAGGGCCGCATCGATCTCCTCTGCGCCGAGGCGACCGCCACCCTCGAGCGGAGGCGCGACGTCGCGTTCTCGCTCCCGATCTTCCCGAGCGGGATCGGCGCGCTCCTGCGCGCGGACGCGCCGGCCCGCCTGCGGGACATCCTCTCCGGTCGCGAGCCGACGTATCGGCCGCGCTGGCGCGCGTCGCTCGGTCAGATCCTCGAGAAGCGTGTGCTGTCGGCCGTCGGAGGCACGACCGCCGAGGCCTGGCTCGCCGAGCGCAAGCAGGCGCTCGGCGTCATCTCCGAGGTGGCACCCGTGGAGTCGTACGAGGCCGGGATCCGGCGCGTGCTGGCGCGGGACTCCGACGTCTTATTCGGGGACCGCCCCATCCTGCTCGACGCGGCCACGCGGAGCCCCTCGGCGGACGACCTGATCGTGCTCGATCGCCTCTACACGGTCGAGCCGCTCGCGCTCGCGCTCCCGCGCGGCGACGAGGACTTCCGCCTGCTCGTGGATCGCACCCTGAGCGAGCTCTACCGGTCAGGGGAGATCGGCGAGGTCTATGCGACGTACTTCGGCGAGCCGGACGAGAACGCGCTCACGTTCTTCCGACTGATCACTCTGCCGGAGTGAGGAAGGAGAGGTCATGCGCATGTTGATCGCGCTCGGTGGGAACGCGCTGCTCCGGCGCGGCGAACCGATGACGACCGAGATGCAGCGGAAGAACGTCCGGATCGCCGCGGCGGCGATCGCTCCGGTCGCGGAGAAGAACGAGCTCGTGATCACGCACGGCAACGGCCCGCAGGTCGGCCTGCTGGCACTCCAGGACGCGGCCTACGAGCCGGACGAGAACGCCCCGCTCGACGTGCTCGGCGCCGAGACCGAGGGCATGATCGGGTACATGATCGAGCAGGAGCTCGGGAACCTGCTCCCCTTCGAGGTCCCGTTCGCGACGCTGCTCAGCATGGTGGAGGTCGATCCGAAGGACCCCGCCTTCCAGAACCCGACGAAGTTCGTGGGGCCCGTGTACGAGAAGGCCGAGGCGGACCGCATCGCCGCGCAGAAGGGCTGGGCGTTCGAGCCCGACGGCCCGAAGTGGCGCCGCGTCGTGCCCTCGCCCGCGCCGAAGCGCATCTTCGAGACTCGCCCCGTGAAGTGGCTCCTCGAGCGCGGGACGGTCGTGATCTGCGCCGGCGGCGGCGGCATCCCGACCATGTACGAGCCCGGCGCGGACCGCAAGCTCGTCGGCGTGGAGGCCGTCGTCGACAAGGACGCGTGCTCGGAGCTCCTCGCGCGCGAGATCGACGCCGAGCTCTTCATCATGGCGACCGACGCCGAGGCGGTGTTCCTCGACTGGGGGAAGCCGACGCAGCGGGGCATCCACCGCGCGAACCCCGCCGTTCTCCAGGAGCACCGCTTCCCGGCGGGCTCGATGGGCCCGAAGGTGGCCGCGGCCTGCCACTTCGCGCTCGCGACCGGACGCACCGCCGCGATCGGCGCGCTCGCCGACATCCCCGCGATCGTGCGGGGAGAGAAGGGCACGCTCGTCGACCCGCGCTTCGAGGGGATGACGTACCACGGCTGAGGGAGGGCCGAACCGCTCGGCTCCATGCACCGGAGGAGAAGGGGGCAAGAGGACGGCTACCTGACGCAGGCGGAGCTCGCCTGCGCCGTCGAGCCGGCTCAGCCCATGAAGAACGCGTTCAGCTTGTTGCCGTCGAGGTCGCGGAAGTAGCCGGCATAGAAGCCGTCGCCGCGCGGGCCGGCGGGCCCCTCGTCCTTGGCCCCGAGCTCGAGCGCCTTGCGGTAGACGGCGTCGACCTGCGCCTTGCTCGAGGCGCGGAGCGCCACCATCACGCCGTTACCGACGCTGGCGGGGTTTTTGTCGTGAGGCGGCGTGATCGCGAGGCAGCCGGCGTCGAGCGAGGTGCCCCAGAGGATGAACTCGCCGAACTCCATCAGGCGCTTCGCGCCGAGGAGGCCGAGGAGCTCGTCGTAGAAGCGCGCCGCGCGCGCGACGTCGTTCGTGCCGAGGGTGACGTAGCCGACCATGGATGCCTCCGGCTCACGCCTCCGCCGCGGGGGCGGGGAAGCGGATGTGGGTGTCGATCAAGAGGCGCGCGAGCTCCGTCTCGTCGGCCGGGATGGCGGCGCCGCGGCCGCGGAGATCCGCCTTCAAGGTCTCGAGGATGCGGCCGAGCGAGAGGTCGTCCCCGTGTTCGTCGACGAGCCGGCGCTCGGCCGCGTCGCGGTAGCAGTACGCCTTCCACGAGACGGAGAAGCGGACCTCGTCGGTGCGGTAGCGCGCGAGCGGCGCGTCCTCGGGGCCGACGCGCCAGCCGCCGCCCTCCCACACGAGATGGAGCCCCGGCCGGAGTGCGGGGAGCGGCTGCGTCTCCGCGACGCGGTCGACGCCGTGGAAGACGGTGTCGGTGTCGAGCACGATCGCGGTGTCGTGCCGCGCCTCGAGCGTGCGCGGTGCGCCGTCGCGCCCGTCCGGGTAGAACGCGAGCGCGCCGCCCTTGGCTCGGCCGAAGTACGCGATGCCCGTCGCGATGCGCCGCCGCCACGGCTCGAAGAGCCCGGAGTGCAGCATCACGACCATCAGCCACTGCGGGTAGAGCTTGCGGTTCGCGCCGCGGTACTCGGGCACGTCGGTGTGGACGGCGAGCTCCTGGCCGGGCAGCAGCAGGTTCGCGTACACGATGTTGGGCACGACCACCGCGCAGTCGTGCACCTTCTTCGCCGCCTCGATCAGGGCGGGGTGGTCGCGGAAGGACTCGACGCCGGGGATCGCCTCGTCGTCGTAGGCGTAGGTCTCCCGGAAGTAGTTCGTGCGCGCCGCGAGCACGGCCGGCTCCTCCCTGCGCCCGAAGCGGCCGCCGGTCTGGACGAAGTTCCAGGCCGCGTCGAAGCGCTGCGGGAGCCCCTCGGCGAAGGGGACCGCGTTCGTGGCGTCCTCCGCGTAGGAGCCATAGTCCCCGAAGCGCTCGCAGAGCCGGAGCATCGCCTCCGCGCCGGCGGGGCCGAGCAGCGGGTCCAGGATCTCGTGGCGCGCGGTCAAGGGGCTCCCCCTTCCTCTGGCGGCGCCCGAGTATACGCGCGGCGCGCCGGACCCGGCTTGGGAACGACCCTTCCGCCCCTGCGGAACGCGCTTTCCGTCCGAACCTGAATCCCGCGGGACGGGGGCTCTGGACACGAGGGTTCTCCCTTTGCTTTCGGGAGGTTATCTCCAACGGCCCGGATCGAGGTCGGCGGGAACGGAATTTGCACAGCCTTTGCACGAACTTTGTAGCCACTGCACCTCACCTCGTGGGGGAGACGTCGATCATGCGCAGTCGACTCGGGGCCCGGTCCCTGTTCTTGTGCTGCCTCGTGATGTTGTGGGCGGGGGCGGCCTCCGGCCTCTCCTTCACGATGACCGACGTCGCCTTCTCGGTCGGCTCGGCGCCGGACACGGCCACCGGGACGATCCAGCTCGTGAGCGGCACCGAGGACGCGGGGCCGACCGGCACCACGCTCTCCGGCACCCCGGGCGTCGCCGACGACA
>Ga0075327_1000055_pt1 | contig 24863 bp, 17 predicted proteins | sample MayberrySE_Catta_2_FD_120056 | JGI IMG/M metagenome (GOLD analysis project Ga0075327, IMG submission 120056) | Natural and restored wetland microbial communities from the San Francisco Bay, California, USA, that impact long-term carbon... | ecosystem: Environmental > Terrestrial > Soil >...
AGCGGAGCGGCGCGAGCTCGCGCGAGAAGCGCTCCTCGAGCCGCGAGTGGAACGCCGCCTCGATCGCGACGCCCGCCGGCAGCGCGAACGAGGAGCCCACCACGGCGACGCGGAACGTCGAGGGCGGCTTCGCGAGCGCGTAGGCGCGGTCGCGGAGCCCCTGCGCGTTCGTGCGGAAGGGGACGAGCTTGAACCAGCCGTCGAGGTTCGGGCGCAGCTCGAAGGCGAGCCGCGGCTCGCGGGACCGCTGCGTGAAGCCCGTTTGCGGCAGCCCGCGCACGCTGTTCACCCGCGCGGGCGAGAGGCCCGCCCAGCCGAACAGCAGGAGGCGCGCGCTCGCCTCGAGCAGCACGAAGAGGGCGACGGCCCAGCCGAGGAGCGCGAGTAGCCGGCGCAGCGTGGAGCGAGCGGAAGCGGCCATTCCCCCGGTTGCCGGTCTGTGAGGATGCGATTATATGCGGCCGTGGCAGCGGCGCCGGAGAGGAAGTGAGCGGACCCGACGACGCCGCGAGCCCGAGCCCGAGCCCGGCCACGCCGGCCGTCTGGCTGCTCGTCACCGCGCTCTTCTTCGGATCCGGCTCCGCGGGCCTGGTCTACCAGGTGCTCTGGATGCGGAGCCTCGGTCTCTTCTTCGGAAGCGACATGTACGGCGTGTCGATCATCCTCGGCACGTTCATGGGCGGGCTCGCCGTCGGCAGCTGGCTCGGGGGCCGCTTCGCCGAGCGCACGCCGCGCCCGCTGCTCTGGTACGGCGTCGCGGAGCTCGGCATCGGCGCCGCGGCGCTCGTCTTCCCGGCGCTTCTCGCCTCCTTCGATCCGCTGCTGCGCGCGGCGTGGGGCGCGGGCCCGAGCCCCGCCTACCAGGCGACGCGCATCGGGCTCGCCACCGGGGCGCTGCTCGTGCCCACCGCGCTGATGGGCGCGACGCTGCCGCTCGTCCTGAAGCACTTCGTGCGCAGCCGCAGCGTGCTCGGCGAGGCGGGGGCCTACTTCTACGCGGTGAACACGCTCGGCGCGCTGGTCGGGACGCTCGCCGCGGGCTTCGTGCTGCTGCCGTACCTCGGCATGGCGCGCTCGACCGCCTGCGCCGCGGCGATCAACTTCGCGATCGGCGCCGTCTGCGGCGCGCTCGGCTGGCGGACGCCGCTGCCGCGCCCCGCGCGCGCCCCCGCGATGGCGGAGCTGGACCCGGTTCCCGGCCTCGAGCCGGCGCTCCGCCGCCGGCTCGCGACCGCCGCGCTCGTCGCCTTCGGCGTCTCGGGCTTCGGCTCCTTCGCGCTCGAGGTGGCCTGGACGCGGATCCTGCTGATGAGCTTCAGCGCCACGGTCTACTCCTTCGCGGCGACGCTCGCGTGCTTCCTGTTCGGGATCTTCCTCGGCACGCGGCTGGTCTCGCGCGTCGTCGACCGCCACGAGAGCCCGCTCGGCCTGTTCGCGCAGCTCGAGCTCGGCGTCGCGGCGAGCGTGGGCGTGCTCGCCCTGCTGCTGCACGCGACGCCGGCCGTGTTCGGCCGTCTGCTCGCCGCGCTCGCGGCGCCGCTCGGCGAGCACGCGCTCGTGGCCGCGACGCTCCTCGTCTCGTTCCCGCTGCTCGTGGTCCCGGCGAGCCTGCTCGGCGCCACCTTCCCCGTCGCGCTCCGCGTCTACACGACCAGCATCGCGCGGGTCGGCAGCCGCAGCGGCGACGTCTACGCCGCGAACACGGCGGGCGCCGTGGCGGGCTCGCTCGCCGCAGGCTTCGTGCTGATCCCGTGGCTCGGCGCCACCGCGACCGTCGCGGTGCTCGCGCTCCTCTTCCTCGCGGTGGGCGGGGGCCTCGCGGCGCTCGCGCGGCGCGCGCGGCCCGCGCCGGCCGGCGTCCGGCCGGCCGCCGCGCTCGCGCTCGCGTGCGGCGCGGCAGCGCTCCTCCTCCCGTACCGGCCGACGCTCAACTTCGACTCCGCGAGCCTCGCCGGCGCCACGCTGCTCCATCACGCCGAAGGCGTGCAGAACACGATCGACGTCGTGCGCGCGCCCTCGGGCGCGACCTCGCTCGTGATCGGCGGCAACGTGGAGGCCGACGACGGCGAGCGGCAGCGGCGCCACTTCGTGCTGAAGGGCCATCTGCCGCTCCTGCTGCTGGAGGACCCGGCCTCGGTGCTGGTCGTCGGGCTCGGCATGGGCATCACGCTCCAGGCGACGGCGCGCCATCCGGGCGTCGAGCGCATCGACGTCGTCGAGCTCTCCCCGGACATCGTCGCCGCGCAGGCCGTGCTCGCGGACCTGAACGGCGACGTGCTCGCGAACCCCCTCGTCCGGGTGCGGATCGACGACGGGCGCCTGTTCCTGAAGCTCACGCCCGAGCGCTTCGACATGATCACCGCCGATCCCATCCACCCGAAGATCTCGCGCGTCGGCTACCTCTACACGCGGGAGTACTACGAGTCGATCCGCGCGCACCTTCGCGAGGGCGGCGTGGTCTGCCAGTGGATGCCCGTCTACCAGATCGCGCCGCGGCGGCTGCGCTCGGCCGTGAAGACCTTCCTCGACGTGTTCCCGCACGCGACGCTCTGGTACGTGGACGGTCATGCGCTCCTCGTCGCGAAGACCACGTCGGCTGCGATCGACGTCGAGCTGCTGCGCGAGAGGCTCCAGCACCCCACCGTGCGCGAGGACCTCGCCTCGATCGGGATCGGCTCGCCGGAAGAGCTCCTCGCGCACCTGCGGATGGGCCCGGCCGAGATCCGCGCGTACGTGGACGCCGAGCCGGACGTCCCGCTCAACACCGACGACCACCCCTACCTCGAGTACTTCGTGCCGCGCGACCTCTTCTTCACGACGGCGGACAACCTGCGCGAGCTCTCGCGTCACTTCGCGGAGCCCGGGCGCCTGCGCGGCGTCCCGGCCGCAGGAGAGCGATGAGCTCCTGGCGCCTCGCGCTGCCGGCGATCCTCGCCGTCTCCTTCGCACTGCTGGTCGACGAGATCATGCTGAGCGCGATCTTCCACGTGACGCTCGGCGCCGGGAACACGGTGGCCGCGATCGCGATCGCGCTGGTGGGCCTCTCCGGCGGCGGGATCGCCGCGTACCTCCACCCCGCGCTCCGCGCGCCGCGGGACCCCGCGCGGCTCGCCGGCTCGCTCGTGTTCTGGTTCGTGCTGTGCCTGCTCGCGAGCGTCTACGCGATCATGGCCGTGCCCATCGCGCACGGGGACCTGATCTACGGGCGCGGGGAGCCCGCCGTCCAGCTCTGGCGGCTGGTGATCTTCCACGTGACCGTGCTGCCCTTCTTCCTGGGCGGGCTGACGCTCGCCGTGATCTTCCGCAGCGACCCGGCGCGGATCGGGCGCCTCTACTTCGCCGACCTGTTCGGCGCCTCGCTCGGCTGCGTGGTGAGCCCGGCGCTGCTCTCGGCGGTCGGCGCGCCGGCCGCGATCCTGGTCGGCGCGCTCCCTGCGGTCGCGCTCGCCGTCCGCCTCCGGCTCGGCGCAGGGGGCGGGCGCCGCGCGCTCGCGGCGTTGCCCGTCCTGCTGCTCGCCGCGGCCGTGCTGCGCCCGGAGTCGCTGCGCTTCGGCACGCTCAACACGATGGGCGAGGTGAACGCGCCCGCCTACCGGAGCTTCCGGATCGGGCCGGGCGACATCGCGTACGAGCGCTGGGCGCTCGACGCCTGGACCATCATCCGCAGCCAGCACGTGCCGCAGCAGTGGGAGAACTTCCGCGGCTGGGGCCTCTCCCCGCGCTACGACGGCCCGATCCCGGAGACGCGGCTCGTCAACTTCAACGCGCGCTTCAGCACCTACGTGACGGATCCGGGCGACGACCCCGCGCGCCTCGGCGCCTGGCTCGACGCGGACCTGACGTCGCTCCACCACGTGCTCGGCCGGCGCTACGCGCGCGTGCTGAACATCGGCGCGGGCGGCGGCCGGGAGGTGCTGGCCGCGCTCCACCACGGCGCCGAGCGCGTGGTCGCCGTGGACCTCAGCGAAGTCGTGGTGGAAGACATCATGCGGGACGAGCTCTTCGAGTTCAGCGGCCGCCTCTACGAGGACCCGCGCGTCGAGGCGGTCGCGGACGAGGGCCGGAACTACGCCGAGCGCAGCCGCGAGCGCTTCGATCTGGTCGCCTTCAGCATCGTGGGCGGCGCCAACCTCGAGAAGATGGACCTGGTCCGGGTCGACGACCTCTTCACGCTCGAGGCCCTCGAGACCTACCTCGGGCTGCTCACGGAGGAGGGCGTGTTCTCCTACGTGATGTACTCGACGCGCGCCGACCTGATCGCTGCGCGCTGGCGGCAGGCCGACGGCGGCGCGCACCCGTACGTGCCCGCGCTCCGCACGCTCACCGGCCTCCGGCTCGCTCTCGAGCGCGTCGCGCCGGGCGCCCGTTTCGCCGACCACGTGCTGATCGCGGCGCTCCCGAGGACGATCTCGCCGAGCTACGACCTCGTCCACATCGTCGTGAGCCGGAGCCCGCTCACGGCCGCCGAGCGCGCGCGCTTCCTCGAGACGTGCCGGCGCTTCGACTTCGTCCCGCTCCATCCGGACGGCGGCGCCGCCCCCGACCCCGCGAACCTCTACGCGCGGATCGCGGCGGACGCCGACCTCGACGCGCTCGCGGAGCAGGCCGCCTTCTCGATCCGGCCCGCGACCGACGACCGCCCCTTCCAGTACGCGCTCGACCCCGCGCACCTCGGCCGCGCGCTCGAGCGCGGCGAGCTGCTCGCGCTCGTCGCGGGGAACCCGCTCGTCTCGCTCGGGCTCAGCATCGGCGCGCTCGCCGTGGCGCTCGCCTTCGCGCCCCTGCTCGGGAGCGCGCGCCGCCGCCGCGAGCTCCGCGCCTTCCGCTCGAGCTTCCGGCTCCTCCTCTACTTCGCCTGCATCGGCTTCGCGTACATGGCCGTCGAGATCGCGGTGCTGCTGAAGCTCCAGACCTTCCTCGGCAAGCCGATCTACGGCCTCTCCGTCGGGCTCTTCGCGTTCCTGCTCTCGAGCGGCCTCGGCAGCCATGCGACCGGCCGCCTCGCGGACGACCGGCTCGAGCGCGCCTCGAGCCGCATCGTGCTCCTGCTCGTCGCTTGCGGCCTCGTCTTCGCGCTCGGCTCGGGGCCGCTCTTCGCGGGCGCGATCGCATGGCCCCTCGCGGCGCGCATCGCCCTCGCGGTGGCCTCGATCTTCCCCGTCGCGTTCCTGATGGGCATGCTGTTCCCGATCGGCGTGCGTCTCGTCGCGCGGGGCAACGCGGACATGATTCCCTGGGCCTGGGCCACGAACGGCTGCTTCTCGGTGCTCGGCATCTTCACCACGCGCATCGTCGCGCTCGTGTTCGGCTTCAGCCGGGCGCTCGTCCTCGGCCTCGTCGTCTACGGGCTCGTGATCGCGTGCGTCCGCGCGCACGCGCGCGCGGTGGGCCGGGCCTCCGGGCCGTGAGCGCGGCCGGCTCGGCGACACGCGGGCCCGGGACGGCTACGCTGCGCCCCGCCGTGCACGAGATCGTGCTCGTCAATCCGCCGTACGAACGGATCGCCGCGGGCTACGAGTTCGTCCGCCACGTGACGAACCGTTCGCCGTCGCTCGGCCTGCTCCATCTCGCGGCGCTGGCGCGCGAGCACGGCTACCGCGTGTCGATCGTCGAGAGCGACGTCGAGGGGCTCGACGAGCGCGCGGTGGTGGAGCGCATCGTCGCGAAGGCGCCGCGCTACGTCGGGATCACGCTCTTCACGGTGGGCGTCTGGTCGGCCGCGGCGATCGCCCGCGGCGTGCGGAACGCCCTGCCGGGCGCCACCGTGATCGTGGGCGGGCCGCACGTCTCCTCGATGGGACGCGAGACGCTGGAGCGCTTCCCGGAGTTCGACCTCGCCGTGAACGGGGAAGGGGAGTGGGCGCTCGTGGAGCTGCTCCGCACGCTCGAGGCGGGCGGCGACCTCGGCGCGATCGCGGGCCTCCTCTGGCGCGACGGCGACGCCGTGCGCGAGAACGCGGCGCGCCCGATCCCGCAGGACCTCGACGACCTGCCGATGCCCGCCTGGGACCTCCTCGCCGGCTTCCCGGACGCGTACCTGCCCGCGATCTACGACTACCCGCGCGGGCCGGTCGCGACGATCGCCGCGTCGCGCGGCTGCCCCTTCCACTGCAAGTTCTGCGACACCTCGACGTTCGGCGCCCGCGTGCGCGCGTACTCGCCGGCGCGCGTGGTCGAGATGCTCCGCCACCTCCACGAGCGCTGGGGCGTGCGCCACGTGATGTTCGTGGACGACCTCTTCCTCGCGAGCCGCGTGCGCGTGACCGAGTTCTGCGAGCGGCTGATCGCGTCGGGCCTGCCCGTCACGTGGACGTGCGCGGCGCGCGTCGACACGGTGAAGCCCGGCATCCTCGCGCTCATGAAGCGCGCCGGCTGCTGGGAGATCAGCTTCGGCCTCGAGACGGGCTCGAATGCGCTGCTCGCGGCGATGGACAAGGTGGCGCGCGTCGAGCGCTCCGAGGAGGCCGTGCGCTGGACGCACGCCGCGGGGATCCGCACCAAGGGCCTCTTCATGCTCGGCTACCCGGGCGAGAGCGCCGAGACGATCCGCGCCACGCGCGACTTCGTGCGGCGCATCCCGATGGACATCATGAACCTGACCAAGTTCACGCCCTACCCGGGCTCGCCGATCTACGTGGATCTCTACGGCACGAAGATCCGTCCCGAGGACTGGCGGCGCATGAACGGCATGCGCTTCGTCTGGTCTCCCGAGGGCCTCTCCGTCGAGGCGCTCGATCGCGCCTACCAGCGCCTGCTGCTCGCCTTCTACTTCCGCCCACGCGTCGTCCATCACTACGTGAAGCTGACGCTCCGCCACCCGACGCACCTCGCGCGCCTGCTGCGCTTCGTGGCCGGCTATGCGCGCGCGAAGGCGCGGAGCCTCGCGTCCGGGCGGCGCGGGCTGCTCGTGGAGGGGGCCGAGAGCCTGCCCTGAGTGCGCCCGGCCCCGACGTGATCGTGCTCGGCGGCGGTGCGGCCGGGCTGCTGTGCGCCGCCGAGGCCGGCCGGCGCGGGCGGCGCGTGCTCGTGCTCGAGCGGAACGCCGAGGTCGGGCGGAAGATCCTGATCTCGGGCGGCGGCCGCTGCAACTTCACGAACACGGAGACGGCGCCCGAGCGCTTCCTGTCCGAGAACCCGGACTTCTGCCGCTCCGCACTCGCGCGGTACGGCCCGGCCGACTTCCTCGCGAAGCTCGACGCGCACGGCATCGCATGGCACGAGAAGAAGCTCGGCCAGCTCTTCTGCGACGGCAGCGCGCGGCAGGTGGTGGCGATGCTCGTGAGCGAGTGCCGCGAGGCGGGCGTCGGGATCCGCTGCGGCGCCGAGGTCGAGGAGGTCCGGCGGGAGGACGGCTTCGTGCTCGCCACGGCGGCCGGCGCGCTGCGCTGCGCGTCGCTCGTGGTCGCGACGGGCGGCCTCTCGATCCCGAAGCTCGGCGCGACGGACTTCGCGCACCGGCTCGCGCGCCGCTGCGGGCTCGCCGTGACCGAGACACGGCCGGGCCTGGTGCCGCTCCGCTTCGCGGGCGAGGATCACGCGTTCTGCGCGGCGCTCACCGGCCTGTCGGTCGACGCGGTCGTCCGCTGCGGCGAGGCCGCCTTCCGCGAGCACGTGCTCTTCACGCACCGCGGCCTCTCCGGGCCGGCGCTGCTCCAGGTGTCGAGCGGCTGGCGGCCGGGCGACGAGATCGCGCTCGACCTGCTCCCGGACGAGGCGGCGGCCGCCGTGCTCGCCGACGCCCGCGCCCGGGGCCGCGGCCTCGTGCGCGTCCTCGCCGAGCGCCAGCCGCGCCGCTTCGCAGAGGCCTGGGCCGAGCGCTACGGGCCGGCGCGTCCGCTCGCCGAGTGCTCCAAGGCGGAGCTCGCGGCGCTCGCCGCGCGCCTCCACGCGTGGACGCTCCGGCCGAGCGGCAGCGAGGGCTATGCGAAGGCCGAGGTCACGGTCGGCGGCGTCGACGCGCGCGAGCTGTCGTCGCGCACGCTCGAGTGCCGGCGCGTGCCGGGGCTCCACTTCATCGGCGAGGCGGTCGACGTGACCGGCTGGCTCGGCGGCTACAACTTCCAGTGGGCGTGGGCCTCCGGCTTCGCGGCGGGGCAGGCCGTCTGACGCCGCAACCTTCACGGCGTGAGCACCATGATCCGCCCCTCGCCGCCCTCGGGGTAGGCGGCGGCCGTGATGGCTCCGCCCAGCGCGTCGGCGATGTAGCTCGAGAGCGCCTGCTGGTCCGTGACGCCGAGGTTCGTGAACGGCGCGCCTGCGAAGGGATACTGGTCGCCGCCGCGCGCCAGGAAGTCGTTGGTGGCGACGCTGAGCGGCGGACCCGGGACCACGGCTCCGGCTGAAACGACTACGGTGCCGTCGTCGAGGACGATCTCGACGACCCGGGTGCCGGGCACGAGGACGGTGCCGGCAAAGTCCACGGTCTGGGGCGTGCCGGACGGGTCCCACACGAACGTGAAGCCCGCGATCTGTGCGAAGCGGGGGTCGGCGGCCGGCATTCGCGACACGGCGTTCTCCAGGATCACCTTGAACCGCGCGCGCGGGACGTCGGGGACGACCGCGACGAGCTGTCCGAACGGAAAGACGGCGAACGTGTCGGCCTCGCTGATCGGCCCCGCCGGAAGGAGCCTGCTGCTGCGGATGCCGCCGCCTTGCTCCAGCGCGACGTCCGCCGGCGCCACGCCGAAGCCCGCCGCCTGCTGGTTCGCCTGCCAGAGCAGCGCGTCGGCCACGAGGTTGCCGAGGTTCGTCTCGTGGGTGCGGACCTCTGTGAGGCGGGCGTCGAGAGCGACCTCCGAGGTCCCGATCTCCTCGTCCGCCAGCCCCGCCAGATGGGCGGCCACCGGATCGACGACCCGCGCCTGCACCTCGGGATCGGGCGCCACCGCGTCGGGCTGGCTGCCGCCGGCGACGCGCACCGGCCCGCTCCGCGGATCGATCGCGACGAGGTTGCCGGCTCGATCGAAGTCGGCGATGAGCCGGCCGACGTAGCTGTATTGGCCCCGCGTGGCGACGACGGCCACCGGGACGCCGTCGGCGCCCGTGGCGGAGAGCGGGTAGGGGAGACCCGCAATGGGAGCGTCGGGGGGGATCAGCAGGTCGCCCGGGTTGGCCAGCACGAGAGGGCTCCCGCCCGCGATCAGGACGTCCACGCCGGAGAGCATCCCCGCGAGCGCGAGGTCCTCCTGGAAATCCTCCATGTGGCTGAGGACGATGATGATCCCGATCTTCCGCGCGGTCAGCGCGTCGATCTCGGCCTGGACGGCGGCAGCGACCTCGGCGTCCGCGAGCACGCCCCGCGAGCTCGAGAAGGACGCCAGGGCCGGCATCGTGGCGCCCACGATGCCGATCGACTGGCCCTCCTGCTTGAGCACGATGCTCTTCGCGATCGCGCCCACGTCGAAGAGCGCCTGCAGCCCGGGCTCGGCCGCGAAGTCGAGGTTGGCGCTCACGAAGGGCAGGGCGCCGCCCACGCCGGCGATGAAGTCGGCGAGCACGTCGGGCGCGAGGTCGAACTCGTGGTTGCCGAGCCCCGAGGCGTCGTGGCCGATCAGCTGCATGGCCAGCGCATCGTAGAAGGTTCCACCGCTCGCGAGGCTGGCGCTGAACGGGGCGATCGGTACGAAGTTGTCGCCCGACGAGAGGAGGAGGACCCCCACCTTCCGGTCGCTCTCCAGGGCCTCGGCGCGGAGGGCGTCCACCCGGGTGGCGAAGTGCGCGGCGCCGCCGAACTCGAGAGAGGGCACGAGCTCGGATTCGCCGCCGTGGTGGTGGAGGATCGTGAGCGTGAAGAAGGGCTTCTTCGGTGCGGCTGCGACGCTCGCGGGCCCGATCCCGCCGGCGACCACGAGCAGTGCGAGAGCTCGGAGGGGCGTCCACATCGACGGTCTCCCGTCGCACCCGGCCGCATCCTGCGCCCACGGCGGGAGGATTGTCAATGCCGCAATCCGGGTGCGCGCGGGGACCGCGGCGCGCGCGCAACGCCGCCCCGCTACGCGCCGAGCGCCTGGGCGCGCGCCACCACGAGCGCCGCGGCGCCGTCGACGCCGAGGCGCGCCGTGTTCAGCACCAGGTCGAAGTGCGTCGGGTCGTCCAGGTCGAGCCCGTGGACCTCTTCGAAGTAGCCCGCGCGCTCGGCGTCGCTGCGCGCGACGAGGCCCGCCGCCGTCTTCGCGTCCGTGCCGAGCCGCTCCGCGAGGCGTGCGACACGGTGCTCGTGCGGGGCGACGACCCGCACGTGCAGCGCGCGGGGAGCGGCGCCGAGGATCGCCCAGGCGCCGCGCCCGACGATTACGACCCGCCCCTCGGCGGCGAGCTCGCGCACGAGCGCGCGCGTCGCGCGCACGAGCCGCGCCTCGTCGGAGTCCCCGGGCGCGCCGCTCGGCGGCACGAAGGCGTCGGGCAGCTCGGCGGCGCTCGCGTGGAGGAAGCGCTCGAGGAAGCCGGGCGTGCGCTCCTCGAGCGCGGCGGCGTCCTCGGGGCGCACGCCGGCGCGCGCCGCGATGGCCGCGGCGAGGTCACGGTCGGCGAGGCGGAAGGAGAGCGCCTCGGCGACGCGCTCCGCGACGCGCGTCCCCTCGGCGCCGAGCTGGCGCGAGACCGTCACCACCATGCGGCTACTCCAGCAGCGCGCGGCGCACGGCCGCGTCCATGCGGCGGAGCGCGGGGCTCGCCGCGTAGAAGACGAGCGCGCTCGCGATCGCGAGGAGCGACGCGAGCGACACCGCGAAGGGCGCGCCGCGCGCCTCGGCGAGCGCGCTCATCGGGAGCGTTCCGAGGAGCGGGAGCGAGAACGACATCATCAGGAAGCTCGAGATCCGGCCGCGCACGCGGTCGGGGATCAGCACCTGGATCGCGGTGTTGTTGAGCGTGCCGTAGACGCTCGCGAACACGTTCGCGAGCAGCACCGCGGGCACGGCGGGCCAGAACCACGGGCTCTGCGCGAAGAGGAGCAGGAAGCCGCCGAAGCCGAGCATCGAGACGAGCTGCCGCTCGGCGCGCCGGCCGGAGCCGTGCCGCCAGGCGACCCAGAGCGAGCCCGCCACACCGCCCGCGCCGGCCATGCCGGACAGCAGCCCGAGCCCGGCGGACCCCACGTGCCAGACCTCGTCGGCGAAGACCACGAGCAGCGTCTGGAACGGCATCGCGAGGAACATCGGGATCAGCCCGAAGCCGAGCAGCACCAGCACGAGCCGGTCCTCGCGCAGGTAGCGCACGCCGTCGAGCAGGTTCCGGACCATCGAGGTGGTCGAGGCGTGCCCGTCGGGCCGCGAGCGCCGCACGCCGAGCAGGCAGAGCAGCGCGAGCGCGTAGAGCACGACGCCGGCGGCGTAGGTGCCGTCGAGCCCGAGCGCGCCGATCCCGAAGCCGCCCGCGGCCGGGCCGACGACGCGCGTGAAGTTCATGCCGGCCATGTTGAGCGCCATCGCGTTCGCGAGGCCGCTCCGGCCCGCGATGGTCGCCACGATCGCCTGGCGCGCCGGCATGATGAACGGGAACACGCAGCCGAGCACCGCCGAGGCGACGAGGAGGTGCCAGAAGGCGAGGGCGCCCGTCACGAGGAGCGCGAGGACCGCGAGCTCCGTCGCGAGCACGGTCGCCTGGCCGGCGGCGATGAGCGCGCGGCGCTCGCGGCGGTCGGCGACCACGCCGCCGAGCGGGGCCATCACGAGCATCGGCACGGCCACCATGAAGCTCACCAGGCCGAGCGCGAGCTCGCTCTGGGTGAGCTGGAAGGCGAGCCAGGAGCGGACGATCCCCTGCGCCCCCATGGCGAGGAAGAAGGCGAGGTTGCTCGCGAGGAGCCAGCGGTACTCCGGGTGCTCGAGCGCGGCCAGCGCGCCCCGGAAGCGACGAGGCGGCGCCGGCTCCGAACCCATCGGCGCATGGTAGTGGGGCCGGCCCGCGCGAGAGGCGCCACCCGGCCCGCGGGAGAGGCGCCACCCGCGGGCCCCGGGGTGGCACTCAAGGAATGGCCTCCGCGGCCGCCTCGAGAGGTCGATGACGCCGGCTCCGCATGTCCGCCCCTGGCCGCCCCGCGTGGTCGAGCTGTTCGGCCCCTCGAGCGGCGGCAAGTCCTCGCTCGCCGCGCAGCTCGTGGCGGGCGGGCGCTGCGTGCTGCACACGGACCGCGTGCTCGCCGCCGTCGGCCTCGGCTGGCTGCCCGGAGCGGCGCTCCGCACGCTCGCCGTCGACGTGCTCGCCGCGCTCCACCTCGTCGCGACGTGGCGCCGCGAGCGGGCCTTCTACCGGGCGGCGGCCGTACACGCACTCTCTGGCAAGGGGCCGCGCGGCCGCTGCCTCCGTCTGCGGCTGCTCCGCAACGCGTGGAAGGGCGGGGCGCTGCGCCTGCTCGCCGGCCGGCTCGCGCGCCCGGGCGAGGTCGTGCTGATGGACGAGGGGCCGCTCCAGACCGCGAACTACCTCTTCGTGCACGTGGACGAGCCGCCCGCCCGCGAGGCCCTCGACGCGTACCTCGCAACGCTTCCGCTGCCGGACGCCGCGCTCTACGTGCGCGCCGGCGAGGAGGAGCTCGTGGCGCGCACGCTCGCGCGGAGCCACCCGCGCGTGCCGCGGGGCTCGCGCGAGGCGACGGAGCGCTTCGTCGCGCACGCGGTCGAGGTGTTCGAGCGCGTCGCCGCGGATCCGCGCGTGCGCGCGCGTCTCGTCACGCTCGAGGAGCTCCTCGGCCGGAGCGAGCCCCCGCGCGAGGCGTGCGCATGAGCCCCGTGCTGCCGCGCGTGGTGATCGTGGGCGGCGTCGACGTGCGTGCGCGCATCCCGCTGATGGAGCGCCTGCGCGACGAGTTCGAGCTCGTCGCGGTCGGCGCCGGGCCCGAGCCCGCCTTCGAGGGCACGGGCTTCCGCTACCTCTCGTACGCCCCCGGGCAGCATGCGCGCGTGAGCCCGCTCGACGACGCGCGCGCGTTCGGCGCGCTGTTCCGGATCTTCCGCGCCGAGCGGCCGCGCATCGTGCACGCCTTCGACACGAAGGCGGGCGTCTGGGGCTGCCTCGCCGCGCGTCTCGCGCGGGTGCCGAGCGCGGTCGGCACGGTGAACGGCCTCGGCTTCCTGTTCCGGCGCGAGACGCGGAAGCAGCGCCTGCTCTCGAAGAGCTACCAGGCGCTCCAGCGGCTCGCCTGCGCGGCGTCGAGCGCGACCGTGTTCCAGAACCCCGACGACGCGCGGGTCTTCGTCGAGGCCGGCATCGCGAAGCCCGACAAGGTCGTGCTCGTGCCGGGCTCGGGCGTCCGCACCGACCGCCTCGACCCGCGCCGCTTCGGCGCCGCGGAGCGCGAGGAGCTGCGCCGCGCGCTCGGCGTCGCGCCGGCGGACGTGATCGTGATCATGGTGACGCGCGTGATCCGCTCGAAGGGCGTGCTCGAGCTGCTCGAGGCCGCGCGCCGCCTGCGCGCCACGCGCCCGAGCGTGCGCTTCGTGCTCGTCGGAGCGGAGGAGCCGGAGAGCATGGACCGGCTCGACGACGCGGAGCTGGCGGCGCTCCGCCGCGAGCTGATCTGGACGGGCCCGCGCGAAGACGTGCCGGCGCTCCTCGCGGCGGCGGACGTGATGGCGTTCCCGAGCGGCTACGGCGAGGGCATCCCGCGCGTGCTGCTCGAGGCCGCCTCGATGGCGCTGCCGATCGTGACGACCGATGCGCCCGGCTGCCGCGAGGTGGTGGTGGAGGGCGAGAACGGGCTGCTCGTCCCGATCGGCGACGGCGTCGCGCTGGCCGCGGCGCTCGAGCGGCTCGCCGGCGACTCCGCGCTGCGCCAGCGCTTCGGCGAGAAGGGGCGCGAGCGCGCACTGCGGCGCTTCGACCTCGCCGTGGTCGCCGAGCGCACGCGGCTGCTCTATCGCGAGCTGCTCGCGCACGGCGCCGTGCGCGATCTCGCGGCGCGGAGCCTCGCGTGAAGATCGAGGCGCTCCGCGTCGCGGACGAGCCGCTCTGGGATGCCTTCGTGCACGGCCATCCCGCCGCCTCGATCTACCACCTGGCGGGGTGGCGGCACCTGGTGGCCGAGGTGTTCGGCCACGCCTCACACCCCCTGCTCGCCCGCGACGAGCGCGGCGCGGTGACGGGCGTGCTGCCGCTGGTGCGCATCCGGAGCCGCCTGTTCGGCGACTACATGGTCTCGCTGCCGTACTTCACGTACGGTGGGCCGCTCGGCGTCGACGCGGCGGTCGAGCTCGAGCTGATGCACGCGGCCGGTGCGCTCGCCGCGGAGCTCGGCGTCGGCCACGTCGAGTTCCGGGGCAGCGCGGTACGCGAGCCGGCCTGGCCGGTGCGCACCGACAAGGTGACGCTCCAGCGCCCGCTCGCCGCCGACGAGGAGGGCCTCTGGAAGAGCCTCAGCAAGGAGCGCCGGCGCCAGCTGAAGAAGGCCCAGGACGGCAAGTCCGAAGCGCACGTCGGGGGCGCGGAGCTGCTCGACGACTTCTATCCCGTGTTCGCGCGCAACATGCGCGACCTCGGCACGCCCGTCTACGCCCGGGGCTTCTTCGCCGCGATGCTGGCGCGCTTCCCCGAGGCGACACGGATCATCTCGGTGCGCCGCGAGGGCGTTCCCGCCGGCGCCGCGTTCCTGATCGGCTTCCGCGACCGTCTCGAGGTGCCGTGGGTCTCGACGCTGCGCGAGATGAACCCGTACTTCGTGAACACGCTGCTCTACTGGGAGCAGCTCCGCTTCGCCGTGTCCGCGGGCTACCGGGTGTTCGACTTCGGGCGCTCCAGCGTCGACTCGGGCACCTACGGCTTCAAGCGCCAGTGGGGCGCCGAGCCCGTGCCGCTCTGCTGGCAGTACTGGCTCGCGCCGGGGCGCGGCCTGCCGGGCCTCACGCCGACGAGCCCGAAGTTCCGGCTCGCGGTGCGCGCCTGGCAGCGCCTGCCGCTCGCGCTCGCGAACCGGCTCGGGCCGCACCTGGTGAAGAACCTGCCGTAGCCCGGCGCGGCGCGGCGGGCTAGCGCAGCGCGGCGCTCCGGGGCACGCGCGGCGCGGACGCGCGCTTCCAGCCGCGCTCGAGCTCGGGCAGCAGCTCGCACACGGGGGCGAAGCGGAAGTCCTCGAGCAGGCGCTCGAGGCGCCCTTCGACGCGGTGCAGGTTCACGTAGTGGCGGAAGGTCGAGCGGCGCGGCCCGCGCATGCGCGGCTGCGCGGGATCGAGCTCCCACGGATGGAGGTAGAAGATCACGGGCTGGCCCTGCGCCTCGACGCGCCGCAGCCAGTGCCGCACCAGCGCGTAGGGGTAGAAGCGGAAGTAGCCGCCGCCGCCGACGGCGAGGCGGGTGCGGAACCACGGGATCGTCGAGGGCGGCAGCTCGGCGAGCGGGCCGGACGGCGTCTCGATCCGGTGGGGGGTCGGGTCCGCACCCGGCCAGCCGTACACGTCGTGCACGACCGGCACCACGCTCGAGTCCCAGCGGTAGCCCTCCTGCACGAGCACTTCGTGCGCCCAGGCGGTGCCCGGCACGATCGTGAAGCTCGGCGCGCGGTAGCCGGTGATCTCCGCTCCGATCACGTCCTCGAGGATCTTCTTCGCCTTGCGCACGTCCTCCCGGAACGCGTCGACGGAGAGCTTGGTGAGGAGCTCGTGTCCGTAGCCGTGCGAGGCCACCTCGTGGCCGGCCGCCGCGATGCGCTGCACCAGGGCGGCGTGGCGCTCCGCGATCCAGCCCAGCACGAAGAAGGTCGCGCGGTACCGGTGCCGGTCGAGCAGCGCGAGGATCTTCTCGGTGCTCCGCTCGACGCGGCTCTCGCACTCGGACCAGCTCCGGCGGCGGAGCGCGGAGTCGAAGGCATTCACCTGGAAGTGCTCTTCGACGTCGAAGGTGAGGCAGTGAAGGCGAGACGGGATCGACCGCTGCAGCATGCGGGGAATCAGCTCCACGGAAACCGGAACGATATTTCGCTTCGAGCCAAATGGCATCCCCCATACAGGGGAATTCGACGGCATCCGCTGACTTGCCACTTGCTCGGGAATCGCAGCGGCTCCGTCGTCGTTGAGTAGCACCGGAAGGGGGTCGCGTGGCGATCGCCTTCTGCATCGGTTCCGGGCTCGCATGCCGCGCCGGGCGGGGTCACCGGGGCGGCGCGAGGCGGCACTCACGAGTCTGGGCTGCGCGCGCCGACGTCCCGCCGCGCGCCCCCGGGGAAAGAACGCGGAGCAGCCGTCGTGGCGCAGGTGCTGGTGATCGGTGGTGCGGGCTTCCTCGGCTCGGTGCTGTGCCGGGAGCTGCTCCAGCGCGGGCACCGCGTGCGCGTGCTCGACGCGCTCCTCTACGGGGCCGCCTCGCTCGAGGCGCTGCTCTCGCATCCGGGCTTCAGCCTGGTCGCGGGCGACACCCGAGACCCGCGCGCGCTCGCCGAGGCGCTCCAGGAGGCGCACGCGCTCGTGCACCTGGGCGAGCTGGTCGGCGACCCGAGCTGCGCGGCGAACGAGGGGCTCGCCCGCCAGATCAACGGCACGGCGACGCGCCGCGCGCTCGAGGCGGCGGCGGCCGCGGGCGTCCGGCGCTGCGTCTACACCTCGAGCTGCAGCGTCTACGGCCCGGCCGGCGGCCGGGTGGACGAGGACTCGCAGCCGGCCCCGCTCTCGCTCCAGGCGCGCCTCAAGCTCCAGGCGGAGGCGGCGCTGCTCGCCCGCGGCGGCGCGGGCTTCGACCCCGTCGTGCTGCGGCTCGCCTCGCTCTTCGGCCTCTCCCCACGCCCGCGCTTCGACCTGCTCGTGAACCAGCTCGCGGCCCGGGCCGCGGCCGGGCGCCGCGTCGACGTGCTCGGCGGGGCGCAGTGGCGCCCGTTCCTGCACGTCCAGGATGCGGCGCGCGCCATCGCGTGCGTGCTCGAGGCGCCCCGTGCGCTCGTGGCCGGGCGTGTCTGGAACGTGGGGGCCGACGCCGAGAACCGCACGCTCGAGAGCGTCGCGGACGTGATCGCGCGCGTGGTGCCGGAGGCGCGGCTCGTGCGGCGCCCGGCCGCGCTCGAGCTGCCCGGCGCCCGGGTCTCGTTCGCCCGCATCGAGGCCGCGCTCGGCTTCCGCCCGTGCCACGACCTCGCGAGCGGGGTCGCCGAGATCGTGGCGGCGCTGCGGAGCGGCCGGCTCGCGGACTTCGCCGATCCGCGCTTCCACAACCAGGAGGCGCTCGCCGACCCGGCGGTGCAGCGGCGCCTGCGCCGGCCCGCTGGCGTCGAGGCGCCGTTCGCCGCGGCGCGCTGAGCGAACGCCCGGGGAGCGGAGCTTCAGGCCGCCTCGAGGAGCCGGAGCAGCGCCGCGCGGTCCGGCCCGAGCTCGGGCTCGACGCGCTCGTGGCGGCGCTGGTAGACGGCGAGGATCCGGCCGAGGAGCGCCGGATCGCGCAGCAGGTCGCCGGGCGGGTCGAGCAGGTTGAAGCGGCGCATGAACGCGCGCAGCACGGTCGCGTCGAGTCGCAGCGCCGGCACGAGCCCGCGCAGCAGCAGGTCCCGGAGATACGCGCGCGGGTCGACGGCGCCGCTCGTGTCGCTCGGCTTCGGGGCGCGGCCCTCGCGGAGCGCGCGCGCCCAGTGCGCGGCCTCGCGGTCCTGCGCCACGGCCAGCTCGTACCAGGGCACGAGCTCGCGCTCGGTCGCCGCCTCGAGCGCGAGCGCGAGCGGCTCGAGGTCGCGGCCGTGCAGGGCGACGGCGTCGGCGAGCGCCGCGGCGTGCACGAACGCGAGCGTGCAGCCGCGTCCGTAGAGCGGGTTCGTGTGGATCGCCGCATCGCCGATCGCGACGAGCCCACGCACGAGCGGCCGGCCTTCCGCCACGAAGCGGCGGCGCACGTTGCGGAGCCCGTCCATGCCGAACACGCCCGTGATCGGCTCCGACACCGCGGGATCGACCCAGCGCGCCATCGGCGGCAGCACGCGCGCCACGCGCTCGAAGGGGCCCTCGCGGAGCACCGCGCGGAGCGCGCGATCCTCGGGATCGGCGGCGAACGTGATCGAGAAGATGCGCGAGTCGCCGTGGAAGATGGCGTACTTCAGGTAGCCGAGGTCCGCGCCGATCGTCGTCTCGCGCTCGGGTGGGGTGACGCCCGGGCGGAGCCGGTAGAAGCGCGAGCAGTAGAAGATCCCGCACGGCGACGCGTCCTCGCGCGGCGCCGGGAGGCCGGCCTCGGCGAGCCACGCGGGCAGGCGCGAGCGCCGGCCGCTCGCGTCGACGAAGAGGTCGGCCGCGAGCGTGTCCTCGGCGCCCGCGGCGTGCGACACGCGAAGCGCCGCGACCCGGGGCAGCGCGCCCGGCTCGGCCGGGGCTTCGAGCAGGAGGCCGCGCACGGTCGAGCCGTCCCGGAACGCGAGGCCCGGGGTCGCGAGCGCGATGCGGTGGAGCACCCATTCGAAGGTGAGCCGTCGGCAGGCGAGCAGCGTGAGGTCGTCGTCGCCCGGCCGCGGCGAGGGGTCGTCGATCTCCGGCCGGAGCGCGTTCGCGAGCGGCAGCTCCTCGGCGCCCACCGCGAGCAGCTCCGCCAGCACGTCGGGCATGCGGTCGCGCAGCAGGTTGCGGAGCCGCGCGAGGAAGGCGTGCGAGTGGCGCACCTGCGGCGCGCCGCGCCGCTCCCAGCTCTCGAAGGCGGCGACGGGGTCCGCCGGGAAGGGCGTCGCGTCGCGCTCGAGCACGGTCACGCGCTGGCCGGCGCGGGCGAGCAGGAGCGCCGCCCCGAGCCCGGCGACGCCGCCACCGATCACGACGACGTGCATGCCCGCTCGGCTCAGAGTGCGCCCTCGCGCCGGAGCGCCGCGACCAGGCGCTCCGGGAGGGCGAGGTGGAGCTCCGCGTGCTCGAGCCGGGGCTGCTCGGCGGCCAGCTCCGGCGCGCAGCCCGGCTGCCACGGGAAGCACGCGCCGCGGTCGGGCCAGAAGCCCTGGAGCACGGGGAGGTCCTCGCGCCGGTAGTGCCAGGCGGCGTTGCCGAGGAAGACCGGGATCCAGCGCGGCGCCACCGCGCGGAAGGCGAAGGGCAGGTCGGCCAGCACGTCCGTCGCCGTGTCGCCGGCGGCGAAGCGGCGCCCGTGCCGCACGCGCTCGCCGAGCGTGTTCACGAGCGCGGCGAGCTGGCGCGGCTCGCTCCCGAACACGAGCAGCTCGGGATGCTCGTAGCGCTCGCCGAGGCCGATCGAGTGCGCCCAGCCGGGCGAATCGCCCTCGGGCGGCACGATCACCACGTGCCAGCCGTGCCGCTCGATGTCCGCCCGCACGCGCAGCTCGATCTCGTCCGGCTCCTCCATGGCCGGCGGAGTTTAGCGGGGGGACGGTCCTTTCTGTTCAGCGGCAGGGGTGCCCGCTCGCGCAACTGAACACGGAGGACCGTCCCCCCGCTAAACGTCGAGGAGGGTGAGGAGGTCGGCGCGGGTGAGCGAGGCGGCCGCGGTGCCGGCGAGCGCGTGGTCGGCGAGCGCGCGCTTCTTCGCCTGGAGCGCGAGGATGCGCTCTTCGACCGTGCCCGCTGCGACGAGCCGGTAGACGAACACCGGCTTGTCCTGCCCGATGCGGTGGGCGCGGTCGGCGGCCTGCTCCTCCACCGCCGGGTTCCACCACGGGTCGAGCAGGAAGACGTGGTCGGCGGCGGTGAGGTTCAGCCCCGTGCCGCCCGCCTTGAGCGAGATCAGGAACACCGGCGGGCCGCCCGCCGCCTGGAACTGCGCGACGACGCCGGCGCGGTCGCGCGTCGCGCCGTCGAGGCGCGCGAAGCCGAGGCCGGCCGCCTCGAGCCGCGGCTCCACGAGGTCGAGCAGCGACGTCCACTGCGAGAAGACGAGCGCCTTGTGCCCCTCGGCCGCGGTCGTGTCGAGGCGGTCCACGAGCAGCTCGAGCTTGGCGGAGCGGTCGAGCGTCTGCCCCGGCAGCAGCCGCGGGTGGCAGCAGGCCTGGCGGAGCCGCAGCAGCAGCTCGAGCGCGGCGAGCACGCCGCCCGGCCGCTGGAGCTCCGCCAGCACCTCGGCCCGCACGCTCGCCGCCACGGCGTCGTAGAGGGCGCGCTCCTCCTCCGACAGCTCCGCGTGGAGCACCGCCTCGGTGCGCGGCGGCAGCTCGGGCGCGACCTCCGCCTTCTTGCGCCGCAGCACGAAGGGCCGGATGCGCGCGCGCAGGCGCTCGGCCGCGGCGGCGTCGCCCGCCGCGATGGGCCGCGCGCTGCGCTCGTCGAAGTCCGAGCGCCCGCCGAGGAGCCCCGGGTTCAGGAAGTGGAGCTGGCTCCAGAGCTCGTCGAGACGGTTCTCAACTGGCGTGCCCGTGAGCGTGATGCGCCGCGCGCCGCGGAGCGCGAAGGCCGCCTGCGCCGCCTGGCTCCCGGGGTTCTTGATCGCCTGCGCCTCGTCGAGCACGACCGTGTCCCAGTCGACGCCGGCCAGCACCTCGCGGTCGCGGCGCAGCAGCGTGTACGTGCTGAGCGTGACGTCGGCCGCGTCGTCGAGCGCGCGGCCGGCGCCGTGGTAGACGCTCGCCCGGAGGCCGGGCCGGAAGCGCGCGATCTCCTCCTCCCAGTTCCCGAGCAGGCTCGTGGGCGCCACGACGAGCGTGCGGCCGTGGAGCGCGGCGAGCGCCTGCACGGTCTTGCCGAGCCCCATGTCGTCGGCGAGGAGCGCGCCGAGGCCGAGCCGGCCGAGGGCCGCGAGCCAGCGGACGCCCTCGCGCTGGTAGCCCCGGAGGGTGGCCGCGAGGTCGGCGGGCAGCGGCGTGTCGGGCCACTCGCCGCGCAGGAGGCCGGCGAGCCGCTCGAAGCCGGGCGGAGGCGGCTGGTCGAGGAGCGCCGCGACCCGCGCGAGGTCGGGAAGCAGCGCCGTCGGCACGCCGCCCGTGGCGTCGCGCGCGGCGAGCAGGTCGGCGAGCGGGCCCGCGAAGCGCGCGAGCCAGTCCGCCGGCAGCGGCGCGAAGCCGCCGCCGAGCAGCGGCACCAGCGGCTCGCCGCGCCGGAACGCCGCCAGCACGCGGCCCGGATCCGCTTCAAGCTCGCGGCCTTCGAGCCGACTCCGAAAGCGGAGCGTGAAGCCGTCGCCGGCGAGCGCGAGCTCGGGCTCGAGCGCGGGCGCCAGCCGGAACGCCCGGTGCGCGTCGCCGCTCACCTCCGCCTCGAAGCCGGCGAGCCGCTCGACGAACGGGATCGCGGCCTCGGGCGCGAGCTCGACGCGATGGCCCGGCGCGAGCCCGAGCGCGCTCCGGAGCCTCGCCACGAGGCGCTCCTCGGCCGCCTCGTCGCGGAGCGGCACGCCGCCCCCGAGGTGGACGAGCCGCCCGGCGTCGACACGCGCCAACGGCGGCCGGCCGTAGACGAGGGTCGCCAGCACCGAGAGCCCGTCGCCCGCGCGCGCCGTCTCGAGCGCGATGCGCGGCGGCTCGCGGCGCGCGGCGGGGAGCCGCTGGCTCTCGACGACGACCGGCATGCGGCGCCCGAGCGAGGGCAGCACGTCCGACACGAGCTCGGCCGCCTGATCGAGCGGAAAGCGCTTGCCCGCGCCCGTCAGCTCGTCGCGCTCGCGCGCCGAGAGCTGGAGCGGCGCGAGCTCGCGGATCGCACCCCCCGCGAGCACGAAGCCGCCGCCGAGGTCGCGCTCGGGACGCGGCTCGGGCTCGACCACGAGGCGGAAGCCGCCGCCGCCCTCGTCCGTGATGCGCGCGACGCTTCCGACCGGCTCGCGCGAGGCGGCGACCGGCGCCCCGTCGAGCGTGAGGTCGCCCGCGCCCTCGAGCACGGGCAGCAGCGCGCGGAGGATCCCGCGCGGGAGCGGCCCCTCGCGCTGCGTTCCGAGCGTGCTCTCCACCGTGAGGTCGATGCGCGTGGGCGCCACGGGCGGCCCCGCGCGGCTCCCGGTCGCGAGCGCGGAGAGGGTGGTGCGGAGCGGCGTCTCGCCGCCCGCGTGGAGCACGCTGCGCTCGAGCGCGAGCCCGGCGGGCGTGCTGCGGAAGCGGTACGCCACGCGCCCGGCCGGCGCCGGCGCGGCGGACAGCGTCTTGCCCTCGCGCTCGGCGCCGCGGAGCGCGATCACGGCCGCGGCGACGTGCGCGCACGGATCCTCGTCGCTCGCGCAATCGCACTCCCACTCGGCGTCCTCGGGCAGCAGCAGCACGGTGGGGTGCACGACGCCCACGCGCGGCCGGACGCGCAGCACGATCTCGTCGGCGTCCTCGCGCTCGCCCTGGACCGCGCCCGCGCGCGCGAGCTCCACGCCCTCGCTCCACGCCGCGCGCGAGGCGCGCTCGCGCACCTTCTCGAAGAGATTCCGCATCGGCCCGCGCGAGCCTAGGAGACGGGCCCCGGATGTCGAATGCGCACCGGTCGACTCGCGAGGGTGGCGCCAAGCGACTTGCGAGGCGCGGCCCGCTCGGTCATCTCTCGCGCCGTGCCGAGCTACATCACGCCCGAGGGCTTCGAGCGCCTCCGCGAGGAGGCCGATCGGCTGTGGCGGATCGAGCGCCCGCGCGTCACGCGCGAGGTCGCCGAGGCCGCCGCCCTCGGCGACCGCTCGGAGAACGCCGAGTACATCTACGGCAAGCGCCGCCTGCGCGAGATCGATGCGCGCCTGCGCTTCCTCGCGAAGCGCATGGACGACCTCACGGTCGTGCGCGCGACGCCCGAGCAGCGCGGGCGCGTCTTCTTCGGGGCGTTCGTCGCGCTCGAGGAGGAGGACGGCGCGCGCCGCGAGCTCCGGCTCGTCGGGCCCGACGAGTCGGAGCCCGGCGCCGGCCGCGTGAGTATCGAGTCGCCGCTCGGGCGCGCGCTCGTCGGCAAACACGCGGGCGACGAGGTGCGCGTGCGCCGGCCGAAGGGCGAGCTGCGCGCCCGCATCGTCTCGATCCGCTACGAGGACGGCGCGAGCGGGCGCTAGTGCGCGGTGGGCTCGGCCGGCGGCGGCTTCGGGCCGGGCCGCGGCGGGCGGGCGCGCTTCGCGCCCGGGGGCCGCTTCTCGGTCGGCGCGGCGCGCTTCGCTCCCGGCGCCGCATGCTTCCCCCCCGAGGCCGCGCGGCGCGCGAGCGCGCGCAGCTCCTCGAACGACTCTTCGACGCAGGAGACGAAGCCGTCGAGGTCCGGCACCACGTCCCAGTCCGCATTGAAGCCCCAGCAGAGCTTGCCGTCGTAGCTGAACAGCGCGATGCAGAGCCCGAGCCCGTCGATGAGCGGCACCACGGGGAAGATCTCGAGCATGCGGCTGCCGAGCAGGTAGAGCGGTACCTGCGGCCCGGGCACGTTCGTCACCACCATGTGGAACGGGAGCTGGCGCGTCACGTTGCGGGCGCCGAGCGCGAGCAGCGTGGCCGGCGTCCAGTCGGCCGCCTGGGTGAGCACCTGCGCCGCGACGGCCTGCCGCGCCTGCTTGAGCTGCTCGGTGCGCGCCGCGATCGTGCGCAGCCGCACGGCCGGGTCGGGCTCCGCGAGCGGCAGCGGCACGATCCACGCCGAGACGCGGTTGCCGAGCCGGCCGCGCTCGGCCTGCGCGCGCACGCTCACCGGCGCCATCACGCGGAAGTCGAGGCCCTCGATCGGGAAGCGGCGCTGCTCGAGGAAGCGGCGGACGGCGCCGGCCACGGTGGTGAGCACGACGTCGTTCAGCGAGCCGTCGAGCGCCCGGCGCACGGCCTTCACCTCCTCGATGGGGAGCACGAGCCAGTCGAAGCGGCGATGCGGGCTCACGCGGTCGTTGAGCGGCGTCGGTGTGGCGCGCTGGAGCACGCCGCCGAGCGTCTCGCGGACGGCGCGCGCGCGGATCTGCAGCTCGCGGCGCGAGTTCTGGGCCTCGTTCAGGAGCTTGCTCACGTCGCGCACCGCCTCGAAGGGGAGGCGCGCGCGCCGCCAGATCTCGTCGCGCAGGAGCTCGACCGGGCTCGGCGCGGAGCGGGGCACGAAGGGAGAGGCCTCGTAGATCTCCGCGTCGGGCGAGGGGCTCATCAGCACGTTCATCAGATCGACGCCCGAGACGCCGTCGATCATGCAGTGGTGGACCTTCGAGAGGAGCGCGAAGCGGTCGCCCTCGAGGCCCTCCACCACCCACATCTCCCAGAGCGGCCGGGCGCGGTCGAGGCGCTGGGCCATCACGCGCGCGGTGAGCTGTCGGAGCTGGTGCACGTCGCCGGGGCGCGGCAGGCTCGTGTGGCGCACGTGGTAGTCGAGATTGAAGCCCTCGTCGTCCACCCAGACGGGCGTGCCCTCGAGCGGCACCCAGGCGAGCCGCTGGCGGTAGCGGGGGATGCGGTGCAGCACGCCGGCGATGCCGCGCCGCAGCAGGTCGATGTCGACGCCGCCCTCGCGGCCGCGCAGCGCGCCGAGCTCGTGGATCGCGACCGAGCCCACGTGCATCGGGGCGTTCGGGCGCTCGAGGAAGAGGAAGGAGTGATCGAGCGCGGTCAGCCGGTCGTAGCTGTAGCGCGGCATGGGGGCCTCCCGGTCGCAGCCCAGGAAGGCTAGTCCACCCACCCCGTTCGGGCCGTCAAGTTTTCCCCCCGGCGGCGCGAAGAAGCAGGGGTCGGGAGGATGCATGCCTGCCGGGACCAGGGTCCAGCTGCGCCTCGGGGAGCGGGTCGTCGCCGAGGTGGCGTTCGAGGGCGCGGAGCTCCGCATCGGGCGCATGAAGGAGAACGACCTCGTCATCAACAACCTGGCCGTGAGCCGCTTCCATGCGGTGCTGCGGCGCGCGGGCGAGGCGTTCGAGATCGAGGATCTCGGCAGCGAGAACGGCACCTTCGTGGACGGGGCCGCCGTGCGCGGCTCCGCGGCGGTGCCGGCGGGCGCGCCGATCCAGATCGGCAAGCACACGCTCGTGCTCCGCCTGGCGGGCGCGGCGGCCGCCGCCGCGCCGCCCGTGCCCCGGGCGGCCACGCGGCCGCCGCTCGCGCAGGCGCCCCGGAGAGACGTCTGGGC
>Ga0075327_1000056_pt1 | contig 24730 bp, 25 predicted proteins | sample MayberrySE_Catta_2_FD_120056 | JGI IMG/M metagenome (GOLD analysis project Ga0075327, IMG submission 120056) | Natural and restored wetland microbial communities from the San Francisco Bay, California, USA, that impact long-term carbon... | ecosystem: Environmental > Terrestrial > Soil >...
ACGAACGAGCCGGTCGTGTTCAGCGTCGCGCCGATGACCTCGTCGCCCGCGGCCTTCGTGACCGGGATCGGCTCGCCGGTGAGCATCGACTCGTCGACCGCGCTCCTGCCGTCGAGGACGACGCCGTCCACGGGCACCTTCTCGCCGGGACGGATGCGGAGCCGATCGCCGACCGCGACCTGCTCCAGCGGCACGTCGAGCTCGCGGCCGCCCGGCTCGAGGCGGCGCGCCGTCTTCGGCGCGAGGCCGAGGAGCGCCCGGATCGCGGCGCCCGTGCGCGCCCGCGCGCGGAGCTCGAGCACCTGGCCGAGGAGCACGAGCGTCACGATCACGGCGGCGGCCTCGAAGTAGACGGCCACCGCACCCCCGTGCCCGCGGAACGAGGCGGGAAAGACGCCCGGCGCGAGCGCTGCCACGACGCTGTACGCGTACGCGGCGCCCGTGCCGAGCGCGATCAGCGAGAACATGTTGAGCCGCCCCGACGCGAACGAGGCCCAGCCGCGCTCGAAGAAGGGCCAGCCGCCCCACAGCACGACGGGCGTCGCGAGCGCGAGCTGGAGCCAGACGGAGGCTCGGCCCGGCAGCGCGAGCCACATCTCGGTCATGGCGAGGACGAAGAGCGGAAGCGTGAGGACGGCGCTCACGACGAAGCGCCGCCGCATGTCGACGAGCTCGGCGCTCTCCTCCTCCTCGGCGGAGATCTCCAGCGGCTCGAGCGCCATGCCGCAGAGCGGGCAGCTGCCCGGCGCGTCGCGGACGATCTCGGGGTGCATCGGGCAGGTCCAGCGCCGGCCGGGCGCAGCCGGCGCCGGCGCCGCCGGCTCGGCCGGACGGAGGAACGCCGCCGGGTCGGCGCGGAAGCGCTCGAGGCAGCGCGGGCTGCAGAAGCGGAAGGTCTCGCCTTCGTGCACGAGGCGGTGGGGAGCGTCTTCGGCCACGCTCATGCCGCAGACGGGATCCCGGTACGGCCCGGGCGCGCCATGGCCTCGGGGATGCGTGCCTGCATGCGCGTCCATGGCTCGGCTCCCTCCCTGCGCGCCGGAGCGCGAGAGCACCACGAGCATAGGGGGATCCGGCCGGCGGCCCCGGGCGTTACGCTGGGCTCGTGACCGCGCGCAAACCCGCCGAGATGTCCTTCGACAGCTGGATCGAGCAGCAGATCGAGCAGGCGCGGCGCGAGGGCCGCTTCGTGTCCGAGTGGCGTCGGCGCCGCGCGGAGCCGGAGGCGCGATGAAGACGCTCGAGTTCTTCTACGACGTGGGCAGCCCCTGGACCTACCTCGCCTTCTCGAAGATCGAGACGCTCGCGGCCGCGCACGCCGCGACGCTCGTCTTCCGTCCGATCCTCGTGGGCGGCGTCTTCAACGCGGTGAACGAAGACGTCTACCGGATGCGCGCGAACCCGAACCCGCGGAAGGCGCGCTACCACGCGAAGGACCTCCAGGACTGGGCCCAGCTCTACGGGCTCGTGATCCGCTGGCCGAGCGTCTTCCCGCTGAACAGCGTGAAGGCGATGCGCGGGGCGCTCGCGGCCGAGGAGCGCGACCGCGGCGTCGCCTGGTCGCGCGCCTGCTTCGAGGCGTACTGGGGCCGCGACGAGGACCTCGCGCAGGACGCGGTGCTCGAGCAGATCGCGCTGCGGGTGGCGCTCGACCCGGTCTGGCTGCTCGCGCGCATCGCGAAGCCCGAGATCAAGGAGAGGCTCCGCGCGAACACCGACGAGCTCGTCGCGCGCGGCGGCTTCGGCTCGCCCACGATGTTCGTGAACCGCACGGACATGTACTTCGGCAACGACCGCCTGGTGCTCGTCGAGGCCGCGCTCTCCCGTGTGTGACACCCTGGTCGTGGTGCGGCCGGGGCGCGTGCTCTTCGCGAAGAACTCGGACCGCGACCCGAACGAGGCGCAGCTCCTCGACTGGCAGCCGCGGCGCAGCTTCGCTCCGGGCGCGACGCTGCGCTGCACGTGGCTCGAGATCCCGCAGGCGCGCGAGACGCACGCCGTGCTGCTGTCGCGCCCGTTCTGGATGTGGGGCGCCGAGATCGGCGCGAACGAGCACGGCGTCGTGATCGGGAACGAGGCGGTGTTCACGCGGGAGCCGCTCGCCGAGGTCGGTCTCACCGGCATGGACCTGCTGCGCCTCGCGCTCGAGCGCGCGCCGACGGCCGAGGCCGCCGTCGGCGTCGTGACCGAGCTGCTCGAACGACACGGCCAGGGCGGCGGCTGCGGTCACGAGAAGCGCGCGTTCTCGTATCACAACTCCTACCTCGTCGCGGATCCGGGCGGCGCGTTCGTGCTCGAGACGGCCGGGCGCAAGTGGGCGGCCGAGCGCGTGACGGGCGCGTACACGATCTCGAACGGGCTCACGCTCGAGCCCTTCGCGAAGCAGCACGGCGACCGGCTGCGGACGCTCGCCGCGGGCGCGCCCGTCCGCCGCGCGTCGACGCTCGCCGCGGCGCGCGAGGCGAGGGCTCCGCTCGACCTTGCGGGCGCGCTCCGCAGCCACGGCCCGGGCGCCGGCCCCGCGCCGCGCTACCGCTGGCACAACGGCGGGCTCGGCGCGCCCTGCGTCCACGCCGGCGGCCGCCTCGCGAGCTCGCAGACCACTGCGTCGTGGCTGAGCGAGCTCACGCCGGGCGGCGTCCGGCACTACGCGACGGCGACGGCGGCGCCGTGCACGGCGCTGTTCAAGCCCGTCGCGGTGGGCGAGCCCGTGGCGCTCGGACCGGAGCCCGGCGACCGCTTCGACCCCGCCGCGCTCTGGTGGCGGCACGAGCGGCTCCACCGCGCCGTGCTGCGCGACCCGGAGCGGCTACTCCCCCTCTTCGCGAAGGAGCGCGACGAGCTCGAGGCGCGCTGGCTCGGCGCCGGGCCGGCGCCCTCGTCGGCGGGCGCCTTCGCCGAAGCGGAGGCGCGGCTCGCGGAGTGGACGGCGCGCGTCGCGGCCGCGGGCCCGGGCCCGGACGTGCGCCCCGCCTTCGTGCGGCGCTACTGGGCCCGCCGCGACGAGCGCGCCGGCCTCCCGCCGCTCTGATCCTCCGATCCGGAGGGGAATCGTTTCCCCCGCGCCGTCCGTCATCGAAGCAAGGGCACACCACGCCCCGCGAGGCCGAGCATGAGCGAGCACGCGTTCCCGAAGCCCCTCCAGGAGGAGCTCCAGCCCGCCTGGAACCGCTACGTCGACTTCCTGGCGCCCCACCGCCCCGCCCTGCACCGCTACTGCGTGCGCCTCACCGGCAGCCTCTGGGACGGCGAGGACCTGGTGCAGGACACGGTGGTCCGGGTCTTCGCCCTGCTCGGCAAGCGCTGGGCCGAGATCGAGAGGCCCGCGGCCTACCTCGCGCGCGTCGCCACGAACCTCTGGATCGACCAGACGCGGCGGCGCGGGCTCGAGCGCGAGCACGCCGCCGCGGAGCGGCAGGAGGCCGCCGTGCAGGATCCGCGACCCGGCGCCGCGCCCGACGACGTGCGCGAGGCGGCGCACTCGCTCCTCGCCCGGCTCACGCCGCGCGAGCGGGCGGCCGTGCTGATGAAGGACGTCTTCGACTTCAGCGTCGAGGAGACGGCGGCGCTGCTGCGGACGAGCGTCGCCGCCGTCAAGGCGGCGCTCCACCGCGCGCGCGGGCGCCTCTCGGACGCGCCGGCCCTTCCACGCGCCGCCGCCGCCCCGCGCGAGCTCGTCGACCGCTTCGTGGCCGCGTTCGAAGCGCGCGATCTCGCGGCGCTCCGCGAGATCGTCTCCGAGGACGTGCGGGTCGAGCTCGTGGGCGGGAACGAGATGCACGGCGCGGCGGACAGCGAGGGCTTCTTCGCGCACGCGCTCGCGCGCTTCCCGGGCGACGACCGGGATCCGCGCTTCGAGGCGTTCGACTACGCGGGCGAGCGGATCGTCCTCGGCTTCCGCGTCTGGGACGGCGTCGAGGGCCTCAACGACGTGAGCCGCCTCGAGGCGTCGGAGGGCCGCATCGACGCGATCCGCTGCTACTGCTGGTGCCCGGACACGCTCCGGGTGCTCGCGGCGGAGCTCGGCGTGCCGGCGAACCCGCGACCCTACCGGAGCCCGACCCTGCCGGAGTTCCAGGCGTTCCTCGCCACGCGTTCGCGTTGACACCCGGGCGGCCGGCTGGGATGCTGTTTCGCTTGCGCCGTCCAGCCGATGAACCGCGCGGCGCGAACCGAGACCGCGAACCGAGACCGCGAACCGAGCAGGAGATCCGACCATGGCCCAGCCCAGCGACCGACTGCGCAGCGTTGCGGTCGTGGGGGCGACCGGGGCGGTGGGCGAGGTCGTCCTCCAGCTGCTCGCCGAGCGGCGCTTCCCGGTGGGCGAGCTGCGCGCGCTCGCGAGCGGCCGCTCCGCGGGCAGCCGCGTCCGCTTCGCGGGCCGCGAGGTCGAGGTCGCCGAGGCGCGGCCCGAGTCCTTCGAGGGGATCGACTTCGCGTTCTTCGCGGCGACCGGCTCGCTCTCGCAGGAGCTCGCGCCCGAGGTGGCGAAGCGCGGCGGCGTCGCGATCGACAAGTCGAGCACGTGGCGGCTCGATCCGAACGTTCCGCTCGTGGTGCCGGAGATCAATCCCGACGCGCTCGAGAAGGAGCGCGGCATCGTGGCGTGCCCGAACTGCACGACGATCGGTTTCGTGATGGCGCTCGAGCCGATCCGCCGCGCGGCCGGCGTGCGCTCGGTCGTGGTGACGACGCTCCAGGCCGTCTCGGGCACGGGCAAGCCGGGCCTCGAGGAGCTCGCGCGGCAGCTCGACGAGACGGCGCACGGGAAGGCGCCGACGACGTCCACGTACCCGGCGCCGATCGTGCACAACGTGCTGCCGCTCTGCGAGAGCTTCCGCGACGACGGCTACTCCACCGAGGAGATGAAGCTCTACCTGGAGGCGCGGAAGATCCTGAACCTCGACGACTCCGTGCAGATGGCCATGACGTGCGTCCGCGTCCCGGTGCCGGTCGGCCACTCGGCCGCGATGCTGGTCGAGACGGAGCGGCCGCTCTCGCCCGCCGAGGCGCGCTCGGCGCTCGCCGCGTTCCCGGGCGTCGTCGTGATGGACGACCCGGCGCGGAACGTGTTCCCGACGCCGCACCACGCGGCCGGGCGCGACGAGGTGCTGGTCGGCCGCATCCGCAGGGACGTCGGCAGCGACAAGCTCTGGCTGTGGCAGGTCTCCGACAACCTGCGCAAGGGCGCCGCGACGAACGCCATCCAGATCGCCGAGGAGATGATCCGCCGCGGGCTCCGGTAGCGGGGCGGGGAGCGCGATGGCGCCGCGCACGCGTCCCGACCGGCGCGTGGTGCTGCGCTACACCGCGCTCCAGATCCCGGGCCAGGCCTTCGTGCTGATGCTCGCGCTCGCGGGCTGGGAGTGGCTCGGCGCGCCGGGCTGGACCGTGTGGGCCGTTCCGCTCGCGTGGGCGCTGAAGGACGCGCTCCTCTTCCCCTTCGTGTGGCGCGCCTACGAGCCCGACGACCGGGGCGCGCCGGCCGGCCTCGGCGGCGCGACGGCGGTCGTCGAGGAGCCGCTCGCCCCGCGCGGCTGGGTGCGGATCGGCCCCGAGCTCTGGCGGGCCGAGCTCGCGGCCGGCGCGGGCAGCGCGCCGCGCGGCGCGCAGGTGCGGGTCGTGCGCGTCGACGGGCTCGTGCTGCAGGTGGAGCCGGTCGACGCCTACTCGGCGGAGGGCGCCGCGGGGAGCGGCGCGCCCTCGACCTCCACGCGGAGCAGCAGCACCCAGTCGTCGTGACGCTCCTCGTCCGCGGCGCCGGCGAGCCCCCGCGTGCGCCGCTGCTCGGAGCCGCCGAGGCCGCCGATCGCGACCGTCTCGCCGGGCACGACCGTGAGCTCGGTCGCGGCGCCGCCCCCGCGGATCGCGCCGTCCGGGCCGAGCGCGCCCTCGAAGGGCCGCAGCGCCACGTGGACGCGTCCGTCGGCCTGGATGCGCGGCGTCGCCTCGAAGCCCGAGCTCGCGCTCACGGTCCCGACGCGCGACTCCCACGGAGACACGTCGACCACGATCGGCAGCGCGGTGCCCGTCTCGATGCGCGCGCTCCGGCCGTCCTGCACGCGCAGCACGCCCGCGAGGCGCCCGCTCCGCTCCTCACGGACGCCGAAGGGGCGGACGGCGATCGCGTCCACGCCCGGCTTCCCCTTCACGTTGCCGATGCGGAAGCTTCCCGCGGAGACGCTCCACGCGACGCGGACGCCGCGCGCCTCGAGCTCCGAGAGGCGCTCGGACTCGTAGTGGAGCACGACGGTCCGCGCCGGCCGATCGAGCTCGGCGAGGAGCGCGAGCGCGGCGTCGACCGCCTCGCGCTCGCCGACCAGCACGAGCGCGTTCGTGCCCGGGTCGAACGTCGCCGAGCCCGCGTCGCCGAGCGCAGCCTGCGCGGGCGGCACGAGCTCGGCCGCGAGCCGGCTCTGCGGCCGGTAGACCTCGACGGTGCGCTCGGCCCGGGCCGCCGAGGCGAAGAGCGCGCACGCGAGCGCGAGCCACACGACTGCCGGCATGTGAGTTCCCCCCGCGCAGCGTATCGACCGCTGCCCGCCTCGCCTAGACTGCGCGCCGCCATGTCGGACCGCGCACCGCTCGCCGGGCTGCTCGAGCTGCTCCGGCTCGAGACGCTCGACCGCGACCTCTACCTGGGCGAGACGCCGCGCGGCGAGGGGCGGCTCTTCGGCGGGCTCGTCGCCGCGCAGGCCGTGCGGGCGGCGAGCCTCACCGTCGAGCGCGGCGATCTGCACTCGCTCCACGCCTACTTCCTGCGGCCGGGCGCGCACGGCGCGCCGATCCGCTACGTCGTGCACCGGATCCGCGACGGCCGCACCTTCACCACGCGGCGCGTGGTCGCGCACCAGGGCGGCGAGGCGATCCTCGGCCTCGAGTCGAGCTTCACGCTGCCCGAGTCGGGGATCTCGCATCAGGATCCGGCGCCCGCCGCCGACGCGCCCGAGCGCGTGCCCGACTGGGAGGCGCTGCGCGCGGAGATGCTCGGGCGCCCCGAGGCGGTGCGCCCGCAGCCGATCGAGGTGCGCACGTGCGACCCCGACGACCCGGACGGGAAGCCGCAGCCGCCCGAGAAGCGGGTGTGGATGCGGCCGGCCGGGCCGGTCCCGGACGACCGCCGCATCCACGAGGCGCTCCTCGTCTACGCGAGCGACCGCACGCTGCTCTCGACGGCGTCGCGCCCGCACGGGCTGCCGTGGGGCAAGCGCATGGTCGCGAGCCTCGATCACGCGATGTGGCTCCACCGGCCCGCGCGCTTCGACGACTGGGTCCTGTTCGCGTCGCGGAGCCCGGTCGCGCACGCCGCGCGCGGCCTCGTGCTGGGCGCGCTCTACGACAGCAAAGGCGTCCGCATCGCCTCCGTCGCGCAGGAAGGCCTGATCCGCATCCCCCGTGTTTAGCGGGGGGACGGTCCTGTTCGTTTCGTTGCTCGCCTCGGCGGCTAAACAACGAGGACCGTCCCCCGGCTAAACACGCAGAGCGGCCAGATGCGGTGCGGTCACGCGGCGGACTCGACCACGGGCTCCGCGTCCGGCGCGAGCGCGGCGAGCACGCGCTCGAGCTCGGCGTGATCGCCCGCCTCGCGGCTCTGGTGGCGGAACGTGCAGGCGCCGTCGGGGCGCAGCACGAAGGCGCCGCCGAGCTGCCACGGGTCGCCCTCGATGCCGGTCTGCCGGAAGCCGGCGCGGAACGCCCGGAGCCCGTTCCACGCCACGCGCGGCGAGAGCGCCTCCACGCGCCCGCGGCGCAGCCCCGCGGCGCGGTACGCGCGGAGCTCGGGATCGACGAGCAGCGTCACCCCGGGCGGCAGCTCCATGTCCTCGCGGAACGCGGACGCGAAGACACGCGAGCCGTTTCCGACGACTGCGAGGCCCGCGCCACGCGCGGCGATCTCCGAGAAGCGGTCGCGCAACTGCGCGACTTGCTCGCGGCAGAAGATTCAGCCGAAGTGGCGGATGAAGACGAGGACGACGGGGCGCTCGCGCCAGAGCGTGCCGAGCGCGAGCGGCTCGCCGCGCCAGTCCTCGAGCTCGATCCCGGCGAGCCGGGTGGAGATGCGCACGGGAGCCTCCGAGACGGCGCGAGGGTCGCCTTCCGGGCCGAGGCTGGCAAGCGCGCCGCGGGAGCGACATCCTCGCCCGAGACCGGAGGGAGGTCGCATGTCGGCGGAGCCCGCGAAGAGTCCCCGTCCCCGCTTCAACCACGTGGCGATCTCCGTGCCCGCGGAGCTGCTCGACGAGCCCGGCCGCCGCGCGCTGCTCGCCTTCTACGGCGACGTGTTCGGCTGGGACGAGATGCCGACGCTCACGAAGGACCGCGAGCTCTTCGTGCTGCGCTGCTGGAGCAACGAGCAGTTCGTGTACCTGTGCGCCGCGCAGGACCCGATGCGCTGCCCCGCCATGGACCACTTCGGGCTCTCGGTGGAAACGCCCGCCGAGCTCGACGCGATGCTCGAGCGCGCGCGCAAGTGGAAGGAGCGCGATCCCGCCGTGGAGCTCGTGGAGCGCGGCCTCGACGACTACGGCTTCCTGAAGCTCCACAACTTCTACGTGCGCTATCGACTTCCGCTGATGATCGAGGTGCAGTGCTTCGAATGGGAGAAGGGCGCGAACCCCGGCGCGCCCGCCCCGGGAGCCTCGGCGTGAGCATCAAGATCGCGATCGCGGGCGTCGGCAACTGCGCGAGCGCGCTGCTCCAGGGGATCGAGCACTACCGGCGCGTGCCGCGGGACGCGCACGAGGCATGGGGGCTCCTCCACCTCGAGCTCGGCGGCTTCCGGCCGGAGGACGTCGAGGTGGTGGCCGCCTTCGACGTGGACCGCCGCAAGGTGGGCCGCGCGCTCCACGAGGCCGCCTTCGCGCCCCCGAACTGCACGCGCATCATCGCGAGCGAGATCGCGAAGAGCGAGGTCGTGGTGCAGATGGGCCCCGTCCTCGACGGCGTGGCGCCCCACATGAGCGAGTACGCGGACGAGCGCTCGTTCCGCGTCGCGGCCGAGGACCCCGTCGACGTGGAGGCCGTGCTCCGCGACAGCGGAGCCGAGCTGCTGCTCTGCTATCTCCCCGTCGGCTCGACGCGCGCCGTCCACGCGTACGCGGAGGCTTGCCTCGCGGCGGGTGTCTCGCTCGTGAACTGCATGCCCGTGTTCGTGGTCTCGGACCCCGCGTGGGGCGAGCGCTTCCGGGCCGCGGGCATTCCCTGCGCGGGAGACGACATCAAGAGCCAGCTCGGCGCCACGATCCTCCACCGCATGGTGACCCGCCTGTTCGCCGACCGCGGCGTCCGCGTCGACCGCACCTACCAGCTCAACACCGGCGGCAACACCGACTTCCTGAACATGCTCTCCCGCGAGCGGCTCGCCTCGAAGAAGATCAGCAAGACGGAGGCCGTCACCTCGCAGCTGCCCTACGAGATCGACGCGAACGACGTGCACGTGGGGCCGAGCGACTACGTGCCCTGGCAGAACGACAACAAGGTCTGCTTCCTGCGGCTCGAGGGAACCGGCTTCGGCGGAGCGCCGGTCGAGCTCGAGGCGCGTCTCTCGGTGCAGGACTCGCCGAACTCGGCGGGCATCGTGATCGACGTAATCCGCGCCGTGAAGCTCGCGCGCGAGCGCGGCCTCGCGGGCCCCCTGCTCGCCGTCTCCGCCTTCGCCATGAAGCACCCCCCCGTGCAGATGCGCGACGGCCTCGCGGCCCGCCGCGTCGAGGAGTTCGTGGCCGGCCATGGCGACGGCTGAGCGCGCCATCCTCTTCGCTCCGCGCGGGAGCGCCCCCTGCGACGAGCCCGCGCCGGTGCCCGGGCACAGCTGGAGCAAGGGCGCGACGGCGCTCTTCGGGCTCCACCCCGTCGAGCGGACCGCGCTCGCGCTGCTGCGCGCCGGCGTCCGCGACGTGATCGTGACGGGCGACCCGCGGGCCGCGCGCTGGGTCGCCGAGACGCTGCGCACCGGGCGCTGCCGCGACGCGCGCGTGCGCGAGCTGCCGGCGGAGCAGCTCGCGGCCGCGCTCGATGCGGACGAGTCGTGCCTGGTGGCCCGCAGCGACTACCTCTTCGACCGGCGCCTCGTCGCGCGCTTCGCGGAGCAGACGGAGGACGCCCTCGCGACGGTGGTGGCGGTGGACTTCCGCCGCGACGCGCTCGCCTCGCAGCGCGGGGCGCCGCGCATCGCGGGCTGGCACGCCGGGCCCGGCGTCGGCCCGGGCGAGGGCGTCTCGCGCGCGGGCCACGGCCTGATGGCGCCCGACGGCGTCTGGGTCGGCCTCGCACGCGTCAACGCCTCGTTCGCGCGCGCGCTCGCGGACGCGCCGCCCGAGGCACGCTCGCTCGAGAACGCGCTGAGCCTGCTCGCGCGCCGCGAGCCCGTCGCCACCTGGAGCGTCGCCGAGCTCTGGCAGGCCGTGCGGAGCGATGCCCTCGTGCAGGAGGACGACGTGACGCTCGCGCGCCGCAAGGTGCTGGCGGGCGCCGTCGGCGTCGCGGACGGCGTGATCGCGCGGCATCTCAACCGGCCGCTGTCGCGGCGCATCACCGAGCGCCTCCTCTCCCGTGACGTCTCGCCCTGGCAGATCTCGCTCGCCTCGTTCCTCGCCACGCTCGCCGCGGGGCTCTCGTTCGCGATGGGACACGCCACGACCGGCGGGCTCGTCGCCCAGTTCGCCTCGGTCCTCGACGGCGTCGACGGCGAGGTCGCGCGCATCCGCTACCAGGACTCGCCCTTCGGCGGCGTGTACGACGCGCTCCTCGACCGCATCGGCGACGCCGCGCTGATCGGGGGCATGACGCTCTACGCCTGGCTGATGGGGGCGGGCCACTCGGCGGTGGCGCTCGGCTTCGCGGCGGTGGCGGGCAGCTCGCTCAGCATGCTGGTGAAGGAGAAGTACGGCACGCAGTTCGCGCGGCGCTGGGCGGAGGAGCGCGACGGCCGCTGGCGCTGGCTGCTGCTCGGCCGCGACGGCCGGCTCTTCCTCTCGCTCGTGGCGGGGCTCACGGGCCACGTCGAGGCGGTCCTCGCGTACCTCGCCTTCGGCACGCACGTCCACGCCGGCGTCCGCATCTTCCGCATCCGCTCCGAAGCCCGCGCCATCGCTTGAGGAGGGGCCGGAGCCTTCGCTCGCATTGAACCCGGGCCCCCGCTGCCGCGTAGCAGGAGCGTCCACGCTCCCGCCTCGCAGGAGCGTGCATGCGCCCGGGAGGAATCATGGAACACCCGATCTCGACCGAACGACGCCGCCCGCTCTCCGAATGGCACCGCGGCGGCCCCGAACGCCGCGTCGCCGGCGTGTGCGCCGCGCTCTCGCGCGAGCTCGACGTCCCGCTCGCGGCGGTCCGCGCCGCCTTCGTGCTCGGGGTGGCGCTGCCGGGCATCCGCGTGCTCGCCCTCGGCCTCTACCTCGCGCTCTGGTTCGTGACGCCGGCCGCGCCGGGCGAGCCCTCGGGCCTCGACCGCGTCGTCGTCGCCTTCCAGGAGCTGTTCAGCACGCGGAGCGACCGGCCGAAGCGGGGAGCATGAGGGGGCTCGCGCGCGAGGTGTGGCGGCAGACCTGGCGCGCGGGCATCGCGCTGGTCGGCGGCGCGCTGGTGCTCGCGGGCATCGCGATGCTGGTGCTGCCCGGCCCCGGCATCCTCGCGATCGCGGGCGGCCTCGCGCTGCTCGCGCTCGAGTTCCAGGCGGCGCGGGATCTCCGCGACCGCTTCGCGGGCTGGGTCCGCGCGCGAGCGCAGCGCGCCGAGGCGAAGGCGAGCGCGAAGCGGCGCCCGGCCGACTAGGCGCGCAGCGCAGCGAGGCGCTCGGCCGTGGCGCGGAACCCGGCGGCGTCCGCATAGCGGCCGCCCACGGCGAGGCGCGTGACGCCGAGCTCGGCCAGCGCCGCGAGCTGCTCGCGCGCGCGCGGCGGATCGTCGAGCGGCAGCGCCCCGAGCGCGGCGATCTCGAGCGGCGCGCGGCCGTGCGCCGCCGCGAGCTCGCGCAGGCGCGCGGCGTGCGGGCGCAGCCGCTCGGGGTCCGCGCCCATCGGCATCCAGCCCTCGCCGAGGCGCACGGCGCGCTCGAACGCGTGCGGCGGCTGGCCGCCCACGAAGATCGGCGGGCGCGGCGGGCACGGGCGGAACAGGAAGGGCTGCCCGTTCGCGAGGGCGTGATCGTCCGCGAACCAGGCGCGCCACTGCGCGAGCGTCTCGTCGGTGATGCGCGCGCGCCGCTCGCGCGCGACGCCGAGCGCGCGGAACTCGGGCGCCATCCAGCCGACGCCGACGCCGAGTGCGAGGCGGCCGCCCGACAGCTCCTGCACCGTCGCGATCGCCTTCGCGGTCGGGAGCGCCGGCCGGTACGGCACGACGAGCACCGCCGTGCCGAGCCCGATGCGCTCGGTCGCGGCCGCCAGCCAGGCGAGCGTCGCGAGCGGGTCGAGATAGCGCCCGCCGGAGCCCTCGGCGTCGTCGGGCGGGATCGCCACGTGGTCCGCCACCCAGACGTCGTCGAGGCCCGCCGTCTCGGCCGCGCGCGCGCAGGCGAGCAGCGTCTCGCGCGTCGAGGGCTCACCCATCGTGCGGAGCACCGCGCCGAGCCGCATCACGCGAGCTTTCGCAGCAGCGTCTCGGCCGTCTCGTCGACCCAACGCAGGAGAGTCGCCTCGTCGCGCGCGTGGGGCAGCAGGACGAGGCGGTCGACGCCGAGGTCCCGGTAGCGGCGTGCGCCGTCGAGGTCGAGACGCGGCGGCGGCGTGATCGAGATCTCGAGCGCGCCGAGCGCGTCCGGTCGTTCGACCTCGCCGCGCGCGGCGGCGAGGCCCGCGAGGTCGGCCCGCGCCGTGTCGGGATCGCGCAGGAAGCCGTACCAGCCGTTCCCCCTGGCGACCGCGCGCCGGAGCGCCGCCGCGCTCGTGCCGCCCACCACGATCGGCGGGTGCGGCCTCTGCACGGGGCGGGGGTGTGCGTCGATGCCCGCGAAGCGGACGGTGCGGCCCGCGAAGCGCGGCTGCGCGTCGCACCACAGCGTGCGAATGGCGTCGATGGACTCGTCCGTGCGCGCGCCGCGGTCGTGGAACGACGCGCCGACCGCCTCGAACTCCGGCCGCAGGTAGCCGGCCCCGAGCCCGAAGATCAGCCGCCCGCGCGAGAGCACGTCGACGCTCGCGAGCTCCTTCGCGAGCACGACGGGATTGCGCTGCGGCAGGATGATGATCCCGGTCGCGAGGCGGAGCCGCTCGGTGTGGGCGGCGAGGAAGCCGAGCGCGACGGCCGGGTCGAGCATCGGATGGCGCGGCGGCGCGGGCGAGGGCGGCGCCTGCGGGTCGGGCAGCACCACGTGCTCGCCGGTCCAGACCGACTCGAAGCCGGCCGCCTCCGCCGCGCGGGCCACCTTCGCGGCCGTCGCGGGCGCCGCGCACGGTCCCGTGTTGATCCCGAACACTCCGATCTTCACGCCCACCTCCTCGCCGCTCCCTACGATACCTCCCGTGCAGCACGCCGCGGCGGACCCCGAAGTCCTCGCCATCGAGCGGGCCGCCTTCGAGGCGTGGCCCGCGGCGGAGGTGCGCGCGCTCGGCGGCTGGCGGCTGCGCTTCAACCACGGCGTGACGAGCCGCGGCAGCTCGGTGTGGCCCGGCGCCGGCCCCTGCGAGACGAAGCTCGACGAGCGCCTCGAGCTCGTCGAGCGCTTCTATGCCGAGCGCGAGGCGAAGGCCTGCTACCAGCTCTCGCCGGCCTGCGATCCGCCCGACCTCGACGCCACGCTCGCGGCGCGCGGCTACGAGCTCTTCTCGCCGGTGAGCGTCGAAGTCGCGGAGGTGGACCCCATCCTCGAGCTCGCGACGTCGCGGGAAGTGGATGCGACCTGCTCGGACACGCTCCCCGAGGAGTGGTTCGACGTCTCCGGCCGGCGCGGGCGCTTCCGGGGCGAAGCCATCGCCGTCTACCGCGCGCTGCTCGAGCGCCTCCACGGGCGCGCGGGCTTCGCGGTGGCGCGCGCGGGCGGGCAGATCGCGGCCGTCGGCCTCGCGGTCGCGGCCGCGCCGTGGGTCGGCGTCTTCTCGATGCTCACGCTCGAGAGCTACCGCCGCCAGCGCCTCGCCGAGGCCGTGCTCGGCGCCATCGCGCGCTGGGCAACCGAGCGCGGCGGCGAGCGCATGTACCTCCAGGTCGAGCTCGAGAACCAGCCCGCGCGCTCGCTCTACGCGCGCGTCGGCTTCCAGCCGCGCTACGCGTACCACTACCGGAGGCAACCGTGAGCGGGGCCGCGCGGGTCCGGGCTCTCACTCGCGCGAGAACCAGAAGCGCGTCTCGCTCCGGTACTCCTGCCCGGGCCGCAGGATCGTCGACGGGAAGTCCGGCTGGTTCGGGCTGTCGGGGAAGTGCTGCGTCTCGAGGCAGAGGCCGCCGTTCCGGACGTACGGCCGCCCCGACTTCCCGCGCAGCCGGCCGTCGAGACCGCCCCCGGTGTAGAGCTGGAGGCCCGGCTCGCTCGTGTGCACCTCGAGCACGCGGCCCGACGCCGGCTCGCGGAGGCGTGCCGCCAGCCGGGTCGTGCGCGCGTCGCCGCGCGGATCGAGCACGAAGTTGTGGTCGTAGCCGCGGCCGAGGCGCAGCTGCTCGTCGTCCGCTCCGAGCTCGCGGCCGATCGGCTTCGGCCTGCGGAAGTCGAAGGGCGTCCCCGCGACGTCGCGCAGCTCTCCGGTCGGGATCCGCCCCGCGTCGACGGGCGTGTAGCGGCTCGCGGCGAGCGCGAGCTCGTGGTCGAGGATGGTTCCTTCGCCCTCTCCCGCGAGGTTCCAGTACGTGTGCTGCGTGAGGTTCACGGGCGTCGCGCGGTCGCTGGTGGCGCGGTACTCGACGCGCAGCTCGCTCTCGTCCGTCAGCGTGTACGTGACGGACGCGCGCAGGTTGCCCGGATAGCCTTCCTCCCCGTCCGCGGCGAGGTAGTGGAGCCGAAGGCTCTCGCCCGCGAGCGGCTCCGCTTGCCAGACGACCTTGTCGAAGCCGAGCGCACCGCCGTGCAGATGGTGCTCGCCCTCGTTCACGGTGAGCTGGAAGCTCTCGCCGTCGAGCACGAAGCGGCCCCTCGCGATCCGGTTCGCGTAGCGTCCGACGACGGCGCCGAAGTACGGGCGGTCGACCGCGTTCACGTAGTCCTCGACGCGGCCGTGGCCGAGCACGACGTCGGCGGGCCGGCCGGCGCGGTCCGGGACGAGGAGCGACGCGAGGATCGCCCCGTAGTTCGTGATCTTCGCGACGGCGCCGCGGGCGCTCTCCAGCGTGAACAGACGGATCTCGTCGAAGTCGTCGATCCTCAAGCGGGTCGCATGGTAGCCTTCGCGCCCATGACGCCCGAGACGTTCCTCGACGAGTGGCATCGCATCGTGCGCGAGCGCGACATCCTCTCGCTCGCGCCGCTCCTCGCGCCCGACGTCGAGATCGGCGCGCCGCCCTACTGGGAGCCGTTCCGCGGCGCGGCGCTGGTGCAGCACCTGCTCGGGCTGATCCTCGAGACGATCGAGGGCTTCACGTACCACCGCGAGTGGAAGATGGGCGCCGAGCTGGCGCTCGAGTTCCGCGGCCGCGTCGGCGGGCTCGAGCTCCAGGGCATCGACCTGATCTCGCTCGACGCCGACGGCCGCCTGCGACGCCTCGACGTGCCGATGCGACCGGTGAACGCGGTGAACGCGTTGATCGCCCGGATCGGGCCGCGGATGGCGGAGTACCTGGCGAAGCAGAACGGCGAGCCCGTCACGGAGCCATCCCCTTGAGGAACTTGAAGAGGTCGCTGTCCGTCGACAGGACCAGGGTCGTGTCCTCGGTGATCACGGACCGGTAGGCCTTCATGGTTCGCGTGAACTCGTAGAACGCCGCCGCCTCGCGGCTCTGGTTGTAGGCCCGCGCGTAGATCTCGGTGGCCTTCGCGTCCGCCACGCCGCGGATCTCCTCGACCTCCCGGTAGGCCTCGGACTGGATCTTGTTCAGATCGCGCACGCGATTGCCTCGAATCCTGGCGGCCTCGCCGTTGCCTTCCGAGAGGAAGCGTTCCGCGATCTGTCGCCGCTCGCTGATCATCCGATCGTAGATCTTCGGGCGTACGCTCTCGTTGTAGTTGATCCGCTTGAAGCGGATGTCGAGCAGCTCGATGCCGAACACACGCACCTTTTCGGCCGCCGCGTCGAAGATCTCCTTCTCGACCCGCTTGCGGCCCTTCTGGATCGGGACCAGGGCCCCCATGTCGAGCTCCAGCTCCGCGTCGGTCAGCAGGGTGTCGCGCAGCGGCACGCGGTCCCGGGTGGTGCGGATGATCTCGATCAGCTCGTGCTTGGCGACGGCGTTGCGGGTCTCGCTGCCCAGGATGTCGTCCAGCCGAGACTGGGCGCTCCGTTCGTCGCGCAGCCGCAGGAAGTACTGGAGCGGATCCGTGATCCGCCAACGGGCGAAGAGGTCGACCGAGATGTAGAGCTTGTCCTTGGTCGGCATGTCCGACGGGCTGCCGTCCCACTCGAGAATCCGCTTGTCGATCGGATTGACGTCCTGGATCAGGGGCAGCTTGAGCTTCAGCCCGGCGCTCGTCACGGGAGCGCCGACGGGCTTGCCGAACTGGGTGATGATCACCTGCTCGACCTCGCTCACCGTATAGATCGAGCCCATCGCGACGAAGGCTCCGACGAGGAGGATCATCAGCGCCGCCATCCCTTTGATCCCCTTCATTGCGGAGCTCCCTTCTGCGCGTCGAGGTTCAACAGCGGCAGGATGCCGTGCGTCTGCTCGTCGACGATGACCTTGGAGCGTATGCCCGGCATGACGTCCTGCAGGGTCTCGATGTAGATGCGGCGGCGAGTGACCTCCGGCGCCTTCTGGTATTCCGCCAGCAAGGCGTTGAAGCGAGCGACGTCGCCTTCGGCTTCGTTGATCCGCTTGAGCCGGTAGCCGTCGGCCTCGCGGATCCGCTGATCCTTCTCGCCTTCCGCCAATGGGATCACCTTGTTGTAATCGCGCCGGGCCTCGTTGATCAGCTTCTCCTTCTCCTGCTGGGCCTGGTTGACCTCGTTGAACGACTCCTGCACGGGTTGGGGCGGATTGATGTTCTTCAGCTGCACCTGGTCGATGCTGATCCCCATGGCGTACCGGGTCGTGAGCTCCTGCATCTTGGCCAGCGCTTCCGTTTCGATCTCCTGGCGGCCGATGGTGATCACCTCGTCCACGGTGCGATCGCCGACGACCTCCCGCATGACGGATTCGGAGACGTGGCGGAGGGTTTCACCCGGCTCTCGAACCTCGAAGAGGAACTTGACGGGATCCGAGATGCGGTACTGGACCACCCACTCCACCAGTGCGGCGTTCAGGTCCCCGGTCACCATCTCCGTTTCCCGCTTGCCGTCGCGAGGAGTCTGATACGGATCCGTGGCGCCTGGGGTGGTGAACCCGAACTCCTGCTTCAGCTGCCGCTTGACGGGAACGATCGTCGCCGCGTCGAGGCCGAGTGGCAGCTTGAAGTGCAGTCCCGGCGGGACCTCCTCGAGGTACCTCCCGAAGCGCTGCACGACGGCGACGGAGTCGCTCGGCACCGTGTAATAGGACGTCCACGCGGCCAGGAGAGCCAGCAACAGGCCGGCGACGACGGCGATTCCGCGCGACCCGCCACCCGGGAGCCTTCGCTCGAGGCGAGCCCGCCCCTGCCGGAACAGATCCTCGACGTTGGAGCCGGGTGTGGACCCGCGGCTCCAGGGGCCGCCGTGGCCGTTCTGCGCAGGCATCGGATGTGTCCTCCTCACGGGTACGCGCCCGAGGCTAGCGCCGGTCGAGCCGGACTCCGGCACTCAGACGAGCCGGTCGCGAGCAGGGGTCGAACCCTGCTCGCGTTCCGGTCGGGCCACCCACGGCGAGCGAGGCGCGGGGCAGACCGGCGCGCGGGAAGGAGAATCGGAATGCGGAACCACTGCCGACGCGGGGGCCGGCGCCAGCAAGGCAGCGTCCTCGTCTTCGTCACGCTCGCGCTGATCGCCCTGCTCGCCTTCGCCGCGTGGTCGACCGAGACGGGCCAGGCGTGGACGGCCAAGGCGCAGCTCCAGGGCGCGAGCGACTCGGCCGCGCTGGCGGGCGTGGCCGGGCTCGTCGTCCCCGGCGCCCCTTCCGACCCCGCCGCGGCGGTCGCGGCCGCGCAGAGCTTCGGCGCGCAGAACCACTCGATCGGCGTGCCGATCACCATCCCGGCGAGCGACGTCGAGACCGGGAGCTGGAACACCGAGACCCGGACCTTCACGCCGCTTCCCGGCTCGACCGACCGGGAGCAGGTGCGTGCGGTTCGCGTGCTCGGCCGGCGCGACGAGGTCGCGAATGGCCCGATCCCGACCGTGCTCGGCCGCATCTTCGGAGTGGACGACATCCCGATCGCGGCCGCGGCGGTCGCCTACGTGGGCTTCGCCGGCCTGATGCCGCCCGGCACCGCCGTGCTCCCGCTCGGAGTGGATTGCTGCAAGATCTCGGGCTCGGCCTGCGAGAACGACTACTGCGACGAGATCGCCGGCAACCCCCCGAACCCGTGCCCGCTCGAGGGCGGCCCCAACCAGGGCAGCCTCGTGACCTGCATGGAGTTCCACTCGCAGCCCGAGCAGAACGTCTGCTGGACGAACCTGAGCCCCACGGACCGCGCGGTGAACGTCCCGAGCCTCCTCGACATCATCGAGGACGGAAACCCCGTGGCGGTCGGCGCGGAGCCGGTCTGGGTCGACAACGGCAACAAGGTGCCGCTGATCCGGGAGATCTCGGACCGCTTCCACGGCGGCGGCAACTACTCGGGGAACCCTTCGGGCACCGACATCGACGGCGACGGCAACAGCGACTCCTGGCTGGTGCCGCTGCCGATCTTCGAGTGCCAGAACCCCGGCAACGGCTGCTCGCGGAGCGCGGCGCAGCGCATCGTGGGCGTCGCCTGCTTCGACGTCCAGGAAGTGGCGGTGGTGCCCGATCAGGAGATCCGGGGCGAGTTCGTCTGCCCGGACGACCCGCGCTTCGAGGACAGCCTGTGCGGCGCGGGCTTCGGGCCGGGCGGCGAGATCCCGACGATCGACGCCCAGTACCCGGTGCTGGTGGAGTAGGCTTCCTACTCGTCGAGCTCGCGCTTCGAGAAGCCGTAGGCCTCGGCCATCTCGGGGTCGCGCTTCGCGATCAGCTTCGCGAGGCCGACCATCACGCGGCACTGCTTCACGGTGGCGTCGTCCTGCATCTTGCCCTCGAGCATGATCGTGCCCGAGCCGTCGCCCATCGCCTCGATCACGCGGCGCGCCCAGGCGACCTCGTCGGGCGGCGGGCTGAACACGCGGCGGGCGATCTCGATCTGCGAGGGGTGCAGCGACCAGGCGCCCACGCAGCCCATCAGGAAGGCGTTCCGGAACTGGTCCTCGCACGCGACGGGGTCGCCGATGTCGCCGAAGGGGCCGTAGAAGGGCAGCGTCCCCGTCGCCACACAGGCGTCGACCATGCGCGCCATGGTGTAGTGCCAGAGGTCCTGCTGGGCCTTGGCGCGCGGCGCGTCCGGGCTCTCGGGGTTCGGGTCCTCGCGCACCAGGTAGCCGGGATGCCCGCCGCCGACGCGCGTCGTCTTCATGCGGCGCGAGGCCGCGAGGTCGGCCGGCCCGAGCGAGAGGCCCTGCATGCGCGGCGAGGCGCCCGCGATCTCCTCGACGTTCGCGACGCCGAGCGCGGTCTCGAGGATGGCGTGGATCCCGAGCGGCTTCTGAAGGCGGTGCCTCGCCTCGAGCTGCGCGAGCAGCTGGTCGACGAAGTGGATGTCCCACGGACCCTCGACCTTCGGGATCATCACCACGTCGAGCTTGTGGCCGGCGCCCGCGATCACGGTCAACATGTCGTCGAGGAACCAGGGGCTGTCGAGCGAATTCACGCGCGTCCAGAACTGGGTGTCGCCGAACTCGGTCTCGTTCGCGATCTTCACGAGGCCCTCGCGCGCCGCGAGCTTGTTCTTGCTCTCGATCGCGTCCTCGAGGTTCGCGAGCAGGATGTCCACCTTCTTCGCGATGTCGGGCACCTTCGAGGCCATGCGCGGGTTCGAGGGATCGAAGAAGTGGATCATGCGCGACGGACGCACCGGAACCTCGTGCCACGGCTTCGGGGCGCCGATCGCGAGGGGCTTGGCGAAGTTGCGGGGATTGCGCATGCGGCCTCCGGCAGCCGAGGCAGTCTAGCCGTCTCGCCATGACCCGCGGTATCCCGACGGCCTTCGCGCTCGGCTTCCGGCCCTTCTTCCTCGCGGTCGGCGTCGAGGGCGTCGCGCTCACGCTCGCCTGGCTCGCGATGCTGCGGGGCTGGCTGCCCGCGCCGCGCTGGCTCGACCCCTTTCTCTGGCACGGCCACGAGATGCTCTTCGGCCTCGTGCTCGCCGCGGTCGCGGGCTTCCTGCTCACCGCCGTGCCGGTCTGGACCGCGAGCGCGCCGCTCCGCGGCGGGCGCCTCGCCGCGCTCGTGGGGCTCTGGGCGCTCGGCCGCGCCGCCATGGCCGCGGCCGGCGCGCTGCCGGGGCCCGCCGTCGCGGCGGCGGATCTCGCCTTCCCGCTCGCGCTGCTCGCCGCGGTCGGGCTCCCGATCGTGCGCGCCCGCGCGCTGCGCCACGCCGGCATCCTCGCCGCGCTCGCCGTCCTCGCCGGCGCGAACGCGGCGACGCACCTCGACGCGCTCGGCGCGGCGCCCGGCGTGGGCCGCCCCGCGCTCCGCCTCGCGATCGTGTTCGTCGCGATCCTGATCCTCGTGATCGGCGGGCGGATCACGCCTTCGTTCACGCAGGCCGCGCTGCTGCGCGAGGGCGCCGGAGGGCGCGTCACGCCCCGCCCGCGCCTGGATCGCCTCGCCCTCGCGAGCGCGGCCGCGCTCGCGCTCGCGGAGCTCCTCGTACCGCGCAGCCTCGCCACGGGCGGCGCCGCCGCGGTGGCCGCGCTCGCGACGCTGGCGCGCATGAGCGGCTGGCGGACGGGCTTCGCGCTCGGGGATCCGCTGCTCGGGTCGCTCCACGTCGGCCACGCGTGGGTCGGCGTCGGCTTCGCGGCGATCGCGCTCGCGGACCTCGGCGCGCCGATCCCGCCGACGGTCGCGCTCCACGCGCTCACGGCCGGCGCGATGGGGGCGATGATCCTCGCCGTGATGACGCGGGTCGCGCTCGGCCACACCGGGCGCCCGCTCGTGGCGCCCGCCTCGGCGCGCACCGCGTACGGGCTCGTGAACGCGGGCGCGCTCGTGCGCGTGCTGGGCCCGCTCCTCGCCCCCGCCGCGGCGCAGGCGGCCTGGACGCTCTCCGGCCTGCTCTGGGCGGGCGCCTTCGCGGCGTTCCTGTTCGGCTACGCCCGGATGCTCGTGGGCCCGCGCGTCGACGCCGGGCTCGTGCGCTAGTCCCCGATCGCGGGCGAGTGGGCGGCCGCGAGTGGGGCCTCGCGGCGCCGCAGCTTCCGGCGCAGCCAGACGACGCCGTCGTCGAGCGTCAGGTAGAAGACCGGCACCACGAGCAGCGTGAGCGCGGTCGACGACACCATGCCGGCCGCGGCGGCCACCGCCATCGGCGAGCGCGTCTCGGCGCCCGGTCCGATGCCGAGCGCGGCCGGGAGCGCGCCGAAGATCATCGCGATCGCGGTCATCAGCACGGGCCGCATCCGGATCGGCGCCGCGCGCCGCATCGCCTCGACCTTGTCGAGCCCGCGCTCGCGCAGCTGGTTCGCGTAGTCCACGAGCAGGATCGAGTTCTTCGTGACGAGCCCGAACAGCAGGATGATGCCGATCATCGAGAACAGGTTCAGCGTCATGCCGGGGCGCTCGAGCGGCCAGCTCCCCATCACGTAGAGCCCGCCGAAGGCGCCGACCATCGAGAGCGGCAGCGCGAGCATCACGGTGAGCGGGTGCACGAGACTCTCGAACTGCGCCGCGAGCACCATGTAGATCACGAGGATCCCGATCCCCATCGCGAAGACGAGGCTCTGGAAGCTCTTCACGAACTCCTCGGTGCCGCCCGCGGGCTTGAACTCGACGCCCTCGGGCAGGATCTCGCGCGCGACGGCCTGCGCCTCGGCGAGCGCGGTGCCGAGGTCCTGGTCCTGCAGGTTCGCGGAGACGTGCACCGCGCGCTGGCGGTTCACGCGCGTGATCGTCGAGGGCGCGGCGGCCTTCTCGATCCTCACCAGGTTCCGGAGCTCCATCGTGCCGCCCTGCCGGGTGCGCACGTAGAGGCCGAGGATCGAGTCGGGGCTGCGCCGGTCCTTCTCCTCGAGGCGGACGCGGATGTCGTAGCGGTTGCCGGCCTCGTTGAAGGTGGCGACGTCCATGCCGCCGATCATCGCCTGCACGGTGGTCGCGAGCTGGTCGGCGTCGACGCCGAGCGCAGCGGCCTTCTCCCGGTCCGGGATCACGCGGATCTCCGGCCGGCCGAGCCGGAGGCTCTGGTTCAGGTCGACGAAGCCGCCCTTCGCGGCGAGCCCCTCGATGAAGGCGTCGCCGAGCGCGGCCAGCTCCTCGATCTCGAGGTTCCCGGTGAGGTCCACCTCGAACTGGCCGGCCTCGGAGTTCATCATCATCCCCGACATGTCGCTCATGCGGACCTTCACGCCCGGGATCTGACCGAGCACGCGGCGGCCCTCGTCGATGATGTCGTGCACGTCGCGCTCGCGGTCCTTCAGGCTGCGGAGCATCACGAACATGATCCCGCGCGTGGGATCCTGGCCGCCGTCGGGCCCGGCGAAGCCGACGCCGGAGAAGGCGCCCGCCACCTCGGGCTGCGCGAGCACCCACTCCTCGACGCGCTTCAGCGCGGCGAGCGAGTTCTCGGGCGTCGAGCCGGGCGGCGTCTCGAGCGAGACGAAGAAACGGCCGACGTCCGCAGGCGGGAAGAACTCGGCGCCGAGCTGCGTCTGGAGTCCGCACGCGCCGAGCAGGCTCACGAGGGCGACGCCGAGCGTGACGACGCGGTGCCCGAGCGTCCAGTCGAGCACGCGGCGGTAGCCCGCCTCGAGCGCGTGGAGCCAGCGCTCGAAGACGTGGTAGATGCTGCCGTGCTCGCGCTCCTTGGCGGCCGGGATGCGCGCGGCCAGCATCGGCGTGAGCGTGAGCGCGACGACGAGCGAGAGCAGCACCGCGGTCGCCACCGTGGCGCCGAACTCGGACAGGAAGTTGCCGACCATGCCCTCGACGAAGACCACGGGGATGAACACCGCCGCGACCGACACGGTGGCGGCCGTCGCGGCGAAGGCGATCTCGCGCGCGCCCTTCGAGGCGGCCTCGCGCGGCCCCTCCCCGGCCTCGCGGTGGCGCTCGATGTTCTCGAGCACCACGATCGCGTCGTCGATCACGACGCCCACCGCGAGCGTGAGCGCGAGCAGCGTCATCGTGTTCAGCGTGTAGTCGAACATCCACATGAAGCCGAACGTCGCGATCAGCGAGACCGGAATCGCGAGCCCGACCACGAGCGTGGGGCGGAAGCGGCGCAGGAACACGAACACGGTGAAGGTCGCGAGCAGCGCGCCGAACCAGAGGCTGAAGATCGCCTCCTCCACCGCCTCGCGGATCGAGAGCGAGAAGTCGGCGACGCCCTCGCCCTCCTTGAAGCGCATGTCGGCCGGGAGCGTCTGCTGGATCTCGTGGACGCGGCGCCGCATCTCGGTCGCGATCGCGACGGTGTTGCCGTCGGACTGCTTCGTCACGCCGATGCCGACGGCGGGGCCGCCGTCGTAGCGGGCGTACGCCCGCACGTCCTCGGAGCCGTCCTCGACGCGCGCCACGTCGCGCAGGCGCACGGGCGCCGCGTTCTCGAACGCGATCACCATGTCGGCGAGCTCGGCCACCGTGGTGTACTCGGCCGCCGTCTTCACCGCGAACTCGATCCAGTCGCTCTGCACGAGGCCGCCGGGCCGCTCGACGTGCTCGCGGCGGAGCGCCGCGATCACGTCGGTCGCCGCGAGCCCGCGCGCGCGGAGCGCGTCGCCGTCGAGCCAGATGCGGATCTGGCGGTCCATGCGGCCGAAGACCTCGATGCCGGCCACGCCCGGCACCGTCTCGACCTGCGGCTTGACGTGCTCCTTCACGTACTCGCTCGCCTCGACCTGCGAGCGCTCCGTCATGATCGGCAGCCACATGATCGGGAAGCCCGACACGTCGAGCTTCTCCACGACGGGCGGCTCGAGCTCCTCCGGCAGCTCCCAGCGCGCGCGCGCGACGCGGTCGCGCACGTCCTGGGTGGCGGCGTCGAGGTCCGTGCCGAGCTCGAACTCGACGGAGATCGAGGAGAGGCCCTGGCGCGAGCGCGACTCGAGGCGCTTCACACCGGAGATCGTGTTGAGCTGCTCCTCGAGCGGCTCGGTGACGTCCTCCTCGATGACCTCGGGGTCCGCGCCCTCGAGCACCGAGCTCACGTGGACGCGCGGCAGATCCATCTTCGGGTACTGGTCCACGCCGAGGCGCAGGAAGCCGAGCACGCCGAACACGACGAGGGAGAGGATCAGCATCCACGTGAGCACCGGACGCCGGATGAAGACGTCGATCCAGCCCATCAGAGCGTCCCCGCGGCGGCCCCGCGGTCGGCGGCCGCGTTCAGCGACTGCTCCTCGCCGCCCTCGAGCGCGCGCCGCGTGACGGGCACCCCGTCCGCGAGCACCGCGTGCCCGCGCACCACCACCTGGTCCTGCGCCGCCACGCCCTTCACGATCTCGATCTTGCCGTCGCGCTGGAGGCCCGTCTCGACGACCACGCGCCGGGCGGTGTCCTC
>Ga0075327_1000057_pt1 | contig 24573 bp, 21 predicted proteins | sample MayberrySE_Catta_2_FD_120056 | JGI IMG/M metagenome (GOLD analysis project Ga0075327, IMG submission 120056) | Natural and restored wetland microbial communities from the San Francisco Bay, California, USA, that impact long-term carbon... | ecosystem: Environmental > Terrestrial > Soil >...
CGGCGGTCGAGAACTTGCCGATGACGAGGGAGACCATGACCAGCGCCGCGCCCGAGGCAGTGAGCCAGAGACTGATCGTATTGAGGTAGGGGAAGGCGACGTCGCGGGCGCCGATCTGCTGCGGCACCACGATGTTGATCAAGCCGGTGAGAAACGGCATCGCCATGAAGAAGATCATGATGGTGCCGTGCGAGGAGAAGATCTGGTCGAAGTGGTCGGGCGGCAGATAACCGTCCGAGTTGAGCGCGACCGCCTGTTGGGCACGCATCATGATTGCGTCGACGAAGCCGCGCACAAGCATGATCACCGCGAGAACAACATACACGATGCCGATCCGCTTGTGGTCGACGCTGGTCAGCCATTCGCGCCACAGCACCGGCCAGGCCCTCAACCAGGTGATCGCCGCCATGACCACCAGCGCTCCCCCGACGACGACCGCCGCGCCGCTGGCGGCGATCGCGCTGTAGAAGGGCAGCGCATCGATGGTCAGTCTGCCGAGCATCTCCACCCCCTCACCGGTCTTCGGGTGTAGCGTCTTGCGCCGCCATGGTGCCGCCGGCCATGTGCCCGCCGTACTTGCGGATTATCCGCTCGAAGAGGTCGGGCCTGACCTGCGAAAAGTACGAGACAGGCGCCGCAATGCTGGGTTTGGCGAGTTCGGCATAGGAGCCGTCGTCAAGCGTTTTCCCCTCGCGTCGCACTTTCTCGACCCAGGCGTCGAAATCCCCCTGCGACATTGCGATCACATCGAAGTGCTGATCGGCAAACCCGTCGCCGCTGTACTGGGTGTTGCGGCCACGGAAGCGTCCCGGCGACACGGCCATTAGATTGAGCTGGGTCTGCATTCCGGCCATGGCGTAGATCTGGCCGCCGAGCGCCGGCAGAAAGAACGAGTTCATCACGGTATCGGAGGTGATCTTCAGGCTGAGCGGAACTTCGATCGGAAATGCCAGTTCGTTGACCGCGGCAATATCCTGCTCCGGATAGATGAACAGCCACTTCCAGTCCTGGGCGACGACCTGGATCGCCAATGGCGGCGCCGGGGCATCGAGCGGCTTATAGGGGTCGAGCGCGTGGGTATAGATCCAGACATGGATGCCGACCGAAATCACGATCAGTGCCGGCACCACCCAGACCACCGCATCGACCGTGTTGGACATCCAGTTGGGATCATGCCGCCCCTTCGGATGGCTGGCGCGATAGCGCCAGGCGAACCAGAACGCCATGATGAAAACCGGGATAACCACGATCATCATGATGGCGAGCGCACGGAACAGCACGTTGCGCTCGCTCGCCCCGACGGGCCCGTCCGGGAACAGCACCGGCATGGTCCCAGCCGAGCAGCCCCCGACAAGAAGGAGCGCTGCCAAGGAGCCGGCCGTCCAGATAATCCTGGCCGAACGTCTGCCGCGCATGTGCTGACCTGACTCCTCCGACGGGCCTACCACCGACCCTCAATGATATCCCGCACCGGCGACGACCTTGCCCTCGCGCAGGAACGTCCAATAGACGAACGCGGTGTAAGCAAGAATGATCGGCAGCATGATGAGCACGCCGATCAGCGTAAAGATCTGGCTTTCGGGCACGGCGGCGGCATCCCAGATGGTCAGGTCCGGCGGCGCGATCAGCGGAAAGACCGAAATTCCCAAGCCGATATAGCAAAGCAGGAAGAGAAGGATCGAGGCAACGAACGGCTTGACCTCGGCCTTCGAGCGGATCGCGCGCCAAGCCGACAGCGCAACGATCACAGTGATCGCCGGCAGAAGCCACAGGAAGTAGATGTTCGGGATCGAGAACCAGCGCTCTTCTATTTTCTCGTGCTCCAGCGGCGTCCACAGGCTGACCGCGGCGATAAAAATGAGGACGACGACCAGCAGGAAGCGTGCCTGTCGACGGGATTTCTCCGCGAGTCCGCCGCCGGTCCTCGCCATCAGCCACGTCGCCCCGAGGAGGGCATAGCCGGCAACAAGACCGAGACCGCACAGGATACCGAACAAGCTTAGCCATTCGGGCAGGACGACGAGATCGTTCAGCCGGTCGATCTCGGCCGACAGAGGCACCGTCCACTGCGAGACGAGCGTATCGGATCGGCTGGCGGCACCGCCGACCGAGTGGATGAGATTGCCAAGAATGACGCCCTGGGCGAACGCGGCGACAATCGAACCGACGCTGAACGCCACCGTCCACGCCCCGTGACGCGGCTTGGATACCGCCCGGAATTCGAACGAAACGCCACGAAAGATCAGCGCCAGGAGCATGATGATAACCGGCAAATAGTTGGCAGGCATGATCGCCGCGTACGCCGCCGGGAACGCCACCCACAAACCGCCGCCGCCAAGAACCAACCAAGTCTCGTTGCCGTCCCAGAACGGCGCGATCGAGCCGATCATGGTGTCACGGTCGGTGCCGTTGCGGGCGAACGGAAACAGAATGCCGATGCCGAGATCAAAGCCATCGAGGATGACGTACATGACGACGGCCGTCGCGATCAGGACAGCCCACACCACCGGAAGCCAGAAGGCGATTGCGTCCATGATTCAGCCCTCGCTGGTTGGTCCGGCTGCAGCCGCCATCAGCGGCCGGTTGGCTACGCCCTCCGTCGGCTGCTCCTCCTCAGGCCCCTTGCGGATCAGGCGGTTCATGTAGATGAGACCTGCCGAGAAGACGATGGCATAGACGATGACGAAGAGGATCAGGGACGTTGCCACATCTTGCGCGGAAATCGGCGAGGCCGCATCCCGGGTCCTGAGGATCCCGGTTGCGACCCATGGCTGGCGGCCGACCTCGGCAACGACCCAGCCACAAAGAACGGCAAGGAAGCCGAGCGGCCACGACAACGATGCGAGCCGGAGATAGAAGCGCGAGCGTTCGATATTCCCACGCGCCCAGACGATTGCGCCCCAGAAAACGAGAATAAACATGATCACGCCGATGCCGACCATGACGCGGAAGGCGAAAAACGGCAGCAGCACCGGCGGCCGGTCGTCAGGCGCGAAGGCTTTCAGCCCGGCAAACCCGCCGTCCCAGGAGCGCGTCACGATCAGGCTGCCGAGATAGGGCACCGAATATTCGTAGAGGTTGCGCTCCTGCTCCTCGTCGGGAAGCGCGAACAGGACCAGCGGCACCGGACCGTCGGTGCCGGCGTCCCATTTGCCCTCGATCGCAGCGAGCTTTGCCGGCTGATAATGCAGCACGTCACGTCCGGACTCGTCGCCGGCGATGATCTGCAACGGCACCAGCACAGCCGCCAGCCCGAGCCCCATATGCAGCATCGTCATCGCATGCGGCCGGTGAACGCCGGCAAGCAAGTAGCGCGCCCCCGTCGCGATGACGACGAAGGCGGTGGTGATATAGGCCGCCAGGACCATATGGGCGAAACGGAAGTGGAACGTCGGCGAGAAGGTAATCGCCAGCCAGTCGTCCGGGTAGGCGATGCCGTCGACCACGCGGTGCCCGGCCGGATACTGCATCCACGAATTGGCCGATAGAATCCAAAACGCGGAGAACAGCGTTCCCACCGCCACCAGAATCGCCGCGGTTACGTGCAGGCCGGGCGGTACCCGGTTCCAGCCGAACAACAGGATGCCGAGGAAGGTCGCCTCGAGGAAGAATGCGGTCAACACCTCGTAGCCGATCAACGGCCCGACGACATTGCCGACCACCAGCGAGAAATGGCTCCAATTGGTGCCGAATTCGTACGACATGACGATGCCGGAGACGACGCCCATGCCGAAGGAAACGGCGAATATCTTGGTCCAGAAGCGTGCGAGATCGCGGTAGTGCTCGGCGCCGGTCCGACGCCACAGCACCAGGAGGGTGGCGATCCACGCCGACAATCCGATGGTGAACGACGGGAAAATGATGTGGAAGGCGACCGTGAAGGCGAACTGGATGCGCGCCAACATGACCGCGTCGAGCTGCGTCAGTTGTTCCACTGGCACCCCCGGTCAGAATCGATCCGCCAGGAATCTAGCACGCCACAAAGAAGCGATCATCCGCCAATATGGTGCAGTCGATCCGACCGCCAGGACGATTATCCCCTGACGGCGACGACGAACAGGCGCGGAAACCGCAGGAGCACCCGCCCGTCGACCAACGGCGGATAAGCTTCCGCCACAAGCCGTCGATACTCGCCGAGATATTCATCGCGCTCGTCCTCAGCGAGTAGCGCAAGATAGGGTCTGAGACCGGTCGAGGCAAACATATCGGCGATCGCGTCCGGCCCGTCGAGGGGGTGATTGTAGAGCGTGTGCCAGATGTCGACCTTCGACGCCAACGGCTTGAGCCGATCGTAGTAGGTTGCCGGCGACGGAATTCGGTCGCGCGACGCCTTTGCCGACTCGAGTCGATTTCGCCAGGGACCGGCGAGCGCGACATCCTGCATCAGCCGATGCGACGGTTCGGAGAAATTGTCGGGCACCTGAATCGCAAGCACGCCTCCGGGAGCAAGGCTTTCGAGCAGCCGGACGAGAATCGAGAGGTGATCCGGCACCCATTGGAACACCGCGTTGGCAAAAAGGAGATCGACCGGTTCCTGCGGCGCCCATTTCGAAATGTCGGCCTCGACAAAGCTCGCCTGGGGCATCCGCTTGCGAGCCTCGACAAGCATTTCAGCCGAGGAATCGAGTCCGATGACGTCGGCATCGGGAAAGCGTTCGGCCAGCAACTCGGTCGAGTTAGCCGGCCCGCAGCCGATGTCGACAACGCGTTTGGCCGCGGCGAGCGGCACCCGCGCCAACAGGTCGCGCGGCGGCCGTGTGCGCTCATCCTCGAACTGCAAGTATTGGGAAGGCGACCAGGAGCTCACAGCCATACGATCCCCGCGTTCGTCACAGTGGATGTTTTTGGAGAAACCGCTCGACCAGCGCGTTCCATTCGCCGGAATGGCGACGGTAGGAGTAATGGCCACCCTGGTCGAAGGTGTGGAGTTCCGATCCCGCGATCGCCTCATGCAGGTCGAGCGAAAAATAGACCGGCACCGTGGCATCGTCGGTGGTGCCGATGATGAATGCCGGCCGGTCGATCCGGTCGAGTTCACCCGTGCGATCGTGCGACAGTGTCATGTCGATGCGGGCGGCGATGATCTCGATCGGGGCCACCGTCTTCTTCGAACGCTCCTCCAGCGCCATGACCTTGTCGAGATCGTAGCGGAATTGCTGGGTGCCGTTGGTCAGGATCGAACTGAACTCCACATACGCCTCCTGGCCGTGCGATTCGGCGATCCATTTGCGATAGGTCTGCAGGCGGCGAAGATAGATATCGGCTTTGGTCCAGGTGTTGGACAGCACGCATGCACCGAGCCGATGGGGCGAGTCGATGGCGAGGTTCTGGACGACGCAGCCGCCGGTCGAGGTCCCTATGACATGAGCACGCTCGATCCCCAGCTTGTCGAGAAGCCCGATCGCATCTGCAGCCAAATGTTCGGTGGTATATTGGTCACCGCCGACGGGTTTGTCGCTGTCGCCGGCACCGCGATGATCGAACGACAGACAGCGATAATGTCGAGAAAAATATGCCAGTTGGTAATCCCAAGCGGCATAGACGCCGACCAGACCGGGGATGAAAAGCACCGGGTCGCCGCTGCCGGCCTCAATGTAGTTCAGAGTAATCCGCCCGATATCGATACGCGGCATGGCTCGCCCGGCCTCCTCCCTGCAAGAAACCCGAGCGATCAATGTCATAGCTGCGCAAAAACTGCAAAGCTCATGCTTGGCGTGCGGGATCCATACCGGTTAGGAGTCGCGACGGGGGCGCTCTGACAAGGGCCTGAGGGCCGAAAGCGCCAGCGCATTCGATCCGAAATTACTGCCAGGGAGATTGCGATGACGACGCTCGAAGCCAACAAGGCGCTCGCTCGACGGTCGCTGGAGATGTGGGCAAGCGGAAACTCCGACGATCCCGCGGAGATCTTCACCGCCGACTATATCAACCACCAGGAACCCGCAGCGTCCGGTGGCGTCAAAGGGATCGACCTGAAAACCTGGCGCAGCGTGGTCTACGGGCATCACCGCGCATTCTCCAATTCGACCGTAGAAATTCTCTTGCAAGTGGCGGAAGGCGACTTCGTTGCCACGCATTGGCGTTTCACCGTGGCGAACACCGGAACCTACCTGGACCGCCCGCCGACGGGGAGAACGATCAGCTGGACCGGCGTTCAGATCGACCGGTTCGACGGCGGCAAGATTGCGGAGAGCTGGGTAAGCTGGGACAAGTACACACAGTTCGAGGGGCTCGGGCTTATCGGATGATCCAAGTCGCGCGCGGATGAGCGGCTCACCCAAAGGTCGCGGGCGGCACCGACGCGAGGTGGCGGCGACATGCAAACGGACAGCATCAGGTTCACGGTCGACGAGGCGAGCACTCTCGCGATACGCGGCCTGACGCAGATCGGCTACGGAGGCGAGGAGTCCGAAATCGTCGCCGCACACCTCGTCGACGCCGAGCTGATGGGCTATCCGGCGCTCGGCCTCAGCCGAATCCTGACTATCGCCGAGCATCCGCTGTTCAAGCAGCCCCGGCGACCGGTCACCATAACTCACGAAACGCCGGTTTCGGCGCGCCTCGACGGCGGCAACCATGTCGGCATGTACGCCATCCGCAAGGCAGCGGAAATCGCCATCGACAAGGCGAACGCGTCCGGCTTCGCGCTCGTCGGAGCCCACAACACGTATCTGAGCGGCCGCAACGCCTACTACCTCGACATGATCGCACGCGCAGGCTTCGCCGGAATTCATACGGCGTGCAGCCCGCCGGTGGTCGCTCCCCTCGGCGGATCGAAGCCGGCTTTCGGCACCAATCCGATCGCCTTCGGCCTGCCGCGGCAGCCGCATCCGGTGATCGTCGACATCGCCACCTCGGCGGCCAACTTCGGCGACCTCATCTTGGCGGCAAGGCTCGGCCAAGAATTGCCCGCCGGTGTGGCGCTCGACGCGGCGGGCGGGCCGACGTGCGATCCCCTCGCGGCTCTTTCCGGCGCGATACTGCCGTTCGGCGGACACAAGGGGTCCGCGATCGCATTCGCGGTCCAGGCTTTGGGCCTGCTGGGGGGCACGGCAATGACTCGGGGCGAGGTGCGCGACTTCGGGTTTCTTTTCGTCGTCTTCGACCCGGGCCTGCTGATGCCCCTTGCCGACTATCAGCGGCAGCTCGAAGCCCTGATTGCGGAAATCAAGGCGACTCCCTGCCAGCCCGGCGTTGCCGCCATTCGCATTCCCTCGGAACGCGCCCATGAAGAGCGAGATCGCCGCATCGCTGCGGGGATCGACGTGTCGCGGGCGATCGTCGAAAGGATCGAGAACCTCTGACTTTCGCCATTGAGCGGTGGTTTCCGGTCTTCGTTGACTCGACCACGAGCGGTCCATACCATCCTTGCTTAGGTTCGTAGTCGCCTTTTGCAACGGCATCTTGCTGCACCCCGACCCGGCCGGAAGTTCCACCGGGCAAAAAGAATAGCGTCTCGCCGTGCCCCAGGTTTTCCGGGTGGCCATGCGCACGAGCGGCCGCAACGCAGCCGAGATCGCATAATGGGAGGAAGCTCATGAGAATTGTATCAAGCGCCAGTGCCGGTGCGCGCAGAATCGTCCTGTCGGCAGCAATCGTGGCCGGCTCGGCGACAACCGTGCTGGCAGCAGATCAGGTGACCGTCGTCGGGGCCGGCCCGGGCGCCGGCGCCTACCAGATGGCAGGCGCAATGGCCGAGGCGGTCAACCGGTTCGAGGGCTCGGACGTGGTCATGACCAACCGCGCGTCTCAAGGCTTCGTCGCCAATACGCGCATGGTCGAGACCGGCGGCACCGATTTCGCCCTGACCAACGGCATCTTCGTCTACAGCGCCGAGAACGGGCTCAAGCCTTTCGAGGAAATGAAGGCGACCAATATTCAGGGCGTCGGGCCGGTGTCGACGTCGTGGTTCCAGATGGCCGTTCCCGCCGACTCCGACAGCAAGACCTACATGGATCTCGAGGGCAAGCGGGTGAACTATGCGGAGAAAGGCTCGAACACCGAGTTCATGACCCGCACGATCTTCGAGCAGCTTGGCATCGACGATACCATCAACAAGGAATATATGCGCTGGGATCAGGCGGCGACCGCTCTGATCGACGGCAACATCGACGGTTTCAGCATCCCCAACCCGGTGCCTGCACCGTCCATTCTTCAGGCTTCCGCGTCAATTCCCGTGCGGATCCTTTCGGTGCCCGACGAGGTGATCCAATCCTTCGTCGATTCCAATCCCGGATACTACCGGGCAACCGTGCCGCCGGGATCATACAACGGCATGGAAGACGAAAGCTTCGAGACTGTCGCCTACACGATCTTCGTGACTGCAAATGCCAACCTTTCCGACGACCTCGTCTATCGCGTCACCAGGGCGACCTACGACCCATCGAGCCACGACTTTTTGGTCAATGCGTTCAAGGGTTGGGCTATCGGTCTCAAAGCCACCGAGAACAACGAATTTCTCGAGCAGATGACGGCCTTCGGGATGGAACTGCACCCGGGCGCCGCGCGGTACTGGAAGGAGCGCGGCCTAATCAACTAAGGCGAGGTTCGGGAACCACCGACAGCGGGAGAGCGCCGGTCGCCACCCCGTGAGGGAGCCCATCCATGTCCGCAATAGGCTCACGCATCAAGCAGGGCATGATGAGGTTTTTCATGCCGGAAATGTCCTCGCGTCGTGCCCTGCGCGAGGGGGTGACGCGCGAGAACGTCGTGGTGTGGGGCCTGCTCACCGCCGCGATCGTGGTTGTTGCGGTGTTTCTTGCCGGAAGATCGCTGACGCTCTTCCTGCCGCACTACTATTCCTGGCAGTGGGTCGAGGTGACGGTGCTCGACCTACCGCTCTGGGCATGGGCGACCGCCTGGCTCGCGGTCAGCGCGTTGTGCTTCTATCCGCGGGTAACGGCGACCGCGATATCGGTCGCCTTTTCCCTCTATTACATCTACGCCGCGGCAAATGGATCGACGATCAGAATCCCGGGCATCGGTCCGCTGTTCAGCCTGCCCTATCTGCCGATCTACGCCTACCACTATTTCCTGCCGCTGTTCATCGCATTCTCCGGCGTTCTTGTCTTCATCCTCTATCCGGCGCGCAAGAGTTCGCCGCAGGACCGACCGTCCTTCGTCGACCTCCTTCTATGCGTGGCAATCCTCCTCTCGACCTTCGACTTCATCTGGAATTTTGCCGAACGCGGCGAGCGCGCCGGCCTGATCCATTGGAACGATGTCATCTTCGGCGTGTTGATGACGATCGTCTCTCTGGAGATGTGCCGGCGGGTTCTCGGCATGGTGCTGCCGGCGCTGGGGTTGATCTTCCTCGGCTACACGATGTTCGGCCAGTATTTTCCCGATGCGCTGGCCCATCGCGGCTTCCCGATCAACGAGGTGATTTCCTATCTCTATTCGACGGCCGGCATCTACGGCACGATCGCCAGCGTTTTCGCCACCTATGTGTTCCTGTTCATCGTCTTCGGCGCGATCCTGCAAATGACCAAAGTCGGCGATGTGTTCATCGACATCGCCTTCGCCTTGGTCGGACGGTTCAAGGGCGGCGCCGCGAAAGCATCCGTCATATCGAGCGGCCTGGTCGGATCGATCGTCGGGTCCGGCGCCGCCAACATCGCGGTGACCGGCACCTTCACCATTCCGCTGATGAAGCGCTCCGGTTACACCCCCCAATATGCCGCAGGCGTGGAGGCAACCGCCTCGATCGGTGGCCACCTGATGCCGCCGATCATGGGGTCGGCAGCTTTTCTGGTCGCTGCCTTCGCCGAGGTGAATTACACGACTGTCGCGCTGGTCTCCCTTGTACCGGCGCTGATGTATTATTACTCGGTCTATATGGCGGTGCATTATCGCGCCTGTCGTGTCGGGATCTCCGGATTGCCGCGCGACCAGCTCCCGAACCTCGCCGAGATCATGCGCAAGGACGGCTACCGCCTCCTCCCGGTTGCCCTTCTGATTTTCTTGCTGATCATGCGGTTCTCCCCCTTCTACGCCGCTTTCTGGTCGATTCTGGCGGCTCTTGCCGTGAGTTGCACGCGCAGCGAGACGCGCCTTCTCCAACTGCCGACACCGCTGGCAAGCCTTGTCGGCCGCGGCGGCGCGCCCGAGCCGCAAGAAGGGGAACGAGTCCCGACCGGCCCGCTGGCGGACTGGGGCGGGCTCGCCGCCGGTGCCGTGGTTCTCGCCGCGCTCCCCCTTGTCTTCGGCATGACCGTCGTCTCCGCGGCGGTATTCGCGGTGGTTGCGGCCATCCTGTTCTCGTCGCCGCGCTTGATCAATGCGCTCACCCACGGCGCGACCGGCGCCCTGGTGATTGCCGCGACCGCGGGCATCATGGGAATTGTCCTCGCCGGCGTCACCATGCCGGGGCTTGCTCTCAGGTTCCCGGCGATCGTGCTCGAATACTCCGGCGGCAGCCTGCCCGCCGCGATCGTGCTGTGCGCCATTGCCAGCTACATCATGGGTATGGGGATGACGATCACCGCCGCGTACGTGATCCTGGCGATCCTCGCGGTGCCGGCACTGGTTGAACTCGGCGTGCCGGTCATCAACGCTCATCTGATCATTCTATGGCTTAGCCAAGACTCGTCCTTGACACCACCGTTTGCGCTCGGCGCGTTTGTCGCTGCCGGAATCGCCGGCGCCGACCCGACGCGAACCGGCTTCATCAGCGTCATGCTCGCCAAGCCGCTCTACGTCGTACCCTTCCTGATGGCCTATTCCCCGATCCTGATGGATCCGGGAACGCCCTGGTGGGATATCCTCCTCGTTTGGGCAACGGCCTTTGTCGGCTTCTTCTGTCTTGCGGTGGCGATGGAAGGGTTCTTCCGGCGCCCGCTTTCGTGGTGGGAGCGGGGGATCTTTCTCGCGGCGTCGATCGCGTTCTTCTTCCAGCTGTGGTGGATCAAGCTAATTGCGATTGCCCTACTTGCTGTCGGCGTCGCCATTCAGACGCTCATCAAGCCATCCAAAACCCCTCCCCTTTCCGCAGCTGTGGAACCGGAGCCGGGGGGAACCTGAGCCCTCTCCCCGGGGCGGTCGACCTCATCGACAACCGGTACGCCAGGAGACGACGCCTGAACAACCGGCTGCAGCCGGGCCATTGCTGACTTTTTATGCCGTCGCCGAGGTGGAGAATGAAATGCTGCTGATGACCGTGAAAGGCAACCAGACCGTCGCCTTCTTCGACGAAGCGACGGGCGAGCGTCTCGCTGCACCGGTAGTCGGAACACCGACGTCCAAGCCGCACGAGATCGTTCTGTCCGCGGATGGCCGGCGCGCGTTCGTCACGCTTTATGGCGACGGCGCTTATGCCCAAAACAACCCGAACAATCAGATCGCTGTCATCGACGTCGCATCGATGTCGCTCGAGCGGGTCATCGGCACCGACCTCTACCGGGGCCCGCATGGCCTTGCCCGCGATTTTCACGGGCGGATATGGGTCACTGCCGAGTGCAACGACTGTATTCTCGTCATCGATCCCGAAGCTTGCGAGATCGTCCGCACCATCTACGCGGAGAGCCATCCTCATTTCCTCTATGCTTCGCCCGATGGCAGGACGATCTACTCCGGTCACAAGGAGACCCCCTTCCTCGGCGTCCACAGCGTCGAAGAGATGCGCATGACCGACAAGATCCCGCTCGATATCGGGAGTCAGGCGATCTGGCACGCTCCCGCCGGAGATTTGCTCTATGTCGGCGATTTCTTCCGGCCGCTCTTCCATGTGGTCAACGCACCCGAGCGCAAGGTCGTGCATTCGGTTCGGCTGCGCGGTATTCCGGGATGGCCATACGCCACTCCCGATGGCCGGTACATCGTCGTGTCGACCTATATCGAAGCTGAGGATCGCGGTTTCGCCGAGATCTTCGAGGCGGACAGCTATCGTTCCGTCTCGCTCGTCGAACTGCCCGCCGAGCCATTCCATATCCTGGCCTGCGAGGACGGCGAGACGGTCCTCATCGTCGTCGGCGACGGACGGCTGGTGCGCATGAATATTGCCACCGGCCGACTCGACGATCTCTTCTACGACGGCGGCGCATCAATGCCCGAGCAGGTCGTGCGAACGCCGGCCGCCGTTTGAACCCGCTCGACGCGCTTCAAGCTTTATGAACGTCCTGCCGGCGATCAGCCGTACCATCGATAAGACGAACGCCCTCATCGGCCGTTCGGTCTCCTGGCTGATCCTGATCGCTGTGCTCGTGAGCGCCGGCAACGCCGTCTCCCGCAAAGCCTTCGCGGTCTCTTCGAACGCTTTCCTCGAATTGCAATGGTATCTTTACGGAGCTGCCTTCATGTTGGCAGCGGCCTACACCCTGTTGCGCAACGAGCACGTCCGCATCGACGTGGTGTCATCGCTGTTGCCCGCACGGATCCGCAACTGGATCGACCTTCTCGGGCACATCTTTTTTCTCTCGCCGTTCGTGTTCGCGATGGCCTACCTGTCATGGCCGTTCTTCTTGAGTTCGTTTCGCTCCGGTGAGGTCTCGGGCAATGCCGGCGGTCTGATCCTGTGGCCGGCCAAGTTCCTGGTTCTGGCCGGCTTTGTCCTCCTCGCCGCCCAGGCGATTTCCGAGATCATCAAACGCGCCCTGATCATCGCAGGGCAAATTCCCGACAGCACCGCGGTCGCAACGCCAGCGCTTTCCAATGAGGCGTTCCGTCCATCGCACCCGGACGACGAAGCCAAAGCATGATTCCGATCATCGCCCAGAATCTCGCGCCGATCATGTTCGTCTCGGTGATGGCAATGCTTCTCCTGGGTTACCCGGTTGCATTCACCCTGGCCGCGGGCGGACTTATGTTTTTCGTCTTCGGCGTCGAGCTTGCCCATCACGCCCCCGACGACATCACGTTGTTCTGGCCGCTGCTTCAGGCCAATCCGGCGCGCGTCTTCGGCGTCATGAGCAACGAGACGCTCCTGGCTGTTCCATTCTTCACCCTCATGGGGATCATTCTCGAGAAGTCGCGTATGGCGGAGGAGCTCCTCGACACCGTCGGCCAGCTGTTCGGACCCGTGCGCGGCGGGCTCGCCTATGCCGTCGTACTGGTCGGCGCCGTGCTTGCGGCGACCACCGGCGTGGTTGCGGCTTCGGTCATCGCCATGGGCCTGATCTCGCTACCGGTCATGATGCGCTACGGCTACAACGGCCGCATCGCCACAGGCACGATCGCCGCTGCCGGCAGCCTGGCCCAGGTCGTACCCCCATCGCTGGTATTGATCGTGATGGCGGACCAGCTCGGCCGCTCGGTCGGAGATATCTATGTCGGTGCGGCGTACCCGGCGCTCCTTCTGATCGCGCTCTATTGCGTCTACATCTTCGGCGTCACGCTGGTCCGGCCCGAGGCGCTACCCGCCCTGCCGGTCGAGGCGCGCACGCTCGACCGAGGGATCGGCTCGCTGGCCGCGGTTATCGCCGCCGCGGTGTCACTCTATGCGCTTTCCTATTTCGTCGTCTTCGAAAGCCTGCGTTACGAAACGCGGCTTGTCTGGTCGGCGCTGGTCGCCACCGCCATCACCTATGGCCTCGCTCAGGCCAATCGTCGTCTTCACCTCGGCCTGTTATCGCGGCTCGCCGAGCAGGTCGTGTTCGTCCTGATCCCCCCGATGGCGCTGATATTCCTTGTCCTCGGCACAATCTTTCTGGGGATCGCCACGCCAACCGAGGGCGGAGCGATGGGTGCGACCGGAGCCCTGGTCCTGGCGGTCGTCCGGGGTCGAATGGACTGGTCCACCTTGAAGCAAGCGTTAGAAGCAACAACCAAACTATCCTCGTTCGTCATGTTCATCCTGATCGGCGCACGTATCTTCGGTCTGACCTTCTACGGGGTGAACGGTAACCTCTGGGTCGAGACGCTGCTGCTGTCGCTACCCGGCGGCGAATACGGCTTTCTGATCGTCGTCTCGGTCATCGTCTTCATCCTTGGCTGCTTCCTCGATTTCTTCGAGATCGCCTTCATCCTGGTGCCGTTGCTGGCCCCTGTGGCCGACAAGCTCGGCATTGACCTGATCTGGTTCGGTATCGTTCTCGGCCTCAACCTTCAGACTTCGTTTCTGACGCCGCCTTTCGGCTTCGCCCTTTTCTTTCTGCGCTCGGCCGCCCCGTCGGCGTCGTGGCACGACAAGGTTTCCGGCCGTACAATCCCCGAGACAAGAACAATCGATATTTATCGGGGCGCGATACCCTTCGTGGTTCTTCAGTTTCTGGTCATCGCGGTCGTGATCGCCCACCCGCCGATCGTCACGCACTACAAAGCTGGTGACGTGACAGTCGATCCGTCGGCGGTCGATATCCAGTTGCCGCCGCTCGGAAATCCGGACGACGGCCTGCAGTTGCCGGATCTTGGCTTGCCTCCGCTGGAGTTCGGTGGCCCGGATGCCGGCGGCCAACAGCGGAGCGTGCCGACGGAGACCGCCCCCGACCTGTCGCAACCACCGCAGTTTTGAGAAGCACTCAGGTCACGACTCAAACGATCGCAGTGTCTGAGGGACTTGGAATATCGTCCCCGTCTGCCATACTCTGCGGATGCGCACGGTGTGGGCCCTTAGCCTTCTCGTCGGTTTGGCCGGTGTTCCCGACTCAGGTGCCTGCGACCAGACGGATCCACGCCTTGGCCCTCTGTTCGACCAGTTGAAGGCCGCAACTCAACCGGCAGCAGCCTCGTCGATCGAGAGTCAGATATGGGAAATCTGGCTCGAGCCATCCGATCCCGCCATCCAGACTTTGATGGAGTACGGGGTCACCGCGATGGAGCATAACCAGTACGACGCGGCCCTCGAAACCTTCGACAAAATAGTGGCGCTCGCGCCCGAGTTTGCCGAAGGCTGGAACAAGCGCGCCACGGTTCACTATATTCTCGGCAATCTCAAGCAGTCGCTGGCCGATATCGACGCTACATTGGAACTGGAACCGCATCACTTCGGGGCTCTATCGGGCCGCGGTCTCGTCTACGTCAAGCTCGGCGACTACGAGCAGGCGTTGTCGGCATTCGAAGATGCCCTGGAAGTGAGCCCGCAGTCCTCCGGCCCGCTGGCAAACGCCAAAGCACTTCGCGAAATCCTCGGGCAACGCGATATCTGAACAGCTGCGGTTTCGCCAACAATCTCCGCAGCAACCAGGCTCGGACCTCAGAGCTTGCCGGAGCGTTGCTGGACCATCATGAAGGTGTCGTAAGTGTATTCAGACAACTGCAGCCACAGAAACGATTCCTTGCGAAAGGCCACCTGGTCTTCGTAGATCTTCTTGAAGGTCGGGTTGGCCGCGCTGACCTCGGCATAGGCCGCGTTGGCCGCATCAAAGCAGGCGGAGAGTATTTCGCGGCTGAAGGGGCGCAGCTGAGCACCGTTCGCTACATGTTGCCGCAAGGCGCCCGGGTTCTTGTAATCATAATTCGCTATCATGTCCGCGTTGGCCGCCCGGCATGCGGCCGTCAGGATCGCCTGATACGGCTTGGGCAATCGGTTCCACTTGTCGAGACCGACGAAGATGTGGACGACCGGCCCACCTTCCCACCAGCCGGGGTAATAGTAGTACTTGGCGACCTTGTAAAAACCGAGCTTGAGGTCGTCGTAGGGGCCAACCCACTCGGCGGGGTCGATCGTCCCCTTCTCGAGCGCGGGATAGATGTCGCTTCCGGCAATCTGCTGGGTTACGACACCCAGGCGCTCGAGGATATTGCCGCCGATGCCACCGATACGGAACTTCAGTCCCTTGAGGTCGTCGACGGTGTTGATTTCCTTGCGGAACCAACCGCCCATCTGGGCACCCGTATTGCCTGCCGGCAGACCGTAAAGGCCCTGGGTGGTGAAGAACTCGTTCAGTAAGGTGTTGCCGTTGCCGTAATAGAACCAGGCGTTCTGCTGCCGATAGTTCAGGCCGAACGGAATGGCCGTTCCCAGCGTAAAGGTCGGGTCTTTGCCCCAATAATAATAGCTGGCGGTCTGGGCCATCTCGACCGTGCCGTCCGACACTGCATCGGCCGCCTGAAGCCCGCAGCAAAGGTTCGGATCGTGAAATTACCGTCGGTCGCCTCGCTAACGTAATTTGCGACTTTTTCGGCGGCGCCGAAAAGGGTGTCGAGCGACTTGGGATAGGACGACGTCAGCCGCCAAGTGAGCTTCGGCGCCGATTGCGCAACTGCCGGCGCGGCAAGCGTCGATGCACTTGCGGTGGCACCGGCCACCAGCCCGGCGCCCTTGATGAACGATCGGCGATCCATCCCCTTCCCCCTTTGGAATACGATCTCGCGGCGACTTACTTGTGCTCCATGACCCAGACGCCGTCCCACTTTTCCAGCGGCGGGTTTTCCGACAAGAGCCGGCAACGATCGATGTAGACGCCCGGGAGAGCATCGCCCGGATTGAGCTCAAGACAGCGGTTGAACCGTGCTGCGGCCATCTCCCAATTGGCACTCCGATAATGCGACATGCCTTCCTCGAAATAGCTAACCACGTCCATCAGATTGGGAAAGGTCTCGTTGGAGTGATAGTCGAGCACCTCGAACACCCGAACCGGCTTGGACTTTCCCTTGACAACGACCAAATCGATGTCACGTAGCCTGTAGGTCCCGCGCAGCTGCTCAACGGTCGACTCGCTGATCAGAATTCGCGCCGAGTAGCTCTTGCAGGCCGCTTCCAAGCGCGAGGCAAGGTTCACGCCATCGCCAATGACGGTGTAGTCCATACGCCTTGGCGAACCGATGTTCCCCGACACGATCGCGTCGGTGTGGATGCCGATACCCATATCGACCGACTTCAGGCCCTGGCGGTGGCGCTGATCGTTCCAACGCCACAACGCCTCGATCATGGCGATCGCCGCGCGGACTGCCCGGTCCGGATCGTCTTCGTGCGCAACCGGAAGGCCGAAACAGGCCATGATGGCATCGCCGATGAATTTGTCGAGCATGCCCCCTTCTTGGGCGATGCAATCGACCATCAGGCTGAAATACTCGTTGAGAAACGACACCGTGCCTTGCGCGCCGTATTCCTCGGTGATCGGCGTGAAACCACGAATATCGGTGAACATGATCGTGGCTTCGGTGCTGACGCCGCCGAGAAGCGCCGTCGCATCGCCTTCCAGCATCTGCGCCGCGATGACCGGATCCATGTAGCGGGACATCGTTGACATCATCCGCTTTTCCGAGCTGATGTCCTCGAACATCAGCATTGAGCCGATCTCCTTGGCATTGTCGTCGGACCGCAGCGGCATGATTGTCAGGTTGACCGACTTCTGAACGCCTCCGAGGCTCACCATCGCGTCCGGGAAGAGTTCGCTCTCTTGCCTCACGACAACCTCCCGGGTCTTTTCAAGAATCCACGCGCTACCCTTGTCGAGCAGCTCCTCAAGCGGCTTCCCGATGACTGAATCCGGGCCGCATTCCCAGATCCGCCCGCCTGACGCATTGCATGTCACGATCTTTGCCCTGGGATCGAGCGTAATGACACCGTTCGACATGCTCTGCAGCATGCTGTCGGCGTACTCCTTCATCCTGCGCACGTCGTCGAACAGTTTCGAATTTTCGAGCGCGATCGCGATTTGCGCGGTAAAGGCCTTGAGCCGCTGCTCGTCTTCGTCGGTGAAAATGCCGCCCTTCTTGTTGAGCATCTGAGTCACGCCGATGACCCGATTGTCCTTGTTCAGGATCGGCACGCAAAGAATCGAACGCGTGAAAAAGCCGGTCTGTCGATCAAACGCGGGATTGAAGCGCAAATCGGCATATGCGTACGGGATGTTCATGCTTTCGCCGGATGTGAACACGGCGCCGGCAATACCGAGATGGCTCGGGAAACGAATTTCGCTGATGTCGCTGCCGGTGAGCACCCGCGAAAACAGCGTCCCGGTCCCCGGGTCGTGGAGAAAGATCGTGGCGCGCTCGGCATCCAGCATCCTGGTAGTTTCGGCGACGAGACGCTGCAGGATGCTGTTCAGATCGAATTCGGAGTTTATTTCCGAAACCAACTCGAGGAATGCCGTTTCCTTGATCCGGATTCTCTCGATCTGCTCGACATATTGCCGACTCTGCAATGCGATCGCCGCCTGGCTCGTCATCTCGCTCAACAGGTCGAGGTCTTCAGGGGTGAAGCTAGCGTTGCGCTTGTTCAGGCACTGCATCACGCCGATAATTTCGCCTGAAAGCGTGCGAATTGGCACGCAGATGATGCTCTCAGTTCGGTAGCCGGTGCGCTCGTCGACGCTCGGATTGAATCGCTTATCGGCATAAGCGTCGTTCGCAATAACGGCTTCCCCGTTCTGAAACGCGTGACCCGCCAAGCCGGTGTTGTTCAGGATGCGGATTTCGCGAGACAGATTTCCCTGTGCGACTCGGGAGTACAGCTCGGAGCTCTCGGGATCATTCAGAAACAGAGTGCCCCGATCGCAGTCGAGCTCGCGCGACGTCATCTCGACGAGGACGCCCAGCAATCCGTCAAGCGTCTGCGAAGCCGCGCAGCGGCGCGAGACTTCCAGCAGCACATTCGCCCGCCGAAGCGCCTCGCCTTTGGACGGAGATCGTTTTCGTGTTGGTTTTTTCGAATGCTTAGCGAGCGTATCCATGGCGCTCACGACCTTGTTTCGAGTTCGGCGCGAATGGATTTGATATGCTGCTGTAGCGATTCGCGCTCCCGTGCAAAGGCTGCCTCCCGATCAGACAGCTCCTTCTGGCGCAGTTGCTCTTTGATCTCCAACTCGGCGCGCAAAGCGCCGATCGTCGACTCGAGCGCGGCTATCTCTGCGGCAGCAGCCGAGCGCACTGACTGGATCTCAGCCTCGCCGGCGTTGTGCTGGGCCTCCATCTGGTCACGCATCTCCTGAATCGTCCGCTTCAACGCGGAGACTTCCCCAGCCATATCGGCCAGCGCAGCCTGGCCAGCGGATTCGACCGCGCTCCTCTCCTGCTCAAGCCGGGCACGCATTGCGCGAATCGTCGTTTCCAATTGAGCATTGGCCAACCGGACGTCCGAAATCTCAGTCAGATCAGGAGTTTCCGGCGACTGACTATCCCGCCCATCCATTTTGATATCCACGGTCCCGCCGTTCTCGTCCCTCCAACGGCGATATTCCGCCCGCGCGTATCGCCGGCGCATGAGGGCCGCGTGACGAGGTCAGGCTCAAATAGTGCTTAACCAGCCCAGATAGCTAGCAATTTTCTTTATCCGCCGAAAGTCAGCTGCACCGAGGCCCAAGAGCTTGGCCACCGAAACCGGCGAATCTCTCGGCAAACAAAAAAGCCCCGCGGCCGAAACCGGGAGGGCTTCGGCCGCGGGGCAACTCTTTTGTGAAGGCTTTGGCGTAAGCTAATTCAGCTTCATGCAGCTCGCATAGTAGGAGACCGTCGCCGGCCAGTCGGAGAAAACGCCGAGCACGCCGACGTCCTTGGCGAGAACGTCAAGAAGCGCGTATGTGTCGCCGCTGTTGTCGACCACGTCGCTGATGCTCTGATAGTACCAGCCACCGCCATCGGTAAGCGTGCCGGAACGTTCCAGTGTCCAGATGATGATATCAAGACCGGCCTCTTTGGCCTGTTTGGCGTAAACGGAGGGCACAATCGTTCCATCCTCGTTCGCCACCAGCATCCACATCGGCGGAGCGATAATCTTGACGCCCTTGTCGGCGAGTTCCTGCATCGTCGGCTTCCAGGTTTCCGGCTTGGTGTACTCGAAGCCTTCAAGCGTCTCGTAACGATCATCGAGATAGACGGCCTGCGCGCCGAATTCCGGCTCATTCTCAATCCAGTAGAGCACGTCGCCGAGATCGCACGACTGGGCACAGACGTCGCCGGGGTCGATACCGGCCTCCTTGTATTCGTCGATCATCTGCTGGGTATAGGCTTCCTGCTCGTAATCGCCCTCAAACGGCATCTCGACGCTCGGCCCCTTGAGTTCCGGCGTGAACTTCACGCCGAGGCTCTTGAACAAGTCGATGCTCTCCTTGTGGGTCATCAAGGTGCCGTTCGCGGCGTAGAGCTCGGTCCGCCAGCCCGGCGCCCCGCCGAGATATTCTTCGACCGTTGTGGCGTTTGGGTTTGAAGCGTCCATCTTGCCTTTGAGCCGGCGGAATTCTTCGAGTGTGATGTCATTGGTGCAACATTTCGCTTCGGCCTTCTTGCCGGCCGCCGGATCGGCCGGCGAAACGGCGTCGAACATTTTGCGGCCAGGTCCGAGATCGCGAGAATGTCGGTGGTGGTATGCAGGTCGCATTGCGAATGCCGGCAGACGAGCTGCCGATCCTTGGTAAAGGTGACGTCGCATTCGAGAATGCCGGCGCCCATCCGCGCCGCGGCGACGTAGGATTCGCGCGTATGCTCGGGGAACTGCATCGCCGCCCCGCGATGGCCGATCGAGAAATTCGTCCTGAAGAACGGTCCGGATTTGCACTGCTCGAGAGCATCCTTCAGGGCGCCATCGTCCATGTCTTCGACGAGGAAAAAGGGGCGCGGTCCAAGCTGGACACTCACGTCGTTGTCCTGGGCAAGCGTCGACTGGACGAAGCCAGATGACAATAACAGCGCGACAGCGGCCGCCGTGACTAAGGATGATCTTTGCATGGCGATCTCCAGACGTGATCTCGGGGAGCCGGCAGCAAACGCCGGTGATCCTTTCGATCACGTCAGCATGACATCGCCTTGAAAATTCGTCGACGGATCGATGACAGCTGCCCGTCAGAGCAGCTTAGGTGCGATCATTCGACCGGCCATCCGGCCGGATGAAACTAACGTTCTTCGAGCGCCGTCTCCTGATAGAGCTGCTGCAGCCACTTGCCGTCGCGCTTGACCCAGATTTGGGTGCCGTAAGCGCGCGTATGCAGCGGCTCGCCGTCCATTGTGCCCTCGATCGAAATACCGAAGTGCTCATCGCCACCGTGTCGGAAAGCAGAGTAATTTCAGGCTCGGTCGTGCGGCTCCACTCGGTCAGGACAATTCTGTCGAGAAAGCCAAATTGCTCGTCTATCAAAACCGGCCCATCGTAAGCTGGTCCGATCGCGATATGGTCCGACGTCATGTACGCTTTGATCGCGGCGGCGTCTTTCGATCGGAACGCCTCATCGAGGCTCTCTATGGCCGTTTTGACAGCCGCAATCTCGCTCGCCTCATCGGCACCGGCCGAAGCCGGAAACAGGAATGACAGGGCAACCAACGGAACCAGTAGGATTCTCAGCATACTGCTTCCCCCGTTTTCCCTGCCGAAGCGGCATGCCAGCCGTCGGTGACGACGACGGGATCCTACCCTCGCGCGAACTGCTTGTACTTGATCCGCCGATGGTCGACGGCATCGGCACCCAGCCGGCGCACCTTGTCGGCCTCGTATTCTTCGAAATTGCCTTCGAACCATTCGACGTGGCTGTCGCCCTCGAAAGCAAGGATGTGGGTGGCGAGACGGTCGAGGAACATGCGGTCGTGCGAAATGATGACGGCGCAGCCGGCGTAGTCCTCGAGCGCGTCCTCGAGCGCCGCCAGCGTTTCGGTGTCGAGGTCGTTGGTCGGCTCGTCGAGGAGGAGGACGTTCGAACCGGCCTTGAGCAGTTTGGCTAGGTGAACGCGGTTGCGCTGGCCGCCCGAAAGCGAGCCGACCTTCTGCTGCTGGTCGCCGCCTTTGAAGTTGAAGGCCCCGACATAGGCGCGGGAGTTCATGTCACGTTTGCCCAGCCGAATGACGTCGTTGCCGCCGGAAATTTCCTCCCACACGGTCTTGTCGGGAGAAAGGTCGTCACGGCTCTGGTCGACATAACCGAGATGGACGGTCTCGCCGAGACGGATCGCGCCGGAGTCGGGTTTCTCCTGACCGGTCAGCATGCGGAACAGGGTCGTCTTACCGGCGCCATTGGGACCGATGACGCCGACGATGCCGCCGGGCGGCAGCTTGAAGGAAAGTTCGTCGATCAGCAGACGGTCGCCGTACCCCTTGGCGAGATGGTCCACTTCGATGACGACGTCCCCGAGACGCTCGCCCGGTGGAATAAGAATCTGGGCTGTGCCGGGAGCGCGCTCCTCGTTCCGTGCCAGCAACTCGTCATAGGCTCTGATCCGCGCTTTCGACTTCGCCTGGCGGGCGCGGGGGCTTGCAGCGATCCACTCGCGCTCACGGGCGAGAGCGCGCTGACGCGCGGCCTCCTCGCGGCCTTCCTGCTCGAGTCGCTTCGCCTTCTTTTCGAGATAGACCGAATAGTTACCCTCATAGGGTATGCCGCGGCCGCGATCGAGCTCGAGGATCCAGCCGGTGACGTTGTCGAGGAAGTAGCGATCGTGGGTGACGATGAGGATGGCGCCGGGGTATTCGCGCAGATGCTTCTCGAGCCAGGCAACGGTTTCTGCGTCGAGATGGTTGGTCGGCTCATCGAGAAGGAGGAGATCCGGCTGACGAAGAAGCAGCTGGCAGAGCGCGACGCGACGCCGTTCGCCACCCGACAGCGCGGCGACATCCGCGTCGTCGGGCGGGCAGCCGAGCGCATCCATCGCCTGCTCGACCTGGCTATCGAGGTCCCAAAGGTTCTTGGCGTCGATCTCGTCCTGCAGCCTGGTCGCCTCCTCGGCCGTCTCGTCCGAGTAGTTCATCATCAGCTCGTTGTAACGGTCGAGGATCGCCTGCTTCTCGGCGACGCCTTCCATGACGTTGCCGCGCACGTTCTTGGTGGGATCAAGGGCCGGCTCCTGCGGTAGGTAGCCGACGGTCGCGCCGTCGGCAAGCCAGGCTTCGCCGGCGAACTCCTTGTCGAGCCCTGCCATGATTCTCAAGAGCGTCGACTTGCCGGCGCCGTTGGGGCCGAGGACACCGATCTTGGCGTCGGGGTAAAAGGAAAGGTTGATGTTTTCCAAGACCTTCTTGCCGCCGCTGAACGCCTTGGTGAGGCCTTGCATGTGATAGATAAACTGGCGCGCCATGAGTTCTCCAACCGGCATTGCGGCCTTGAAGACGGCCTTTACCGGCAGCTGTGATATGGTGAGCGGCTCTTCTATTGGAAGGCGCGGGTGGCGGCAACCGTACATCTGCGGTGCTCGCTCACGGCGGCCGATCAGTAGGTGGCTACCTCTTCGCCAGCGCCTTGAGGTCGACGCTCTCGTCGGCGGCTTCCTCTGGCGAGAGCGTCATGCCCCCGGCGAGCATCCGACGGCCGACCATGTGGTCGGCTGCACGGTTGACCGAGTCGATCGCGACGAGGCGATCGTCCTTGTAGTGGAATACCGAGAAGGTGCCCTCGTCGGCCTTGCCGCGGAGAACGCTCCTGGTCGCGTCCATGGACAACCCGACCATCTGCAGCTTGACGTCGCCCTGATCCGACCAGAACCATGGCACTGCGCGATAAGGTTCGCGCGCTCCGAGCAGGCTCGCCGCAGCGGTCTTGCCTTGGTCGATGGCGTTTTGCACCGATTCCAGCCGGACTTGCCGGCCGAGTTCCCAATGATGGAAGGAAACGCAATCGCCGATGGCCGCGATATTGGGCGCATTGGTCAGGAGAAACTCGTCGACCAGGATGCCATTCCCGATCTTGAGCCCGGCGTCGGCGGCAAGCTCGATGTTAGGGACGACGCCGATACCGATCACAGCGATCTCGGCCTCAATGACATCGCCGGCGGCGGTCTCGACCGCAACTACCCTGCCGTCCTCGCCGAGCAACTTGCCAACAGCCGTCTCAAGACGAACGTCGCTGCCCCAGCCGCGGTGGAGGGCTAAGAAATGCCGCGATATTTCCGGCGCGACCACCCGCCCCATCAACCTGTCAGCGGCTTCCAGGATTGTTACGGTCTTGCCGAGAAGCCGTGCCGTCGCAGCGATCTCTAGTCCAATAAAGCCGCCACCGACGACCACCGCCGTCGCCGCCTGGTGTAACGCCGAACGCAGCTTTCGGGCGTCGGCTGCGTCGCGGAGATAGAAGACGCCTTCAAGATCGGTGCCCTCGATCGCCGGCACGCGAGGTCGGGCGCCAGGCGCAAGAGCCAGACGGTCGAAAGCTACTTTTCCCCCATCCGCGAGCTCCAGCGTCTCGCCGCGAACATCGATCTTGGTAGCGCGGACTCCGAGGCGTAGATCTATATCGTTCTTGACGTAGAAAGACTCGGGTCTGAGCGGCAGCAGCTCGTGGTCCGGCGTCTTGAGATACGCTTTCGACAGCGGCGGGCGCTGATACGGCACGTCGGCTTCGGCAGTGACCAGGGTCAGCTTTCCGTCATAGCCCTTTTCCCGAAGACTGGCGGCGATCTGCGATCCACCATGCCCCCCTCCGACGACAACAATCCCTTTTTCGATCACCCTGCCTGCTCCGTGCCACTCGTTCCGAACCGTGACCGCACTCGGCTAAGAGCCTCCCCGCTCAACATTTCCGGCCCCAGTTCAGCAAACGAGCCGCAGCCGATCTGGCCGAGGACGCGGTATGTCTCTTCCTGAAGGAGTTGCAGGGCGCGCGCGACGCCAGCTTCGCCGCCAGCGGCCAATCCGTAAAGGGGTGCGCGTCCGACCATCACGGCTTTCGCACCGAGCGCCATCGCCTTGACAATATCGCTACCGCGCCGAAAGCCGCTATCGGCAATGATCGTCAGCCGGTCACCGACGGAAGAAGCAATCTCCGACAGGACTTCCATCGGCGA
>Ga0075327_1000058_pt1 | contig 24498 bp, 22 predicted proteins | sample MayberrySE_Catta_2_FD_120056 | JGI IMG/M metagenome (GOLD analysis project Ga0075327, IMG submission 120056) | Natural and restored wetland microbial communities from the San Francisco Bay, California, USA, that impact long-term carbon... | ecosystem: Environmental > Terrestrial > Soil >...
CGTGCCGGCGTGGCCGAAGCGCATGCCGCGCATCTCGTCCATGAAGCGGCCCGCCATGAACGCCACGATCGGCAGCCGCGAACGGTTCGCCTTCACCCACTCGGCGAGCTCGGCCTCCATGCGCCCGCCCGGCTCGGAGTAGATCGCGATCGCCTGCGTCTCGCGGTCCGCCTCGAAGAGCGGCATGAGCTCCGCGTAGGTCGTGCCGACGATCGCATCGCCGCCGATCGAGACGCAGGTCGACTGGCCGAGCCCCGCCGCCGTGAGCGTGGAGGCGATCTCCGTCGTCATGCCGCCGCTCCGCGACATCACGCCGATCGGGCCCTTCCGGTAGGCCTGCCGCGTGTTCGCGGCCGGGCCGCCGACGCCGCCCATCTTCGCCTCGTCGGGCGAGATGATGCCGAGGCAGTTCGGGCCGATGATGCGCGCGCCGCGCAGCCTCGCGAGCTCCACCATCTGCGCGACTTCGCGGCGCGGCACGTTCTCGGTCACCACCACGATCAGCTTCACGCCGTTCTCGAGCGCCTCGAAGACGGCGTCCTTCGTGAAGCGCGGCGGCACGCAGACGACCGCGCCGTCCGGTGTGCCGTGCTTGGCGACGACGCCCTGCACCGTGTCGTAGACGGGCACGCCGTAGACGTCGCGCCCGGCGCGCCCGGGCGTCACGCCGCCCACGATCTTCGCGCCGTAGGCGAGGTTCTCGCGCGTCAGGTTCACCGCCTCGCGGCCGGTGATGCCCTGCACGATGAAGGTCGTGTCCTTCGTGATCAGGATGGACATGCCTGGCCCTGCGCCAGCTTCGCGACGGCGCGGCCCGCGGCCTCGTACATCGACACGCTGCGGTCGCAGTAGTCGACCCCGTACTTGCGGAGGATCTTGAAGCCCTCCTCCTCCCACGAGCCGGGGATGCGGAAGATCGCGATCACGTCGGAGGGCTGCTTGCCCGCCTCGAGGCAGCCGGCGATCACGCCTCGCGCCACGATGTCGACGCGCGTGTTCGAGACCACGTTCATCATCACCGCGATCTTCTCCACGCCGGGCTTCGAGAGCAGGAGCCTCGTCAGGTTCTTCGCCTTGGCGACGCTCGGGTTGCCGCCGATCTCGCAGTAGTTCGCGGGCCGGCCGCCGTGCTTGCGGACGGCGTCGAAGAGCGTGAGCGAGCCGCCGCCGGCGCCGATCACGAGGCCGAGGTCGCCGTCGAACTCGACCACGTTGCCGGCGATGCCGCGGTGATCGGCCGCGTTCATGCGTGCGGCCTCCAGCTCGAAGGGCGTGGGCGGGCGCGCCTGGCGCGTCTCGTCCTTCCCGATGCCGAGCTCGGCGAGGAGCGCCTCGTGCTGGCCGCGCGCCTCGGCCTCCATGTCCACGTGGCCGTCGAGCACGAGGAACTTCCCGTTCTCGAGCTTCGCGAGGGGGTTGATCTCGGCCAGGGTCAGGTCGAAGTCGAGGAAGAGCTGCATCAGCCGGAACACGATCGGCGTGAGCCGCACCAGCTCGTCGCCCGTGACGCCGACCGCCGAGATCGCCTCCTTCGCGATGCGCTCCGTGAGCGGCAGGATCGTCGAGAAGTGCGTGCGCGAGAGATGGTCCGGATGCGACTCCGCGACCTCCTCGATGTCGATGCCGCCCATGTCGCTGAAGAGCAGCACGGGCAGCTTCCGGCGCCCGTCCCAGGTGACCGAGGCGAAGTACTCCTTCGCGACCGGGCTCTTCTCCTCGACGAGCACGCAGCGCGCCTGCTCGCCCTTCACCACGATGGGCAGCACCTGCTCGAACTTCCGGGCCGCCTCCTCCGGCGTGTCGGCGAACTGCACCGCGCCGGCCTTCATGCGGCCGCCGGAGAGCACCTGCGACTTCACCACGACGGCGCCGCCGATCTCGGCCGCGGCGGCCCGCGCCTCCTCGGCGCTCTTCACGACGCGGCTTCGCCCGAGCGGGAGCCCGCGCTTGCGGAACAGGGCCTTCGACTCGTACTCGTAGAAGCGCATGCTCCCCTCGCCCGCCGGTCCGTGGCCGCAAGACCGCGTACCTTATGCGCTTTCCGAGGGTGGGGCAACCGGGTAAGCTGGCCCGCTCGGAGGGCCCCATGCCGAGCGTTCCCGCCTACTCGATCAGCGCCGCCGCCATCGCCCGCGAGAAGGAGCGCGTGGGCGGCGACCTCGCGAAGTTCGACGTCGCGAACGTGCTCACGCTCGACACGCTCGAGCTGCGCCCGCTCGGTCCGAACGACGTGCACCTGCGCATCCTCGCCGTCTCGGCCGAGCACAACATCGACCACGCCTCGACCGCGGACACCGGCAACATCGCCGACCGGCGCGGCGGCAAGATGTATCCCGGCAACTCGGCCACCGGCGAGGTGCTCGCGGTGGGCCCGCTCGTCACGAAGTTCGCGAAGGGCGACATCGTGATCACGCACTGCAACGGCGGGCCCGACGAGTACGGCTTCCCGACCCGCATCTGGGCCTACGACGCCGACGACTCGATCGGCTGGTACGCGAAGGAGGCCGTGGTCGGGGACTGGCAGATCATCCCCGCGCCGCTCGACTGCGGGCTCAGCCTCTGGGAGATCGCGGCGATGCCGCTGCGCGCGCCGACGGCGTACCACCTCTGGCGGCGCGGGCTCGGCATCTTCCGGCTCAAGGTGCCGTACGAGAGGCGCGCACACGTGAACGTGCTCGGCTTCGGCGGCGGCGTCTCGGAGCTGTTCCTCCAGCTCGCGAAGTCCGAGGGCCACGAGGCCTTCTTCTGCTCGGGGAGCCCCGAGCGGCGCGCCGCGCTCGAGAAGCAGGGCATCGTCGGGATCGACCAGAAGCAGTTCAACCGTTTCGCCAGCCGCGACGACGTGCGCGCCTTCACCGCGCACTGCCGCAAGCTCACGAAGGGCGAGCAGATGCACGTCGTGTGCGACATGCTGCGCGGCCCGGTGTTCCCGGCCGGGCTCGCCGTCGCCTCGCGCGAGGGCGTGAACGTCTCGGCCGGCTGGCAGCTCTCGCAGGTCGTCGAGTACAACTCGACGCTGATGAGCGTGAAGCAGGTGACGATCGATCACACGCACTACGAGACGGTCGAGGGCTGCGCGGCGGCGACCGCGCTCTACGGGCGCGTCTTCAAGCCCACCGTGCACAGGGAGATCTACGCCTGGCCCGACCTGCCGCGTGCGCACGCCGAGATGCACCACAACACGCAGACGGGCATCCCGATCGTGCGCGTGGCCGACGAGCTGCCCGAGGCGGTGAAGAAGATCGCGTAGGACGGAGGAGGTGGGCATGCTCGGCGTCGTCCTCGCGCTCCTCGCCGGCGCCTGCGTCTGGACGCTCGCCGAGTACGGGCTCCACCGCGTGGTGTTCCACGAGCTTCCGCGCGCGGCGCTCGGCGCGAAGGAGCACCGCCGGCACCATGCGGAGCCGGACTGGTTCGCGCCGGCCTGGCAGAAGGGACTCGCCGCGCTCGCGGTGACCGCGCTGCTGCTGCCCGCGCTCTCGCTCGCGGCGGGCCTCGGGATCGGCGCCGCCTTCACGGCGGGCTTCATCGCGATGTACCTCGCGTACGAGGTGCTGCACCGGCGCTGCCACACGCACCCGCCGCGCGGGCGCTACGGTCGCTGGCGCCGCCGCAACCACTTCGCGCACCACTTCGCGGACCCGCACCGCGGCCACGGCGTCACGACGCCGCTCTGGGACCACGTGTTCGGCACCGCGCTCCGCCCCGGGCGCATCCGGGTGCCGCGCCCGCTCGCGATGCGCTGGCTCCTCGACGAAGCGGGGCGGGTGCGGGCGCCCTTCGCCGCGGACTACGAGCTCGTCGGCCGGCCGTCCGCCTGACGGGTCGGGCACGCCCTCCGCGGGCTCCCGCCGGGGCGCCTCGGCACCACGCTGCGCGAGGCGGGGCTTCGGCGCCGTCCGGCTCGGCCCCGTCCGGCACCGCGCTTGCAACGTCGCGAGCCGAGGAGGAAGAGGATGCGGCTCGGGACGAGGTTCGGAGAGACGGTCGGATGGACGCTCGGCGTCGCGGTCGCGCCCTGGGCGTTCGCGGGCAGCGCGCTGCGGAACGGTCGGGCGTTCCATCCCGAGGGCGAGCTCTACGTGGCGCAGGTCGAGGCGGCGGGCGCGGGCCCCGAGGCCGAGCTCGGACGGCGTCTCGCCGGCCGCGCGCTGGTCCGGCTCTCCGCCGGGCTGCGGCGAGGCGCGGACGCGCACCGCGACGTGCTCGGGCTGGCGATCCGCTTCGGCTGGAGGCCTGGCGCGCACGAGTCGCGCACCCAGGACCTGCTCCTGGTCACGGCGCCGAGCCTCGTGCAGCTGCCGCTCGCGCTGCTGCGCACCGACACGCGGAGCCATCTCGCGAACGACTACCACGCGATCTCGCACTTCCGCTACGACGACCTCACGCTCCGGATCCGCGCCGTCCCGCGCCGCCGGCGCTCGCCGGCCGGCGCGAATCGCGCGGCCCACCTCGCGCGGGTCGTGGCAGCCGGCAGCGCGGTCTTCCGGCTCGACGCGCAGCGCGCCGGCGGACGCGAGTGGCTCCCCTTCGCGCGCGTGCGGCTCGCCGCGCCGGCGCGGGGCGGCGCCGCCGGTCTCCTCTTCTCGCCCTTCCATGCGGGGCTCGGCCTCGAGCCCATCGGCTTCCTGAACGGTCTGCGCCGGGCGACGTACCCCGCGAGCCGCGCGGGCCGCGCGTTCGCGGCCTACGCCGTCGGGGCGCTGCTCGCGCGCCTCGGCCAGCCGCTGTCCTCGGCGGAGACGACACCCGCCGTGGCGCGGAGCGCCCCCCGCGCGCGCAGGACGCGGCGGCGGCGCACGGTCCGCGCAACGCGTCCGACCCGACGGCGGCGACGGGCCGCACGGTAGCCCTGCGCGCGCCCGCGGCGTGCGTACGGGATTTCACGCATTGCGGGCGGGCGGCCGCGCGGGTTGACTGGCCCTGCGGCGCCGCGCGCGCGACGCGCCATGGCGAGCGACCCGCTCGAGGAGGGCGACGATGCAGCTGCGGTCTTCACTCCGCTCGTGGTCGCCGCCCTTGCTCGCCGCGCTGCTGCTGGCGCCCGCGCAGCCGGGCCGAGCAGGCCTCCTCGACGGGCTGCTCGCCGGCGGCGGGTCGGAGTGCACGCCGGCGGCATGCGGGCGCTTCGGCGCGCCCTTCGCGGAGCCGACCCTCGCGGGCGTGCCGACGGCGGAGAAGTGCCTCGTCGACGCGGACGGCGAGCTCGTCTGCAAGCCCGCGGCCGGCACGCTGGCGCTGCTCCAGGACGGCCGCGTCCTCTACTGGGACGCGCTCGAAGGCACCGAGCGCGTGCAGTTCAGCGTCGTGGTCGAGTACGGGGATCTCGCGGCGAACGACCAGAGCCGCCTGCTCCGGCTCGGCCCGAACGACGCGCCGGCGTGGTCCCAGCCCACGCCCGTCGACGGCGGCGCGAATCCCGACGGCACGACGAACACGCCGCTGCTGCCGGGGCTCCACACGAACGACGCGCAGGGCGCGGGCGCGCTCTTCTGCTCCGACCTCGTGCAGCTCGCCGACGGCCGCATCCTCGCGGCCGGCGGCAGCAACTACTACCTCGAGCCCGGCCTCGAGCCGCTGCCCTTCGGCATCGTCGAGCTCGAAGGCCTCAAGAACACCCGCATCTTCGACCCCGCGACCGATCGCTGGGCGCAGACCGACTCGATGGCGTACGGGCGCTGGTACCCGACGCTCGTCACGCTGGCGGACGGAGACGTCTTCGTCGCGAGCGGCGTCACCAAGCTCGCGAAGCCGCTCTATCCCGACAATCCGCTCAACTCCGGCCGCAACGTCGTGCAGACGGAGACCTTCGACGTCGGCTGCGGGCGCTGGTCGGAGAACGGCCCGCTCGGCGAGCGCTCGCTTCCCACGTATCCGCGCATGCACCTGCTGCCGAACGGCCACGTGTTCTACAACGCCGCGGGCCAGGCCTTCGATCCGGTCGGATACGGCTACGACATGGCGCTCTGGAACGTCACCGCCGCCTACGACCCGGCGACGCGCAGCTGGACGGATCTCGCCTACGCCGGGCTGCCGCTCGAGCTGAACCAGGTCGGACTCGGCCAGCTCGTCTCGGCGCTGAATCCGCCGAACCCGCTCGCGGCCACGCTCCTCCAGCAGTCGCTCCAGGCCTTCCTCGGCACGCTCGTCGAGGATCCGGTGGCGCTCCTCGAGCAGCTCGGCGGAGCGCTCGGCTTCGCCGTCGATCCCGACGCGGTGGCGGCCGCGCTCGGCTCCGGCTTCCGCGGCTCGACGTTCTCCGTGCTGCTCCCGCTCGAACCGGACGCGAGCGGCGCCTACCCGCAGGCCGAGCTCCTCACGGCCGGCGGCGTGCTCGGCGCCGGCGTGGCGCCGAGCCCGGGCTCCTACGTCGCCACGAACCTGAGCCGCATCGACACCGTGCGCTCGGAGGACGGCACGCTCGCGTACTCGTCGCGCCTCACCGGCGCGCTCCACCACCCGCGCTGGTACTCGAGCGCGGTGCTGCTCGCGGACGGCTCGGTGATGGCGTTCTCGGGCGCCGACCGCGACGCGGTGGTGAGCCCGGGCTTCGAGATCCCCGTGACGCGGGCCGAGCGCTTCGATCCCGCCACGGAGACCTGGTCTCCGCTGGCCGAGGCTTCGAACCCGCGCACGTACCACAACACGGCCATGCTCCTGCCGGACGGCCGGGTGCTCGTCGGCGGCCACGCGCCGATCAACACCGCGTTCCTGACGAACATGGATCTGCCCCTCGGCTTCGCGCCGAACCACCGCGATCCGTCGTTCGAGATCTACAGCCCGCCCTACGTGTTCCGGAGCGATCGCCCGAGCATCGCGAGCGCTCCGGCGCAGGTGAGCCCCGGGCAGACCTTCACGATCGCGACGCCGCAGGGAGGCTCGATCTCGAAGGTGCTGCTGATCCGCCGCTCGGCGGTGACGCACCTCGTCGACGGGGATCAGCGCGCGGTCTCGCTGCGCATCGTGTCCCGCAACTCGGGGTCCGTCACGGTGCGGATGCCGAGCGCAGCGGCCGTCGCGCCCGCCGGCCCGTACCTGCTGTTCGTGCTGCGCTCGACGTCGAGCGGGCGAGTGCCCTCGGTGTCGAAGCCCGTCACGGTGCTCGGCGCGGATCCCGTCTGCGCCGGCGGGAACCCGTAGCTTGCGCGCGCACCTCGCGATCCCGGGCCTCGCCGCGTGCGCCGCCCTGGGGCTCGCTCTCGGCGGCGGAGCCGCGCGCGCGCACGGCGGCGGCGACGCCGAGCTGCGCCCCGTCCTGGACGCGCTCCCGCCGGCGCTCGCCGGGATGCGGGTCGAGCTGCGCGACACGCTCGGCTGGCAGCTCGTGCTCGCGAACCCGACGCCGCGCAGCGTCGAGGTGCTCGACGAGGCCGGCGTGCCGTTCCTCCGCATCGGGCCGGGCGGCGTCGAGGGCAACCTCGCGGCGCCCGCGCTCTATCGGACGCTCGGGCCCGCGAGCGCGGTGCCGGCCGCGCTCGCGGCGGGCGGCGCGCCTCGCTGGCAGCGCACGAGCGACGAGCCCTCGGCGGGCTGGTTCGATCCGCGCCTCGCCCCGCCGCGCGACGGGCACGGCACGGCCCGCCGCTTCGCCGTGCCGCTCGAGGTGGACGGCGAGCGCGTCGCGCTCGCCGGGCGCTTCGAGGACGAGCCGGCGCCGACGGGACGGCACGTCGCGCGCCTCACCTCGCCGTCCGAGCCGGTGCCGGGCGTGCACGTCACGCTGCTGCCCGGCCGCGCGCCGGGTCTCCTCGTGCGCAACGCGAGCGGGCGCACGCTCCTCGTGCTCGGCGCCGACGGCGAGCCCTTCCTGCGGATCGCCCCCGACGGCGTCGAGGCGAACTTCGCGAGCCGCACCTGGCAGCGGAGCGCCCGGAGCACGAGCACGCCGGTCGAGGGAGCGGCGCTCGCCGTCGCGGCGCGAGCGGGCGCCGCCTGGCACCGCGTCTCGCCCGCGCCGCGCTTCGCGTGGGTCGATCCGCGCGCCCTCGCGACGAGCCCGCCTCCCGAGGACGCGCGCGAGGCCGAGCCGCGCGCGTGGTCCGTGCCGATGCAGCTCGGCGAGCGGCGCTTCCACGTCCGGGGGGTCGTCGCGTGGCGGCCGCTCGGCGGAGTGTGAGCGGCGTCACGCGAGCGGACCCCTGCAAGGCACGCTCCAGCCCGTACGGTCAGGGCGAGCCACTCGGACGGGAAGCCCATGAGGCGCTGGAAGCCGCTCCTGGTCTCGTGCTTCGTCGCGTTGCTCGCGCACGCGGCCGCGGCGGTGGGGCCGGGTTTCTCGATGGATCTCGGCGCGCTCGCGGTCCCCGAGCCGTCGACGCTGCTGCTCGTGTCCTTCGAGCTCGCGGGCCTGGCGGTGCGCCGGCGCCCGCCCGACGACCGCGGGACCCGCTAGGAGCAGCACGCGCCCCGGCGGCCGTCACCTTGCCTCGTACACGGAGCGCACGAGCGCCTCGAAGGCGCGGCCCGGGAGAACGCGCTGGAGCCCGAGCCCGGCTCGCTCGAAGGGCGTGGCGCAGACGTAGCGGAGCCGCGGGCGGCGCGCGGCGACGATGCGCGCGACGAGCCGCGCCACGCGCTCGGGCGGCGGGCCGCTGCGCTCCGAGCGCTCCATCGCGCCGATCGCGCGCGCGGCGCGCTCGCGGTAGAGCGGGCTGGCGCGCGCGGCGTCGGTCCACGCGCGCGCGGCGCCGAAGCCCGAGCGCACGTCGCCCGGCTGCACGAGCACGACGTCGATCCCGAAGGGCCGCAGCTCGAGCGCGAGCGCCTCGGAGAGCCCCTCCAGCGCGAACTTCGAGGCGGAGTACGCGCCCTGGAAGGGCACGCCGATGCGGCCGGCGAGCGAGGAGATCTGCACGATGCGGCCGCGTCCCCGCGCGCGCATGTGCGGCACCACGGCACGCACGAGGCGCAGCGGGCCGAGCAGGTTCGTGTCGAGCTGGCGGACCAGATCCTCGGGCGTGGTGTCCTCCACGGCGCCCGCGATGCCGACGCCGGCGTTGTTCACGAGCACGTCGATCCGCCCGGCGGCCGCCAGCACGCGGCCGACGCCCCGTGCGACGGCGTCGTCGTCGCGCACGTCGAGGCGCAGCCACTCGATGCCCGCGGGCGCGGAGGGCGGCGCGCCGCGCGTGGTCCCGAAGACGCGGTGGCCGTCGGCCGCGAGACGCTCCGCGCACGCCGCGCCGATCCCCGACGAGGCTCCGGTGATGAGCGCGGTCTGGCTCTCCGGCAACTCGCACCTGCCCTCGCAGCGGGGTCGTTTGGAGGCGCCGAACACTACCCGATCGAGATCCGGCCCCTTCCTCCGGCGCGTTACAGTCTCGCGAAGCGACGGCAGGCGGGCAGTGGGGCGCGAGGGGCGGCCGCAGGGGAGCGAGGGCACGAGCGCGATGCGCCTCCGGCGCGCCGCGGCCGTGCTCTTCGCGGCAGCCACGCTGGGTGCCGCCTGCGGCAGCGGCCCCGCACCCGAGCGCCCGAACCTCATCTTCCTCACCGTGGACACGCTGCGGGCCGATCACATGCGCCGCTACGGCTACGCGCGCGACACGATGCCGTCGATCGAGGCCTTCGCCGAGCGCGCGGTCACCTTCGACAATGCCGTCGTGCCGCGCGGGATCACGCGCCCGAGCTACGCCTCGATGTTGACCGGTCTCTATCCGTACCGGCACGGCGTGCGCTCCAACTTCCACGTGCTCCACGAGGATCTCGAGACGCTCGCGGAGCGGCTTCGGGCGGCGGGCTACCACACGGCGGGCTTCGTCTCGAACGCGACGCTGCTCGGCGAGTCCTCCGGCATGGCGCAGGGCTTCGACGTCTACGACGACCGGCTCGAGGAGCGCGAAGCGGGGCGGCAGAACTTCGAACGGAGCGCGCCCCATTCGCTGGCCGCGATCCTCGCCTGGCTCGAGGCGGGGCCGCGGACGCCCTTCTTCCTGTTCACGAACTTCATCGACCCGCACGGCCCCTATACGCCGCCCGAGTCCTTCCGGGAGATGTTCCGGAGCGAGCAGACGCGCCTGCTCGATCCTTCGGAGGTCCGGCCCTATCAGCGGGTCGGCGACTCGCTCGACTTCTACGACTACGTCGACCGTTACGACGGGGAGATCCGATACGCGGACGAGGCGCTGGGCATCCTGCTCCACGAGCTCGAGCGTCGTGGCTTCCTGCGTGACGCGCTGGTCGTCTTCACCGCCGACCATGGCGAGTCGATGGGCGAGCACCGCATCTACTTCGAGCACCACTCCCACGTCTGGGAGGAGACGATGCGCGTGCCGCTCATCGTGCGGCTGCCACGCGAGGAGGGCGTGGCGGCGCGGCGGGTGGATGCCCTCGCGTCCCCCATGGATCTCCCCCAAACCGTGCTCGACCTGCTCGGTCTCGACGCGGACGGCGACTTCGACGGCCGTTCGCTCCTCCCCCTGGTGCGGGGGGAGTCGGGCGGAAGCGAACGCGACCTGCTGCTCGAGTTTCCGCACCGCAGCGCTCTCCAGCCGGGCTTTCCGGACGTGTTCGCGCTGCGGACCCGCGACACCAAGCTGATCTGGGCACTCGACCCGAAGAGCCGCATGCTCCGCATGCAGATGCTCTACGACGTGCGACGGGACCCGCTCGAGCAGCAGCCGCTGCCGACGCCGGAGGACGACCCGCTGCTCCGCGAGCTGGCGCGCCGGCTCCGGGCACGGGTCGCCGAGCTGGACGCCCACGAGCTCCCCTTCACGGTCACCGAGCAGCGTCTTCCCACCGACGAGCTCGAGGCGCAGGCGCGCGAGGGCGACCGCGCGGTGGAGATTCTCACGCCGGCCCAGGCCGAGCGGCTGCGGAGCCTCGGCTACGCGCGCTGAGGCGCTCGGGCCCGACTCGCCCCGCGTCTCGGGCGCCGCGCGGAGCTAGGCGTAGTGGCTGCGGCGCTTCACGACCAGGTCGCGGTCGAGCTCGAAGATCTGGACCTTCTTCCAGCCTTGATGGGCTTCGTCACCGTCCTCGCGCACGAACTTGTGGCCGAAGAGGCGCGTCTCGACCACGCCGAGGTCGGGCCGGCCCGGCAGCTCGCGCCTGCCGAGGATCTCGGTCGCGGCGAAGACCGTGTCGCCCGCGAAGAGCGGCGCGGTGTGGCGCCCCGTCTTGTACACGAGGTCGCCGAGGGAGTTGTCCGCGACGTCGGGGCAGGAGAGCCCGAGACACAGCACGAAGGGGATGCCGCCGAAGATGATGAGCTGGCCGCCCACGTACTGCTCGGGGTCCCGGTCGATCATGAACTGGTTGCAGTGCACCTGGCTCGTGTTGTCGAGCATCGCGGTGAGCGCGATGTGCTCGCTCGTCATGGTGCGGCCGCGCGAGTGCTCGATCCGCGTGCCCGCCTCGAAGTCCTCGAAGTACGTGTCCGGGTTCGAGAGGTGCGCGAGGCGCTTGTAGTCGCGGCCCGGCTCGTAGGGCGGGAGCCAGAGCTCGCAGTCGACCGGGTCGGGCGCGATCTCTCCCGCGTGCGCCTCGGCCTGCTCGTCGTCCTTGTAGACCTGCACCTTGCGCTGCCAGGTGAGCACGACCGCCTCGTCGCGCTCGCCGATGTTCTTCCGCGCGGTCGACTGGACGTGCACGATGCCGAGGTTCGGCCGCGAGGCCGAGGGGCGGACGCCGAGCACCTTCGTCTCCACCTCGATCGTGTCGCCCACGTGGACCGGGGCGCCGAAGCGCATGTCGACGTACTCGAGGTTCGCGCGCGCGTTCTCCGAGACGTCCTCCACGGTCTGGCTGAAGGCGACGAGCATGGCGAGGCCCGGCGGGCAGACGAGGCCCTCGAAGCCGTAGGCCCGCGCGTAGCGCGCGTTCTTCGAGAGCGGGTTCGTGGTCATCGAGAACTCGGTGAACGCCGCGAAGAGGCCCTCCGTGACCGTCTTGCCGAGCTTGTGGCGGAAGAGCTGGCCGGGGACGAAGTCCTCCAGGAAGTGGCCGGTCTTCTTGTGCAGGATCCTCGGGTCGGGCACGGAGGCGCTCCGGAGCGGGGAGGGACCAATCTATCCCTGGGCTCGCCCGGTGCCATCCCCTATCGTGTCGCGCCCGGAGGCCAGGAGGCTCGCGTGATCGTCGCCGTGGCGAAGGAACGTCTCGCGGGAGAGCGCCGGGTCGCGCTGGTGCCGGACGGCGTCCGGACGCTCGTGAAGGCGGGCCTCGAGGTGCGCGTCGAGGCCGGTGCGGGGGAGGGCGCGGGCGTCCGCGACGCCGAGTACGAGGCGGCCGGCGCACGCATCGAGAGCGACCGCGCGGCGCTCCTCGCCGCGGCCGACCTGCTCCTCGCCGTGCAGGCGCCCGACGACGCGGCGCTCGCGGGCCTGCGCGAGGGCGCGGCGCTCGTCGCCCTGCTCCGGCCGCTCGACGAGCCCGCGCGCGTGCAGGCGTTCGCGGCGCGGCGCATCAGCGCCTTCGCGCTCGAACTCGTGCCGCGCATCACCCGCGCCCAGGCGATGGACGTCCTCTCCTCGCAGGCCACGCTCGCCGGCTACCGCGCCGTGCTGCTCGCGGCGCTGCGGCTGCCGAAGCTCTTCCCGATGCTCGTGACGGCGGCCGGCACGATCAAGCCGGCGCGCACCTTTGTGATCGGCGCGGGCGTGGCGGGGCTCCAGGCGATCGCGACCGCGAAGCGGCTCGGCGGGGTCGTCGAGGCCTACGACACGCGCGCGGCCGCGGCCGAGCAGATCGAGAGCCTGGGCGGGCGCTTCGTGAGCTTCGAGCTCGAGGCGGGCGACGCGCAGGACGCCGGCGGCTACGCGAAGGCGCAGAGCGAGGAGTTCTATGCGAAGCAGCGCGCCTTCATGGCCGCGCAGGCGGCGCGCTCGGACGTGGTGATCACCACCGCGCTCGTGCCCGGGCGTCGCGCGCCGCTGCTCCTCGACGAGGCCGGCGTGCGCGGCATGAAGACGGGCTCGGTCGTCGTCGATCTCGCGGCGCCGAACGGCGGCAACTGCGCGTGCACACGGCCCGGCGAGGACGTCGTCGTGAACGGCGTCCACGTGCTCGGCCCGACGAACCTGGCGGCCGAGGTCCCGGCCGACGCCAGCCGCATGTTCAGCCGCAACGTGGTGAACCTGGTCTCCCATCTGGTGAAGGACGCGAGGCTCGCGCTCGAACTCGACGACGAGATCACGTCGGGCACGCTGGTGGCGCACGCCGGAGAGGTCGTGAACGCCGCGGTGAAGAAGCAGCTCGGGGCATGAGCGCGCGGAGCGCCGCGCTCGCGGAAGGCTTCCTCGCGGAGCCCGCGGCGCGGCCGGCGCCCGGCGTGGTGGTGATCCCCGACGTCTGGGGCCTCTCCGACCACACGCGGGACATCGCGGGGCGCCTCGCCGGCGAGGGCTTCGCGGCGCTCGCGCTCGACGTCTACCGCAAGACCGGCCGGCCGAGCCTCGCCGACCCGGCCGCGGCGCTGGCGTGGATCCGCGAGCTGTCCGATCCGCTCGTGCTCGAGACCGTGCAGGAGGGGATCGACGCGCTGGCCGCGCACGCTGCCGTGGCCGGCCGCAAGGTCGGGGCGATCGGGTTCTGCATGGGCGGGCAGTACGCCTGGCTCGCGGCGTGCACCTGTCGCGGGCTCTCCGCGGTCGCGCCCTGCTACGGGATGCTGCGCTACGCGCCGGGGCTCGACCCCACGAAGAAGCCGCGCTCCCCGCTCGACGCGGTGGCGGAGCTCCGCTGTCCGGCGCTCGGCCTCTACGGCGAGGAGGATGCGATCATCCCGAACGCCGACGTGGATGAGCTCGAAGTGCGGCTCGCGCAGCAGCGCCAGCCCTTCGAGATCGTGCGCTACGCGGGCGCGGGCCACGCCTTCCTGAACGACACGCGCCCCGCCCTGTACCGCCCCGAGGCCGCCGCCGACGCCTGGCGCCGCCTCGTCGCCTTCCTCCTCCTGCACCTCGTTTAGCCGGGGGACGGTCCTTCTTGTTTAGCGGCACGCTCGCCCACTAAACAGACAGGACCGTCCCCCTACTAAACAGTCCCCCGGCTGGACGTCTCAGGGGCGGGCGACGACGAGGGCGAGGGTGCGCGCGCGGGTGGCGAAGCGCGTCACGGTGGCATCGACGGCGAGCGCGCGGCCGCCCGCGTCCTGGAGGTTCGCACGGAAGCGGCGCGGCTCGGCGCCCTCGCTCACCGCGTCGAGGTGCGCCCACCACTCGTCGCGCGCGTCGGCGGGCACGTACGCCATGGCGTCGCTGCCGAGCAGGCGGTCGCGCGTCGTGCCGAGCAGCGCGCCCGCCGCGGGGTTCGCATCGGCGATCGCGCCCGTCTCGGCGTCGATCGCGAGGAACGCGTCGCACACCCGGTCGATCGCCGCGGACACGACGCGGCGCCTTCCCGGGACCGGCGCCCCGCTCGCGCGGCGCGCCGTCGCGGTCTCGCGCAGCGCGAGCAGGAAACGCTCGCGGAGCGGCACGAGCCGCGCGCGCACGGACGCGCCGTCCGGCCCCGCCGCCTCCGCCGCGGCCTCGACCCACGCCTCGAGCCAGCGCCGCATGCGCCGCTCGCCCGTGCGAACCCCCTCGAGCGCCGGCGTCGGCTCCGCCTCCTGGCCGAGCGCGAGGAGCAGGAAGGAGCGGAACCGCCGCAGCGCCTCGGCCTCGGCGGCGCCGGCAGCCGGCGCCGTGCCCAGGCGGGCGGCCGCGGCCGTCTCGATCACCCCGCGCCGCGCCAGGAGCCAGCCGGCGAGCTCGCGTCCCCCGTGCACGGGCGCCAGTCTAACGATCGCTCGCGGCCTGTCGGTGCCTGCCGTCACCGGGCCCGGTTCTCAATCCCGCCCCGTTCCCCGCCGATACGCTCCCGCATGTCCCCCGACGCCGTTCCCGCCGAGAAGCGCCGCCTGATCCTGTCGATCGCTCGCCCGGACGCGTACGTGCCGATGGCGCGCGCGATCCTCGGCCGCATGGGATACGCGATCGTCTCCCCCGAGGAGTGGCAGGAGAGCGAAGCCCTCGCCGCGCGTACGCCCGAGCTGGGCGTCGTGGAGGACCGCCGGCTCGGTGAGCTGCCCGAGGGGACGCCCTACGCGGGCCTGCCGCTGATCCTGATCTCCGCGAAGGGCGTGCTCCCGGCCGGAGACCGCCGCGTGGTGGGCGCGATCGTCCGCCCCGCCGGCCTCCACGAGCTCTATCGCCTGCTCCAGCAGGCGCTCGAGGCGACGGCGCGGAGCTGCATCCGCGTGCCCACCAATCTGCCGGTGCGGCTCCGAGGCAAGGGGCGCGAGTGGCGCGGCTCCGTGCTCTCGCTCTCCGAGAACGGCTGCCTGGTGCGGACGCCCGAGCCGATGGACCTCGGCGCGGAGCTCGAAGTCGCGTTCGAGCTGCCGCGCGCCGGCCTGATCGAGACGCGCGCGGAGACCACGTACCAGCTCGTCTCCGACGTGGGCCTCGTCTTCCAGGCGACGCCCGCCGCCTCGCGGCGCGCGATCCTGAGCTACGTCGAGCAGCACCTGGCCGCGTAGCGCCCGGCCCTCCTAGACTTCCCGCATGTCCGACACGGCGTGGCGCAGCTTCGACCTCCTCGCGCCGACCCCCGAGCACGCGCTGCTCGCCGAGACGTTGCGGGAGTTCGTGGCGCGCGAGGTCGAGCCCCAGGCCGCGGAGCACGACCGCAGCGAGCGCTTCAACCACGCGCTGTTCGAGAAGGCGGGCGCGCTCGGGCTGCTCGGCGTCACGCTCCCGGCCGAGTACGGCGGCGCCGGCCTCGACGCCACCGCCGCCGTCCAGGTGCTCGAGGCGCTCTCCACCTCCGATCCGGGCTTCGCGCTCGCCGTGCTCGCGCACGGCGTCCTGTTCGCGCAGAACGTGGCCGTGAACGGGAACGCGGAGCAGAAGCGGCGCGTCCTGCCGAAGTCGGCGAGCGGCGAGTGGATCGGCGGGCTCTGCATGACCGAGCCCGAGGTGGGCACGGACGTCCTCGCCATGCGCACGCGCGCGAAGCGCGACGGTGACGTCTACGTGATCGACGGCCGCAAGACCTTCATCACGAACGGCGGCATCGACGAGACCACGCTCGGCGACGCCTTCATCGTCTACACCGCGACCCGGGAGCGCGAGATCACGAGCTTCCTCGTCGAGAAGGGGATGCCGGGCTTCGCACTCGGGCAGAAGTGGAAGGACAAGCTCGGCATGCGGGCGTCGTTCACCGCCGAGCTCGTCTTCGACGGCGTCCGCGTGCCTGTCGCGAATCGCCTCGGCCAGGAGGGGCAGGGCGCGCTCCAGATGATGCGGAACCTCGAGGTCGAGCGGCTCGCGCTCGCCGCGATGTCGCTCGGCATCGCGCAGCGCTCGCTCCGCGTGATGGTGGACTGGGCGAACCAGCGCAAGACCTTCGGCGTGCCGATCCGGGAGCACGGTCAGATCCAGCGCCATCTCGCCGAGGGCTTCGCCGAGTGGCGCTCGGCGCGCACCTTCGTCTACGACACCGCGCGTCGCATCGACCTCGGCAAGGCGGGCCAGCGCGTGGACGCGGACGCGGCGAAGCTCGTCGCCGCGCAGGTCGGCAAGCGCGTCGCGGACGCCGCCATCCAGGTGCTCGGCGGCTACGGGTACATGGGCGAGAACGTGGTGGAGCGGCTGTGGCGCGACGCCAAGCTGCTCGAGATCGGCGGCGGCACGCTCGAGGCGCACCACAAGAACCTGACCAAGGACGTGTGCCGGGATCCCGCTGCGGTTCTCGCGTAGCGCGTCGTGCGCCGCCGCCTCAGGGGGCGTCCGGAGTCATCGGCTCCGCCGGAGCCGGCGGCTCGGGCTCCGTCTCCTCCGGCTCGTCGACGAACTCGTCCGGCTCGGGCTCCTCGTCGTCGAGCGTGTCGACGGGCTCGTCGGCGATCGGCAGCCACACTTTCGGCTCGGGGAAGCTCGCCCGCCACGTCTTGCCGGTCTCCGAGTCGATCTTCAGCATCATGCGCGCCATCGGGAGGACCTGGATGCGGAAGCGTCCCTCCTCCGTGATGGCGTCGGCGCCCGAGCCCGGGCCGCGTAGCTCGTGCGCCGCGAACACGACGGCGCAGGCAGCGAGCACGGCGAGCACGAGCTTCGTGAACCAGTCGGTGGACAATGGGGTCTCCTTGTGCGTCCGCGGCATGGCGGGTTGAGTAGCAGACCGGGCGCCTATTCCACGTAGCCGAGCGCGCGCAGCCGCTCGAGGTCCTGGGCCGTGGGCGCCGCCGCGCGGGTCTCCGCCCCGAGCTTCCGGCTCAGCGCCTCGATGCGCTCGCGGTGGGCGGCGACCTGCTCCGGGTGCTCGGCCGCGACGTTGCGCAGCTCGCCGGGGTCCTGCTCGAGATCCAGGAGGACCGGGTGCTTCTCGCCGCGGGCCCACAGGCTCTTCCAGCGGCCCTGCCGGTAGGTGCGGAAGAGGCGCTCGGTCAGGAACAGCTCCCCCCGCTCGAGATCCTCCTCCGCCGCGGCTCCCTCGGCCCGCGCGAGCGTGCGGATCAGGCGGAAGGTGTCGTCGCTGCGCACCAGGGCGTCGGGGTCGGCGTCGATGCGCGGCCACACGATGAGCGGCACGGCGAGCACCGGCTCGAAGGAGGGGTTGCCCATGTGCGTCGGCAGCGCCGGCAGCGCGTGCTGCTCGCGGAGCGCCTCGCCGTGATCGGAGGTGATGACGACGACGCTCCCGTCGAGGAGCCCCGCCTCGTCGAGCAGCGCGCGCAGCTCCCCCACGTGGCGATCCACGCGCCGCACGGCTTCGTCGTACGGGATCTTCGTCATGAACCAGTCATGCACGTCCATGTAGTGGACGTAGAGGAAGAAGCGATCGAACGGCCGCCGCGCGAGCCAGTCGCGGACGGCGCCGTTCACGACGTCGCCCGCCTGGTGCGCCGGGTCGTACGCGATCGGCTCGCCCGCTTGCGCGGAGCGCCTCTGCGCGGCGTCGGGACCGATCTCGATCCACTCGGCGAAGCCGCGATCGAAGCCGGTGGGCCGGAACAAGAGGAGGTTGGAGACGACTCCGACGCCGGGGTAGCCGGCCCGGTGGAGCTCCCCGGCGAGCGTCGGCACGCCGGAGGGCACGCACGGCTCCGCGCCGCTCGTCGCGAGGCGCGACAGCCCGCACCACGTGTGCCCGGTCCAGGGCAGGGGCTGGCCCGGCAGCTGCGACTCGACGCTCGGCGTCCGACCGGTGAAGAGTGCCGCCATCGACATGGTCGTCAGGTTGAACGCGCCGGTCGCCCGGCGGAACACGGCGCCCTCCGCCGCGAAGGCGTCGAGGTGCGGCGTCGGGACGGAGCCTCCGTACGCGCCCACCCGGTCGCGGCGCAGCGTGTCGATCACGACGAGCACGATGCGCTCGGGCGCGGGCGCCGGGCGCAGCAGCCGGGCCGCCAGCGCCGCGCCGGCGACAAGCGCCGCGCTGGCTGCCGCCACGGCCGCACGACGGGCCCACCGGGGCTGCCCGAGCATCGAGCGACCGTATCAATTCCGGATCGCTCCGCACGGCGGGCGGAGCGGCGGCTACGCGACGCCGCTGGCCTCGTCGAGGAGACGGGTCGCCTCGAGGATCACCTCGGTCACCGAGGCGCCGAAGCTCCGCTCCGGCGCCGGGCTGCCGGGCGCGAAGTCGAAGCGGCCCGCGCTCGCCTGCGCGAGCGCAAGGGCGGCCTCGAGCCCGCTCGCCTTTCCGCACTCCGCGTGCACGAGGCGGCCGCGCTCGAGCCACATCCAGCCCTCGCCGCCGGGCGCCTCGACCGCGAGGCAGCCGCTCTGGCTCCCCATCTCGAGCATCTGGAGGACGGCGAAGAGCGGCACCTTCGCGAGGTCGCCGCGGAGCGTCTCCCCAGCGCCGGCGCCGGGGTGGGCGGCGGGCCAGAACGAGACGACCGTCCGCGTCTGCGCGGGCGGCGAGACGGCGGTCCCCTCGTCGACGCAGCAGTAGCGGATCTCGACGCCGCCGATCGCGATGCGATCGCCCGACTCGAGCGGCGTCTCCTCCACGACGCGCACGCCGTTCAGGAAGGTGCCGTTCGTGCTGCCGAGATCGCGGAGCACGACACGCGCGCCGCGCCATGCGACGCTGGCGTGCCGCCGCGACGCGCTCGCCGCGGGAAGCTGCATCCCGCACTCGGGGCTCCGCCCGAGCGTCACCTCGGCCCCGCGCTCGATCCGCACCGGAGGCAGCGGCGGGGCGAAGAGCATCGGAGACTCTGCGGGCATGCGGGACGGTTCGGCCGCCCTGCGGAGTCGCTTGAACGCGCCGTGCGCTTAGCGCGAGCGGCGACGGCCCGCTGCCGCCAGGCCAAGCAGACCGAAGAGGAGGAGCGCGATGGTCGGCGGCTCGGGCACGGCGGTGAGGAAGACTTGTCCGCGAATCTCCCCACCGGGGCGGTGGGTCGAGTGGATGTTCACGTACCAGAGGCCGGCGATCAGCTCGGCCTCGTCGGTCTCGGAGATCGTCGCCGAGGTCGCGCTCCCGGAGAACGAGCCCGAGCTGACGCCGATCGGGAAGACGTCGCCGCTCGCCGCGGTCATCGGCTCGCGAACCCCCGCGGGCCCGGCCCCGACCGCGGCGGGGCCGTGGAAGTGGGCGTCCGAGGAGGTGCCGATCAGGTCCGCGAAGCTCCCGCTCCAGAGCAGGATGTTCGTGTCGGAGTCGTAGCTTCCGGTCAGCGACCCCGTCGCCGGCGTCGCGACGGGCGGCGTCTCCTGGGCGCCGTCGAGGCTGGCCGTGACGTCGTACGTGATCGCCTGCGAGCTCGAGGCGAGCAGCAAGGCGGCGACCGAGAGGGCCGGAAGACGCGTCATGGGGAACCCTCCAGACACGTTCGAGCGCGAGCCGTGCAAGCGTCGTGCCGCGGCGGGCGGCATGGAAATCCGCGGAGTTGTCCGACGCGGCCGAGCGGCGGTGGGAACGCGCGTTCCGCGCTCGGGGAAGCGATCTTCCGCCTGCGCTATGCGGTGAGCCGGGAGGAGCCATGCCCGAGACGCTTCGGACCGAGACGCGGGCCGGCGTGCGCCACGTCGTCCTCACGCGCGCCGCCGAGTACAACACCATCACGCCCGTGCTCCGCGACGAGCTCGCGGCCGCCATCGACGCGGGCGACGAGGACCCGTCCGTCGGGGTCCTGCTGCTGCGCGCCGAAGGCCCCGCCTTCTGTGCGGGCTACGCGCTCGACTGGGGCACGGCCGCGCAGGCGGCCGAGCTCGTCGCAAGCGGCGACCCGGCCACACAGCAAGGGGCTCCGACGCGCGCTCGGAGCTCCACAGATCGACCCGCGCAGCGAGCCGAAGGCGAGCGAAGGAGAGTCTGGGACTCGATCGCGGACCATCGGATGATGTCGCGCTTCGTCGACGTCTACATGAAGCTCTGGTACGCGCGGAAGCCGACGCTCGCCGCGGTGCAGGGCTGGTGCATCGGCGGCGGCACCGACCTCGTGCTCTGCGCCGACCTCGTGCTGGCGGGTGAGGGCGCGCGCTTCGGCTATCCGCCCGCGCGCGTCTGGGGCACGCCCACCACGGCGATGTGGGTCTATCGGATGGGGCTCGAGAAGGCGAAGCGCTACCTGCTCACGGGCGACGAGATCCCGGCCGCGGAGGCGGCGCGGATCGGCATGATCCTCGAGGCCGCTCCCGACGCGGAGCTGCTCGAGCGCGCGACCGCGCTCGCCGAGCGCATGGCGCGCCTGCCCACGAACCAGCTCGTGATGCTGAAGCTGCTCTGCAACCAGACCGCCGAGCACATGGGCCTCGGCCAGACGCGCCTCCTCGGCACGCTCTTCGACGGCATCGCGCGCCACACGCAGGAGGGCCTCGACTTCGTGCGGCGGGCGCAGGCGGTGGGCTTCCGCGAGGCGGTCCGCGAGCGCGACGATCCCTTCGGCGACTACGGGAGCCGGCCCAAGCGTTAGGCCTTCGCGCTCAGAGCCCCGCGAGCGCGGCCGGCTCGGTCACCGGCAGGGAGCACGTCGTGCCGCGGCACACGAACGCGGCGGGCGCGCCGGCGGCCGGCTCGCGGCCGGCGAGCCAGGCGGGGTCGACGCCGGACGGGGTCGGCGCGCCGGGCGCGCACACGAGCACGAGCTCCTCGGGCGCGAGGAGGCGGCGCGCGCGGAGCGCGAGCGCGCGCGTGCGGGCGTCGCCGGGGTCGCCGACCACCACGGCCGCCGCGAGGCCGCGCTCCGCCCAGCACGCCGCGCGCGCGAGCGTCGGGTAGGCGGCCGGCGCGCGCTCCAGCACGAAGGCGTGCGAGCGGAGCACGCGCTCGGCGGTGCGGCGAAGGTCGTCGCGGCCGGAGAGCGCCGCGACGCGGAGCAGCCCGAGCGTCGCGAGCCCCGCCGAGTGCGGCGTCGCCCCGTCGTGGTCCGAGCGTGGGCGCTGTGCGAGCGCCTCGCCGTCCGCGGGCGTGAGGAAGAGGTCGTTCTCGGCGGGATCGAAGAAGCGCGCCTGGATCTCCTCCGCGACCGCGAGCGCGAGCGCGGGCAGCGCCGCGTCGCCGTTCGCACGGTGGAGGTCGAGGCACGCCGCGAGCCAGGCGGCGAGGTCGTCCAGGAACGCGGGCACCTTCGCTTGGCCCTCGGCGAACACGCGCAGCCAGCGCCCGCCGGCGTCGCGGAGCCGCGCCTCCACGAAGCGCGCGCACGCGGCGGCGGCGTCGAGCAGCGCCGGCTCGTCGAGGACGCCGCCCGCCTGCGCGAGCCCGGAGATCGCGAGCGCGTTCCAGCCGAGCACGCGCTTCGGGTCCGTCGCGGGCGGGACGCGCCGGCTCCGCGCGGCGAGAAGCTCCGCGCGCTCGGCCGCGAAGTCGCTGCGCGGCCCGCGCGCCACGTCCCAGAGCACGTTCCGGCCCTCGAAGTTGCCCTCGGGCGTCACGGCGTACGCGCGGCAGAACGCGGCGCCGCGCGCCTCGCCGAGCACGGCCTCGATCTCGGCCGGCGTCCAGACGTAGAAGCGGCCCTCCTCGCCCTCGCTGTCGGCGTCCTGGCTCGCGCCGAAGCCGCCCTCGGCGCCCGCCATCTCGCGTGCGAGCCAGCCGGCCGTCTCGCGCACGGGCCACACCAGGTCGGGGTCCCGCTCGCCCGTGCGCCGCCACACCTCGGTGTAGACCGCGAGGAGCTGCCCCTGGTCGTAGAGCATCTTCTCGAAGTGGGGGATGCCCCAGTGCCCGTCCACGCAGTAGCGATGGAAGCCGCCGCCGAGGTGGTCCCAGAGGCCGCGGCGTGCCATCTCGCCGCACGTGAAGACGAGGAAGTCGAGGACCGAGCGCGCCTCGTCCGCGGGGAGCACGTCGCACGCCGCGAGGAGGGCCTGGAGGTTCGTGGACGTCGGGAACTTCGGGCCGCTGCCGAAGCCGCCGTGCGCGCGGTCCGCGCTCTCCCCGAGCGCCCGCGCCACGGCGAGCAGGGTGCCCGTGCCGGGCGGCTCGGTCGCGACGCCGCGCGGGCGCTCGGCCACCGCCGCGAGGATCTGGCGCGCGCTGTCGTCCACCTGCTCGCGCTGCTCCCGCCACGCGCGGTGCACGGCCGCGAGGAGCTGGCGGAAGGAGGGCAGGCCGTGGCGCGGCTCGGGCGGGAAGTAGGTGCCGCCGTAGAAGGGCCGGCCGTCGGGCGCGCAGAACACCGTGAGCGGCCAGCCGCCGTGCCCGTGGAGCCGCACCACCGCGTCCATGTAGAGCTGGTCGACGTCGGGCCGCTCCTCCCGGTCCACCTTGATGCAGACGAAGAGCTCGTTCATCAGGGCGGCCGTCTCGGCGTCCTCGAACGACTCGCGCTCCATCACGTGGCACCAGTGGCAGGCGCTGTAGCCGATCGAGACGAGGAGCGGCTTGCCGCTCTCGCGCGCGGCCGCGAGCGCCTCGGGCCCCCACGGCCGCCAGTCCACCGGGTTGTGCATGTGCTGGCGCAGGTAGAGGCTCGTCTCGGCGGCGAGGCGATTCGCCGGGCGCGCGGCGTGCGGTTCGGCCATCTGCGGAGGGTAGGCGCCATCTCCTAGACTGGCTCGATCGTGAAGAGCGTGATCCTCCACCCGGAGCGCGAGCGCTCCGTGCGCCGGCGCCATCCGTGGCTCCTGTCGGGCGCGGTGGCGCGCGTGGAGGGCGAGCCCGCGCCGGGCGACCTCGTCGCGGTGCGCTCGGCGGCGGGCGAGGTCCTCGGCCACGGCCACTTCGAGCCGGGCGCGCAGATCCGCGTGCGGCTCGTCGCGTTCGGAAAGGAGGCCGAGCGCGAGGAGGCGCTCGCGGAGCGCGTCGCGGCGGCCGTCGCGCGCCGCGCCGGCGATCCGCTCCTCGCGGGCACCGACGCGCTCCGCCTCGTGAACGCCGAGGCCGACGGCCTGCCCGGCCTCGTGGTCGACCGCTACGCGGACGTCGTCGTGGTGCGGCCGTCGACGTCGGGCACGTGGACGCGGGTCGACCGGCTCGGGCTCGCGGCCGCGACCGGCGCCGCTGCGGGGTGGCTCCGCCCCGACGCGGTGGCGCTGCGCCGCGCCGGCGTCGCGGCCGAGGAACGCGCGCTCTGGGGCGCGCCGCCGGCCGGGCCCGTCGCGATCGCCGAGCGCGGGCGCCGCTACCTCGTGGACGTCCGCCACGGCCAGAAGACCGGCTTCTATCTCGACCAGCGCGACGCGCGCGATCTGGTGGAGGCGCTGGCCGCGGGCCGCCGCGTCCTCGACGCCTTCGCCTACACGGGCGGCTTCGCCGTCGCGGCGCTCCGGGGCGGGGCCGCGCACGTCGTCGCGGTCGAGTCGTCGGAGAGCGCGCTCGCGCTCGCGCGCGAGAACACGGCCTTCGCCGGAGCACGGAGCGAGTGCCGGGCCGGCGACGCCTTCGAGGTCCTGCGCCGCGAGAGCGCGGGCTTCGACCTCGTGGTGCTCGACCCGCCGCCGCTCGCGCGCCGCAAGACCGACGTCCCGCGCGCGGCGCGCGCCTACAAGGACCTGCTGCTCCACGCCTTCCGGAGCGCGGGGCCGGGCCGCCTCGTGCTCGCCTTCGCGTGCTCCCACCACGTCGGCCCGGAGCTCTTCGCGAAGATCGCGTTCGGCGCCGCGCTCGACGCGGGCCGGCGCGTCGTGGTGCTGCGCGCGCTCGGCGCACCTCCCGATCATCCGGTCTCGCTCGATCACCCCGAGGGCCGCTATCTCACCGGCCTCCTGCTGCGGGTGGACGCGTGAGGGGGCCATGAGCGAGGCGAACGAGCGGGCCGGGGGCGGGACCCATCCGATCTCCGAGGCGGTCACGCGCGCGGAGCGCTTCCTGCTGCGCGAGGCGGCGCCGCTCGAGCGCGTCTACTGGGACACGCTGCTCCGCCGCACGGACGCGGCGCCGCTCCTCGCGGCGCTCGCCGAGCAGCAGGACGCGAGCGGCGCGCTGCGGCCGTGGGGCGGCGGCGCGCCGGCCGAGCTCGCCGCCGCAGCGGCCGATCCGCGGCTCGCCGTCGCGCGGGCCGATCCGCGGCTCGCCGCGACGCTTCGTGCGCTCACCTGGCTCGACGCGCTGGGCCTCCTCGACCACCCGCTGCCCGAGCGCGCCGTGACGTGGCTCCTCGCCCGCCAGTGC